>Ga0315274_10007385_pt1 | contig 15911 bp, 17 predicted proteins | sample YL17G02_20_MG_FD_203700 | JGI IMG/M metagenome (GOLD analysis project Ga0315274, IMG submission 203700) | Sediment microbial communities from Yellowstone Lake, YNP, Wyoming, USA - YL17G02_20 | ecosystem: Environmental > Aquatic > Freshwater > Lake > Sediment | place: USA: Wyoming | collected... | reverse complement strand
CTTGCGGTAAAAAATATAAGCTAGAACAGCTCCCCCCACAAAAGGAGCAACGTGAAAACCCAAGACCGTGAGTAAGCCGACTTTAATTGTTTGTGACAAGTTTATTTTGGAGCCGGCAATGGCCAAAAGCGCCTTAGACAGCAAACCGGAAAAGACAAAATAGACCGCCTCAAACAGAAGTAATAGCCAAAGAGATTTTAGCTGGGCCTCCCTAAAAAGACTAGGAATATCGTGATAAGAAGCGCGAAAACGGCCGACAACGATTAAAACGGCAGCTGTCACTAGCAAGATGACAAGAAACCATCTTAAGAAACGAAAAAGCCGTAAGGGCATAGTTCAAGAATAGCAAACTTTGGCCATAAAGGAAAGAAAGGATTACTCATATCTCAAGGCCTCAATGGGGTCTTTTTTGGCAGCTTTTCTGGCCGGATAAATGCCAAACACCAAGCCGACCAAGAAGGCCACAGCTAAACCCACTAAGGCCGCAGACAAAGGAAAAGTAAAAACCCAGCCAATCGCTACCAGGCGGCTAAGAACGAGTGCCGCCATAAAGGAAATGCCAGCCCCCAGCATAACTCCCAGTCCCCCGCCCGTCAAAGTCAACAAAACTGCTTCAACCAAAAACTGCCAAAGAATGTCTTTGCTCCTGGCGCCAATCGCTTTCCTCAACCCGATTTCGCGAGTTCTTTCTGTCACGGATACCAGCATAATATTCATAATGCCTATGCCCCCTACCAGTAAAGAAATCGCCGCCACTGACATTAAAAGCATTTTTAGAATATCGGTAATCATGCCCGCTCTTTGCTGAATGTCTTCTTGGGTCTGGATATGGAAATCGTCTTTGGCGGGATCTGTAATTCCATGGGCCTCGCGCAAAGTGGCAACAATATCTCTGGCGGTCTGGTCCACTGTTTCTTTGGAAACGGCCCTGGCGACAATTTCCGTATAATGATCCGTTCCCAGAAGATACCTTTGGGCAGTCGTATAAGGAATAATCACCAGGGAATCAACGTCAAACATCATTGCCTGGCCAGCCGAACTAAAAACGCCCACAACCCGAAAATTGCGGTTGCGGATTTTTATCTTTTGGTTCAAAACGTCGCCGTCTCCGAAAAACTTTTCCTTCACCTTTGAACCAATCACTGCCACATAGCTGTAATTGGCCACATCTTCGTCGCTAAAGAAAACTCCTTCGGTCGGATAAAGGTCTAAAATTTGCGTCATAGCAGGGGAGGTGCCGATCGTTAAGGCATCTTTTGATTCACCCAGATACGTCACGCTTCCCGGAACGATAATCTCCGGGCTTAAATCCAAAAGCGTGGGCACGTTATTTTTATTTTTCAGAGCCAGAAGGTCTTTTTCTTTTAAAGAATCTAAAAACAGCGAGGCAAAATCAGAAAGCCCCTTTGGCTCTCTCCCGGGCTGAATAACAATGGTCTGCGATCCCAGCCCTTCTAATTGCCTAACGATCAGTAATTGGGCTCCTTCGCCGATTGACTCTATGGCAATGATTGAAGCCACGCCAATAACAATACCAAGAATCGTCAGAGCAGAACGAGATTTATTGGTACGCAGGCCGTTGAGCGCGGTTTTAAAAGTGTATTTAAAAATCATCTAAATTATATCAATTGGTCATTTTTCTATCGCTCTCAATTCTTCCATCTCTCAAGAGAATAATTCTCTTAGCGTAACTAGCAATGTCTTGCTCATGGGTGATCAAAATAATTGTGTGTCCGTTTTCTTCGTTAAGGGTCTTCAAAATCTCCATTAATTGATGCCCTGTCTTGGTATCAAGGTTGCCAGTGGGTTCATCGGCAAAAATCACTTGCGGCTTCATGACCAAAGCCCGGGCTATTGCCGCTCTTTGTTGTTCACCGCCAGAAATCTGCGAGGGAGTGAAATTCGCCCTGTTTAAAATCCCGACTTGGTTGATCGCCTGTAAACTAAGCTCATTCCAATCAGATTCTTTGATCCCAGAGTAAAATAAAGGCATTTTGACATTGTCTAAAACCGACACCCTTGGCAATAAATTGAAGGCCTGAAAAACGAAACCCATTTTAGCGTTTCTCAAGCCAGCCAACGCCTCGTCAGAATAATCATTGATGGTTTTGCTTTCAAAGCGATATTCCCCGCTGGTGGGCCGGTCTAAAAAACCCAAAATGTGCAACAGGGTTGATTTGCCGGAACCCGAAGGGCCCATAATCGCCACGAATTCTCCTTTTTCAATGGAAAAACTCAGCCCCCTCAAGACCTCAGTTTTAAGGTCGCTGGTAAAATAGGTTTTTTCCAAATTTTTCACTTCAATTAAAGACATGGCAACCAGATTTTAGAGAAAGGCGGCTAAACACAAAGAAAGCGCCCCTTTTGTTTGGTCATTCATAAAAATGTTAATTAGAACTCTCTAAAACTACTCTGTGGAAATGACTACCCTGTCGCCATCATTCAAACCCTCTAAGATCTCAATATTGCCGCCGGATCCCCTCAAACCGGTTTTTACCTCTATTTCTTTGGAAATGTTGTTTTTGCCAAGGACTCTCACGAATCTTCCGCCGTTCCGGGAAATAACCGCTCTTTGAGGAATCAAAAGAGCATTTTCAACCTTCGCTATTAAAATATCAATATTGGCAGTCATGCCGGACTTGACCAACTCTTGCCCGGAAAGAAACTGGAGCTTTACCTTATAAGTCGCCACGCCCTCAATAATGGTTTCGGCCGGGTCTATCTCAATAACTTGGGTATCAAAAATTTTATCTTGGCCGAAAGCGTCAAGAGTCACCCGAGCCGCCTGATTGATTTGGAGTTTGGCAATGTCTGCCTCGGGTATATTGGCCTCAATTTCAAAGTTAGCCAAGGACATCAAAGAGAATACTGGCGCACTCGGCAAGACGCTCTCGCCCAACTCAACTTCTTTCTTGGCTAAGATACCGTCTATGGGAGCATTGATTATGGTTTTGTTGATTTGTGCCCTGATACTTTCTACTCCGGCTCGAGCCACTTTCACCAATGACTCCTGAATGGAAATTTGCCCCGGCGTTGCTCCGGCTTCCTTTAAACTAAGATTATCTTGAGCGTTATTGAAAACGTTTTCTGCTGTTGTTAACGCAGTTTTGGCCACAGCCAGGTTATTTTCATTGGTTGCTTTTTGGGTCAAAATCGCCTGATATTTGGCAGCAAAACTGGAAATCTCCGTGGCAATGTTGGTTTTCTCGGCAGTCAAACTGGTTTTTTCAGTTGAAGTCAAATCATTTATCGGCACGATATCTAAGCAATCTTTCATTTTTTGGAGAGCGCTGTTCGTTTCAAGCAAAGCAGGGTCAGTGTTCGCTTGGATGGGATTTGAAACCGCTTTTCGAACATCACCAAAAACGCCACCGCTCAGATTATTTAGAGACTGGGTTGTCCAGCGGCCGGCATCACTCTGGCCTAAAAGCAGCAAAACCGCGGCTGCCTTGGCGTCAGCCAGGTCATTATCCAGAAAGAAATGGCTATATTGAATATCAGTCAGTGTCGTCAAAGACGTTTTAGTAATGCCAACCGCTTTTTGAGCTTCGCTTAAGGCGCTGTCGTAAACGCTAGCCAAATCAATATTGGCTTTGTTTTGAACGCTCTCTAAAGTAACTTTAGCATCACTAAAAGACTTCTGGGCGTTGGTCAACGCGGTTCTCGCGGCGACTAATTCTTCTATCCTTGTTCCTTTTTGTAATTCTTCTAAACGCGCTGTCTCGGCAGCAAGATTGGCTCTTGTTTTTTCTAATTCGGCTCCAAGCTGGCTTGAATCAAGTCGGGCAATAACCTGGTTGGCTTTTACTGGCTCGCCCACGTCAAAATAAATCTGGCTGACCGTACCGCTCACATCAAAAGCCAAATCAAGAGATTCGGCTGGCTTAACCTTACCAGTAACGCTTACTTCTTGAACAATTTCTCCTCTTTTAGCAACGATAAAAGCAGCCGCGGGCTTTTGCTTTTGTTTTAGAAAAAAGCCAAGACTGCCGGCTAAAGCCACAAAAATCAAAACTCCAAAGAGTAATTTTGTTCGTATTTTAAACATACCCCGTAGGAAATTAATCTTAAAGACATTACTTTCCGACCTCGCTAAGGCAGGTGTCTCTTGCCGACTTCTGGGTCATTTTCTGGCAATAACTCGCGTCTTTCAAGACGCCAGCCAAGCAATAATTCTTCCAGTTTAAGTAATAAATGTTTTGGCAAAGACTGACATGCCCTATTTCTTTGGCAAGAACGCGGTAGCACTCATCTTTCCAGCTGCGGTTCAGAATTTGGTTGCAAGTTGCCTGATCTTTTTTGAGTTTGGCTATTTGGATATAGCAATTATATTTTTTGGCAGCGTCAATAATCTTCTGACAATTCTGGCTATCTACGGCTTTGGTTGCTTCTTGTAAATAGCAATCATCTCTAACTGCCAAGGCTTGCTTAGAACAATCAACCGGACCGAAGAAATCCCCTAACTCCGTCAGCAAATCAACAAACGACAGAGAAACCGAAGGCGTCTCTACTGCCACTGATTTGTTATAGTCGAACAAAGAAACGGTTATTTTCATTTGGCTGGAGAACTCACTCTCTGGTTCTTTCAGATCTATTCCGAAATCCATCGTGAATTTATGCAAAAAAGAATCTTTTTTGCCGATCCAAAGCTCTCCGGTGATATCGCTATAACTGTCCAGCGCTTTATTAAATTGGACTTGGGTGTCAACCGGCATTTGTACTCCCATAATTTCGTCTATGCCCTCAATCAACTTCTTAAAGGATGCTTTATCTACCAGGTATTGGTAATGATAAGTGTCCTGGCCGTCAATCTTCTCTCCGGCGAGCTTGGCTGTAATCTTGGGCATCTTCAAATCCGCGACCAATTTCTTGATTTTATCTAATTTTTCCTGGCTTATTGTCTGCCCACTAATCGCCTTGTCAAAGTCTTGAAGCTGCTCGTCTGTTAATCCTCGCGTTTTAAGATAATCCCCGATTTCTACAGGATCAATTTTAAGCCACTTGTCTTTCAGCCCGGAAATCTCTGGCAGATTAGGCAATTGGACTAAGCCAATATAAACCACTTCCTTAATAGTACGCAATTCCAGACCGAGGAACTCCTGGAGTTCGCCATCGCTCGGGCCCTTACTCTTCAAGTCCAATTTCAAAAAGCCCTGCGGCTGGTTCGGATCAGACGAATCAGCGGCACCGTTAAATTGCAACGTGAAATCAAGATTGATCCCGGCTGAAAACGGCGAACCGATCTGTGAAACAGCGCTCTGGCCGTTGTTTAAAAGATCTTTGAACGGGTCTCCGGTAGTCTTGATGCTCACATCGGCGGTGCCAGAATATTTAGCCGATTTAATACCGGACATCTGCGCCGTTAATTTGGCTATTATTCTTGATGGAGATTGAAAATAGAAAAAATATGCCGCTGCCGCAGCGCCACTGATAAGCAAGAGAACTCCAAAAACCATCAGAATAATCGGCCATATTTTTTTCTTTCCGGCCTTATTAGCGGAAGAACGGTAGCCATAAACTTGTGCCATTTCCTCATCGCTAAAGTCATCTTCTGTTTTAACGCGTCCGGTTTGATCAACCATCTGTTTCTGCGGAGACCCCTGGATCCCAACCGCTGGAGTTTGTCTGGCTTGGCTGACTGGCTGCGGCTGGCCAGAGCCGGAATCCTTCGCCTGCGCTGATAAAGATTCGCTTGGCGCTATAGGCTTTGCTGCTGGCTGGCCCTGGCTGGCCGCAGAAGGCGGCGCTGCCTGCGGCATAGGCCTAAAAGAAAATCCCGACAAGGACTGAAAGGCGCTTTCAATATCAGCCTCTTGCCAGCCACGGTTAAGCAAAGAGTCCCTTAATTCTTCTTTTGACTTTCCTGACTGAAGTTGTTTTTTAATATAGTCTAAAAGTTCTGGAGTAACCATATCTTTAAGATTTAAAATTTTGTAATCTATTATATATTTTAACTCTAAGCGACATTATTAGCAATAAAAGGCTAATTTCATTTTATTCCTTAGCTAAAATTATATTGTCTGAAAATCGCGACAGAAAGAGCGATTTTCATATCTATACCAAAATAGTACGATCGTACTTTTTTGTATCAGATTGATTTTAGGTAAAAGGGTTTGCGTCCCCTTGCGCAAGAGGTAAAATATATTCATGAAGTTAAAAATCACTTTCAATCTCAATCGGCTTAAAGAACAGCTGAGAAATATTTTTCTTAAATATCAAGGACATCAAAGGCAGATCAAAAAAATCTTGTTGCTGGCGCTGTTGATATTGGTTTTTGCCGCAGGAATTATTGGCGGTTATTTTTACTTTTGGCATTACCAAAAGGACAAGGTGTTTGAAAAGGATATTTACGCTAATTTTACGGCCGAGGTCTATGAAACTGTCAAAAACAACTACTGGGAAAAAATCTCTGACGACGAATTAAGCGGACTTTTTAGGTTAGGAGCAGAAAAAATCACGAACCTGCCGCAAGTTCTTGATCTTGCCAACAAACAGGGCGTAGAAAAAATGGTCTTAAGGATAACCAAAGATATGCCAACCGACAAAAAAAAGGATTTTACGGTCAAGTTAGTTAATATTATTTTGACCAACCTCAAGCCTTTCGGCCGCAGCCAGCTTTACAGCCAAAAACAGGAAACCCAATTAAGGAACACGGTGGCGAACATTGATACAAACGTTAATCTCTACCAATCGCTCGGTGTTGACAAAACCGCCTCCCCAGAACAAATCCAGAAGGCGTACGAGGAAAAAGTGGCAAAACTTAGCCCAGAAAAAGACACATCCTCGCCAGCCGCTCAAGAATTAGCCCAAGCAGAGCGCGCCTATCAAACACTTTCAAGGCCCGAGACCCGGACGGTTTACGACCAAAGCGGAGCCGAGATCACTGTCTTTGCCAAACTAGTTTTACCCGATATTCTCCATTTACGGTTAACTAAACTCTCGCCGCAAACATTTCAGGAGTTCCAGGAAACCTCCAGCCGCATTGATAAAACCAGCAACCCCACAACGATGATTTTAGACCTCAGGAGTAATGTCGGCGGCGATATAGATTTACTCCAGTATTTTTTAGGGCCTTTCATCGGTGAAAATCAGTATGCCTACGAATTTTTCCACCAAGGCGACTACAAACCCTTCAAAACCCAAACCGGCTGGCTGAGCTCCCTGATACGCTACAAAAAAGTGGTTATTTTAGTTGATAACCAAACCCAGTCCTCGGCCGAACTAATGGCTTCTGTCTTGAAAAAGTATAATGTCGGTATTTTGATTGGCGCGCAAACTAAAGGTTGGGGCACGGTGGAAAATGTTTTCCCGATAAAACAAGGGCTGGATGTCAGCGAAAAATACTCTGTCTTTCTGGTCCACAGCTTAGCCTTGGGTGACGACAATCAGCCGATTGAGGGCCGGGGCGTCGCGCCGATAATCAGTATTGATAACCAGAACTGGCAAAAAGAACTTCTCGCCTATTTTAACTATCAACCGTTAATTACGGCTATTCAAACAATTATTAACGAAGACAATAAATGATTTCTTGCCTAGAGCAGAAAAACATGCGCCTCACGGCGCGTGTTTACTTTAGCACGAGCTATCTTTTCGATCAGCTGTTCAAATAATCGCTCAAATACTCCAAGTATTGCTTTAGGATCCTGACAATCTTCTTGTCTTTTAATTTATCCAGGGCTTTTGCCAGCTCTGCCGCTGGCTCATCTTTGTCTTGTTCTTGCAGTAAAATACGATTGAACTTTTTAAGTTTATACTTCTGGATTTTAAGGAGAACCTTAACCACCTCAAAAGTACGGATAAAGTTGAGCTTTGAATCTTCTTTGTGGGAATTTTTTTTGGAGCCTTTAAGATAGGTTAAACCATCTAAGCTGACAGTTTTGGTTTTTCTTTTCTTGAAAATTTCGTTTAAAAAAACTTCGGCGCCATATCTGGTTTTGGCCAGCGCCTTTAAGTGAGGCAAGATGTCCTTGCGCCAGTAGGCTCTCTGTCCTGAAAGTTCTGCTAAGGCTCCCGAGAGGCAACCGACAACTACTCTCGATTTACCAGAAACGAGCGGTTCTACTAAGCTTTCTATATGAGTTTCTGTTAAATCAAGGAGGTCGGCATCCAAAAAAACAATAATTTCCCCTTTGGCTGTTTTTGTTCCCACGGCCAAAGCCGCGCCCTTTCCGTGATTTTTGGACAAATTAATTAATTTGATTTTATCGCCAAAGCCCTTAAGTATTCCCGCGCTCCGGTCTCCGGAACCATCATTAACGCAGATAATTTCGCAAACTATTCTGAACGACAAAAGGCGAGAAACCATATCGGCAATGGTTTCTTCTTCGTTATAAACAGGAATGATAACTGAAATTGTTTTTCCGGACATGTTTTTTTATCTTACCTCGCCTGCGAGTTTTGTGGCAAGCAAAACCAGCCCGGCTGAAAGCCAGGGCTGGAGTGCGAAAATCTTTACACGTCCATCATTACTGCTTAGACTTAATTTATTGCTAAACAATAATTTATTGTTTAGCTATAATCTCTTGCAAAAGCTGAATTGTCTTTGCTAATTGAGCCGCAACCTGCTGCAATGATTCCAAAAGCTGTTTTAATTCAGGTATCGGATTTGGCGGCACAATGCTGCCGGTAATAGTGAAGGGAGAATCGCTTTCGTCCCAACTGATTAATGGCGATGGCCAAATCTGATCCGGCTTTATAGATGTATTGTCGCTCTCGGAGCGATAAAGAGACATTATCCCCTGGCCGACGCTGATTCTGACAACATAGTCAGAAGCGTTAGCAATGTCGCTGGAAATCTTCCAGGAATAAGACTTATCGAACAAATTGGCAGTTCCGAGGTGTTTGACAAAAACTGATCGAGGTTCAACCGCCGGACAAATCTCGGCCCGGCACAATTCTTTCTTGAACAAATCAATTGAAACCTTTGCCCATTGAGGCATAATCTTTGTTTCGTCGGTTTTTAGTTCAACCGGATAAGTATAGCTCCACCTGATAGTCTGGATCTGGCCTCTGTCCCATGACTCGTCTCCATTTGGAGAAACCACAGTCACTTTATAGTCAACCGGGAAAATGCACTTATAAGTCTCGCCGTCAACAACTCCGGTTTGAGGCAAATTGCATTTTGCCTGGACCTTCTGAACCGCCTTTTGGGTTATTTGGCCGAAATAGCCGGTCGCTTGTCCGGGAAAAATGCTCGAGTCGCTCCTCAAGGCCTCCTGGATGTTTTTAACTTCTTCGCTCCTGGTGCCGATGGAAACGCCCGCCGAAACGCTGTTCCCGACGGCTAAAACTAAAACTGAAAGGAAAATAATTAGAATTTTTTTCATGATAAAAACATTTTTAACTCTTGATCAATTCGACCTTTATATAACAGAACGCGCAAATCCGCCCCGGGTTGCTTAATGTCATTGCCCGTTCAAAGGTTCGACTGACTCAACTTTATTTTCTTCAAAATTGACTGTTGCCTGCCAAGATTTATCTCCGGTTTGATAGATAACCTTAGCTTCATTAAAGGGCACAGCCTTCACTTCTTTATTTTGTTTGATCAGTTTTATCTGCGGCAAAACCGGCTTTATCTCTTTGATTTTTGCTTCTGACGGTATCATCTCTTTGACTAGTTCGCTCTGTCCGACCAAAGATTGCGCCACCAATTTTTCCGCTTCGGTAAAAGAAGACGGCAAATTGGCTCTTTTAACCGAACTAACCTTTTTGTTTTTGAAATTAACTTCAACCAAAAACACAGACACCTGCGAGTCAAGCGTATCTAAAGCTCCAAACAATTTTTCCATATTGGCAGACGCTAGGCTATTTGTCTCTTTAGCAGCAATAACTTTTTCGGGCTGATTAACTTTATAGAACAAGAGAAATCCCTTGTTTTCAGCGACCTCAGCCTCTTTCATAATCGCTCCTTGGTCTAACAAAACTTTGACCCGGCTGTCTTTGAAGGCAATTTCTTTTGCCAGAGCGACATCAAGCTTCGGAAAGAGCTGGCTGTTGAAAATCGCGACTGCTAAAATCGCTAAACCCGCCATCATCGGTACTGCTTTCCAGAGCCAAGCCACGTTCGAGCGCTTTTGCTTGTATTGAGAAAGTAAAAAATGGCGCAGCTTTTGCCTGTGATTTTGCAGCTCAATCTTTGGAGTTTTTAGGCTTTCTAATTTTCTGCTTAAATCATTCTCGGTCATATAGTAAAACGCTTTAATTATTATTTAGTTTCAACCTTAACTTTTCCAGGCTCCGGTGGAGCAGGGATTTGACTGTCCCCTCCTTTTTGCCGAGAATCTCGGCTATTTCTTTTAACTGCTTTTGCTCAAAAAACCTCAAAGCCAGAACTTCCTGGTATTTTAGAGGTAAAAGAGAAATTTCTCTTTGGGCTACCAAAAAATCTTCGTGCTCTTTCAATTTTTCTTGGGCTTGGGTTATTTCTTCTAAAGGATTGTTATTATCAATGGGGTCGCCAATAGCGCTGAGGGAAACTACTGGTTTTTTATGGCGGTAAAAATTAACGGTTTCATTGGCAACAATCCGGTAAAGCCAGCTGGAAAACGACACTCCCTGCCACTTGAACTGCCAAAGGTTTTTTAAGGCCTTGAGAAATGTTTCCGAAACCACGTCTTTGGCCAAATCAATGTCAGCAGTCCTGCGCAACACGTAACCTAAAATCTTCTGGTAATTGGCGTCAAAAAGCAAACCAAAAGCCTCCGGCTCTTTTTTCGCCCGTCTAACTAACTCTTTTTCTTCGTCTAAGGTCATTTTAATATCTTACCGCAATTTTTAAACAACGACAATTGAGTCGTAATGGTTCAATAGCTTATGACCACCCTAGTGGTTAAAATGTATGTATATGGCATACACAAACAATCCCAATCTGCCTCGTGTCCGCATGGAGGCAGTCGAACTGGTAAGACAAGGTTGGAGCTTGCGCAAGGTCGCTCGCCACACCGGCTTTGCCCACAATACAATCCTGAACTGGCTGCAAAAGAAGCCAGTCTACGGCCAGTATGGAAGGCTGGTTATTCCTACCCTTTCTTCTAGGCCCAACCACCATCCTGACGAATTGTCTTTGGATATCGTGCAAAAGATCGTCGAGATTAGGGAAAAAAGACATCGTTGCGCCGAGGTAGTTCATCAAGAACTTCTCAGGCAAGATATTGTTGTCAGTTTATCTAGCGTGAAAAGGACATTAGAGAGACAAGGATTGATTAAAAAGCGCAGTCCCTGGAAAAGATGGCACTTTGAAAAATCTCGTCCTTTAGCTCTCAATCCAGGAGATTTAGTCCAAATCGACACTATTCACATCGGGCCAGCTGTCCCCGGTAGATTGTATATCTACACCCTTTTAGATGTATTTTCCCGTTGGGCATTTGCCTTAGTATCCCTTAGGATAAATACTCACCGAAGCCTCTGGTTTGTTAAAGATGCCTTGAGTAAATCTGCCTTTAAATTCTTAACCCTGCAATCTGACCACGGACAAGAGTTTTCCTCTTGGTTTACCGAACAAGTTGACTGCCTGGAGATTGCTCACCGACACAGCCGGGTCAAACAGCCCAACGACAACGGACACCTGGAGAGATTCAACCGAACTTTGCAGGAAGAATGTCTTTCTAGGATCCCTCAGAGCTTCAGGTCTTACCAGAAAGAGATCCCGGAGTATCTGCACTACTACAACAACGAGAGATTGCACATCGGGCTAAACTATCTAACGCCCATGCAAGTGGTCAGAAGCTATTGACTAGAGAACGAATTCCTACCAAAAAACCGCCTCAATAAAAAGGCGATTTCTCTTGGCCTGCCCTGAGCGAGCAAGGCGAGTCGAATGGGCTCCCCTGGTTGGACGACGTCAATGACCCTGAGTCGCATCGAATGGGTTAGAACCTGTTTGGCAGCGGAATACAAATATGCCCGTTAAAACACTTACCTTCCCCGCAATCACAGCTTTTTACCTGATGACTATTTGCCGGTGAACAACCACAGGCGCCGATTAAACATGAATTCGGAAAATCGCCGGTTAAGTTGCAACACAATGATGTTTTAATGCTTCCTCCCGAAAGCACGCAAGTTTGTTCTTTTTTGGTTTGATAAAACCAAAGACCTATCCCAATAATAACGGCTATTACGATTAAAGCAAAGATAATTTTTTTAGACATGTTTTATTACTTGATTAACGGCTTTATTTTACCAAAAAACCGCCTGATTAGCGATTTTGCTAGCTGGAGCTATGGGACGATGTTGGAACCTTTTTTATGAATATGGCTCTGCCTACAAATGATTTTTATACAGAAAAAATCCGTAAATATGGAAAAAAGGAAGCAGTATAAGTAAATTAAGTGTGCTCATAATTAATTTCTCAAACCAGAAATTCAATTCAAAGCTTTGTACGATAAGTGCGGTCGCCATGTTAATGGCAAACCAGACGATAAATACCGGTAGAATTTTTATGCCGAAAATTTTCGGTAGATTTTTTAATTTTTCTAGAAGAGTTGCTAATCTTCCCCATCCCCTTTTGTAGCACTCCAAAATTCCCGCCTCTTTATTATTTATCAATTCGGAAAGAGCAAACTGGTTCCAAAAAATGGTTAGAATGAAAATTACCAAGGCAAAAGCGATTAAAATTAAAGTGACAGGATCGGATGGAATTTTTATCGCTCCTCCACCTATACCAATGGCTTTTTCCGGGTAACCCGAAAAAATAAGACCAATTAATATTGCGGGTAGCGTTAATATAAAAATCTTCCAGAAATTATTTATATACAAACTGAAACTTTCTTTTAAATTTTTCATGGCTTTTTAATTATTTACTTTTTGACTTTTAATTTCCGCAATTATTTTATTCTACCAAAAAACCGCCCAAATAAAAAGGTGGTTTTACCGGCTCCCCAGCCCAAAGCTTATACTAACCATTGAAAACTGGGCATATATCTCAATGATGAAGGAAAAACTGAAAGAAATAAGGGTGATTTCTCGGAATTATCAATTTTCTCCCGCCTTATCTTGATTCCCTGCTATTTTATAGTTCGGCGAGTTTATTCTATACAACAATCAATCACTTTTTTAACTAATTCGCCAAGTTTCGCCATAAATCCTTTTTTCTCTTTGTCGTGTTTATTTAAGGCGTCTTCGTCAATCTTTTTTATGTCTTTAATGTCAATTAATTTCATATTTAAACCCCAGAAAAGCGAATAGAGATTATATGATTTGCCGAACAGATCATAGGCCTCGTCCTTTTTGCCCATACCAAGTTGCTTTGTGCCGACTTCCATAAGGCGCATGGAAGCGGCGAGCAAATGTTTGGAAATGCACCAAACTTCGCCCTCATATTCTTTAATGATTTTTCTAAGCAATTCCTTACGCATTGAACGAGCTTCATTCAGCAGGTCATAATACTCTGTTTTTCCTGATTTGGCTCCGGTAAAAAAGAAATGCTCCTCAATGCTGACCAGATTCATTATGGCTAAACTTAAATCTTGGTCGGACGACAAATCCATTTTGTCTTGCTTTTTCATTTCATCAACCTTCTGGATAAATTCATCTAGATTTTTTATTGGATTTTGATCGTTGTTTGTGTTGTTCATATTGTTATTTGGTTAGAAAATAATAAATTACGCTTAAAATTATTAAAGGCAGAATCGGCATAACGACTTTTTGGAAAGGAAAATAAGCGTGGTCGTTGTTTTTTTCTTTCAAATAAAAATACCAGCTCGCGCCAAACCAAAAAGCCAAACTGCCCGCGATTATTCCAAAAAGTAGCTTGTCCAATCCGCAGGCGCATAAAGTGTTGAGCGGATTGCCGATAATACCGGAATAATAAAGCGGAATAATTATCAAAGCGTAATACCCTAAAATATTTACAAACATTCTGCCTTTGAAGCGGATATTTTTCTTTTCGAGCCAGCTTTCCGTCCAAGTAATCATGGAAACAATAAGCCCGCCGACCCATAATCCGGTTATTGCGTCATCAACTCCAAAATAGCGCGAAAGACCGACTCCGGCTCCGACAGCGATTGTGCATATTGGGCAAACCGCCAAAGCTTTTTCGGCGAAAAGAAAGCTAATCGCAAAAATAGATAAAAGATAAATTGATATTTTTTTCATATTATTGCTCATTAGTTTTTTGTTTAAAGAAATTGATAATGTCTTGGTCGCCAATCAAACATTTTTCGCCGTCCCAAAGAAAGGGCACGCCAATGGAATCGGTCTCCAATCCGCAAATTTTTGCTTTGACTTCCAATTCTTTAGCGTTGTTTTGATTGTAATAAACTTCTTTTTGAGCGAAAGAAATTTTATCGTTGATATTATTTTCTTTTATGTATTCTTCCACAATCGCGCAGTGCGGACAGCCGTCGCCGTAGAAAAGAATGATTTGGCTTTGTTCTTTCTGTTGATTTTCTTGGTTATTACTGGGCTCATTTTTGAGTTGACTATTTTCTTTATTTTCCAATAAAAGAAAGAATGAAACAATCAAAACAAGAATAAATAAAATTGTGGGTATGATGATTTTTTTATTCATAAAGATTTATAAAATCCAGTTAAAAATATAACCCATTATCATTATGCCAGTGATAGTAATGCCGAAAAAAAGAGCTAGTAACTGCCAACCCATAACCTTTTTCAAAATTAAACCTTCAGGAATGGAAACAGTAACAATTGCGGTCATAAATGCTAAAGCGGTGCCAAGTGGAACTCCTTTCCCTACTAATGCTTCCATAACAGGAATGACACTGACAGAGTTAGCATAAAGTGGCGCTCCAAGCAAAGTTGCTAAAGGAATGGTCCACCAAGTTTTCATGGACAAATATTGCTCGACTAAACTTTGTGGCACAAAGCCATGAATAAGAGCACCAATGCTAACTCCTAAAACCACATAAGGGAAAACAGCTTTTGTTATCCGCATGCCATCTTGCCAGAAGTAAACAATGAGCTGTTTGAAAGGCAAAGAAGAACCTCCATATTCTGCTTCAACCTGCTTGCGGGATTTAAACTTTAGTAGTTCTGGTTTTACATATTTTTCAACATGTAATCTTTGAATCAACATTCCCCCCAATACCGCAACAATAATACCAACCAAGTTATACAAAATAGTTACCTTTATACCAAACATAGCAGGGAAAAGATAAAGTGAAGATTCATTCACTAAAGGAGAACTTATAAGGAAGGCAAAGGTTACTCCCAAAGGAATACCAGCTCCTACGAAACCAATAAAAAGCGGTATTGAGGAACAAGAACAGAAAGGAGTAACTACACCCAAGAGAGCAGCAAAAAGGTAATCTAAACCAAACCAACGACGCTTGGTAAGCATGTCCCGCACTTTTTCCATCGGGAAGTAATAGCGGGTGATGGCCATAATGTAGTTAATGACGATTAAGAGCAAGCCAATTTTGATCGTGTCGTAAATAAAAAAATTGACGGCGCTACCTAAATAAGATTGTCTGCCCAAGTTAAGCCACCCATAAGTAGTTGTATCAGCGAAAAATTGAATAGGCTTAAAAATGTCCATAATTACTTTTGCGCTTCTCTCAGAAGGCTTTTAACTTTTTCAACATCGGGTAAAAACCCCACCATCACGGGCTTACCATTAACAGCAAGGACTGGGCTGGACATTACACCCATTTCCACGATCTTTGACACATCGGTAATATACTCAACCTCTTCGTTGAGATTTAATTCTTTCACTGCATGTTGAGTCAGCTCATATAACTTTTTGCAGGTTGGACAACCTGAACCCAAGACTTGAATTTTCATAGTTTTATTTTCCGTAATTTTGTAAAAAGTTATTTAACAATGAGTTAAACTTACTCATTTCTTTTTTGTTGATATGATATATAACTTTGAGGCCGTCCTTGCGCGAACCTATCAGTTTTGCGTCCTTTAACACTTTGAGGTGGTGTGAGGTAAGGTTTTGCGAAACGCCAATA
>Ga0315274_10007383_pt1 | contig 15914 bp, 17 predicted proteins | sample YL17G02_20_MG_FD_203700 | JGI IMG/M metagenome (GOLD analysis project Ga0315274, IMG submission 203700) | Sediment microbial communities from Yellowstone Lake, YNP, Wyoming, USA - YL17G02_20 | ecosystem: Environmental > Aquatic > Freshwater > Lake > Sediment | place: USA: Wyoming | collected... | reverse complement strand
TTCAGCCACATATTCCCTAATCGCTCCAATTCCTTAACCATTTTCTCTTTTCTCTCATAATAATTTTTCAAATACGCTTGAGATACATCTGACATCCTCTTGACACTTGATAATGGATTAAATTCATAAGAACCTGTCGTTAGATCGCTTAACTCTCTTCCTCTGGAAACCTCACTCTTCAAAACATCTATCTCGCCTTTTAGTAAATCCTTTTCCTTCTCGATTACCTTAATGTTATCCTCAAGTTCTCTGTTACGATTTTTATAAAACAAAAATTCACTTGCTCGTTGAACAAGCAATCTAATCTCTTCAATGAGAAATGGTTTGGTAATATAATCATACGCCCCTGATTTTGTCGCCTCTATAGTTGATTCCATTGTAGCAAAACCGGTAATGATAATAACAAGTGTATTTTCGTTTTTTGATCGTGAGGCTTTAAGAACTTCTAATCCATCTATATTAGGCATAACAAGGTCTGTCAGTATTATATCGAAATCTTTTTTTTGAATTAACTCGATTGCCTCCAATCCATCAGATGCAGTATTTACATCATAACCTTCATCAGAAAGAATCTCATATAATAGGGAACGGATTTCCTTATCATCATCAGCGATTAATATTTTAAATTTTTTATTTACCATAATAATTTTTATAAAAATAATTATCTTTACAAAATTTCTTTGTCTTGTCGGCACTCTCTTACTATTTTTCGCAATTGCTCATTAATGCGTTGTGACATCTTCTTTCTCTTAATCGCTGTTACAATATTGCGATTAATACGATTAATGTGTGCAATAGAAATATCATCAAAAGCCCCTTTTTCTGCCCTCAGATAATGAATGTATATGTCCAGAATATTTGAAATTTTCTTAAATTTATAAACCATATGGCATTACTTTACTATAAAGTGTATACTTATCCTTTTCTTTTATTATATCGTCATAATTAGCCATTTCTTTAGAGAAATTTTCATTATCTTAAGGGACCATTCTCACCATGAATTTAATCACTGAAACACGGAATTATCGAATCACGGATCAATTCTTTCAATTTTAATTCCATTTTCCGCGTTTCCGACCTTCAGTGCTTCCGTGATTTCTTAATACAATTTGAATTCTTACCGCTACAACCTTCATCTATTTAAAATTGTAAGAGACTAATATACCAAACCCTTTCTTTTAAAATAATGTCATTTAGTTCTTGAAATATTTTTTAATTTTCTTAATGTGATTTCGAAAATTCTTTTTGTAGGTGATAAAAATGAAAATAATAAATGGTGTAAAGGTCAAACAATTGAAGGTTGTTTCGGATGAGCGTGGAAGAGTAATGGAAATGCTCAGAAATGATGATGAGTTATTTGTGAAATTTGGTCAGGTCTACTATACAACAGCTTATCCGGGTATTGTGAAAGGCTGGCATTATCACGAAAAACAGATTGATAACTTCATTGTGGTCAAGGGAATGGCAAAGGTTGTGTTGTACGACAGAAGAGAGGATTCACTGACTCTGGGAGAGATCAATGAGTTTTTTATGGGTGAGCACCATCCAATTCTAATACAAATTCCTGCTGGTGTTCTTCATGGATTTAAATGCATAAGCGAGACAGAAGCAATGGTGATAAACATCCCAACGGAACCATACAATCGTGAAAATCCAGATGAACATAGAGTTGACCCTAATAGTGACAGCATTCCTTACAATTGGGCATTAAAAGAAAAATAAAAATTGGGGGACTGAAGTACATCATCTATCCCCAATTTAATTCATAACCGAGGAGGACTATAATGGACGTCTTTATCTCTTGTGATATGGAAGGGATTACTGGGATCATACAATGGCATCAGGTAGATGAAAATAAGGATGACTACAAACAATGCCGTCTCTATATGACCGAAGAAGTGAATGCTGCCATTCGTGGTGCATTCAATGCAGGAGCCAAAGAAGTCGTAGTTAACGATTCCCACGGCTCAATGTCGAATATTCTTCCTGATAAACTCGATGAAAGGGCAAAATTAATCTCTGGTAATCATAAGGTCTACAGTATGATGGAAGGAATCTATCGCGGATTTGATGCGGCAATGTTCATCGGCTATCATGCCAGAAGAGGCACTCCTGATGCGGTTTTGAACCATACCTACACGGGAAGCATCTTCGATGTAACAGTGAACGGAATAAAAATGGGCGAAACCGGCATTAACGGAGCATTAGCGGGATATTTCGGCATACCTTTAGTCCTCGTAGCTGGTGACGACAAAGTTTCAAAAGAAGCCAGAAAACTCGTTCCAAACATATATACAGTTACAGTCAAAGAAGGTCTTGGACAATTTTGTGCCCTAAATATACATCCCAAACGTTCCCAAAAGCTATTGGAAGAAACAGCCGAAAAAGCCCTGAGAAATAAAGACAAGATAAAACCATTGAAGGTAAAACCACCAATTAAATTTGAAGTCGTTTATCATAAATTCGATGATATACATAAATTAAGGAGAAGGCAGGACTTAGAAATCATTGACAATCGCATTGTCAAATTTACAAGTAACAACTACGAAAAGGCATATCTCACTTTTCTTTCAGTAATTATATAGGAAAGATATTTACCTGTACTCAGTAATAACCGCAAGGGTTGAAAAAAGACACAGAAATTACTGTAGAGACGTGATATATCACGTCTCTACAAATATCTACATCCTTTGCGTCCTCTACGGTAAATGATTTCAGGCTCTTTAATTATTATTTATCTCAAATTAATAAAACGAATATGAAAAGATTTGGTTTTTTATTATTTATATTTATAGTGATTACATTCAGGGTTTATCCCGATGAATTTGCGGACAAGCCTTGGTCATCTGCCCCTAATTCAGACATTCAAATCCTTGAATCCTCTGACACTAAAATTGCTTTCAGGTGCGAGTGGCAGGATGTAAAAAATTTCGCCTCTGCCGAGAAGAAATTTGTCGTAGTTATCCCTCCTGCTACAAATCTCAATCCCGAAATCCTAAATTATGAAATCGGTGTTATAAAAGATGGTGAGATTACGGATGAAATAATCACGAAAAATAATAGCACAGGTTACCCAGAGCTCGAAAAGCAACTTGTCCCTTCAACCCTCATCAAAGTTTCTGAATTGGGGTACGTGAGAAATTACAAATTGGCTCTTGTCAAAATAACTGGGAAGTTATCCATTTATGGTCCCCAAAAAACATATCGTTTTAAATCTATTGAAGGAAACTTGCTCTTTGATAAATCCTATGAGAATTTTGAAAAGAATAAATCCACTGATTTCAAAGACAATTATTTCATTAATTTGATTTCCGCCATCATTGCCAACAAAGAAAGTATCAATGCCTATCGTGACAATAATCCACCTTATGTTGATTTACCGCCATCATCCTTTGATAAATATTATCAACAAAAAGGGAAATGGCTCAAAATCGACGTGGATAAGGAAACCCTTATCAAGATTAAAGGTGAGTCCATACTCAAATTATTCCTGATGAAAAATTGCCTTAATGAGGATATTCACATTTATAACAAGAATGCAGAAGTCCCAATTTACATTGTTGATTTCAATAACAACGGTATTTTTGAAACGGAAGATTACATTATTTTCCTGGGTTATCCAGAAACAACTCAATACACGCATCACAATATTTACTGGCTATCAATATTCAAAGATGAAAAAGCAGAAAGGATACAAAAACAGCAAGAAATAGCACGCGAATCAAACCCTGCATATGATGTCAAAACAATAGACTATGAGCAACTCTTCGAAGAAGATAAAGAAAATTTACTGGAAGGAAAAATATTAGAAGGTCAAGATATCGTATGGTACTGGGAAAAATTCGATGAGGGAAGTGAAATAACAAAAGATTTTAATCTTCCTGAATTGTCAAACTCAAACCCCGCAGGAAAAATCATTCTCAATTTCTATAACGCCTCTACAAGCTTAAACAATAAGTATCAAATCGACGTAACAATAAATGGTGAACTCAAAAAAGAAATCTTTTTGAACAAACTCAAAGCCTTCAATGAAAAATTTGAGATTCCCGCTAATTTACTGAAAGAAAAAGGGAATAAAATAAGTTTCAAAATCTCACAGAGAATAAAGACAACTCCCTTAGAAGCGACTCCAACAGTACCTACTCCAACACCATCTGAAAGTAATCCGCCTCCTCCGAGAGAAACACAAAACAGCAATAATCAATCCGCAGCAGAGACTTTTCCTGAAATTTATCTCGATAATTTCCAGATAACATATAAAAGAAATCTAAGTATAGGTAAAGAATATTTCGCTTTTTCATACAATAAGGAATCAGAGAAAGCGGTGGCAAACTTCCAATTCAAGATTCCTGAAGGTGTAAGCTTTGTCGGATTTGATGTTACAAATAAACTAAAACCAGTCTTTCTGAGCTTCCAGCCTGCTACGGATGGATTCTCGTTTTCAATACAAATCACTGAGATAAAAAAAGTAGTCTTATCTGCAATTGATGCAATCTTAGAAGCTAACCTCGAAGTTGATGAACGCTCCGATTTGAGAAACTCTCAAAACAACGCAGATTTGATTATTATCTATCACCCCTTGTTTGAAAACGCCGTTAAGCGACTGGAAGAATTTAAGAATAAAAATGGTATCCTTACAAAAATTGTCAATGTTCAGGATATTTATGATGAATTCAATTACGGCATATTCTCGCCCGAAGCGATAAAAAGATTTTTGAGTTATGCTCTAAAAGATTGGACTGAGTCAAAGCTCAAATATGTTCTATTAATCGGTGATGCGACCTGGGATTATTTAGGCGAATATCGCAACGGTATAATTAATTATGTTCCCTCTTATACAAAACTTCATTCGATAGAAAATTTTGCCTGCGATTTATGGTTCACCAATCTTATAGGAAACGACTCTCTGCCTGAACTTGAAATTGGAAGAATCTCGGTTAATAATAAAGATGACGCAGAAAATGTCGCAGATAAAATCATAAACTATGAAAAAAATAAAAATCCACAGGATTGGCAAAGACACTTCGGATATATTGCAGATGACTCACAAGGATTTGATACCATCTGCAATAAAATTATCGAACAAACTCCACAGGCTTTTGTCTCTGATAGAGTCTATCTTGATAATTACCGCTTCGAAGATAACTTCTATGTCCCAAAGGAAAAGTTAGGATTTCTCAGAGATAAAAACAAGGTGAGTCCAGATTGCAATAATGCCATTAAAGAAATGTTTGATAAGGGTGTCACACTTGTGGAATTCTATGGGCATGGGGCTCCGAATATATGGGCTGACGAGAGAATCTGGTTCGGTGGCGACTCAAAGCATAGCGACAACCTTCGTCTTATTAACAAAGACAGATTATTTTTTATTGTTCAAATGACTTGTTCTACAAGCACTATCGACTATCCTATAAAACCCTGGAATGTCTGTATTGGAGAGGATATGCTCAGAGTCAAAAATGGCGGTGCCATCGGTGTTTTCTCGCCTTCAGGTAAGGGTTATACGAACTGGCACGAAAGAATCTCACTCTATATGAGACAAGCAATCTTTGAGCATAACTTAAAAAGAGCGGGTGACATAATATTTAATACACAATTAAGCTATTTTGCTCTTGAAGATTCCCCTGATATGATTGAGATGTTTTTGTTATTAGGCGATCCAACAATTTCTTTACCTATACCCGAATTAACTCTCAAAGTTAATCCTCAAACAGTTGTTGCAACACCAGAAGAAAAGAATGATTTGACTTTTGAATGTTCTTCAGAAAGTTTTGTTGATGGCAAGGCGTCTGTATCCCTCTACAATCCCGATGATGAATTGGTTGGTGAAGAAAAAACTTATGAGATTAAAAACGGGAAATTTAACTTCACTGAGACTATCCAACAAAAAGTAGGGAACGGTCGCGACCGTTCCCTACAACAATATCCAAAAGAAGGTAGATGGCTTATAAGAATCTATGCTGTTAATAACGACAAAACAAAAGAATCTGTTGGAAGCGCTGAAATTTTCGTCTCTAAACCAAATATCGAAATCTCAAAATTCACAATTACACCCTCTGAAGGACAATATAATCCCGATTCTAAAGTAACCATCAATGTTCTCATCAAAAACAATTCTAAACTCACATTTCCAGATGTAAAATTAGAATTATTAGACAAAGGATTCGAGGATGAATCTCAAATTGCATCTGAAACCTTATCATTCAAGTCCGAAGAGGAAGTCAATCGCAATTATGAATATCAAATTAAAAATGGTGTGAGAGATATTATCGCAAAACTCTCTCTAACCTATAATGGGAAAAACCTTACTGTTTCAAAGAATGAAACTATCCAGTGCTTTTCAACATCCACAACACCTGACCTTACAACGTTGACTTCAACCTTCAATCTCGAGGATAAAGATTTTTACGAAGATGCCACCATTAATCTGAATTTCAAGGTGTTTAATATTGGGAACATTGACGCAAACGATGTGAAGGTGAGAATTCTTGATAAAGATAAGAATCCTGTTAGTGCGGTGGGTGACATTAAAAAAATATCACCTAATAATAGCGCTCCCTTATCTCTGAAACTTAATAATATCTACAAAAAGGGAACATATAACTTCCTTTTACAAATCGACCCTGATAATCAAATTACAGAATCAAACAAAGACAACAACATAGTTCCGTTTGAAATTGAAGTCACGGGCAATCCCGATTTAGTCATTACCCCGGAAGATATTCGCTTCGATAATGATGGTCCCACAGATGGCACTACTGTATTTATGTATGTCACCGTTCATAACAAAGGAGAAAGCACTGCTCGAAAAGTGAGAGTTGATAGTTATTTAGATGACCCAAACGATAATGGAAAATTTTTGAGAAGTAAGGTCGTTAATAAAAACAATGAGAATTTTGATATTGAACCAAGGGAATCGAAAATTTTCACTATTCGCTGGGACCCAACGGAGAATGCGGGCTTGCATAAATTATATTTTAAGGCTTTGTCATCACAACTCCCCGAAGAAAAAGACACCACAAATAACATAGCATCTAAAGAGCTTAAAGTAAAAACGAAGATTAACCTTATATCAGGGAAATTAGAACTCTCTCAGACTCCAGAAGACATTGTAAATTTAAGACTCAAATTAAAAGCAGATATCGAGAATAAGGGCGAGACAGATGCAGTGGGTGTGGTCGTTAATTATTACAAGTATCACGAGCAGACTGATGAAAATCTTGTTGGAAGAACAGATGTAGATGTTATCAAAGGTGGTGAGAAGAAAGTTGTTGAATATGTATGGCAAATCGACCGAAAAGACGCAGATGTGAAATTCAAATTCTCATTCAATGTCGGACTCCGCAGCAGTTCCCAACTCTCCCAGGGCTACGCCGAACCACCAGAAGAGAAAAATCCTGCCCCCGACATCCTTAATCGGGGGAAAGAAAAGAAATAAGATTTAACCACGAATCGCATGAATAAATGTAAACAAATCCAATGTTAATTTAATAAAAAATTGTGATGTAAATTTAAGGACAAGGTAATTATTTCAGAAGAAATATAATTATAGCTACAATTATTACTACTATAAGCATATAGATAAAAGTATATCCCCAAAAGTTATTCCAGAATGAATAATATTTTTCTGTCGGGCGCTTTGATATTTTCTTTTTAAATACAAAATCAAAAGGCTGTTGTTCCCAGATTTTGAATAATTGTTTTCTTTGGTACGCCATAGACTTTTGAAGTGTATACAAAAGATAGATAGTAAATAAGCCAGAAATTATAACAATTGATTTGAGGATCCAATAAGGTATATTAACTTTAAAATTACTCTTTAATATTTCGAAAAGACCAAGTCCGGCAGCTAAAAGAAATATAACCTGATACACAACCTCTCTTTGATTATTTTTGTTTTCACGAATTTCGGTTGCTTTTTCTTGGGCTATAAAAAGCAGAATATCAAGGTTATCATCCTGAGATGTTGAATTGTTTTCTTTATTCTTGTCCCCCATAAATCACCTCTTGAACTACAACTAAGATTAATATTCTCACTAATAATGTTAAATGGAATTATTATAATAGTTCTTCATTAAATTATTGTTAAGGCTTCTTGTTTTAAATCTCCACATATTCTTCCACAGGTACTCTGACTTCTCTCTTTGATTTTTTTCCTGTAAGATAGATGTCTTGAAAGCTTTTCTCGATCTTCTTTAATACTTCTGCCTTGAAGTATGCTCTCCACAGTATTCACATTCTTCACAGGGAACATTGTTCACAACAAGAAATTGGTCATTGTGTTTATAAATATATTGAACATTCTTTTCTCTGAAATTTTTATTTCCACATAAACTACAAATTTTTTTCTTATTCATAGACGACGCAATCTAAACTCGTTAAGATTATCTCAGCGGTTCAATTTTATTTATCTTTTGATGATTCAGTGCTTGATTCCAGGCTTTTTTGAGATCTTCCTGGTGTAGACTCGCCCACTCAATAACCAACCCCAAGGCTCGTGGTGGCAGATCCCCTGATAATATAGATAATCCCTCTATAGTAATTAATACTTCATATTCTCCGTATATTGCGTGTAAATGAGGAGGTTGATGCTCATTGTAAAATATGTATATAATAATCCCAAAAAACCTACATATCTCAGGCATAATAATCTCAGTAATTTACAACCTTTTCTTTTTTGAGGATGCTTAACGGCTCAACCCCTAGAACTTTTGCATATAAAGTATCGGGACAAAGGTCAATTCCACCTTCCCAGGCTATTGTGTGGCTTTCAGGATCAATAAACACCGAGTTAAAAAATTTTGTATCTTTCCACATAGAAAATACGCCTTTTCCCACCAAATCGGAAAGGTCTACTTCACCTTCAATACCATCGGAAAATTTTATCCAAACCCGATAATTTTTTAAAGGTTTTACTTCAATCACCTTATGCATTTACTGAAATCCTCTCAAAACAAAAAATATTCAATCTTATAATTTGTAAAGAAAAATTTCTAAATAATTTTTATCTTTCATTTCCCTTTAGCCTCTGTTTCTGGCGGTTCAGTAGGTTCTTCGAAGATTAACTCCTCATTTTCCCCTTTATAAAACAAGTCGAAGAAAAAGTTGAAGAAATACATTAAGGTGAATCCGATGGCAAGCACTCCGAAAAAGTAGACCATCCCCGTTAATTCACCAACAAATATCTTTATCAAAATAATCTGGATAATACAATATAACCAGAAGATACCATTAACAATAATGAAATCCTTAAATGAAAATATCTTCTCTTCAATCTTCTTCTCTTTTTGCATCATAATAAATCATTCCTTTAATTTGTAACACGAGATTTATCTCGTTTGTGATTGCGACATAAATGTCGCGTTACAATTGAAAATTGGAAATATCAAATTTAAAATTTCCAATTGTATAATGGATATATTGTTATAGATTTCTTATACTACTCAATAAAAATCAAGGAAAACATTCTGAATAGCAATTATTATCCCATTAACAAACTGAGCAAACCAACTAACTGATGAACTGAATAACAGATAAACCGTTCAATAAACCTCCGTCTTCCCATCAGCCCACAATCTTTCCAGTTGATAATATTTTCTCGTCGGCTCATCAAAAATATGCACTACCACATCGCCATAATCAATAATGCGCCAACCGCCTTTCTCCTTCTCTGGACTATTAATCGGTTTAATCTTTTTCTCGGACATTTTCTCTATCGTGTTTTTAACGAGAGCTAAAAGATGCGGTCTGGATATGGCTGTGCAAATAACAAAATAATCCGTAAAATTTGCAATACCTCTTAAATCCAATGAGATAAGATTTTCTGCCTTCTTTTCCTGAACAACCTTGACAATACTCCTCAATTTTTGTTCGGTCTTTATAATGACATCACTCCTTCCTTTAATTTATCTGACTTCACTAAAACCAATTCAATCCATTTCATCGCTCTTAATCCTCTCGGATGAATTATCTCACCCTGATTTCGGATGTAATCAATCTTATTCTTTAACACAAGATAGAGAGCAGAATCAATATCCTGTGAAGCTAATTTTCTCAGTCTTTCGATGCCTTTAAACTTTCTATATGGCTCTACATAATCAGAAACAACCATAATCTTTTCTACAAGTGTTAAATCAACATCGCCCGTAGGATGAATCCTGATGGCATTGTAAATCTCATCATCATTAATACAAAATTCGGACTTTAATAATTCTGCAGAAAGTATGGCGTGCCATATCCCCGGACAATTCTTATCCTCTTCACAAAGCTTTATTCTGAGACGAAATAATTCCGACTCGATTTTTTTGTCTGAGAAGTGTTTTGCATAATCGTGGAGAAGTGCAGAGATTTCTACTTTAGTAACATCTGCACCATAAATTCTGGCGAGTGTTGTCCCTAATTCTTTAACACCAATGGTATGCTTATAGCGTTCTGAAGAGAGTTCCTTTTTAACTTTTTCTTCTATTTCTCTTAAATTCAAAATGAATTAAACCTGATATTGATTATTTTTGAATTAGAGATCTCTGAAAAACTAATGAACTACGAGATTCTTCGCTTTGCTCAGAATGACAAAGACCTTAAAATGTCATTGTGAGGAGGCGAAGCCGACGAATCAATCTCGTCTTATTAATTATATTGCGTAATATTTCAGAAATCTCAACTAACAAGTCAAAGTTTTTTATTGTTTCTCAATTCTGATATTAGTTAAACACATTGCAATCGGAAAATCAATACAAATTTTAAGCATTGATTGAGTTGTAGAGACGCAATGCATTGCGTCTCTACTTAATGAAAATTAGACTTGATATTTCTTGAGATCTAATCTTTATTAATCAAGTCGTCAATTCTTATCATTATTAAAATATTTTTTATTATCTTTTTGTAGGGAACGGTCGCGACCGTTCCCTACATTAATATTACCCACAAGGAGAACACTATGAGCATACTATTAGAAAAGCCTAGAACAAAAGTCGAATATAAAAAGAAAAGAATTTTTAAACGAGAAGAAGGACTAATCGGAATCATTGGTGGTTCCGGTCTATATGAGATTGAAGGAATAAAAAATGTTCGTGAAAGAAAAATTAAAACGCCTTTTGGTGACCCTTCCGATGCTTATATTTTAGGTGAACTAAATGGTAAACAAATCGCCTTCCTTGCCCGACATAGCAGAGGTCATCGGATTATGCCATCGGAACTAAATTTTCGTGCCAATATTTACGGCTTTAAAGCACTTGGTGCTGAATGGATTATTTCAGCAACAGCAGTCGGTAGTATGCGTGAAGACATTCATCCGCTTGATATCGTTATCCCCGACCAATTCTTCGATAGAACAAGAGGAAGGGTTGATACATTTTTCGGCGATGGAATCGTTGCTCATATCAGTTTCGCCAATCCTGTTTGTATGGAATTAAGTGACTTACTCTACCAATCCGCAAGGAAAGTTGGAGCAACGATTCACAAAGGTGGAACTTACATCTGCATCGAGGGACCTGCTTTTTCGACAAAAGCCGAATCAGAAATTTATCGCAAATGGGGAGTAGACATAATTGGAATGACAAATCTTCAAGAAGCGAAATTGGCACGTGAAGCAGAGATTTGTTATGCCTCAATGGCTCTTGTTACTGACTATGATGTCTGGCATCAAGAAGAAGAAACGGTTACAGTTGAAGCTGTTATCCAAAATCTAATCAAAAACGCTGTGACAGCAAAAAGGATTATCAAAGAAGTTGTCACTATGATTCAAGGTCCAAGACAATGTGAATGTGCCTATGCGTTAAAAAATGCAATCATTACATCACAATCTGTTATGCCCCTTGCCACAAAGAAAAAGCTCAATCTGTTGATTGGGAAGTATGTTAAAAGTTGATGGAGCATAAAAATATGAAAGAATTTTGGCTGTTTTTAAACATTTTTGTATTTATCACTATACCTTATGGATTATGGAAATCTATTCAAATGAAGACAGTGGGATTCTTTTTAAAATCTTTTTTATTTGTGGTAACACTTTCAACTTTGGGACGTATATTTGAGTTCTTTCACATTTTTTTGTTTTTTCAAAGCGCCTCAAATTGGTTTATTTTAATATTGGCTATTACTTATCATTATATATTTCTTCGTTACTATTTTAAAGGAAAGGGAAATGAAAAGGAAAGATTTATTTCTGCATATAAGAAAATAAGTCAATTATAGTCTAAACTCTTTTATCTTAAAATCCAAAAGGGAATAATTATGTTTTTTAATTTCTGTTCACTTAAAATTTGGAGAAAAAAGGAATACTACATCGTTTGGTTTATTGAAATGATTATCCAAAGCTTACTTTTAGATTATAAAATTAAAGAATTAAAATCTTTATCAAAAGAGAAGTTAATAGCTGATGTACTTGAATTGTTGACATATTATCCCCGTATGCCCAAAAAGATTAATAAGATTTATACAGTAAATTTTGCAAGAGGTTTTGTAGAAAAGGAATATAAATATATAAAGGACTTCTGTGATAAATTAACCAACAAGAAAAAATTTAAAGACAAAGTCAAACTACTTCTCCCCAAAAAAGATATTTTGCTAAAATGCATTAAAGATTCTAATGAATTTAAAATTTTATTATTAAGGACTTGACAATTATTAACAAATTCTTTGAAAAAGAATCATGCAGACAATATACTTGTCTAATCTAAAAAGGTATATTATGCAACCCAAAATCATCTTACTAATCTTCATTTTTATATCCCCGCTTATGCTCTTTTCACAATACGAGGATATGTTTCCCCTTTTCCCGGAAGATTTAGGCTGGGAAGAAAAGGTGGAACCACCTCCACAGGGTGAGTGGATTAAACATATGCCACCGGGATATATTCACGAAGCTTTGCCTACTCACACCGTTCGAACTGCTTATGTCATTCCATCCAATCGCACAATGCAGGACAGTGCTATCGAAAAATTACGTTATATGGTCTTAGTATTCCAGAATTGGTATCGTGAACAAATGGAACGCAACGGCTTCGGTCCCAAAACCTTTTTATTTGAAACGGAAGCTGATGGCGTAACTCCCAAAATAAATGTGGTTTATGCTCCCAAAACGGATGATTATTACAGAACCGACCCCTGGACAAGAGTTTCTCAAGCCTGCGAGAGTGTCGGGTTGCCAATCTGGAGCTCAGGGCAGGTGTGGATGATAACTTATGAGGCACACGTTATGAATGCTGATGGCTCTATTACGGGTGGTTTCAACGGAGGGGCAAGCTATGGGTCAGGAAGCGATGGTGGAGTCGGGATGACTTGTGCTTGTACACTTGCATTAGTTACACCTGAAGACTTAATTGATGACCGAGAATACGATGGGCTTATTGTCCCCGAATTAGGACCATATCCAATGAAATATTTAGTAACTTCTGCCTGGTATGATGGGAATACCATCAGCAGCCTTAGTTCAGTAGACTATGGCATTTTTATTCACGAGACCTCGCATGGTTTTGCCCTATTGTCTGATTTTCGTAATGATAGCAATTTCAATGGAAATATGATGGGAAATGGTTTTCGTGGAGTAAGAGGTTGGATTCATCCTAATCTTTATCCCGATAATGAATTCCGATTAGAGTATGGTAATGCTCTTGCCTTGAATGTAAATCGGTATTTCAATGGGAGTCAAACTTACACAGATAATACAAAACCAACTGTTTCCATTCTCACCTCAGGAAATGTAGACCCTGTGAATAGCCTTCTCGAAATCCGATTCACAGCCTCTGATGCAAGTGGTGTTGCTGTGGCATTATTAAGACTCAGTGGGAACACAATTGGAGAGATGGCTCTTCAAGGCACAAGTGTCGATGAAACCTTCCAAACAGCTTATTACACCCCTGATCAGGATAATTCTTATTCGATTACAGTATATGATACGCAAGGAAATACGCTTGGTGTCTCCTCAAATATCACTCCCAATACAGGCTTCAATAGAGCTCCCCTTCCATTTATCAGGATTAAGCCTTCAAAAGTAATGGTAAGGCAGTCGACAACTCTTGATGCAACAATTTCTTCCGATCCTGATTCAAACTATCCCCTTACTGTAGAATGGGACCTTGATGGTGATGAAATATTTGATACCCCGCCGTCAGATGATTTAACCCATATTACTCAGTTTGACGAGGTCGGCACACACCTAATCCGTGCCCGTATTACTGATGCTCTTGGTGCTCAGACCGTTTCAACGCCGATTGGAATTCGCATTATAGAATATGTCACCGAAGTCCCTGAAACAAGTTGGATTCTTTATGAATAAATTGTTGTAGAGAACGGTTTCAAGCCGTTCCCTACATTTAATTGCGACTAAAGATTCCTTTCTTGTTTAACCAATAACTTTCCCTTAATTGTTATCACTTCTAAAAACAATCCTATGAATTAAAGTATTGGGAAAATGCAGCTTAAAAAACTTAACATTAAATAATACCACGATGAAAAATCACGAATAAAAATATCTTGAATTGATTAATAAAATTATGAGAACCTAATTTATATTGACTAATAATTGGTTAATCCGTATGAGTATTTGATAAAATTTTTTTTATGTGTTCGGAGGCAGATGACAATAAATGAATCTTTTAGAAATATTAGACCTTTCCAGTATAAAAATCAGTCTCGAAAGTGAAACAAAAGATGAATTATTCGAAGAGATGCTTCATATCCTGACCAAGACAGATAAAATTACTGACCGCGACCAGGTTCTTGAAGATCTCCATAAACGAGAAAAACAGCTCAGCACGGGTATAGAAAAGGGAATCGCTATTCCTCATTGTAAAACATCGGGCGTTACAGAGCTCGTAGCCGCTCTGGGTGTTTCAAAACAAGGCATTGACTATGACTCTCTCGATGGCAATCCCATTCATCTTGTCATAATGATGGTAGCAACACTTGATAACCCAGGAAAGCATATCGCTGCATTGGGTGAAATTGCACGGTTGATGAAAATTTCCGGTTTTTATGACAAAATTATTAATGCCAAGTCAAGTAACGAAATTGTCGAATATATTAAGAAGGAAGAGATGGAGTAATGCGATATGGCTGATATCCTACACGAGATATTAAAAGTCGAAGAAAAAGCTCAGGAAATTGTCAAGAACGCTCAACAAGAAGCTGATGGAATTCTACAAAATGCACGCATTGAGGCAGATAAACTATTAAATGAATCAAAAAATCAAATCCAAAAGGACGCTGAAAAAATCATCTCATCCGCCATTGATAAAACCAAATCTGAACGAGACACAAAAATCAAAGCCATAAAAGAAGAAGATAAAAGAATTGAAGAAGAAACACAAAAATATATCCCTGAAGCTGTTGATTTTCTCATTAACACCCTTGCATTCAACAAAGAAAAAAAGTAAGTGCGGTTCGTGAACCGCTTCTATAAAACAATACCTATAATTGTAAGAGGCTTGAGGCTTGAGGCTTGAGGCTCCAGTCTCCAGCCTCAAGTCTCACTAAATGGTTTATCATTTGATTTTTAAACAGTAATTGTAACGCGACATTTATGTCGCAGGTTTTCACGAGATAAATCTCGTGTTACAATCATCACTTTTTAAATACCTTTTATCTTTGATAATTCGGACTCCAATATGAGTTTTGAAACTGACCATGATTTCTTAAATGCCAAACTACACGGAATGAGAAGCACCCTCATTGAGGGTGATAAATTATTGAAGAGTCTCGAAAAAGCTGAAGATGAAATCGTCTTTGGTTATGGCACTATTCTCCCCTCCTCTGATGCCTCCATAAACAGATTAATGCTTGAGAAAGTCCTGCTGGAAAGAGACATACTTATCTTTAAAAAGATTCACAAATTCTTGAGTAAAGAAGACAAAATTGTCGTAGAACTCTTTTACGAAGATATCTTTCTTGACAACCTCAAAGTCATATTCAAATTATGG
>Ga0315274_10007381_pt1 | contig 15915 bp, 13 predicted proteins | sample YL17G02_20_MG_FD_203700 | JGI IMG/M metagenome (GOLD analysis project Ga0315274, IMG submission 203700) | Sediment microbial communities from Yellowstone Lake, YNP, Wyoming, USA - YL17G02_20 | ecosystem: Environmental > Aquatic > Freshwater > Lake > Sediment | place: USA: Wyoming | collected... | reverse complement strand
CATTGCGACGCGGGATATTGTGATGCACGTTTCGCTTCCATCACTGACCGAGGATTTGTCGAACCTTGCGGAGGCGATGCTGGAAGCCGCATTACGGTTCAGTTCGAAGCTGGTCACGCGGCGGTTCGGAATACCGCTGTCGGATACACCTGACGGACACAAGAAGGAAGTGACGTTCGCGATCATCGGGATGGGCAAACTTGGAGGGCGTGAGCTGAATTTCAGTTCGGACGTGGATCTGCTTTTCATCTACTCGGACGACGGGGAAACGGGTGGAGGTCTGGAAGGTTCGGTAAGCTGCGCGGAGTATTACCAGAAACTCGGCGAGCAGATCGTGCGGCTCGTCTCGGAACAAACGGCGGATGGACACATTTTCCGCGTGGACATGCGGCTTCGTCCGCACGGGCGCCTCAGCCCGTTGGCGGCGGACCTCGAGAGCACGCTCAACTACTACGTTCAATACGGTCAGGCGTGGGAACGGCAGGCGCTTATCAAGGCGCGCCCGGCCGCGGGCGATCTGGAACTCGGGCATGAGTTCATTGAGCAGACGCGGCCCTTTGTTTTTCCGCGATACTTTGACGACGAGACGCTGGACGCGATCCGCGAGATCAAACAGCAAATGGAGGCCCAGATCGCGGATCGCGGTCAAACGGACATCGAGGTGAAGCTCGGTCGGGGCGGCATCCGGGACATCGAGTTCACGGTGCAGATCCTCCAAATGCTCAACGGAGGCAAGATGGCCGAGTTTCGCACGCCGAATACGCTGGATGCGATCAAGGCGCTCGACACGCGCGGAATTCTGCGCGCGTTCGAGGCAACGTCGCTCGCGAGCAACTATGCGTTCCTGCGTCGCGTCGAGCACCGCCTGCAGATCGAGGGGAGCCAACAGCGGCACGTTCTTCCTTCGGATGCCTCGGCGCTGAACCGGTTCGCGCGGAGGCTCGGCTATTCGAGCGGCGCGTCTTTCATGGCGGAGTATCGTGAGCGCGCCGAGGAGACGCGGGCAATTCTGGATCGTTTTGTCTCACCGGAGGGTTCGGGACAACAGTGGGTCTATGATTTGCTGAGCATACAGACGGACGGACAGGTCGGCATGGCGCACCTTGAGGAATTCGGTTTCAGAGACGTCGACAAGGCTCGGAACGAGTTGATGTTATTATCGGGCGGGCCGGCTGAACAGCCATATCCCCTTCACGTCAGGCAGCAGTTTGCGTCGATAGCGCCGACGCTGCTGGCAGCCTTGGGCGCGTGTCCCGATCCGGACGCGACGTTGATCCGGCTGAGCCGGATCCTCACAAATCTTCGTGCGCCGGGCGCGATCTACGACACGCTGAAGGGCAACCCGTCACTTTGCCAGCACCTTGCGACACTTGTGTCGAATAGTGAGTATCTCAGCGAGGTCCTGACCCGCGACCCGAGTCTGTTCGACTACTTCAACTCGCGCGACGCATTGAACGCGGCTCACACGCGGGAGGATCTCGAGGCGGAACTGGCCAACCTGCGCCGGGCCTATGATCCGGAAGCGGCGCCTTGCCGGCTCCGGGACGGCGAGACCCTCCGCATCGGGATACGGGAACTCTTCTGCGGCGCGACCGTGCAGGAAGTCGGGCGGGAGCTGGCGCAGTTGGCGGAGGTCTGCCTGAGCTATGCGCTGGAGCGGGCGCGCGCGGACGTAACGGAGCGCTACGGCGCGGCGCGGGGGGCTTTCGCGATCCTCGGCCTGGGCAAACTGGGCGGACGCGAGATGGGCTATGGGAGCGACCTCGACCTGGTGTTTGCGTATGGCTGGGACGCCGCGGTCGATTCGGGAATGGCCGCATCGGAGTACTTCGCGGCCGTATCCGCATACACGATGCGATGGCTAAAGGAGCCGACGCGCTACGGGTTTCTTTACGACATCGACGCGCGTCTGCGTCCGGACGGGAACAAAGGGGTGCTGGCCGTCAATGACCGGCGACTCGAGGAGTACTATCGGGAGGATGCAGAGCCGTGGGAGCGCCTCGCGCTCATCAAGGCGCGGTGGGTAGCCGGAGATGCGGAATTCGGCGCGGGTGTCGAGGAGCGGCTTCGCGCGGTGGCGTTCTCCGTGCCTTTGACGGATGAATCCGCGTCGAAGATAGAAGGCATCCGCAAGAAGATCGTGCAAAGCGCTTTAGATCTGGACCTGAAAAAGGGCGAGGGGGGCCTCGCCGCAATCGAGTTCGCCGTGAGGCTCCTTCAGTTGCGGCATGCAGGACGCTTTCCCGAGTTGCGGCGAGGGGACGTGCTCGGCGCCTTGGAGACGATCGAACGGCACGCCGTGCTTTCGCAGGGCGAGGTCGCGGCATTGCGAGAGGCGTATCTCCTGTTCAGACGGATCGAAAACCGTCTGCGGCTAATGCACGGGCGTTCGACAAGCGTTTTGCCGGAGGACGGCGCGGCCCAGGCGGAACTGGCGCAACGCCTGGGTATCGATGGCGACATCATTTCATTGACGCGCGAGCACAGGGTGAAAATTGAGAGCATCTACGCTACAATCTTGTCAGGAATAGTCGGCGGACAATGAGCCGCGGCGTTAACGAATCGGCAAGGTGATCGGATGGAATTGCAGCGGACATATGACCTGAATGTAGTGGCCACGACGCAGTTGATAACACCGCTTGCATTGAAGCAGGCGCTGCCCATGACGCCGTCGGCCAACAAAACGGTGGTGGAAGCGCGCGAAACCATCAAGAGAATCCTGCGGAAAGAGGACAAACGGCTACTGGCCATTGTGGGACCGTGCTCGATTCACGATCATGAGGCGGCCCTGGATTATGCGGATCGGCTGATAGGGCTTCGCGAAACGATCGAGGACGAGTTGTTCCTGGTGATGCGGACGTATTTCGAGAAGCCGCGGACGACGCTGGGATGGAAGGGCCTTGTTAACGATCCCCATCTGGATGGCACGTATGACATGGCGACCGGGCTTCACAAAGCCCGCGAGATTTTGTTAGCCGTATCCGAAATGGGGATGCCTGGCGCGACGGAGGTGCTGGATCCCATCGTGCCGCAGTATCTGGACGATCTGTTGGCCTGGGCCTCAATTGGGGCGCGGACGACGGAATCGCAGACGCACCGGGAAATGGCCAGCGGGTTGTCAATGCCGGTGGGATTCAAGAACAGCACGGACGGCAACCTCCGTATTGCCATCGACGCGATGCTTTCGGCCCGGCAGCCGCACCATTTTCTCGGGATCGACCAAGAGGGACGTACAGCGGTCGTGGCCACGCGGGGGAATTCATGCGGACATGTCATAATGCGAGGCGGGTTCGACCATCCCAATTATGACCCGGTCAGCGTCACGATGGCGGAAGAGCAAATGGTGGAGGCGGGACTGACGCCCTTGATAATGATCGACTGCGGTCACGCGAACTCCGACAAGCGGCCGCGGCTTCAGGCGCATGTGCTGAAGAGCGTGCTGCAACAACGCTTTGACGGAAATACGTCGATAGTCGGGGTGATGATCGAAAGCAATGTCAAGGAAGGCAGCCAACCGTTGTCAGGCGACCCTTCAAAGCTGGAGTACGGTTTGAGCATAACCGATCCCTGTCTCGGCTGGGACGACACGGCGCGGCTGTTGAGATTCGCGCGGGACGAACTCGCCAGCGGGGTCCACGCGGGCCAACTGCGGGGATCATTCTGAACCGAGATCGGCTCGGAGGCGTTTGTTGACCCGGATCTCAGGAATGTGGTAACGTTAGGGTTGCTTTTGCGTTTGGCCTTATGTCGGGACGGCACAAGCGCCCGAGGGGCGTCGGCGCGGGGCGGCTATTTGGGAATGAAAAAGGGAGCGTTTTGTGGTTATTCCCTTTACAATTTCGCCAAAACGGTGTAGCATACATCATATCTTGGACGGGATTGGGAGGGATTGAGAGGTCTGAACGCTAGGAAGAGGGCTCTGTGGTTGGAGCCAACAAGGTAAGGCCTTGTTCCAGGACAATGTGCGTCTTGGCAAATGGTAAGGTTCGGAAAGGAGATAAAGATGAAGAAGACGTTAGCGGTTGTGTGTGTGTTGCTTCTGGTAGTAGCGATCGGTTGCGCCCCGAAGCCCGCGGCCCCAAAGGCGCCTGATGCCAAGGCCGGGCTCAAGGGTGGTATGCCGCCGATGCCAGCCCCGGCGCCGAAGCTCGCTCCGGGACCGGTACCAGCTCCAGCACCGGTACCAGCTCCAGCACCGGCACCAGCCCCGGCTCCGGCGCCCGCACCGGCTCCGGGTCCTCCGCCAGCAGCGAAATAGCTGAACGGGCTATAGTAAGTGTAGATATCGGGATCTTCCGCCCTGGTAAGCGGGGAGGTGAAGATCCCGATTGCTCTTTCGGGAAGCGCACTTGTCAACATGGTCAGGGAACGAGGCAATGGCGTCCTTTGGAATGCGGGGGCTGCCTCGAACCTAAATTCGGCAATTGGAGCCAATTGGAACGGAGTGGACGTTATGGACGTTGTGGACAGAATGGACACAACCTCTCAGGTGAATCTTCTCAGTGTCCATGTCGTCCACAAGGTCCATGCCGTCCATCATTTCGAAAAACGCCTTCAATCTTGACTGGCGAGTCCAGGTTGAAAGGAGTGGGACCTTTTCATCTTGAGGACATGGAAAACAGGCCGACAGGCTTTCACTGGCGTCCCAGCGGCAGGAGCTTGATATTCTTGAACCAGCAGGGAGACCCGTGGTCCTGAAGTCCGATGTAGCCGTGTCGTGGATGATCCTTGAAGGCCGTATCGAACTTGTGGGCCGAGCCGTCGGGGCGCTTGTAGGGTTTGTCCCATTCATCGAGGTTCATCTCGGAGACTTCTTCGCCGTTCAGGACCACTCTGATCCGGCCGTCTTTGCAGGTGATCTCGATGTGGTTCCATTCGCCGGCCGGCCTCATCGCGTTCTTCTTCGGCGCGACGAGGTCGTAGATGGCCCCGGTGTCGTGACACGAAGCCGTGGCCGTGTCGTCGATGGCCACCTCGATGCCGTTGTATCCCACGTCCTTGCCTGGACGTGGTTCAAGGGGATACGTCCACACGAAAATGCCGCTGTTGCATCCTTTGCTGATCTTGAAGTCCAGCGACAGCACGAAGTCCGGCCATTCCTTCTCGTGAATCATCATGTACCCGCCGCACTTGTGGGGGTTGATGCAGCCGTCCTCGACAGGGACCTTGCTCGGCATCCTGCTGCTTGTCGTCCAGCCGTCCAGCGTCTTTCCGTCGAAGAGCAGAACCCATCCTGCCCCTTGCTCGTCCGGTGTGAGTGTATTGTCCGCGGCCCACACGCTTCCTGCAGCCAAGATCGCCATTGCAAACACCGCGTATGGCGAGTTCCCCCTTCGAAGGGGGGCAGGGGGGATGTTCTCTCTCATACACGCAGATGCACTCTTCATGACGCTTCTCCCGACTCCGACGTGATCACAAATATGGCCTCATCGGCGAACATGTTCGGCCAGAAATCCGTCCTCCGAATCTTGCGTCCGTGGCTTGATATCGGGATTTCCTTCAGGACCCGCGCGTTGTGCGTCGCGCAGAAGGCGCGGAAGTCCTTGATCGACAGCACGTGCCGGTTCGGGGAGACGTGCCATTCATACGGCAGGTTCCTCGTAACGGGCGCGCGCCCGAGCAGCAACGCCTTTGCGCGAACCTTCCAGAAGGCGAAGTTTGGGAAACTGATGATGCACTTCCGCGCCACGCGCAACATTTCGCGCAGGGCCACCTCAGGTTTTCTGATCACCTGGAGTGTCATGCTGAGAATGGCGTAATCATAGCTCCGATCGGGGAAGCCGCTCAGCCCCTTGTCGATGTCCGCGTGTATCACCGGAATGCCGCATTGCGTGCACCCGACGATGTTGTCTTGATCGACCTCGACTCCCATGCCCCTTGCGCCCTTGCCGCGGATAAGCTCGCACAGCAGCGCACCGTCGCCGCAGCCGAGATCCAGGACGCGGCTTTCGGGTTCGATGAGTTCAACGATCCGCTCGTAGTCAACCCGGCGGCCGCGATAAATGCCGGCCTCGTGGAAGTCATCCCTGCCCTTGTTCGCGCGTTTCGAGCACGGGCATTCCGGTTTCTTCGCGCAGTACGTGCCGGGGTAGGTCACGTTGTTCAGGTACCCGCGGATGATCTCCGTCATCACGCCGACCTCGAGCAGGAAGGCGTCGTGGCCATAATCCGAACCGATATTGCAGTACGTCACCTTCTTTCCCTGGCGCGTCAGGGAATACACGATCCTCTCCGATTCCTGCGGCGGATACAGCCAGTCGCTCGAATAGGACAACACGAGCACGCCGCAGGCGACGCGCGCCATGGCGGCGTCCAGCGAGCCGTACGCGGACGCCAGGTCGAAGTAATCGATCGCCTTCGTGATGTAGAGATAGCTGTTCGCATCGAAGCGGTTGACGAACTGCTCGCCCTGGTAGTCCAGGTACGTCTCGACCGCAAACTCGCTGTCAAAATCGTAGCTGTACTGGTCGGTCGAACGGAGGGCGCGCCCGAATTTCGCATGCATCGACTCCTGCGAGAGATAGGTGATGTGGGCAAGCATCCGCGCGATCGAGAGCCCTTTCGCGGGCGCGTCTTCAGTGTAATAGTCGCCTTCCCTGAAAGTCGGGTCTCCGAGAATCGCGTGGCGCCCCACCGCGTTGAAGGCGATCGCCTGCGCCGAACTCAGGTGCGCCGACGCGATGACCATGGCCGACCGCATGCGGTCGGGATAGCGGGTGATCCATTCCAGGACTTGCATCCCACCCATCGATCCTCCAGCCAAGGAGAGCAGGCTTCTTATGCCGAGGTGATCAATGAGTTGCATCTGCCCCCGGACCATGTCGCCGATAGTGATGATCGGAAATACCAGACCGTAAGGCTTGCCAGTATTGGGATCTATGGACGAAGGTCCGGTGGAGCCGCGGCACCCTCCGATGACGTTCGAACAGATGACAAAGTATTTCTCCGTGTCGAATGCCTTGCCAGGACCCACCATCGTGTCCCACCAGCCAGGCTTGCGGTCGTCGGGCCGATGGTATCCCGCGACGTGGGCGTCGCCCGAAAGCGCGTGCACAATCAGAATGGCATTTGACCGGTCTTTGTTGAGCGTGCCGTACGTTTCATAGGCCAGCGTGATCGGGCCGAGCTTGCGGCCGCAATCCAACTCCATCTCGTTCGGCGGCTGCGCAAACGTGTAGTACTGAGTTTGAACAATTCCAACGGAACCAGCTTCGGTCATATCGCGTATCCCGCAATGCCCCATTCTTTGAACACGCCTTCTGAGAGTGCGGAAGACAAGGGGCTGCAACGCCTTGTCCGCTGCCTTAGATCTCGCGGCATTCTACGCCCTGCGAGAATCAGAGACCATGCTGCTCAAGCAGGGCGCGATCCTCAAGAATGTCACGGGCCTGGCCGTCCGCAACTATCTTTCCTCGATCCATCAGCACCACGCGCGAGCACAGGTCTCTAACTAACGCGAGATCATGCGTAGCGACGACCTGCGTTTCGGCCAAATCCTTCAGCAGCGCGATCAACTCTCTTCGCGCTCTAGGATCCAGATTACTGGTCGGCTCGTCAAGTACGAGGATTCGAGTGTCCATCGAGAGCACGGTGGCGAGGGCCGCCCGCTTCTTCTGTCCGACGCTCAGATGGAACGCGCTCTTGTGATCGAGTCCATCGAGACCCGCAAGCTGAAGGGCGTGCGTTACGCGGCGCATCACCTCCTGTTCAGGGGCCTTCATGTTGCGCGGGCCAAAGGCTACGTCGTCGAAGAGTGTCGGGCAGAACAACTGGTCGTCGGGATTCTGGAACACAAGACCCGCTCCACGGCGGATGAGGTTCAGGTTGGACCTGTTCACCGCCGCGCCGAATACACGGACCGTCCCTTCTCCCCGTAAGATTCCATTAAGGTGCAGCAGCAGTGTGGACTTCCCGGCGCCGTTTGCGCCGATGATCCCGGCCTTTTCGCCGGTCTTGATAATCAGGTCAATGCCGTTCAGCGCGCTCGTCCCGTCCGGATAGCGGTAGGACAGGCCGGATATCTCGATCGCGGGGACGTCGTTCATAAAGCAATTACCCGAATTCCGAGAAACACCGTAACAACAACGAAGAGGAACCCATAGTCGGCCGCGCGAAGCTGCGCGTGCTCCGAGAGGGGCATCCGGCTCTCAAAGCCGCGCGCCAACATCGCAAGGTATACGCGCTCGCCCCGCTCATAGCTCCGCAGAAACAAGGTGCCCACCATCCGGCCCACGACGGCGGTCTGCCACAGCCAGCGGCCTTGATAGCCGCGCGAGTCCCTCGCCCGCTTCATGCGCAACACTTCGTCGGTCAACACAAACACGTATCGGTATACGAAACCGGCCAGCATGACGCCAAGGCGCGGAAAGCGCAGTGCATCAAGTCCCCGGAGGAGATCCGGAAATGATGTCGAGTGGACCAAGAGTGCTATGCACAAGACCCCAAAGATCGCCTTGGCCGCAACGTTCCACAGCAGTAACAGCCCCGAGCGTGAGACCCATAGCCTGCCGATGCCCAGGCTGTACCCGCCGCCGGAGGTGTCCGGGTGTATGAACGGCACAAAGGCGGCGCACAACAGGACAAACGGCATGATCACAAAGACCGGCCCGAGAACGGCCTTGAACGGGAGACGCGCAATGATCATGAGCAGGGCCAAAGCCCCAAAGTATCCTGCGAAAGCCGCGAACCTGTCCGGCGGCGTGGTTACGCAAACCACGACTGCAAACACGAGGCAGATGAGCTTGGTCCGCGGGTCAACGCGCCCGAGAAATGATGAGACGGGAACAGCCTGAGTTCGTAGTGGCGAGACATTCACGGGGATTCAGCTCTCACTGCTCCAACCGGCGCGTTCGCTTCCGCTTGAGGATGCGCGCGATGCCGTACGCGCCGCCGAATACGGCCAGCGTGCCGATAATGCCCGCCGAGGCCGTCGATATTGAACCATTCTTAATTCCGGGCAACTCATAATCGGGAATGAGCGTCCATTTCCAAACGGCGCCGCCCTCGCCCTTCTCGATGAAGCCCTTGTCAGCCGCCACTCGCTCCAATCCGTCCGGTGACCTCGAGGCAAAGGGCGAGAGCAACCCCGCAAGGACAATGGAAACGGCCAGTGCGGCCAATATGAACCACAAACGGGGCGGCTTCGAAGAAACGCACCGCGTCGGCCTCTTCATGCCTTTGCCTCCGAGGCAACCGCAATGCCTGTAACTCCGGACCACGCCTGAACGAGGTCCGGCCGTGAGGCCAGCACAGCGGACAACGTGCCTATCGTAACGATCACCTCACCGATCCCGATCAACGCGTGGACGCCTGCCATTGCCGGCAGCGCAATCCGCATCGGCACGGTGCCCGAGACCGCCAGCTCGATCGCGCATGCAGCGGAACCGGCCACGACGGAGATCCAAGCCGCCACACCCGCCGAGAACAGAAAACACCAAGTGGTCTTCGGCAGAACGCGCCTGATTGCGGCGAAGACCATATAGGCAAGCCCGCCGCCGACGATGCCCATGTTGAAAACGTTGACGCCAAGTGCGGTCAGGCCGCCGTCTGCAAAAAGGAGGCATTGTATGGTCAGAACCACCGCCATCACGAGACACGCGTTCAGTGGGCCGAGCAGCACCGCCGCCAGCAACGCCCCGAGGAAATGACCGCTCGTCCCCGCCGCCACCGGAAAATTCACCATTTGCGCGGCAAATACGAACGCGGCCGTCACGCCCAGCAGCGGCACTTGATGATCCTCGAGCGACTTGTTTGCCCGTGCCAGCGCCAGCCCTGCCACGCCCGCCGACACGAGGTAACCGGCTGCGTTAACCGGGCCGCTCACAAAGCCATCCGGGATGTGCATTGCTTCCTCCGGAATCCTCTTGCCAGTTCCATGCCTCTTTACAATAATACCATTTTCTATTGAGTAATACCAAGTGCGGGGTGCACGATCCCACGATCCCGCGACGCCTCGGCTGGTTCGCGGGTTTGCGGTCTTTCCCGTAGCAGATTAGGCGGGCATTCCTTTACTCGGTCACGATGGCCTGGAATGCCTTGATCATGTTCTCCTTGCTTCCCCATGCCAGCCGCACGTTCTTCGGGTCGAGGAGGCGGCAGTTGCCAAAGAGGACGTTCTCTTGAACGCGCCAGCCGCCGACATTCACTAGGTCGGCCCACCACACTTTCCCGCCGAGCGTCTTGAACTTCACGTTGGGCATAGATGGCAAGGAGGACACAACGTCCTTTATGCGCTGCGGGTCCCGCTCGAGGATCTTGAGTCCTGCTTCGAGAGTCGAGCGTTCCTTCTCGCGCAAAGACGCGTCTTGCAAGAATTGAAGTGCTATTGTGACGACGTCCGGATTCGAGGGGAGACCCGTATGGGAATCCGCAACCTGCACGGGTTCCGGCAGGCCATCGAGGCGCGTTTCGGACACGGAGACCGTCCCGTCGTGGGGTTTCTCGAGCACTGTGCCGCTGACATATGAGGACGGGTTGGCGGGGTCGAATGATCTCGTTCCCGCGATGATCAGCACTTCCGTTCTCGGGACAACGCAAAGCTGGTCGAGGTACTCCTTCGATCTCAGTTCCTGGCCCGGTGGGCCGGCCACCCACTTCAGGGGGCCTCTCAGCATCATCCGCGCCACCGTGGAACCTTGGTTCGGCGGCGCGATCATGACGATCTTGCCGAGCTTGGGAAGGGCCCGATCCTTGAGCATGCATCGCACGACGATCCCGCCGAGACTGTGTGTTGCGAAATGCACTTTCGAGTGGCAGCTCGCGTTCAGTTGATAGCATTCGTACAGCGCCGCCGCGGACTCGGAGATCGTCTGCCATGTGCTTAGGTAATCCCAGTTCACCACGTCGTACCCATGGGCAGTCAGCGCCTTTTCGAGCGTTGACATGGTTGATTTCCTGCGGAAGAGGCCATGGACGAGGACTACGCACTCCCTTTCGGCGTTGGAGAGCGTTGTTGAGGAAGAGGGCGTTGCAGATTCTCCTGCACTATCGAAAGCGGGGCATGCCAGCGCAAGAACCATGTACGGAAGAACGCCGGCAATCAGATGGAACTTGGTGTAGTCGCTCACGACGAATCCGTACGCGGCGCATCGCGATCAGACGAACCGCTTCATGTATTCGAGGCTCTTGGTGGCGATCGCTTCCGGACCCGGCTCGAATTTGAATACTTCCACGGAGACGTAACCCGTGTAGTTGATGTCGCGCAATGCCTGGAAAATGGGTGCGAAATCGACGTCGCCCCAGCCGGGCCCATTCAGATTCTCGTCGTTGGCATGATAGTGAGCGAGGTGCTTCCCAAATCTGCGGATGGTGGCGGCGCGTCCCTCTTTCTCGAAGGTCATCGCCTTCGTGTCGAGGAGGAGGCGAAAATTGGGGTGGCCGATCTTATCGATGAGACGGACCGTTTCCTCGGCGCTTATACAGAAGTTCGTCTCAAGATGCGTCAAGGGTTCCATACACATGGTGACGCCGCGTTCCGCACAAGTAGGGAGGGCCTTCTCGAAGGCTTCGACCGTATAATCAAACGCCTGCTGGTACGTGACACCTTCGAGGACGGACCGCTGCTTCGGCGAACCGAAGATCATCACCTTTCCACCCACGTCGGCGCAAAAATGGACGAGGCCTATGAGATACTGCGCGGTCCTGTCGCGGACGGTCTTGTCCGGATGGTTGATATGGACGCCTTCCGGTCCGACGAGCACCCAATGAATGCCGAGGATCTCGAGGTCCGCCCGTTGCGCCTCGCGGACGATTTCGCGGCGCGTTGCCTGCGGGATGTCCGTCACGTATTGGGCCAGCGTGAAGGGTGCGATCTCGAGACCGTCGTATCCCACCTGCTTTACGAACTCGACGACCCGCCGAGTGTCATTCCAGTCCTTGAAGATCTCATTACAGATGCCAAACTTCACTGAGCATCCCTCTGTACTGCCATCTCGGGCCTGTAAACAAAGATGCGGTTGCCGCCGGAACGCTTGGCATCGTACATCATCGCGTCGGCGAACTGGATGAACGTGCGCAGCGAATACCCCTCGCGGTAAGTCATCAACCCAATGCTGACGGTCAGCCTGTCGAACTTGCACTCCTCGAATCCGCTCCGAATACGTTCCGCAATGTTGTACGCCTGCGCTTCGTCGGCCTCGGCGAGGATCACCGTGAACTCGTCTCCTCCGTAACGGAACCCAAGGTCGACGTGCTCGCGCGTGGATTCCACTACAACCTGCCCCGCAGCCTGAAGGACGCTGTCACCCGCAAGGTGGCCGTGGCAGTCGTTGTACTGCTTGAACTGGTCGATGTCGAAGAGCAGAAGCGACAATGGGTGTTTCTGCCGGCGGGCGCGCTCGATTTCCGCCGCCAGCCGATCATAAAAACAGCGCTGATTGTAAAGCCCCGTCACGGAGTCCTTGATGGACATCTCCTTCAAGTCGGTCTCGAGTTTCTTCTGACGCGTGATGTCCTTGCAAATCGCAACCGTGGAGGCGACTTTTCCGTCCGACCCATGCACGAATGACAATGACATGTTTACTGGGACGACGGCGCCCCCCTTGTGGTTGAGCTCCGTTTCGTAATTCTGGAGCGGGGCGTTTTCGCGCAACAGCCGTTGCACGTAAAGGGCCTCGTCGTGTCCGCCGGAGTACAATCTAGCCATGGGCACGCCCATTAGATCCTGTCGCGTGTAACCGAACATGCGCGTCGTGCCTTCATTCGCGAACGTGACGTTTCCGGCGGCGTCCATCGTGATAATGGCGTCCACGGTGCTATGGAGGAGGTTTTCGAGGTAGTCCTTTGTCTCCGACAACTCACGGTTGATCCGTTCGAGATCCGACGTGGCCTCTCGAACGCGCTCCTCCAATTCCTCCTGATGTCTTCGATTCTGGATGACAAGATTGCGCTTCTCGATGGCCCGGCTTACGGACAACGAGATCTCGCTCAGGTTGAATGGTTTCAGGACGTAGTCATCGGCGCCGATGCGAAGGGCCTGAATCGCGTGCTTTACGTCCACCAGCGCCGTAATGACGATGATGGCGAGGTCCGGCTTGGTCTCCTTGGCCTGCCGGACCACTTCGATTCCGTGCACTTCCGGCATCCTGAGGTCGGTCAGCAATGCGGCGAGATCTTCTTTCCGGATGATATCGAGGGCCTCATGCGGCGACATGCTCACCACGCACTCGTAGCCCTCATCGACGAGATGCTCGCTCAATATATCGAGAATGCTGGCCTCGTCATCCAGAATCAGCACACGTTCTTTCAACCTGCTGGTTTCCTATCTCTGTGTAAGCGGGTCTGCACTCAAGCACCAAGCGCGGGAACCCCGTTGGGCGGCTTGCAGCACACCCCCGGAAGAACTGGATAAGCAACCCTCAACAGCGCATGACCGCACCCACGCCTGGTCACGCTGTGAACCGACTCGTTCTCGATGGCCCATAAAGGCTCGGTGCGCCGGCCGCCGAATAGTAAGCTCGGGGTTAGAGCCACTTCACGACGGCGATCATCACGAAGATGGACCCAATGCCAACCATTTTCTTCAGCCTTGTCGGCATCTTCGTCGGGTCCGTTCTCTTCTTTGTCGACATGATTACATCCATGCCTTTTTTTGACGCTAAGTCCTTGTCGCCGCTCAACTCCCCGCCCCTCCCAGCGATTCCCAAGCCTTTTTGGGCATGGGCTTGATCCACGACCAAGCCAATCATGACGCACAGCAGAACGCACAGCGTCAGAACCATCAGGATTTTCGTGGCGTTCATAGCGTTCATCTCCTCTTGCAAGCCACCTCTATTATTGTACCTGACAGTGTACAAAAGTGCAACGATTTCGCGATAAGTGTCAATTGGCTGAAAAGTGTGTGGAAACCATGTTGTCGGGTCTCGCGTTTCGGGTTTCGGGTTTCGGGCATCGGATGTGCCTCTCAACCGACACCTGGCCCGCCCGTCCGACCTGTCCCACCGGTCCGCAGTCCCCCACTTCAGGCTCCCGAAACCCGACACCCGAAACCCGGTTTATGGTGATCGCGGGCCGCGTTTTCGGTAATGGTTGATGGAGTGTGCCCGGCGCTCCCATTCGGCGGGGCGCATCATCGAGAAGGGGTCTTTGGCCTGGGGATACAGTTCGTTGGGAGCTGGCCTCGCCAGCGTCCTCTGTGCCCAAATCCTCCCCGGACGTAACGGGCGAAACGGGGGACACCCACCCATTCTGCCGGCACGGAGATAAGTGGCGATGCCCGGTTTTCTCATTACCCGTCTCAACGGTCCCCTAGAGCCCGTGGGAGTATCGGACCAATGACTGAGCCCAGCATGCTTGTAGGAATGCTCCACCAGATTCCCTTGATAAACCCCCTTCGTCGCTCTTCGCGGGCGTCGCTAGTAAGCAGTTCCCGCAAGGTCTTGATTTGCGGTTCCCGCAACTCAGCGAGCGCCGCCGCCTTTGCTCGGGCCTCCTCCTCGGCCTTCTGTAGCTCCGCGATCCTCGTTTTCTGTCCGTCTATGTAACTCTCCTGTTTCCCCACGTACGCAGAAAGCCTCTTGGCAAAATCTGATGTCTCAACAAGCGCGCTTCGCAGTTCCTTGATCGACAATGTGTCAACGTCTGATAGAACTTGTCGGACACGCCCCAAGTCCACGTCAATCTTACTCTTTTCCGCATCGGCGAATTCGGGGTTTCCTTGGCGATCGAGCGCATTCTCGGTGGTCAGGTAGAAGCTTAAGAGTGGGGGTCCGACGACAGTGGCTAGGGAGACTGATACGGCTACGACCACGGCCAATTGCAGGTATCCCGCGAGTTTGTGGATGCGACTCAAGCGCCAAGCCTCAACGTCCCAAAGGTGACGCTCGTGCAGCGCCAAGCCACCTACGAGCAATCTGAGACTCCGGAAACGGGCCGCGGACATGAAGAGAAGAAGCAGAAGGAAAATGGACAATGCAACCGAGAATACGAATACGGAAATTGTATACTGTTCAGATGCGCCTAGCCTGAGTTTACGTGTTAGGGGGATTCGGTGGCAACCCGGCGCGTGCAAGTCATTGGTGGCGAGACGCTTAGCGTTTGGGGTCGTTGTATTACCCTTCTTTGCCAATCCGACAGCGTGTTGGATCGAGCCATGTAGTGGGGAGGAATGAATTTGTCTCTTGACTTTTGACCGCAATTGTATTACCCTACTCGCAGGAGAAAGGAGGCGCTATGGCCACCATCACGCACAAGATGAAGAAGGGGCGTCCGTACTACTACGCCGTGCAGTGCGCGCGGGTCGAAGGCAAGCCGCGCATCGTCTGGCAGAAGTATTTGGGCACGGTCGAGGCCATCGTGGCCCGGACGGAAAGCGCTAAGCCGCCCAAACCCAAGGAGGCGGTCCTGTTCGAGGCCGGGGGTGTGGCGGGCCTGTTGCGTATTGCCCAACGGTTGGGCCTCATGGACCTGATTAACGAGGCGGCGCCGAAACGGGACCAGGGTCCCAGCGTCGGGCATTACATCGTACTCGCGGCGCTGAACCGCGCGCTGGCGCCGTGCAGCAAACTGGCGATCGGCGATTGGTACGAGCAGACGGTATTGCGGCGGCTGTGGCGGTTCGACAAGACGGCGTTCTCTTCACAGCGGTTCTGGGACCACATGTCGATGGTGTCCGAAGACGCCATCGACGCGATGCAAACGGCGCTGGCGGCGCGTGTGCGGCGGGAGTTTAGCTTGGACGCCGAGGTCTTGCTCTATGACACGACGAACTTCTTCACGTTTCTCGCCACGAGCAATGACCGGTGCACGGTGGCGCGGCGCGGGCACAACAAGGCCAAGCGCCACGACCTGCGGCAGGTCGGACTGGCGTTGCTGGTCACACGCGATTTCCAGGCGCCGTTGTTCCATAAGGTGTACGACGGCAACATTCCCGACGTGAGTCTGTTTCCCTCCCTGGCCAAGGAACTCATCGCCCGCCAT
>Ga0315274_10007379_pt1 | contig 15917 bp, 22 predicted proteins | sample YL17G02_20_MG_FD_203700 | JGI IMG/M metagenome (GOLD analysis project Ga0315274, IMG submission 203700) | Sediment microbial communities from Yellowstone Lake, YNP, Wyoming, USA - YL17G02_20 | ecosystem: Environmental > Aquatic > Freshwater > Lake > Sediment | place: USA: Wyoming | collected... | reverse complement strand
TTCCCGGGAATGGAAGGAGAAGGTGGAAACGGCCAGCCGCAGATGATCATAAACATAACGCTGCCGTCCGCAGGGATAATCATGAGCCAGGTGACTGCAGACACGCTTAAGGTCGCAATACTCGGCCTGATAATCCTGGCGATAGCGATAATCCTGCTCGCCAAGCTGATAATGATGATGAAGTAGAAGCCAAACCTATTTCATCCATCTTTTTTTATTTTTATCTTAGTTTTTGCTGTGCAAGCAATTCTCTAATTCCAGAATGAAATAACGCGAAAAGTCAATTTACGCCTTAATCAGCAGCGCTAAATTCGGCCTCACCTTGAACTTCATTATGTACCTTATCCTTTCCGCGCTGCCCACGATCCCGTTTGCCGTGCATGACACGATCATCCACGGGCATCTTCTGGCGAAGCGGGCAATCTTCTTCATGGCATTGATCGGCCCGAAGGCGACGGCATCCCAGAAAACGTATCTCGTTGAGACTGTTTTGAGCTCTTTTTTGCTTTCGTCCTTCGTGAACATGAGGGCTGAGAAGCAACTGAGCCTCAGCAGGAATGACCCTAGGAACAGCACCTGAAGCCCTGCCATCCAGAGGAAGACCGCGCTGCCCATGGCCTGCGCGAGGAAGCCTCCTATCAGGTTCCCTGCCACCGAGCCGAAGCCTATGGTGAAATTGTGCGTGGCTATGTAGTTCTGGCTGTTCTTCTCCGGCACAACCTCGAGCAGGTAGTTGAATATCACGAGCTCGAAACCTGAGAACACCAACCCGTCGTATATCTTCACCAGTATCACCTGCCACAGGTTTGATGCAAGCATCCAGCCGAACGGTATGAAACATGTGAGCAGGCCGCACACTATCAGGATCCTCCTGCTCCCGAACTTGTCTATCAGCCTTCCCCAGTACTTGTTCATGAACGCCTTCACAAGTATGCCTGCGACTATCGCCACCGCGAACCATTCGTATCCTATGTTCAGGTTCTTAAGCATGTATACGACGTAGAAAGGCGCCGCCATATCCATTGCGAAGTTCATGAAAAACAGGTATGAGGTGAACACCACCAGGTTCCTGTTGAGCTTCATCGACCGGTACCATTTTCCCGGGTTAAATGAGAAAGTATATTTGTAATGGAACTGCCTCTTCATAGGCGGTTCCTTTATCCTCATGAAGAAAACGATTGACATCGTTGCAAAGGCCATCGAGAAAAGGAATATGACGTGGAATCCGTAAGGCACAACGAGAAACCCTGCTATGAGCGTGGCGAACACCCCGCAGATCCCGAGGAGCAGGTTCCTCAGGCCGAAATATCTCCCGCGTATCTTTACCGAAACTATGTCAGCCATGAGGCTGGACCAGGGCGGCCCCCTTACGGAAAGGAAGAAGTTCGAAATCACAAGAAGCGACGTGAGAATCAGTATCCTGTGGCTTAGCTCGAGGAAGGGAAGGAACAGTATTGGTATCCATACGAATATCCTCGCCATCACCTGGGTTATGAACCATATCTTCTTCCTGCTCATGTATTTGGTGAGCATTGCGCCGGGAATGTGGCCTACGGTCCCTGCCAGGTTCTGCATGGAGCTCATGACCCCGACCTCGGAGTTCGAAGCACCAAGCGCGAGGGCGAAAGGCACGGCAAAGGTGGACTGTATGTTGCTCGCAGCAGCGTTGAAATTGCCCTCCATTATGGAGCAGAGCAGGCTTTTCCTGGTCTCGGGAGGCTCGCCATCCATGCATCCAAGTCCTGGCGTTTTCCTCTTTTTTCTGGCCTTTTTGGAGGTTCTTTTCAGCACCACGGCCTCCGGGACCTTGCTGACCCCGTTGGTCATTTCGGTAAAAGTGGGGCTTGAGATCTCAATCTGTCCGGCTTTTACAACTCTGGCAGATGAGCCATCAGAAAAAGAAGGGCAGGGGGCCTGCGCTTCAGCCCTGTAAGATTTCAAATCTTGAGCTGTCAGAGCTCCATGGGCTGTTTTCGGTGCCTGCACTTTTGCACTCGGGACGAGTATGTCCTTTGCAGCAGGCCCTGCCGCTTTTGCTTTCTGTGTAGGTGTGGGGTATGTGATAGCCGCGGACGCTGTACGCGCTCCGCCGGTATTCACCCGGTTTCCGCGACCTGTGAGCATTATGTTTTCAACGAGCGGTATGGTCTCAGTCATGTCAGCCTCAAAAGCGTCCTCCCCTTTCATTTCCCTGAATGTGGGGCTCTGGATCTCGATTCCGATTGTTTTGCCGCCGCTTTTGTCAGACATATCCGCTCATATTATATTTTGCTGAGCTCCTTAATAAAGATATTTTAATATCTTTATTATTTAACATTTTTTTAATGTTAATATTTTAATATAAAGGTATGAACATGTATATAAAGCTTACGGTTTTTTGCACCCATTTTTGAAAATCAGTATATAAACGATTGGTCGATGCATATCGATTTTTAAGGCACAGGACAAAATGCTGCCTGCATTCTCTCACCCACCTCCGGGCCCTGGGTTCTGATATATATGTATATAAAAGAGGCTGGAAAAGGTCACAGATCGATACTCGAATAAAACGCTTCCCTCCATATATTTTTCATGAAAAAGTCCACCAGCATAATTATCGGAACTGCCGGAGGGTTCGCCGCAGGCGTGGCCATAGGCCTCACCGGCTACACGATTTTCGAATTATCCAACGGGAAGAAGGATTTCGTGAGTCCGATGGTTCTCATGCCTCCCATAATAGCCGGCCTGGGATCGATGCATTTCCTTGAAAAATACACCGATAGTTTCATAGAAAGCGCCATGCTGCATGGGAATGCCTCGATGTTCTCCTGCTTCGCCGGGGAATATGTTGGGAACTGCTTAAGGAAGAAGTATCTGCTATAATTAGTGTTTTATTGAAAAAGGCTCAGTTAGAAATGTATGCCAGGAGCAACGCGAAGCATTTGCGACGATGGCTACTTTTTCCCTTGAGGCTTTGATGACAAAGGCTCATTTGTAATAAGCGAGAAACAGCGCGATGGAATATATCTCTGCCACGCCGAGGCTGAATTTCGTGACCCCGTTCCAGAACGTTTCCCTGTTCTTGGTCGTCATGAAGCTGTTCAGCATGAACCTGGCCAAGTTGGCTTTCAGCGGGTTGTAGTTGTCATTTATGTAATCGAGCACCTCATCGTATGATTTTATGAACCGCATGGTGGTCCAGTCAGTGATCATCTTCGTGGTCATGTAGCGCGTCTCGAGCCTGACGTCTCCCTGTTTTATCCTCCTGAGGAGGGAATCGAGGTCATGTGCATCTGCTACAACAGTTGAGCTTCCTATCATGTCGAGCGTGTGCGCGTCCGAGCCGGAGACCACCGGCATGCCAAGCCTCCTGGCCTTTATCCTGGCGAGCCTGTTGCTCAGCCTGTCTATGTTGAGAGAATTGAAGACTTCGACCGCGTCCGCGTATCTAATTCCGTTCCTCAGGCCGTCACCCTTTATGTCGAACGGATGGGGCGCGACAGCAATGCCGCCCTGGTCATGGATGTTGTCTATGGTCTCGAAAAGGTGCCTGTTGTTGGGCACGGTTTCGCTGATGCCGAGAGCAAGAACGTGGCCCTGGCGGGATTCCACTTCCTGCCCGGGTATGAATATCATGCCCTGCTTCTTGGCCTCACGCGCAGCCTCTTTCCATCCTGTAATGACATTATGGTCAGTCAGGGCTATGCCTGACAGGCCCAGTTTCTTCGCAGTCCTGACTATGTCGCGGGGCCTCGAAACCGACTCCCATGTTATCTTTATCCTCTTCGAGTGCAACGAGTGGCAATGGAGCTCGAATCTCCCGTCTAAACCGGTTTTCATGCTTTATAATTGTGCCAATCCATTTAAATAGCAGAATTCGGAGAAACAACAGCCGGCCTCTTCCGCCGCATCTACCTGGCAGGCCACCTGCAGATAAACGCTGTTTTAAATATTAATATGCCAATAATTATATCACTCTGTATTATAGCTGTCTTATGGCTCGTATCAACCGGTGGTATGCATGATAAAAACCAACATCCCTGCTCACATAGGCATAATCCCTGACGGGAACAGAAGGTATGCCAAAAAGCTCCTTAAGAGCCCCTGGAAGGGCCACGAGAGCGGCATAGACAAGTTCACGGACTTCCTCGAGTGGTGCAGCGACGCCGGAGTGAAGAACACCACTTTCTACGTGCTCTCGCTTGAAAACCTAGAGAACAGGCCGAAGAACGAGCTGAAATACCTCTTCTCCCTCGCAGAGAAGAACATGGAGGACATAATATCTAACAGGAAGAACAGCATACACAGGAACGAGGTGAAGATAAATTTCATAGGCATCCGCAGGCTGCTTCCGGCAAACATACAGAAACTCATGGCAACGGTGGAGAAAGTCACCGAAAACTACAAAAAGCACACGCTCAACCTTGCGATGGCATACGGAGGCCGCCAGGAGATAAACGAGGCGGCGAGGAGGCTGGCTTTCGACGTGAAGGCAGGCAGGCTTCTTCCCGGCAGCGTGAACGAAGGCACCATGAGGTCTTATCTCATGACAAACGGCTCCGGCGACCCCGACATGATAATAAGGACCGGAGGCGAGAAGAGGCTCAGCAACTTCCTGACATACCAGAGCGTCTATTCAGAGCTCATATTCTCCGACAAGCTGTGGCCCGAATTCGGGAAGAAGGATTTCGAGGCAACGCTGAAGGAATTCCAGGCGCGCAAGAGGAACTTCGGGAAGTGATTGCGAATAACTGCCTTTAGTCATCATATGCGAGTAAGTGAATCATTCAAGATTCTGAAGGCATAAATTAAGTGATGAATAAAACGCTTCCCGTATCCTGTGCGGCTGAAGATGGATTGCCTCTGAAATCTTCATGAACTGGCTATCAAATAATCCTGGATCATCCTTTTGTTGTATCGTGGCCGAACCTCCAAAGGCATCATATGCCGCTATGTCCATAAGCCCTGTGCCATAATTCAGATTCAAATGCACCACGTCACCGTTTTCAACGGGAATCCTGAGGGTTATCCTCCTTTTAGGGGGTTTTTCTTTAGCGCTCTCGCTCGATGAAGGCAGCGTGTCTTTCATGCCATCCAAACTGAAAGGGTATGCACGGACCGGTACGTAGCTTCTCGGCGTAACCCAGAATAATGATACGTCAAAGGATTTCTTTCCCGTGGGTTTCACCATTATCTTATTACCATGTTTGCCGCTCTTTGGGAAAGCTTTGACAAGATAAGGTTTTCCTCTCTTCAGAACATGGGTCAGTGGTATCGGATCCGTATGCATAATGAAAGGATCGAGGTAAAAAAGCTCATCACCATCCATGCCGACAGTTGCAACGTGCAGGATTTTATCATAAGATACCGTTCTTAAAAACCCGGTTTTATACCCATCACGACGCAATGCCTGACCAAGCAGCCTGTTTTGGTATATGCAGTCCCCTCCCAATTGCATGGGGCACGTCTTCCCGGATTTTTCCATTGTAGGCCTGAACGTATTATAGGGAATCTCATGCACGATCCTTTCCAATTGTTCTTTCATACAGCTGTCTCCTCAACTTAATTTAAATTATTATCTGGTAGTAACATATTAAATATCATTCCTATTTAAATGAAACGCTGTCATACAGCTTAACCTTTTTATCCGGGTGCGACCAATTGTATATTAAGTATATTTTTGGTGTTTGGGGAAATGGCCTACAAGTTCACGTTCGACCTCTCGCAGTTCTCGCAGTCGTTTTTCAGGGACATCGCGTCATTTTCCGAGCGGAAGGGCGTGCACAGGAGGCTCGGGAAGACCGCGAGGCAGATAGTCAAGAAGTTCAGGGTGCACGAGATGACAGGCCTCCCGCTGTCCGATGCGTTCATGGTCATAGAGGATCTCATGGACTCATACGTCAGGAACGTGGCCCAGAGGGAGGTTTTCCTGAAGACGAAGAAGCGCGCCCTCCTCCTGCCGCACTGCTCGAGGAAGTTCATGGACAGCCGGTGCCATGCGAACTTCAATAATGAGACATCTTCTTACGAGTGCGCCAGCTGCTCCAGCGACTGCCAGGTCAACAAGGCCACGCGCCTGGCAAAGAAGAAAGGTTATGACGTATACGTCATCCCCGGGGGATCATGCGTGAAGAAGTTCGCCGGAAAATACGAAGGGGTAGTTGGTGTAGCCTGCTGCGAGGAGATCAAGCTTGCCACCGAGTTCCTGAAGTCCATAAACATGCCATTGCAGTCCGTGCCACTCACCAAGAATGGCTGTTCACAGACCAAGTTCAGCATGGAGACGCTGGAGAGGGTGTTATAAAAACCGAGAAAACGTTTCGGGTGTGTCTGGTTTTAATCCGGAGTATCGCCTACTGCATCAGAAGCTTCCGTCTTCATCCGGACCATATGCCTCACGCATTTGCTGGATTCTTCTCTCTTTATCCTGTGCCAAGGCGCTCCGAGCTATCGCTTCTGTCCCCGGCTCGCCGCATTCCGAGAGGTCTTTAAGCTTTCCCGTCGTCGTCTGGTTAAGGCCGGTATCAACATATGACGCAAGTACTCTTGCAGCAGTATTCCTGTATTCTGGAGTTCCAGGCTGGGCCATCCCGAGTTCCCTTTTCAATTTTTCAGCCTCTTCTTTTCCCATGATTATTTTTTCATTCCGCTATTTATATAAGCAATTTCAAATTCTGATATGTTTATACCGGAATCTTTCTTATGTTATAGGTCTGGCCTTTCGCCCCGCCCGAGAGGCCCCTGAAATGAGACAATGCGTCGATATAATCGCCAAAGAATTGATCCACATATCTGTTCCCGGAGCGGTACATCAGAACGAATTTCCCTCCCAGGCCTCGTTCCTTGTAAGAAGCCATCCTCTGGTTGAGGATTTCATCAATCTTCCGGATTTCCCGCAGGCTGACCATGGGATTATTTCGTGTCAAATTTTTAAATAGGCTGGTTGGCGTGCAGGCAAGCTTTTATAAAAATTGCAGTCAATTATATTCATGATTTCGAGGCAGACCGCGAAGAAGGTCCGGATCCGCGATATAACATCCGGGAAATGGGTGAAGAAGGAGGGCATGGAGCCCAGCATAGTCCTCACGCCTGCGGGAGAGCCCGTGGCGAGGGTTAGGATCATCGGGACTATAGTCTCGCGCTTCGATGCCGAGGACGGGAAATACTCCACCATCACAATAGACGACGGCTCGGACACCATAAGGGTCAAGGCTTTCAAGGAGGTCGCAGTGCTGTCCAAGGTGAAAATCGGGGATCTGGTCGACCTCATAGCCAAGGCAAGGGAGTACAACGGCGAGCTTTACCTGATGCCGGAGGTCGTGAGGAAGGTTGACGACCCCAATTACGAGCTGCTCAGAAGGCTAGAGCTCCTTCGCAAGGAGAAGGGCCTGACGAAAACAAAAGAACTCATAGAGAAGCACAGGGAGAGGTTCGAGAGCCAGAGTGACCTAAGGAAGGAGCTCGTCGAAAAGCACGGCGTCGAGAGCGAGTGGGTGGATGTCCTGCTGAGCCCCGAAGGCTCTGCCGGGGAGAGCGGCAGGAAGCTGCTCAAGAAAGAGGTCCTCAAGATACTCGCTGCCGAGAAGGACGGGATAGTCTATTCAAGACTCATGCAGAAGCTGGGCGCGAAAGAGACTGATGTCGAAGCTGTCGTGAACGAGCTTCTCAACGAGGGCATATGCTTCGAGCCCAGCCCGGGAAAGATAAAGAAGATATGATAAATCAGAGCTGGATTTTTTCTCCATATCTCAACACAAGGGAATCCTGGATTATTTTCAATGCCTTCTTGTCGGCCCCGTGGTTTCCTACATACATGTTCCCCACGCACAAGCCTCTCTTAAGAAATTCGCATCCATGCGTTTCACGGTTATACGGGCATTCATATTCATCGTTTCCCAATGGCACGAGTCCCCTTTCGAGACAGTACCTTTGTATGGCCACCCCGATAGGCATTGGATGCCTGTATGTTTCTATGGCTAACACGTTAGAGACTGGTGACCTCTCTGCTGGACCCGCTGACGCAACTGCATCCCCGATAGCAACCACGCTGGAATTACAACCCAACACACTGAAAATCTATTATAAAATATTATTGTCCCAGCCCCCTTTTAAGATTTTCGCTTTTTTCCAATTATTTGTCAGCCGATTACTTGGTCAGCTCGCCAACAAGCAAAACTACCAGGTAATGCCAGCATGGATTATGGCTCACCTGTTAATTGGCTTGACAACCACCAGTTGAAACTGGTGGAAATCTGCACTAGAACATCAGGCTGTTCGCCCTTAGGAAGGCTTTCGCCATCCTCTGGATGGCGGATACGTTGCTCAGGACCGCGAGAATGACCACTACGTAAGTAAGCCATATGGTCCCGAATATCCCTGCGAGCAGCAATCCTATGAAAAGTATGACCAGCCTCTCGGCCCTTTCGAGCAGGCCGCCTTTCAGCTCTTCATAAGCGCTGATTATGCCCTTCTCCTTGGCCGCGGATTTCGCATACGTGGTCATCATGGAGCCGAACAGGTAGACGAAGAGCCAGAAAGCGAACGGAAGAAAAACCCCTGGCATTGGTATCAGTATCAGCGGCACCAGCACAAGGAACTCCACATATCTGTCGATAATAGTGTCCAGGTATGCCCCGAGCCTGCTCACGGCCGATGTGGCACGGGCCACGGCGCCGTCTATCATGTCTATGAAGGCCGCAAGTATGAAGAAGGCCGATGCGATCAGGAAAGCCTGCTGGAGTATGAAGAGCATGGTCAGGGCGACCGGTATGAAGGTGATCAGCGTCCATCTGTTGGGGGAGATCCCGGCCTGCGCGAAGAACTCGCCGATCCTCGAAGAGAGGTTGCTGAACATATGCCTTCTTTCGTAGAGCATGAGTAGATTATGGAAAGGGGGATAAATAAGTTTAAGTGAGACTATGGCTATGGTTTCGTCAATCCAAGCCAACCACGCTTCCGAGAAAGCCGGCGCTTAACGCAAATTTCCTGTACATCTCTCTGGGAGCATCATTTGCTTTTACACCCGTTGCCCGGATAAACTTCTTCATGACCCGGGAAGCCCCTTTGCTTCTTGTAGAAACGACTGATATTATGACGTTATAATCACGGCTTGAAGTCCCTGTGTCTGAAACGATTACGACGTCAAAATCATCCCTGCTTCTTCTCTGGATCGTTCCGTATCTCTGGCCGCCGCATATTCCTCTAGTAAGACGTCTGATTTCAGTTTCATCCATTTGGCCTTGTTCTGATGTTTTATCATATTCTTGTTTAAAGCCTGTACTGAACTGTCTTTCCCCGACATCTTTTTTATCCATATCCAGATATACGAACCTGTCAGAATATCTGGAAGCGAAAACAACAGCATTATCATATATTGTCGCCACCCTTATCTCGACGTCCATCTCCATGGTTGAATTTGGGTGCAAAATTTTAAAACAGGGAACTGCTCCCAAAATCTAAAAATCAGATGTTAGTGGGTATGTGCATGCCTTGGTCTTCATGCTTATGCGTGCCTGGCGGAGATGGCGCCCCGTAAGACAATTCTCCGAGTATTTTGGCTGCATTTCGAGAAACACGCGAACTGTAATCACCACTAAAAGCAGCGTTCATCAGTATTCCTTTCAGATTCAATACAGAATCATTCAAATATTCAATGGGTGGTTTGGAAAACATATTTCAGAATATTGGCGTTAACAAATATAAAGGCTTCGTGTTCCGCGCGGGTGCGGACTTCAGGGAGCCCTATAATTGAATATTTCCGCAATTGCTTTGTTAGCTCCCCTTTCAATTTTTTTACACGTATAGAAGCATCCGGCGCAATAAACTGCAATAACTCCTGTAAGCGCGGCTATCGAAGCGATTCTGCCCATTGTGCTGAGCCCATTGCTCCTGAATTCTGTGTCACCGGCGTCTTGAGTCATATTAATTCTTCCCGCGGAAGTTTTTTAAACCCTGAGTGAGCCAGTGGGTTCAGTCATAATACTCCAGCCCGAGGTGGGTTATCAGTTCCTCCCCCTTCATGTGCCTGAGCGTGTTCTTGAGCTTCATGAGCTGGATGAACAGGTCATGCTCCGGATACACCTTCTCGGAGCATATCGGGCTCTTGAAGTAGAACGACAGCCACTCCTGGATGCCCTTCATGCCTGCGCGCTGGGCGAGGTCCATGAACAGGGCAAGATCCAGCACCACCGGCGCGGCCAGTATGCTGTCCCTGCACAGGAAGTTGATCTTCAGCTGCATGGGATAACCGAGCCAGCCAAAGATGTCTATGTTGTCCCAGGCCTCCTTGTCATCGCCTCTCGGGGGATAGTAGTTTATCCTGACGAGATGGTGCATATTCCCGTAAAGGCTCGGGTACAGGTCAGGCTGGAATATGTATTCGAGGGATGACTTCTTGCTGACTTCCTTGCTTTTGAAGGAACCCGGGTCGTCCAGAACCTCTCCGTCCCTGTTGCCGAGTATGTTCGTTGAGAACCATCCGTTTACTCCGAGCATCCTTGCCTTTATTCCCGGAGCTATTATGGTCTTCAGCAGGGTCTGGCCGGTTTTGAAATCCTTTCCGGAGATCGGCACGCCTCTCTGCCTCGCCAGCTCAATCAGAGCAGGCGCATCCGTAGCCAGGTGCGGCGCCCCGTTAGCGAACGGCACGCCCTCCATTATCGCGGCATAAGTGTATATCATTGACGGGGATATGTCCGGGTCGTTCTCCTTGAGCCCGTTCTCGAATGCGTGCAGCGTCATGTGCGCTGGTCTCTTCTCCATGTAAGTTTCCGTGCTCGCGCACCACACCACGACCATCCTGTCCAGGTCATTATCCTCTTTGAACTGCTTTATGTCTTCCCGGAGCTGTTGCGCGAGGTCCCATTTCGTCTTCCCCTGCTTCAAATTGGGGCCCTTTATGTTCTTTATGTAGTTGGAGTCGAAAACTGCAGGCATCGGCTTTATCCTCTCAAGCTCGTCCCGGACCAGCTCCAGATGCTTCTCGCTGAGAACTCCGGCTTTTCGAGCTGCCTCATAGGCGTTGTCAGGAAATATGTCCCATGCGGCAAAAACAAGGTCGTCCAGCTCCGCGAGCGGGACGAAATCCTTTATCATCGGCATGCGTTTCTCATCCCTTCTGCCCAGTCTTATCGTTCCCATTTGCGTGAGAGAGCCAATGGGCTCTGCCAATCCTTTTCTGACCAGTTCAACGCCGGCAATGAATGTGGTGCTCACTGCACCGAGACCGGGAAGAAGAACTCCCAGTTTGCCTTTAGCAGGCTTTATCTCAATACCATCATTCTTAAGCTCTGTCATAGTCGCCATAATCTCACACTCCAAACTCAAACTAAACCATTTAACTATTTTATACTATAAAATAGTGCAGGAGGGTTTATATATTTTATGGCGTGAAATAGTTGCTTAAAATATCTGATATTTTTTCCCGGTTCTAAGAACTTGTATAACATCGCCTTGCCCAACATTAGCATCTTCACCGGAAATTCCGGTGCACACATAAAGAGAACCATCGCCCCCTCTGCATAGTTCCCCTTGAGGATGATAGACCTCGGTAAGCACCTTAACTTCCTGGCCCAGTCTTCTACTTAATTGCCCTAAAGTCATTTTTCCGCTTGTCATGCTTTATAAAAAGCGTGGAAGTTTTTTAAGCTTGCGCCTCACGCTTTTATTTTACGCCATGAAATACTTAATATGCGCACACCATCAGAGAGGCTCCGCAGGAGCATGACCAGCGACAACCTGTGGCTGTACATCCTCACCCTTCTCAAAAACAAGGAGATGTACCCATACGAGATCCGGGAGAAAATAAGGGACCGGTTCGGCTTCCTCCCGGGTAACGTGACCGCCTACATAGTTCTCGAGAAGCTCAAGGCCGGAGGATACGTCAAGATCGGGAGGAAGGAGAAGATTGGCGGCCCGGAGCGAGCATACTACAAAATCACTCAGAAAGGCAAAACGGAGCTCGGGAAGGCTGGAAAAATTTTTGGGGAGATCTCGAAGAAGCTAACCGTGGCCACCCGATGAACAAAAATGAGAGTATGCTTCCCGCTTTCCTCTATCTTTAGGTATATAAGGTGGCAGGCTTGGCCGCGGGTTCATCCTGAGTTCAAGCTCAATTAGGTATGAAAAAGCGCCATATTCTCCGGCTATGCCCTGTAAATAAGGCACAGAGGTTTTGCCCAACAGAGCGGGTGTGCTGCCTGTTGATGGGTCAAAAGACATGCTTCCAAGCCCTTCAACTATCCAGAGCCCTACCTCTTTATCATCATATCTGCTCTCCAATGCCTTCCTGATGAGTTCGGCATCCGTGGGATGCCCTATTATCAGATCTCTCATTCAGATTATTTAGCAGAAAGTAATAAAAATCCACCATGATATGATGTCTGCGGGATAACAAATATAAGCCTCCCGCTACAATAGAATTCCATGGCAGAACAGGCAAAGAACGGCGACCGCGTGACCGTGAAATACAAGGGAAGGCTGAAGAGCGGCAAGGTATTTGACGAGGGCGAGTTCGACTTCGTTGTCGGCTCCGGAAGGGTCATAAAGGGGTTCGATGATGCCGTGAGGGGCATGGACGTCGGCCAGACCAAGCAGGTCGAGATACCTGCAAAAGATGCCTATGGCGCAAAGCCCGGAGGCCACCCGCTTGCAGGAAAAGACCTCATATTCACGATAACGCTCAGGAAGATTGGTTAGACACATTCAATTTCTTTTTCTTCTCGAGCAAGCTCCAGATGAGGTAAAGTAAGATTCCCGCAATAAAACTGATAAATAAAAATCTGAAATCAAGTCCGTTAAAATACCATGGCAGGCAGCCATCAAGGCATATTAAAAGTCGAGCAAGAGCTAAATCGACTATTATGAATACCACTGCGAAAAAAATTATTTTTAATTTCGTAGGCCTGAAGTTCATATTTTTCCCTTTTTTTCCAGCTTCTTCTCTATCCTGTCCAGCCGCTCCTCGATCCTGTTTATTGTATCATACTGCTCGCGGCTGCGCGGGTTGAGGTCGAAGCTCATCTTTGATTCCGCAGGATAGCTTCCCCTTTTCATGTCAAACCAGCCAATCACCACGGTGGCCAGGAAGTAGCACATCCCGAAAACTATTATGAATATCCACATGCTCGGAAAAAGCGGCTTCAGAAACCATATATTGGTGATCGCCAGCTGATAGACTACAACCACGAAGGTGGTCAAACTCACCAGAAACGAAAGGTAATTTCCGTGCCCGCGCCTGAAGTAGTAAAGAATCTTCCAGTGGGTCTCCCTGTCCTTTGTGAACGCCATGATTATAATTGGTGAGCGCTGCTAAAATAAATTCTGAGCGCGCCTTCTCGACATGATTATGTATCCCACACACAAGCTGAGTATCACCCCGAACACGGCCAGCCCTGCGATGTGCATCCACGGGAGGCCTGGTGCCGAAGAAGCGGCCGTGACAGTATCCTTTGCGGCACCCATGAGCATCGGCGCAGGGGCAGAGGACCTCTCGCTGGCCGCTGAAAACATCTGGAGCGGGGAGAATATGCTCTCATTCAGCATGCTGTACATCGTTCCGACCATCGCTATGGCCGAGACGCCGAGGATTATCCATACCCGGGCGTCCTCAGGATGGAGCACGCTCTTACCTTTCCTGGTGAGATCATAATACTTCCACTTGTGGCCATCGTCCTTCTGCTCAATCAGCCCTGCCTTCACGAGGGTATCCAGGTGCTCCTTTACCGTGGACACGGACATCGAGAACTGCTTGGCCAGCTCGCTGAGTGTCTTCCTCCTCCTGTCGAGCGACTTGAGTATGTCTACCCTGGTGCCGGACGCAAGCGTCCTGAACGCCTCCCTGTCAAGGGTTATCTTATCCTCTGCCATGGATTTTCACGGTTAATACTTGGCCGGGGCCTTTAAAACCCCATCGGAATGTTTCGGCTGGGGGCGAAAGGTCAGCTCCTCCTGAGTTCGATGGCTGTTGAGATAGCCTCCTGGAGGTCTTCTTTGAAATAGGGTTTTTTAAGAAACACTATGCCGTCGCTTACGATAACAGTCTTACCCCTGTCTTCAGTAGTTTCATCCGGCTTTCCAACGAAAATCATACCTGTACCAGGATATCTTAATATCATGAGCCTAGCATCAAAGAGTTTATACTCATCTTTTGGTGGATGAAGGATCACGAGGTCGGATTCACCCCAGTCCTCATCTGTCGCATCGTCATATGATTCAAAAAACTTCACATCGTGGCCTAAGCCAACAAGGTCTTCTCTCAGGAATTTAGAGCAACCAATCGCCATTTCCAGCATTCTCTGGTCTCCTCTCTCTCTCTCTGTATTCGTCGATTCTGTCTACGTACAATATCTTCAGCGGTCCGGCCATGATAAAGGAAGTCCGGAAAACGTTTTAAGCCTTTGATATCAGAGGGCGAAAAATGCCCCCAAACGATAATTATTCACAAGTTTTTACTGAAAATACGATAATTATTTAAATATGTTTAATAAAAATAGTCTTATGAAGGAACTTTATTACAAAAGGGATCTGCTCCCCGAGCTTGAGAAGTGGTTCGAGAGAAAGGAAATCATAGCAGTGAAAGGCCCGAGACAGGCAGGCAAAACTACAATCCTTAAGATGCTTTCCGGATGGCTGACTGATGAGAAGGGCGTCAATAAGGATAATGTCATATTCCTCACCTTCGAGGATTTCGACGTCCTTGAAAAGTTCGGCAAAAGCCCTGTGGAATTCATCAAAAGCTTTATGGTGAATAAGGACAGGTATTATTTCCTCATGGACGAATTCCATTACGCGGAAGACGGCGGAAAGAAGCTAAAGCTCCTGTATGACACCTTGGAGAACGCAAAATTCGTGATAACGGGCTCCTCTTCCATGGAGATAACTGCGTTCTCGAAATACCTCGTTGGCAGGGTTTTTTCGTTCTATCTTATGCCTTTCAATTTCCATGAGTTCCTGAAGGCAAAGGATGAGAGGCTGGCGCATGCACACAATGAAAAGAGAATGGCAGTAAGGAACTTCCTTGTTTCGGGGAAGGATTTTGAAGTGAAGGATGACATCTTCCTGAAAGACATGCTTAAAAAATTCGAAGAGTTTGCCATATATGGCGGCTATCCGGAAGTGGTTAAAGCGGGAAATGAGGAAACTAGGAAAATGGTGCTGAAGAATATATACGACACGTACATAGCAAAGGATGTCGTCAGCCTCCTGAAAATTCATGACGTCTTCAAGTTCAGGAAGCTGGTTTCAACCCTTTCTGCCCAAGCCGGCGGGATCGTCAATTATAACGAGCTTTCCGCGCTGTGCGGAAGCTACTATAAGGAAATCGTGGAAATGCTGAACGTGCTCGAGGAGACCTTTGTGATCAGGCTCGTCAGGCCATACCACAAAAACCTGAAGACCGAACTGAGGAAAAACCCAAAGGTGTATTTCATGGATAATGGGATCAGGAACTACTCCATACTCGGCTTCTCAGAGATGGAGAAAAGGCCGGACAGCGGGAGCCTGGCGGAAAATTTCGTTTTCACCTCCCTGCTGGACGTGGAAAAGGACTTCGGCAGGATAAGCTACTGGAGGACGCTGAGCAAGGCGGAGGTTGATTTTATAATAGACACAGGGGAAGATGCCATACCGGTAGAGGTCAAATTCTCGGAAATGAAGAAACCGGATATCTCAAGGAGCTTCAGAAGCTTCATAGAGGCATACAAACCGAAGCGAGGCCTGATTCTGACGAAGAGCCTCTGGGCGGAAAAAACTGTAAATGGAACGAATGTCAAATTCGTGCCCGTGTTCTATGTATGAGACCCAAATAAATCGGAATGTTTCGGCCGGAGGCGAAAGATCAGGGTTTCCTTTGTTCGATGGCCTTGGCGATTGCTCCCATGGCATCTTCATTGAAAAACGGCTTTAACAGATAAACTATCCCATCGGAATCCATTCTGTTC
>Ga0315274_10007378_pt1 | contig 15918 bp, 10 predicted proteins | sample YL17G02_20_MG_FD_203700 | JGI IMG/M metagenome (GOLD analysis project Ga0315274, IMG submission 203700) | Sediment microbial communities from Yellowstone Lake, YNP, Wyoming, USA - YL17G02_20 | ecosystem: Environmental > Aquatic > Freshwater > Lake > Sediment | place: USA: Wyoming | collected... | reverse complement strand
CTGCCCCGGAACAGTGCGTGAGGCGGTGAGGCGTCCGCTTCTATCGCAATTCGATCTCGCGACAAACCTCCACTCAGGTTGTCGCCTGGAACGCAATTATTTCACAGCCTCTGAGTCCCGTGGTCGCCACGGCGAGGCTGAAGACTTTGCAGATCGCAGTGCCCTGCGTGCTGCGATACTCGCTCGACCGGCCGCAAATGTTGTCGGCGGCAACGCGGCCCTGGCGATTCGCCGGTCCGGCCAGAGGAATCAGGGCGGCGTGGCCCCCGACGAAATCCACAACCTCCACGGTGTCGCCAACCGCATAGATGTCTGGATCGCTGGTTTGCATCTGCCCGTTGACGACGATTCCACCGCTGTTGCCGATCTTGAGCCCCGCCTCACGCGCCAGCGCGACCTCCGGCCGAACGCCGATGGATAGCAGCACCAACTCCGCCTGGCGGGCATCTCCGTCACTCAATTGCACCTCCAGCGTCTTGGGCCCGCTCTCTCGAATGCCGATCACGCTCGTGCTCAACAGCAATTCGACCCCGTGGTCGCCAAGCTCCTGATGAAGCGGAAACGCCATCTCCGGGTCCACCGTCCCCATCACCTGCGGCTCCAGCTCCACCAGCGAAACCTGTAGGCCCCGTTGCACGAGCGCCTCGGTCATCTCCAGGCCGATGTACCCCCCGCCGACAACCACGGCGCGAGTCGCGCGCTCCTCGTCCAGCACCTTCTTGATGGCATCCATGTCAGCCATCGATCGCAGGGTGAAGACCCGCTCCGCGTCGGCGCCGGGAATATTCGGCCGAATCGGCTCGGCCCCCGGACTCAGGATCAGAGCGTCATACTCTTCGGTATACTCTTTGCCGGCAGCAAGGTCCCGGACGAGAATGGATCGCTTCTGGCGGTCGATTCGGAGCACCTGCGAGCGAGTGCGGACATCGACCCGGTATCGCTTCCTCATCTGCTGCGGCGTCTGGACGAGCAGCCGGTCCCGTTCCGGGATGACGTTGCCGATATGGTAGGGCAGCCCGCAGTTGGCGAAGGAGATATGCTCGCCTCGCTCGAAGAGCACGATCTGCGCATCTTCCGACAGGCGTCGGATCCTCGCCGCCGCCGAGGCCCCGCCCGCCACGCCACCCACAATCAACACACGTTTTCCGTCGGCCATCCATATCTCCTGTCAGTGCCCCAGATGCAGCCATGGCCAAGACCTTCAGCCTTGACGTTGCCACCCACCCAGCCAAGCCCAAACACCTGCTTACACGAGCATAAGCATGGCGACGGACTTGGTCAGGCTTCGATCAGCTTCCACAGGCGGTTGAGCGAGTCGATGGTTGTCTGGAGGATTGCACCCTGGTCCATCTTTCGCAACTCCTGGTCGAACGGCTCGCACTCCACGGGGCCGTCGTAGCCGATCTTGACCAGGGTGTTCACGAACCCTTTGAGATCGATCACGCCCGTCGTCACGGGGAGCTTGCGCCGGTTATCGACCTGCTGATCGACCTGCACACCGGATGGGGCGTCGTTGACGTGGACGTGAACGATGTCCTGAGCGGACAGCCTCTGCATCTCCTGCACCGTTCCGTGTGAGGTGTACCAGTGCCAGCTATCGAGCAGGAGTCCCACGTTGCCCGTGCCGATCGCCTGCACTAATTCCATCATGTCCAACTGCGCGCAGGCGAACGGGTAGCGGAATCGTTCTCTGGAGGTATGAGGCCCGACGAACTCCAGGCCCAGCCGGATGTCGGTGCCCTTGAGCACTTTCGCCGCCTCGCGCAGCCGGGTCTCATGCTGCTTGAAGTTCTGTAGGTACGTCAACTCATTGTGCCCGGGCATCAGCCACGTCGCGACGCGCGTCACGCCCAACTGCTTCATGAGGCTCGCCCGCTTCGGCAGGGCGGCGAGGTCCTTCTGGAACTGCTCCTCGCCCCTGCGAAACTCGACAGGCAGCCCGGCGGCGCCGTAGCGGATGCCCTTCTCCTTCATCATCGCGACCCACTCGCCCATCTCAGCCGCGGATTTGCCCGCAAAGTCGCCCTCGCTGGGACTGATCCCCTCGAACCCGTACTTGAGCGCATACTCCAGCGCCTGCTTCTGATTCGCGTTGACGCCGATATGCCCCGGCGCCAGGTTCTTGAAGAACTTGACGCCGCTGGTGCCCTGGCCCGCCCGCCCGGCCGACCCCGCCAAAGGAATCGCCACCGCCGCGACTGCCGCCGCCCGGCAAAACGCACGTCTCGACAGCCCATCAGATTGTCTCAATGTCTCATGACTCATCGTCGTATCTCCAATTCAGTTCCGGAGTTCTACCGCAGCAACAGCCACAGGGCAAGTCTAACGCCGGACGCCCTGGTCGTCAAACCGTGGCCGTTGATCGAGTGCGCAATCCAGGTCTTCCGTCTCAAACGGACAGGGAGACGGTGTACACGGCACACCCCGATATGGAACGACCATAGTCAACAGGTTTTTTCAACGTTCTTCCATCGGTTTTCCGAGGGCGTCCTTCGGTGCAGGCGGCTTCGACGACGAATCAGTCTGATATTCGTGGATTAGTCCGGCAGGGCCGAACCAGAGCCGACAGGGAAATGTTTCATCGCGAGCCCGGCGGCTATCGCTGATAGCCACCCGCGATGGGACCGGGCACTCCCCGGCACGCCTGCCGCCTGTCATACCAGGCGAGAGCCGGTCGTTCCATATCTTCTACCGGCCGTCGCCGAATCCGTGTGAATCCGTGAAACCCGTGTTTGAAGGACTCTTCTCCGTGTCTTCGGTGCGCTAAGCGGGAGGGTGGTGAGGCAAGCGGCATCGGGCTTGCGGAAATGGGGTGGAGCGGTATCATAAGGGGCAGGTCTGAACTGGCAACGGGATTGAATGAGTGAGGTTTTCGATGGGACAGGCAAGGCAGGTGTTCGCGGTTGTTCTCGCAGTCGCTGGGATGTGGGGGACGGTAGCGGTGGGGCAGGAGAGGCAGCAGGGGCTGGAGCGGGACTATAATGTCAAGCCGGTGGCGTTCAATCTTGTGAACGTCAAAGACGGGTTCTGGTCGCCCCGGCTGGAGACCAATCGCACGGTGACGATCCCCTACTGCTTCCAGATGTGCGAGGAGACGGGCAGAATTCGCAACTTCGAGAAGGCGGCGGGGCTGAAAGAGGGCAAGCATGAGGGGATCTACTTCAACGACTCCGATGTCTACAAGGTCATGGAAGGAGCGGCGTATTCCCTGCAGATCCATCCCGACACCATGCTGCGGCTATATCTCGACAAGCTGATCGCCATTATGGACGGCGCCCAGTGGGAGGACGGATACCTGTACACGTTCTACTCCCTGCCGCAGAGACAGCCCGACAAGCGCTGGACCAATGAGCGGGACATGCACGAGCAGTACTGCATTGGGCACATGTTCGAAGGGGCCGTCGCCCATTACCAGGTCACCGGCGACAAGGCGTTCCTGAACGTCGCGACGCAGTGCGCGGACTATCTCTGCCAGGTGTTCGGCCCGGGCAAACGGACCGACCCGCCGGGCCATCAGGAAATCGAGATCGGCCTGTGCAAGCTCTACCGCGCGACCGGCGACGGCAAGTACTTGGACATGGCGGAGTTCCTGCTGGACAGCCGCGGCCGCAAGGGCAATCGCGGGCCGGACGGCAACGGCGACCTCTACGGCGAGTATTCCCAGGACCACGTCCCCGTGACCGAGCAGACCGAGGCCACGGGCCATTCCGTCCGGGCGGCCTACATGTACACCGGCATGGCCGACGTCGCCGCACTGACCGGCAGCATGGAGTACATCAAGGCCATCGATGCCATCTGGCAGGATGTCGTCGGCACCAAGCTCTACGTCACCGGCGGTATCGGAGCGTCCGGCGGCAACGAAGGCTTCAGCGGCAAGTACGAGCTGCCCAACCTCACCGCCTACTGCGAGACCTGCGCCTCGTTCGCCAACATCTTCTGGAACCATCGCATGTTTCTCATGCACGGCGAGGGGAAGTATATCGACATCCTGGAGAGGACGCTCTACAACGCCGCCCTGTCGGGCATCGGAATGAAGGGCGACCGGTTCTTCTATCCGAACCCGCTCGAATCGAGCGGCAGCGCGAGGAGTCCGTGGTTCGACTGCGCGTGCTGTCCCTCGAATGTCGCGCGGTTCGTCCCCTCCGTGCCCGGCTACGCCTACGCGTGCAGGGACAACGACGTCTATGTGAACCTGTTCATCAGCGGCGACGCCACCGTCGCGACGACTGGCAACAAGGTCAAGCTGATCCAGCAGACGGAGTATCCCTGGAAGGGCAAGGTGGATATCAAGGTCGAGCCGGAAAAGAGCGGGAGATTCACCGTGTGCGTTCGCATCCCCGGCTGGGCCCAGAACCAGGCGGTCCCGAGCGACCTGTACAGATTCCTGACCAGCGTCGATGAGAATCCGACGCTAAAGGTCAACGGCCAGACCGTGTCGCCGAACATCGAGAAAGGCTACGCCCGCATCGAGCGTCCGTGGCAAAAAGGCGATACGATCGAGCTTGATCTGCCCATGCCGATCCGCCGGGTGGTCGCGCACCAGCAAGTGAAGGCGGACCGGGGCCGAGTGGCCCTGCAGCGCGGGCCGCTCGTGTTCTGCCTGGAAGGGCCGGACAACGACGGCAAGGTGCTGAACATGGCGATTGCGGACGATGCGAAGCTCAAGAGCGAGTATCGGCCGGACCTGCTCAATGGCGTCGCCGTCATCACCGGCAAGGCGCAAGTCGCGAAGCGCAATCTCGACAGCAAGGTGGTCGCAGCCGGCACGAGACAATTCACGGCGATTCCGTACTACGCCTGGGCCCATCGCGGCCGGGGACAGATGACGGTCTGGCCGGCCCGCGAGTTGCAGGCCGCCAAACCTGAGCCTGCCGACACCCTGACCTATACGGGCAAGACCACGGCCTCGTTCGTCCACATGTCGCTGGCCGCCATCAAGGACCAGGTCGTGCCGGAGAATTCTGCCGACTCCTCCGCCCAGCAATTGGACTTCTGGCCGCACAAGGGGACCACCGAATGGGTTCAGTTCGAGTGGAAGGACAAGCACGACCTCTCCAGCGTCAAGGTGTACTGGTTTGACGACACCGGCCGGGGCGAGTGTCACCTGCCCAAGGCCTGGCAGGTCCTGTATCGTGACGCCGACGGCACGTTCAAGCCGGTGAAGAACGCCGCCGCTTATGGAGTCGAGAAGGACACCTTCAACACGGTCACCTTCGAGCCGGTGAAGACAGACGCCCTCAAGGTTGAGATCACGCTGCAAAAAGAGTGGTCCGCTGGCGTGCAGGAGGTCGTCATCGAATAGCCATCGATCGGCAGAAGACACACGACGCATAGGGTGTCATGTCTGCGCTCGCGCGGACATCTGCCCGGTTCACGCCCGATGACTTCCGCGCCGGTCTATTTGCCGGTGCCGAGTGCACCGACTGCCTTGCCCAGCCGATATGTCCCTGTACACGGGGCCCGAGAATCTGGTATACTGTGGCAGGTACTGTGGGTGACTCACACGGGGTGGTTGGTAACAAGGGTTCTGCAAAATGGAGATTAGGCTTATATTGTTCAAGGAAATCGGTTCTGGGATTTCCTTGAACAATCAGCAAAACCACTTCCGCGTCGCGTACTCATGATTTCAGAAGGAAAGATCAAAGAAACGATTCTTCCTTCTGAAAGTAAGCCTAATCTCCATTTTGCAGAAGTTCATGTAGTGTTCCATCGACACGATCTTGCCGAAGCCAGGAGGGTTTCAAGGGGGATTGGGTCCGGGTGTATCTGGAGATTTGTCATGAAGACCGGATGGATTGGGTGTGTCCTGGCGTCGCTGCTCTCGGTCGGCAGCCTGTGCGGTGCGGCCGTGACGATCGAGAGCCCCAACGGCCGCGAGGCCATCGCGGCGAGCAGCCAGTGGCCTATCACTTGGCGATGCGGCAGCCGCGTCACGCACGTGGCTATCGAATTCTCCTTCACCGAGGGTGCATCCTGGGAGATAGTGGCGCCGATTGCCCCCTGTGGCGCAGGCAAGGGCAGCTTCCTCTGGACGGTCCCGTCGATCTCGTCGCCCAAGTGCCTAATCCGAATCATGGATGCAGCCAACCCTGCCGATTCCGACGTGAGCGACGCCACCTTCACGATCTTCCCTTGCGCCCTGCGGATGGACTATGACGGCGACTGCGTGATTACATTTGCCGACTTCGCCTGGTTTGCCCAGGAATGGCTGCGGTGCGGCGACCCGTACGACCCGGAATGTCTCAGCAATCGCCCGCCTCGCATCGTCTCGACTCCCCCGTTGCAGACGGCTGTCGGGCAGGCGTACACCTACAATGTCAAGGCCAGCGACCCCGACAACGACCCCCTGGCGTACGAGCTGCTGATCGCCCCGGCGGGTATGGTCATCGACCCCGCGTCCGGCAAGATCACCTGGAGCCCGACGGGCGACCGCAAGGGCGACACAGTCGTGGCCGTCCAGGTCCGCGACGAGCTTGGTGCGGCGGATGTCCAGACGTTCGATCTCGACGCCGCCGTCCTATTCACGGGCGCCCCGGTCGACGGATTCCCGAACCTGTTCGAGCGGCGGGTCCTGGTCTACACGAATTGCGTGCGAATGGCTCCGCAGCAGTACCGCGACAAGTACATGGCCAGCTTTCAGCCCAACCCGAGCTCGATCCTCCGCGGCTACAGTACCGTCGAGCCGATGTACTACGAGCGGCTGCTCAACGAGTCGGCCCGGGCCCACGCCCAGGACATGGCCGACCACGGCTGCGTTCAGCACGACAGTTGCGACGGCACGGTCTGGTCCGACCGGATAGAGAGCTTCTATCCCGACGCGTTCATCCTCGGCGAGAACGTCGGGGCCGGTTACTCGACCGCCAAGGAGATGATCGACCACCTGCTGTGCGACGAGTATGGCGGCCAGTGCGCCGCCGACCGCACCACACAGGCCGGACACAGGACCAACATGATGGACTCGCGTCTGCGGCTGACCGGCACGGGGTACGTGTACAGCGCATTGAGCCCGTACCGCCGCTATTGGGTGCAGGACTTCGCCGGCAATACGCCGACGAACAAGACCCCCATCGTGGCCGCCTGCCACGATTTTCTGGTCGCGGGCAAAATGGCCTTCCTGCTGAACTATCGCGACGAAAGCAATCGCCCGCCCGCCTCCATCCAGGTCCTCGTCAACGAGGTCGCCTACAACATGACTCTCGATCTCGGCACGGCGGCCGCAGGGACCTACCGCCTGGACCTGCCCACGGCCTCCGCCTGCCGCAAGTACTACTTCCTCGCCGTCACCGCCGCCGGCGAAGTCTGGCGCTACCCCGGCCCCGGCGCCTTCCTAACCAGCGGCGAAGGCAACTGCACAACCGACTACCAGCCGTAGCACACCGCGGCACGGCCTTCGGGCGCAGCCCAAAATTAACTCACACAAAGACACGAAGCCACAAAGAGAAACGCGACAGAAACCTCTCTCCAACTTCGTGGCTTTGTGGCTTCGTGTGAGATACAGTGTTTCTCGTTCGGAAGACCTGCAGCGACGGAATCAGATTTCCCCCGCGAGACACGTTTTTCTCGCCGATCCTCTTGATTTGCCCAAGGGCCCATGTTATGATCTTCGCCGTAAGCAAGGGAGAACCGGATGTTGGGAGTGCACAAGACAAAACGATGTGGGGACGACCGTGGTGTATGCCCACATCCGCAACCGCGGACCGGGTGGCGCTCGCACCCTCGTTGATGCGCGATGAACCGATCATGGAGGATGTCATGCCGATCCACAATAGGACGCCACGGCAAGAACAACGCTTCGGCGTAGCGAATTGTCTGGAAACCAGTTATGATCTTAGCGAGGCTTCTTCCACAGGCGCCTTACATGATGCTTGAAACGGTGCCTCGCATGTTATGTTGATTGTCTTCTGAAAGAAAGCACGATGGCGATGACTCCAACAGCCATGATCCCAATTATGAATATGGTGAATGCAATGACAACGATCCAATCCAGCTTGTCACCAATTGAGGTCGCAGCTAGAACACAAAACCGTGTGTTCGCACTGTATGTTCTCGTCCTTGTGGTAGGAGGATTGCTTACTGCGTTCCTTACCGTATGGTTGTGGCGTGTTACCAATCGATACAACGATGCGATGAAGCTTGATGCTGACGCTCGGATCGCAGAGGCTACAGGCAGCGCAGCCAAAGCTAATGAACGGGCAGTCCAATTGGAACTGACAACAGAAGAGCTGCGCCAGCGCAATTTGGAACTGTCGTACAACCTTGAAGCGGAAAGAATCAAGCGGCTCGCTTTGGAGAAGAGCCTGGAACCCCGCAGTATCAACCCGGAATCCGCAACCGCTATAGTCAAGGCGTTAAGTCCATTTCGAGGCCAGAAAATCCAGTTGATGTGGTTTATCGCCTCGCCGGAGAGTATTAACTTCGCAAGCCAAATCAGCAGGATATTGCTTGCCGCTGGGTGGATGGTGTTCCCTGCTCCCATCCAGCGAAATACAGACATCCCCGTCGGGGTTTTCTTCTCAACCCTCAATCCGAAATCCCGCCAACCATCCGTTTTGGCGTTTGAGAATGCATTTAGATCCGCAGTCCCAGATTTGTGTCGATCCCCTAACTTCGGTGGCGTGCTTCCATTCGCCGAGTTTCGCGGCAATGACGGGCGCACCGCCAAAGCCTCCAATGTTTCGCCCGATGACGTCATTGATTTTTGCATTGGCCTGAAACCAGCACCAACAACGTCAAGATAAGGCTTCGAGTACTGAGCGATCGAGGACCGGGGCGTCATCGGTACTCGAATGCTGCCACCGTCCGGTTGAAATGAAAGCGAGGTCATCTAGTCCGGGCATCCAGCGGACGGGGAAAAGGCCCATGCCGCTCATGCTTCGCATTCGGGTCTGTTCGCGCAGGCTCTGTGTGTTGGACGAGTGGGGCGGATTTCAGGAAGTGCTTGAAGAAGGCATGGATTCGCTCGTTGGATTCAGGCGTGCGGGATGAGAATCATCGATTGGCAGGTCTGGCTTGGCTCGGGTCCCCATTTGTGTTAATATGGAACCGTGTCCGTCAGGAGATGCGCCGTGGACAGGCTTGCGGTTTGTATTGGGACATCGGCTGTCAGGCATCTGCGGGACGGCCAGGCACCGGCTTGTTGACAGTGCCATGAGGATAAGATGAAACGCAGAATCCACACAGACACCGCTGTCGTCGGCGGTTGCCTGGACGCGGAGTTCCGGCGATCCTCACTCGGACTTCTTGATCTGTTCAAGTCCGGTAAAGCTCTCATCGTGCAACATGAGATATGGTCATCCATTGATTGAAATCCGCACACCTCGGGAGGTGATCAATTATGGCTCGTACTAAGACCTTCGATGCCGTGAAGACGATGCGCAGGATTCGTGACAAATTGAGCCGCCGTTTCAAGGACATGACCTTCGCGGAGCAGAAACGCGCCATGCAGAGGGGACAGAAGCTCAAGCCTGCACACCGTCGAACTCAAAAAGCTGCAAAGCGCACCACATAGATATACAACACCGCAAGTCGGTTTCACTGCGCCGCGAATGGCTGCAAATTGTGGTCTTCCGCCGAACTTGGATGTGGGAAGCTCGTGCAATCAATGCATCGGTCTGGTACGATGGAAGGTGCTTGGGCTCATGGCGTACAGAATCATACGAAAGGAAGGCCAATGATCAGAGCGGCGTGTCGATTCGCAGCAGTACTTATGATCGTGACGGTGGTGGCCAGTGCATCGGCGGGGGATTCTTCCGGGCGGATTACGGCCGGGCCGGTGCAGGCCCAGCGGTGGTCGGTCCAGAGGGCCAATGAATGGTACAAGCAGCAGGGGTGGCTCGTCGGCTGCAACTTCGCGCCGAGCACGGCGATCAACCAGTTGGAGATGTGGCAGGCGAATACGTTCGACCCGACCACCATCGACCGCGAGCTGGGGTGGGCCCAGGACCTCGGCTTCAACAGCATCCGCGTATTCCTTCACAACCTGCTGTGGACGCAGGACGCCGAAGGATTCACCGAGCGAATGGATCAATTCCTGGAGATCGCCGACAGTCACAAGATCGGCGTGATGTTCGTGTTGCTCGACGGCGTGTGGGACCCGTTCCCGCACACGGGCCGGCAGCGGGAGCCCAAGCCGCACGTGCACAATTCCGGCTGGGTCCAGAGCCCCGGCCTGCAGGTCCTGCGGGACCCCACACGGCACGAGAAACTGCAAGGGTACATCAAGGGCGTCGTCAGCCATTTTCGCCAGGACAAGCGTGTGGTCGCCTGGGACCTGTTCAATGAGCCGGACAATGTCAACCGGCCCGCGTATGTGAAGCTCGAGCCGGAGAACAAGCCGGACCTGGCGCTGGTGTTGCTGAAGAAGGTCGTCGTCTGGGTCCGGGAGGCGGACCCTTGCCAGCCGATCACGGCGGGCGTCTGGGTCGGCGACTGGTCCAGCAACGAGAAGCTCACGCCCATCGGCCGGTACATGCTCGCAAACTCCGACATCATCACGTTCCACTGCTACGCCAGTCTGCCGGAAATGCAGAAACGGGTCGAATCGCTGAGGCGGTTCGGCCGGCCGATCCTCTGCACCGAGTACATGGCCCGCCCCGTCGGCAGCACGTTCGAGACGATCCTGCCCTGGCTCAAGCAACAGAACGTCGGCGCCTACAACTGGGGCTTCGTGGCCGGCAGGACACAGACCATCTACCCCTGGGATTCCTGGGAGAAGAAGTACAAGGCCGAGCCGCCCATCTGGTTCCACGACATCTTCCGTAAGGACGGCAAGCCCTTCGACCCCAACGAAGTCGAGCTGATCAAGAAGCTCTCAGACAGCCGGTAGGCTCGTATACAATGACGCGATCCCGAAGAGATACTTGCGCCACACCGCGCCGCTCGTGTGCCCGTCAGAACTGGAAGACCCACGTCTCCTTGCATTCACACACATCATCGACCCAGTTCCAGAAGCCGCCGGTGACGTACAGCTTGTTGTCGATGACGCCCGCGGCGCCGCAGCATCGGCCCCTCGGCATCCGGGCAACCTCCCCGAATTCTTCTGTGGCCATATCGAACCAGGTGGCTCTGTCGCTGCGGTTGTCCGTGACACGGCTCCAGCCGCCGAGGACGAAGAGCTTCGAGCCAATGGCGGCGTTGGTCGAGTGCTGGCTGAGATACCATTTGCGCTGCTCGATCCTGGGGATACTCAGTTTTGTCCATTTGTCGGTCGCCACATCGTACTTGAGCACGCCATCGGCGTACGTTTCGAGGTCCGTTTCGCCGTGCACGGCGTAGATGCAGCCGTTGTGGCAGCCGTGAACGATGAACCTGGCCCCTTCGGGCATGTCCGCCACGCGCGTATATGTGTCTCGGCGAGGGTCGTAGCGGAAGGTGCTCCGGTCCGCCTCGCCGTCCGATCGAAGCGTCCGGGCCCCAAAGATGTAGATGGCGTCTCCGACCGCCACGGCGTAACAATACGACCGTGGATGCGGCAAGGGCGCGAGGTCCCTGTATGTGTCCGTCTTCGGATCGTACACCCACGCGGTCGTCGTCATGCTCCGGTCGATGGCCTTATTGTCGCCGCCGAACAGGTAGATTTTGCCCTTGTACACGGCGATGGCCGGCCAGCCCTTCTTGTCGGGCATGGGCGCCTTCTCCGTCCACGCATTGGCGGCGGGGTCGTAGACGTGATGAAGGTTCACGGCCTGGGCCTTGTCCTGGCCCTCCGGCGTGTGTGGATTCATGTTCACGCCGCCGAATAAGTGCAGTTTCCCGCCCACCACGGCCGCCGCGCCGCCCAGCCTCGGGACGGGAACATCCGCCACGACCATCCACTTGCCGCGTCCCGCCTGTCCACCGACGGTGGTCTGGGCCGTTCCGGCCTCAGGATCATGATGGAGCGACCCGCAGCCAACAAGAGCCAGACAACTCGCCAGAACAATCATGCGGGGAATGCCGCCCACTCTCTTTGCCATCGTCCATTCCTTTCGAGGTCGTCCGATCTACCCCGTCATCCGAGTTCCTGCTTTGCATGCTCGACGATCTGATCGATCTGCCGGGCGAGAGCATCCTTCAAGGGCTCAGGCTGATAGGTCGCCAGGATATCGGCCACGCGTCGATGCAGGCGGTCGGCGAAGGAGGCGCCGCCGTCCCTTTGCCACAGGTCGTAGGGCTGGCGCGTCCACGCGGGTCCGGGCAGCCACAACTCCTCGCGGAAGTGCCGCACCGTATGCTCCTCCGCCAGGAAGTTGCCCGCGGGCCCTACGGCGTGGACAACGTCGGTCGCCAAGTGATCGTCATCGACGGCCAACCCTCGCGCGATCCGCTTCACGTAGCTCATCAGCTCATCGTCGAACGCCAGCCAGAGCAGGCTGCCGGCGTGGTCCGTGCCGCAGATGCCGCAATGGCCGAACGTGTCCGCCCCGGCCAGCACGCCGAGCAGGAGCGTGGCAGCTTTCTCCATACCCGCCTGCGCGTCGGGCAATTTCGCGTCCGTCAGGCCGACATTGACATACACGGGAAAGCCGTAGGAGTGGGCGATCTGGACCATCGCCGCGGCCATCACGCCCTGCTCCGGCGAGCCGAACGAGCAGATGCCCGTCCGCGGGTCCAGGATGTGGGGAATCCCGCCGTACGTGATCGGCGTGCCCGGCGCGAGCAACTGCGTGAGCACGACGCCCGCGAGGATTTCGGCGTTTTCCTGGGCCAGCGTGCCCGCCAGCGTGCCGGGGGCGGTGCCGGCGGTCATCGCCATCGGGCCGATGCTCACGGGCTGCCCCGCCTGCGTGAACTCCCTGACGATATCGAGGCCGTCCCTCGGCAACTGCAGTGGACTGATGGGCTCCAGAAACGCCTCGACCATGGGGCGGGCACGCAAGGCGGCGTCCCCGCCGGCGATCGTGCGATAGATTTCGAGGATGTACCGGGCGGTGGCGCCGTTGCGGACCCAGCAGCGGGTGGGCTTGCCCGTCCCCTTGACCAGCTCGGCGGTAAGGACGACGTCGCGGCACTCCTGCGAGATCGACTCCGGCTGGGCCATCGATCCCACGATGGTGATGTTGCCGAGGGCGTCGCCCAAACGAATCGCGTCGCGGCTGTCCTGAATCGTCGCGGGGCGGCGATCTCCCGTCTGCAGGTCGATCCACGCATACTGCCCCGGGCTGGACATCAGCACCAGATCGCCGTAGCCGAAACGCGCCGTTCGTTGCCGGTCGCGGCCATGGAGCACATACTTCTTGCCGGCTCGTGCGACGGAATCCATGACGAGCGTCTCACCGAGCCACGCCACTTTGTGTGCTGCATCCACCTTTGCGCCGGCCTCGCCCAGCAGGCGCAGCATCTGCTCGTGATGCACCATGACGCCGGTGTCACGCAGGATCATCAGGCTCGCATCACGGATCGCCTTGATCTCTTGCTGCGACAGCATCTGCAAGGACGGTATTCTCGCCACGCTCAATCCCCCGAGAAGACAAGACCTATAGGACTCATAGGACCTGTGGGACCTATTTCACCGGTTTGAACCAGAGATCGATGGGTTTCTGGACTTGTTTCGGTCGGAATGGCATCGCGACTTTGCCGCCCGTTCCCGCCGACTGGTAGCCGGCGAAGAGCACCTGCTGGACGAGCCGGCCATCCTCGCCGGTGGCCTGGGGCTCCTCCCTGCCGCGGACGCACCGGGCGAAATGGTGCATCTCCTGCGGGAACCCGTAGTTCCACAGCTCCCCGAAGACCGGGTAGGTCCAGCCCTTCGTCGTCGGCGCCTTCTCCACGGCGTACCCGTAGCCATACTCGCTGAAGGTCGGCAGGGCGTTGCCCATGTGCAGGTCCGCGTAGGTGACGCCGCCTTCGCCGTAGACCTCGATGCAATCGTCCATGCCGCCCCGGCGGGCCCAGCTATCCTCGATCATGCCGAGGGCCCCGTTGGCGAACTCCAGGATGCAGATGGAGTTGTCCTCGCCCTTGGTCTTGTCGCCGTGGACGTAGGTGCCCATCTGGCAGTAGACGGTCTTGATCTGCGGCCGGCCGAGGAACCAGTAGCAGAAGGCGATGCCGTGACAGCCCATGTCCATGAACACGCCGCCGCCGGACTTCTCGACGTTCCAGAACCAGTCCGCGTGCGGGCCGAAATGCTTCTCGCTCTGCTTCACCAGGTACACTTTGCCGAACGCACCCTGGTCGGCCATCTCCTTGGCCTTGACGTACTTGGGTGTGAAGTACAGCTCCTCGGCGTACATCAGCAGCACGCCCTTCTTCTTGCACGTGTCGATCATCACGTCGGCCTCCTCCAGCGTCATGCACAGGGGCTTCTCGCAGACGACGTGCTTGCCCGCGTTGGCGATATCGACCGTCATCTGCGCGTGGAGGTAGTTCGGGGCCGTGATCGTCACCATCTCGATGTCTTTCTCGGCGAGCATCTGCTTGTAGTCGGTGAAGACGCGCGGAATGCCGTACTTCTCCGCGAGCCGCTGTGCGTTTCCGGGCGTCGGCGAGGCGATGGCCACCACTTCCGCCTCATCCGGCAGAATCCGGAACGACTCCGCATGAATATCCGCCTCGAACCGCGAGCCGATGATCCCAACCTTCACTCGTCCAGTGTTCGGCATGTTCGGTACACCTCCGATCAATGGGACGGTGGGCTATGCCCACCGATTCTTCTACAGCGTCCACCCTTTGCGATACTCGTAGTGCAGGTGCTGGTTCGCCTGGGGCACGTTCGTGACTTTCAGGTTTCTGCTGTCCCAGAGGATCTTCCCGCCGCCCGCGCGGACGCAGACCGTTCCAAGCAGGACCGCCTCGGTCAGTGGGCCGGCAAAGTCTGCGAAGTTCGACCGCGTCGCGGTGCCTTCCTTGCAGGCCTTGATCCACTCGTTGTGATGGCCGATGGAACGCGGCAGCGTCTTGGGCGGCCGCTTGTAGGCCTTCATCTTCGTCTCCGGGATCAGCCGGGGACTATTGCCGCCCCAGCCTTCGACGTACATCGTGCCCTTGTCGCCGACGAATAGCAGCCCATCCTCGCGCGATAGCTCACGGTCGTCCTCCAGCTCAGGCGGCCGGGGCGGGATCATGCCGCCGTCATACCAGTGGATCGTCACCGGGGCCATATCCCCGCGAGCGGGGAACTCGTAGTGCACCGTGGAGGCCAACGGGAGCGTTTCATTGTTGAACAGGGTCGAGCTGGCGTTCACGCTGGTCGGTGCGCCGAGCTTCAATGCGGACCAGACCGGCGCCAGGTTGTGGATGCCCATATCGCCGAGCCCGCCGGAGCCGAAATCCCACCAGCCCCGCCAGGCGAATGGCGCATATGCCGGATGATAGGGCCGATACGGAGCGGGTCCGAGCCACAGGTCCCAGGCCATCGTCGCCGGAACCGGCGGCGTGCCCGCGGGCCGTTCAATCCCTTGCGCCCAGTACAGGGGCGGCTTGCCGCTATGCGTCGGCCGGTCGGACCAGGCGTGCACCTCCCGCACCTGGCCGATGGCCCCGTCCCAGATCCACTCGTTGATCAGGCGGTTGCCCTCGAAGGCCATGCCCTGGTTGCCCATCTGCGTGGCGACCTTGGCCTCGCGGGCCGCGCTGCCGAGAGCGCGGGCCTCGTACACCGTCCGTGTCAGCGGCTTCTCGCAGTACACGTGCTTGCCCAGCTTGATCGCCATCATGCTCACGACGGCGTGATTGTGGTCGGGCGTCCCCACCACCACCGCGTCGATGCCCGTCTCCTTTTCGAGCATGAGGCGGAAGTCCTTGTACTGTTTCGCCTTGGGGTACTGCTTGAAGGTCTTGGCGGCATAGTCCCAGTCCACGTCGCACAAGGCAACGATGTTCTCGCTGCGAACATCGTTCAGGTCGCTGGCGCCCTGGCCGCCGATGCCGATGCCGGCGATGTTGAGCTTCTCGCTCGGCGGCGTCCCCCCCGCCCCACCCAGGACATGCCGAGGCACA
>Ga0315274_10007377_pt1 | contig 15919 bp, 8 predicted proteins | sample YL17G02_20_MG_FD_203700 | JGI IMG/M metagenome (GOLD analysis project Ga0315274, IMG submission 203700) | Sediment microbial communities from Yellowstone Lake, YNP, Wyoming, USA - YL17G02_20 | ecosystem: Environmental > Aquatic > Freshwater > Lake > Sediment | place: USA: Wyoming | collected... | reverse complement strand
CTCGTACGGAGCTCATGGATATCTTCTTGAGAGCACTCCCGATGCGGAGATAGTGCAGGCGGTGAAGAAGGCTGCTGCAGGGGAGGTGGTGCTTTCCCCGAGCGTTGCTGCCCTATTGATAAGGGGTTTGCCCGAGAGCGCCATGGCGCCCAAGCTCAGCCATAGAGAAGCTGAGGTTCTTAAATTAACGGGCGAAGGGCTGAAGAACCACGAGATTGCCGACCGCCTGATTGTCAGCGAAAGCACGGTCAGAACCTATATCTATCGCCTTCTGGAAAAACTGGGACTGAAGAGCCGGCTAGACCTCAGCATCTACGCCAGTCGACATCTCTCGAACCTTACCAGTATCGGGGAAGGACTAAAGACACTGGAGTCTCAGCCAGAATCAAGTTTCAAGCATGGATTGGCAAGCATTCCTGCGAGTGAGGTAGCTATATACGCCCCAAGAGTTGAGCATCCAAGGCAAAGCTTGGACAAGACATCTGCTGCAAGTACACCGCTACTGCCCGAACGAAAGCTTGTTACCGCTTTGTCTATGGAACTCACCTGGTCTGACTGTGAGACAAAGCCGGTTGATGCAGACCAGATAGAAGAAACCATAAATGAATGCCGGGACCTTGTGGCTGAGGAAATACAGCGGTACGGTGGCACTGTGGTATGGTTCACCTCAAGCGGGCTCATGTCATTCTTCGGCGTCCCCGTATCACTAGAGCACGCCCCGCAGAAAGCCTTGCATGCAGCTTTGGCCATCCAGGAACATGTGAGGGGATTTAATGAGCAACTCAGCGGTAGAGACATTCGGGTCAACGCCCGCATTGGGATAAACACAGGAGCCGTGTTGGTAGAGAATGACGCGGGTGGCTCGTCTGCCATGTTCAAACCGATAGGAGATAGTACCGAGCTGGCTACAAAAGCGCGGGAGTCGGCAGAGCTAGGCGCCATTGTAGTAACCCAGAGTACATACAACCTGACCGAGCACGAATTTGCCTTCGAGCCGCTCGGCGATATCCAGGCGGACGAAGAGAAGCAGTATGTCACTATCCATCGCCTCTTGGAAGAGATAGTGCGAAATCGCAAGCCAACGAAGATCGGGCTGCGCAGGCTGACAAAATTCGTGGGGCGGGACAAACAGATTGATGTTCTCAAAAAGGCTTTCTCAGGAGCCAAATCGGGTTCCGGACAGGTTGTAGGTATTGTCGGCGAGGCTGGTGTGGGCAAGTCAAGGCTTCTTCTCGAGTTCACCAGACAACTTCGCTCTGATAAATACATATACCTTGAGGGCAGTTGCCGTCACTATGGTGAATTGATAGCCTATCTCCCGTTGCTGCAAATACTAAGAGCGTACTTCAACATAACGGGAGAAGAACGCGAATCGATAATCAAGAAAAGGATAAACAAGAAAATAAGCCAGCTTGACAGCGGCATGCTGAAACTTGTGCCGCCGCTTCAAGAGATACTGGGTCTGAGTGTGGATGACGAGGAATACCACGGGCTGGAAGCCACACAGAAAAGGGAAAGAATCTTCGAGGCCATCAGAGACATTCTACTTCGACAGAGCCACGATAAGCCTATTATCTTAGCTATTGAGGACTGCCTTTGGATTGATAAGACCTCGGAGGAGTTCCTAACCTATCTTATCAATTCGTTCCCCTTCGCTCGCATGATGGTGCTCCTCCTCTACCGGCCGGAGTATCACCATACCTGGACGGAAAAGTCCTATTATCAGCATATAGGATTGAATCAGTTATCAGGCAAGGCCAGCGCCGAACTTCTGAACTCTATTCTGGGAGGGACAGCAGCCCCTGAACTAAGTGAGCTGGTTTTGGCAAAAGCAGGGGGCAATCCTCTGTTCATAGAGGAGTTGACCAGGGCGCTGCTTGAAAACGGTTCTATCGAGAGGAGGGACCATAAATATGTGCTGGCCGAAGGGACGTCTGAAATTGCAGTGCCTGCTACTATACAGGGCATTATTGCAGCCCGCCTGGACTGCCTCGAGGGTGACCTGAAACGCACGCTCCAGACAGCATCGGTAATCGGGAAGGACTTCTCATTTGGCCTTTTGCAGATAATCACCGGGATGCCGCAACAGCTCAAGTTCCACCTGCAGGACCTTCTGGGGCTCGAGTTCATCTATCGGAATGGCCTGGAACCAAAATCGGAATATGTTTTCAAACACGCTCTTGTTCAGGATGTGGCATATCACAGCCTTCCGCTCAGGGCAAGAAGGAAGCTGCACGAAAGGATAGGGGACACTATAGAGCAGTTGTACGCGGATAGACTTGAAGAGTTCTATGAGACGCTGGCACACCACTACCAGAACAGCCAGAACTGGGACAAAGCTTACCAATATCTGAAGCTGTCTGGAGACAAGGCCGCCCGAAGCTGTGCAAATAGAGAAGCCCTGCAGCATTACCGCGATGCAATAGATGTATTGAATAAGCAGGACAAGAACCAAGATAGGCAAGCCCGAGAACTGGAAACCCGTTTGGCGATGGACGGGGTATTGCGGGGGCTAGACTATCCCGAAGGGTCCTTGGTAAACCTTCAGGAAGCGGAGAAAATAGCTGAGGAATTGGGTGATGCAATCAGCAAAGCCATTACTCTCAGCAAAATGGGATGGTACCACGTATATCGCGGAAACGCAGCCCTGGGGATAAAGCAGGCAGAAGCGGCCTTCGAGATAGCTACAAAGGCTGAGGCCCCGGATTTGGTGGTTCCCCTTGCTCTCAATCTTACTCAGGCGCTGCAGGCTACGGGTGATATCAGAAAGAACATCGAAGTCGCATCAAAGGGCATTGCCCTTCTGGAGAAAACGCACAGGGAGTCAATGTACTCGGGCGGATTCGGGAATGAAAACGTGTATTGCACGCTTCTTGGTCTCAGCGGTTCTGCTTCGGCACTTTTAGGTGAGTTTGAGCAATCAAAGGCTTTCCTAGATAAATGTCTGTCTTTTGCACGCAAGTTGGACAACAAGGCAAGCATAGGCTTTGCGCTCCACTTCTACGCACAACCATTATGGATGCTTGGAGATGGCAAGAGTGCAGCCAGATACTATAAACAAGCGATTTCATATTTTGAGAAGATGGATAACACGCTGCTGTTGAGTGGCGCGGTGGCGCAGATGGGAATATCTTATATTCTGCAGGATGATTTGCAGTCTGCGGCAGAGTTCGCGAACAGGGCCCTTGACATATTGCAGCACAGCGGTGTGTCCGCCTTTACGGAAAACGGCTTCTGGGTCAAGGGTTGGGTAGAGACGGAACTGGGCAATTTTAGGGAAGCCATTCGTGCCCTAGAGAGATGCGTCGAGATGTCGATGGCCAACAAAAACCTAGCTTGCGAAGCGATAGGAAGGATCTGTCTTGGGGCGGCTATGTTCAAGGAAGATGCTTCCACTTTGGGCCTGGCTGAAGCAACAATTTTGCAGGGCCTACAGATTTGCAGCGAGCTAGGCCTGAGGCCATTCTATGCCGAAGGATGCCTCCGCCTGGGAGGGCTTTACGCAGACGCGGGACAGAAGCAGAAGGCTTTGAAGCAACTGCGAAAGGCCGAGACCATGTTCCGCGAGATGGGGATGGATTACTGGCTGCGCAAAACACTACCTCTGTTGCAAAAGCTTGAATCGTCACGCAACAAGCCTGTCGCCGCTCATAGATAAACTGCTCCAAGAGCATTCTCTCTTTCCTAGCCCAGTTCTCAAGCATCGTCTCCAAAATCCATACTTCTAAAATCCACCAATACATCTTATCATCCGCAGGCCTATTTCCGTGACAAAAACCGTGACAAAAATTCATCATTTCCGTGACAGACAAAACCTGCAAGAGCTGTTATATCAGCATGGGGTAAAGATAAATAAGCGCAGTAGGCTGAGTAGTGAGCGGTGAGTATGTTGTGTCAGCCTTCCGATCGAAAATCTCAAACTCCAGCCAAAGCTGTGCGCTATTAGTAAAGTTGTTAGAAGAGTGAGTTAATTGGCTACCAGCGGTTCCATCGTGTACAAGCCGCCGGTGGCTGGAGGCAACACAGAGGACCGATTTGCAGTGGAAGAGTCTTAATACGTACACAAATGAATAAAAAATGAAAAAGGAGGCAGTACGATGAGAAAAGGAAAAGGCACAGGGAAGGTAGGCAGGATTTTGCTCTGTCTGTTCCTGCTGGCTATGGCGCTGAACCTTGCCCAATTTGGCTCGGCTTTCGCCAGCGCCGAATGGTCGGCCATGACCAGCGGCACAACGAACATGCTTATTGGCGTATGGGGAAGTGCCTCTAACGATGTTTTCGCAGTGGGAGCAGGTGGGACTGTGCTGCACTACGACGGGGCCACATGGTCCGCAATGACCAGCGGCACAACGAATTACCTTCAAGGCGTGTGGGGCAGCGCCTCCAACGATGTTTTCGCAGTGGGAGTGGATGGGACCGTGCTGCACTACGACGGGGCCACATGGTCTGCAATGAGTAGCGGCACAACGAGCAGCCTTGGTGGCGTATGGGGCAGCGCCTCCAACGATGCCTTCGCTGTGGGAGGGGACGGGACCGTGCTGCACTACGACGGCGCCACATGGTCCGCAATGACCAGCGGCACAACGAATTACCTTCAAGGCGTGTGGGGCAGCGCCTCCAACGATGTTTTCGCAGTGGGATATGGCGGCACCATACTGCACTACGACGGGGCCACATGGTCTGCAATGAATAGCAGTACAACGAACTTCCTTTACGGCGTGTGGGGCAGCGCCTCCAACGATGTTTTCGCCGTGGGAGCGGGTGGGATCGTGCTGCACTACGACGGGGCCACATGGTCTGCAATGACCAGTGGCACAATTAGCATCCTCATTGGCGTATGGGGAACCTCCTCCAACGATGTTTTCGCAGTGGGAGCGGGTGGGATCGTGCTGCACTACGGCGGGGCCACCTGGTCTGCCATGACTAGCGGTACAACGAACTACCTTTATGGTGTGTGGGGAAACTCCTCCAACGATGTTTTCGCCGTGGGAGAGTCCGGCACCATCCTACATTACAGCGAAACCGAGCCGAATGCTGGAGGAGCCCAGGTAGCAGCCACGTTTACCATGGAGAGCATATCGGTCACCATCTCCGAGGGATACCCGACAGCTGTGGATTACGGGGTGATGGCCCCCAATACCGAAGCCGTTCCGGTAAGCTATACCCCAAGCACGTACTCATATTTGAGAGTGGAGAACAGCGGATCGGTGGCCGAGGACCTCTTGGTAAGGGGAACTGACGCCACCTGTGGCCTGGGGACGTTGACCCTGGCAGCGGCTCCGGGGCCTGACCAGTACAGCCACCTCTACGGCGCAGGGCAGACACCCGGGAGCTACTCTGCTCTGAGCACTTCAGCCAGCACTTTAGATACCAATGTAGCTGTGGGAGGGACGGTCGATTTTAACCTCAAGATCCGGACGCCGACCACTTCCTCAGTCTGGGGGCAGTATTCCACGACAGTGACGATACTGGCAGTGGCAGCTGGTCCGTAATTGACAGCAGATAATCTGGCGCTGATAGCTCTTGGCAAGAGATTGCAGGGGCGTGGCTGGGACCAGCTTGCTTTCTGGCTACGCCGTGATTGGATTGGTGATTAGCATGATATATCGATAGAAGGAGGTATCAGATGAGACACGCGATCGGAAAAATAAATAGGGAACGGGGAGCTGCCAGGAGGCTGGTCAGCGTAGCGATGCTGATGGCAATGCTGGTCTGCCTGCTATGCCTGGGAGTTTTACCTGTGCCCGCACAGGCAGCGGACTTCTCCGGGGCCTCTGAGTTCAAGCTCACCCTCGGCAGTGCCCAACCCCTGGACTACTTCGGGTATTCGGTGGCCATCAGCGGAGACACCGCAGTTGTCGGTGCTTGTCAGCGCGATATTGATCTTAATGCCCACCGGGGCGCGGCCTATGTCTTTACAAGAAGCGAGAGCACTTGGCCGCAACAGCCCCCTGGGGGGGCGCTTATCGCCGGCGACGGCGCCGCCGAGGACTTTTTGGGGTATTCGGTGGCCATCAGCGGGGACACCGTTGTCGTTGGTGCACCATTCCACCGTGTTGGATCCAATGAGCTGCAGGGCTCGGCCTACGTTTTCGTCAGAGCAGGCACCAACTGGAGCCAGCAGGCCCAGCTAACTGCCACCGATGGCGCCGCTGGTGACGCCTTCGGGTGGGCGGTGGCTTTCACTGGAGACACGGCAGTTATCGGTGCTCAGAATGATACGGTTGGGGCTAATGCCGATCAGGGATCGGCTTACGTATTCGTGAGAAGTGGGAGCACTTGGAGCCAGCAGGCCCAGCTCACTGCCATCGATGGCGCCGCTGGTGACGCCTTCGGTTGTTCGGTGGCTTTCACTGGAGACACCGCAGTTGTTGGTGCTCTTACTGATACAGTTGGGGCTAATGGTGGTCAGGGATCGGCTTACGTATTCGTGAGAAGTGGGAGCACTTGGAGCCAGCAGGCCCAGCTCAACGCCATCGCTGGAGGTATGGGCGACGAATTCGGAAGTTCGGTGGCCATCAGCGGAGACACCCTCGTTATTGGTGCTCTTACTGATACAGTTGGGGCTAATGGTGGTCAGGGATCGGCTTACGTATTCGTGAGAAGTGGGAGCACTTGGAGCCAGCAGGCCCAGCTCAACGCGAGCGATGGAGCCGCCAATGACCGATTCGGGTGTTCGGTGGCCATCAGTGGAGACACCGCAGTTGTTGGTGCTCTTACTGATACAGTTGGGGTTAATGCTGGTCAGGGATCGGCCTACGTATTCCTGAGAAGTGGCAGCACTTGGAGCCAGCAGGTCCGGCTCAACGCCATCGCTGGAGGTATGGGCGACGAATTCGGAAGTTCGGTGGCCATCAGCGGAGACACCCTCGTTATTGGTGCTCGGGGGGATGCTAGTGGATGGGGCTCGGCCTATATTTATGAGCCGGTTCAGGGAGCGCCGGCTCAGATAGCTGCCACGGTTACGTTACAGGCCATCTCGGTCACTGTCTCACCAGGATATCCCACTGAGGTTAGCTATGGAGTGATGGCAACGAGTGCCCAAGCCGAGCCTGTTACCTATACCCCGGGCAGCTACCGCTATCTGAGGGTAGAGAATGACGGGTCAGGGGCCGAGGACCTCTTGATAAAGGGAGCTAACGCCACCTGCGGCGCGGGGACATGGACTCTGGCGGCGACTCCGGGGGCTAACCAGTACAGCCACCTCTATGGGATAGGGCAGGCGCCTACAACCTACTCTGCTCTGAGCACAGCGGCCAGCCCTCTAGTTAGCGACGTAGCCGTGGGAGTCCCAGTCGACTTCAACCTCAAGATTCAGACGCCGACCACTTCCTCAGTCTGGGGGCAGTATTCTACGACGGTGATAATACTGGCAGTAGCAACTAGTAGTCCGTAATTGACGGCAGATAATCTGGCGCTGATAAAGCCGGGCAAGTGATTGCAGGGGCGTGGCCGGAACCGGCTTGCTTTCTGGCCACGCCCCGTATATAGTGCCTCAGGTATATTAGCTGCAGTCCATCCTGCGCCTGATACGCACGAAGGGGGGAGATATGAGAATGATACGATTGCTCTGGTCTAGTGTAATTGCAATCATAGCCATATGTATCCTGGTCACACTTTCAATACCAGTAACCGCGGATATCGGCGTCGGGGTTGACCTGCGAGAAATCAGTATCGATGAGGTTCTGACCCCGGGGAATGACTATCAACTTCCCGCTGTCGGGGTTATTAACACGGGCGACCGCACAGCTGATTACGAGGTAGTGATCACATATATGAGTGGACAGGAGGAGATAACGCCTTCAGCCGACTGGTTCAGGTTCGACCCTCAGAGATTCAGTCTGCAGGCGGGCACATCTAAAAGTGTAGCCATCAGCCTCCATATCCCCCGGGACGCATCTGCAGGAGACTACTTCGCTCTTATCGAAGCCCATCCGGTTGTCGGTGGCAGCGGTGGAACCACTATTGCCATCGCCGCAGCTACTAAGCTGCGCTTCAGCGTAAAGGAGGTAAGTACCGCCGCCTCTGTGCTTAATACGATCGGGGACGCTTTCAGCGATTCCAGTCCTTATTCCTATATAGGGCTTGGCCTAGTTGGAGCCGCCATAGTGTTCTTACTGATTCGACGCTTCTTCCGGTTCAGATTCAAAGTGGAAAGGCGGTAATTGGCTTTGTCTACGGGGTATGGGGCCGCGTCGCAGTCCGGCCAGGGTAGCAAGGGAAGGCACCTTGCAATCATACTGTTAGGCATCGCCTTATTGTTTTCGCTGCTTCCACCTGGACCAGCTTCTTCCTCGACGAGAGAAGTTGATGTTACGGCTACCGTCACTTTGAGTCCCCTTGAGGTCATTGCCTCAGCGCCATCTGAAGTCCGGGTGGGCAAAGTATTTAGCGTGGAGGCTATCATCAGGAACCTAGGTGACTTGTGGATTGATCAGGCTGTAGCGTCTATATACCTGCCCAACGATATCGAAATAGTTGTAGTGAAGCCAAAGCATGACCTCGGCGATATTGCAGCACACAAGTACACCACTGTTACGTGGCGGCTCAGAGCCGTCAAAGAGGGCAACTATATTATCCTGATCTTGGCTTCGGGTAGATACGGCGGAGTTACTGTAGCAGGAGACGATACTGTATTAGTTGCCGTGACACCCCGTTAGGATTACTCCCAAACTTCACTTCATTACACCACTAACACATATCAGTTCTTAGCGAGCCTATTTCCGTGACAAAAACCGTGACATAAAAATCATCATTTCCGTGACAGACATAATCTCGTGAAAGTGTTATGTGTATATCGGGAATGTGGGCGTAAAGTCAATAATGGCTCATCCTTATAAATTGCCCAAACGGGCTGAGCCCGCATGGATAGTTCCGCATATGTGGCTGATGATGGAAATACCAGCTCAAGTATGGGACAGTATCCACATTAGTTGCGCGTACTTTGGTCCAAGGAGCAAGAACTACACCAGACTCAACAGTGAAAGGCGGAAGGGGTTATGAGTGATGAAAAGACGACAAAGAAGTTAGAAGTGAAAGCTTTGGAGAAACCTGTTGTGGTCATTGTATCAGGTTCCGTAGTGGTCCGGTGCAGTAAGTGCGGCAAGTTGCTTTCCGATATGTTCAAGCTGAATGGCGGAAAAATCAAATGCCCTTACTGCAAAAGTCAATATCTCTACCACGTGGACCTCCAAGCGAAAAAAGTGCCCTATTCAGGTCGCCACACTGGCAAGTCTGAATCAGTTCACGTTGTGATTCACGAGGCCACCGAAGACGAAGCGAAGCGATAAGTCCAACCGTCCCTGTAATATGGCTCGATTGGCCTATCAAGAATACAAATTAAAGGAGGGGAAATGAAAAGAGCAACCTTGGTTTCAGCAATGGTCATTATCCTGGTTCTCGTGATGGGGCTGGCATCGCCCCTGATAGCTGGGCCAGCGGCGTCTGCCGATGGCGACGTGGTGGTCACTTTTGCCGACCCTAATCTGGAAACGGCTATACGTGACGCCATCTCCAAGCCCCCTCCTGATCCTATCTACCAGTCCGACCTGGTGAATCTAACGTATCTTGATGCCGGAGGTCGGAGTATCAGTAACCTCTCCGGACTCGAATATTGCACCAACCTGACCGAGCTGCGCCTCCAATTAAACCAGATAATCGACATATCGCCGCTCTCTGGGCTCACCAGCCTGACCCAGCTGCAACTCCAATCAAACCAGATAAGTAACATAATGCTTCTCTCCGATCTCACCAGCCTGACCCTGCTCTATCTCGGCTCGAACCAGATAAGTAACATCTCGCCACTTTCCGGTCTCGGCAGCCTTACCTGGCTGGACCTCAGCGGAAACCAGATAAACAACATAGGGCCTCTCTCCGATCTCACCAGCCTGACCCGGCTATATCTCGGCTCAAACCAGATAACCGAGTTATCGCCTCTCTCTGACCTTACCAATCTGACAATATTGTGGCTCCACCAGAATCTGATAAGCGAGATATCGTCTCTCTCCGGTCTCACCAGCCTGACCCGGCTAGATCTCGGCTCAAACCAGATAACCGAAATATCGCCTCTCTCTGACCTTACCAATCTGACAATACTGGCCCTTCCTGCGAACCAGATAGGCAACATAACGCCTCTCTCTGACCTCACCAGCCTCACCTGGCTGGATCTCAGCATAAACCAGATAGGCAACATATCCCCACTTTCTGCTTTCACCAGCCTGCAAAACCTTTACCTTGATCACAATCTGATAAGCGATATATCCGCTCTGGTCGATAATAGCGGACTCGGCATCGGTGATATCGTACATTTCAGATGGAACTATCTCGATTTGGACGAGAGTTCTACCGACTGGGCCGATATTCAGGTGCTAATCGCCAGGTGCTCTGAGGTATTATATTGGCCTCAGTATCAGAATTTAGCCCCTACGGTTGGTGCAATCACTGCTCCAATAGACCCTGTTCCCGTTAACCTGACCATTAACGCGAGCGCTACCTTCAATGACCCTGGGGCATTAGACACCCACACTGCGGATTGGTACTGGGGAGACGGCACCACGTCTCAAGTCAGTGTGAGCGAGGAGAACGGCTCTGTGAGCGGCAGCCACTACTATACTGATGCTGGCGTATATGCTATTACGCTGATGGTTACAGACGATGACGGCGGCCAAGGCACCTCCGTTTTCCAGTACGTCGTTGTCTACGACCCCAGCGGTGGGTTTGTTACGGGTGGTGGCTGGATTGACTCACCGTCTGGTGCATATACACCTGAAGACAATACTGATCCAGACTTAAAAGGTAAAGCAACATTTGGCTTTGTCTCCAAGTATAAAAAGGGAGCTACCGTGCCCACTGGTCAGACGGAGTTCCAGTTCCACGTGGCCAATCTGAACTTCCAGAGCACAAGCTACCAGTGGCTGGTCATCGCTGGTGCTAAGGCGCACTACAAGGGCTGGGGCACTATTAACGGCACGGGAGACTACTGCTTCATGCTCACTGCCATAGATGGACAAATAAATGGCGGTGGCGGTTTAGACAAGTTCCGCATCCAGATCTGGGACGAGAACAACAATGAAGCGCTAGTCTACGATAACCAAGTTGGCGAATTAAATGATTACGCAGACCCAACAACGGCTATTGCTGGCGGCAGCATAGTCATACATAAGTAGGGTTACATCATGAGATGAGTCCGGTACGAAGCCCCGGTGAAAGTCGGGGCTTCGATCGCGGACGAACTGATCTGTATTTGGTGAGGGAGGCTGTTTATCGGAGATTGGCGGACAGTTTTACTGCTTCTTCCTCAAGCAATCGAGAAAAAAGGGCGCGGGGGTTGAACAAATTCCCGTGCCTCTGCCTGCGACATATATAAATGGGTCTCTGCCGTTCAGCTTAATAAAAGGTGGTGAATAATTGAGGCTCGCATCTCTAGTGCTTCGTTGACAAGTGTTCGCGCAGGTGGTATAAAACGGCTGCTAAACTCCGTCAGGATTACCTTATGCGTTTATAGCTCGTTCTACTCCCGCAAGGAAGCGGACATCCGTGGGAGGTAAACTATGAAATGCCCAAAATGCCAGTCAGATAATCCCGTAGAGGCCAAGTTCTGCATAGAATGTGGCGCTGACCTGAGAGAATCGAGGCCAGCCGCCGCTATAGACTACTCTCAGCCTCGATCCTATACTCCGAAGCACCTCTCAGACAAGATCCTAGCCGCCCGAACCACCATGGAGGGGGAGCGCAAGCAGGTCACCGTCCTTTTCGCCGATGTCAAAGACTTCACCTCTATGTCCGAGAAGCTGGACCCCGAGGATGTGCAGACCCTGATCAGCGAGTGCCTGGTTTTCTTCACCGAGGAGATACACCGTTACGAGGGCACCATAGCGCAGTTCCTGGGCGATGGGGTGATGGCGCTCTTCGGCGCCCCTATAGCCCACGAGGACGCACCGCAGCGTGCTCTCTATGCCGCCCTGGCTATTCGGGAGCGCCTCAGGGAATATTCAGAGAAGCTGAAGAAACAGGGCATTGATTTCAGCATGCGCATTGGGCTCAACACCGGCTTAGTGGTGGTGGGCCGTATTGGGGATGACCTGACCATGGAGTACACTGCCATGGGGGACACGGTGAACCTGGCCTCCAGGATGGAGAGCACAGCAGAGCCGGGGATGATTCAAGTATCCGACAGCACTTACCGCCTGACAGAAGGTTATTTCGAGTTCAAGCCTCTGGGCGAGATCGAGGTGAAGGGGAAGAAGGAGCCTGTGAAAGCCTACCAGTTGCTCGGTGCAGGTCGGGCCAGGACCAGGATAGGGGTAGCGGAGATGCGCGGCCTGACGCCTTTCGTGGGGCGACAGAGGGAGCTTGCCCAGCTCATGGAATGTTATCAGCTAGCGAAGAAGGGGCAGGGTCAGGTGGTGGGCATAGTAGGTGAGCCCGGCGTGGGCAAGTCGCGGCTGCTCCTGCAGTTTAGGGATGTGCTCCCCCATGGAGAGTGCAGCTACCTTGAGGGCGAATGCCTGCATTACGGTGAGGCTACGGCGTACCTGCCCATGGTCAATGCTCTGAGGGACTATTTCCACATTGAAGAGGGGAAAGCTGAGGCGCTCAACCGGAGGAAATTGAAGCAGAGGATAAGCCAGTTGGACAAGCGGCTTATGGCTGTGCTGCCGCCGCTGCAGGAGTTGCTATCTCTCAAGGTGGAGGATGATGAGTTCCTGAAGCTTGAGCCGCAACTGAAGCGGACGATGATTTTCGAGGCGATCAGGACACTGCTTATCCGTGAGAGCCAGAACAAGCCGCTTGTACTGGTCTTGGAGGACCTTCACTGGATCGACAAGACCTCTGAGGAACTCTTGGACCACCTTATCGCCCGACTCCCCGGCGCTCATATTATGTTGCTCCTGCTCTATCGGCCTGAATATACCAACCCCTGGACCAGCAAGACATACTACAGCCAGATACGTGTGGATGAGCTTTCAGAAGAGACCAGTGCCGAGATGGTGCAGGCTATCCTCAAGGGGGGAAAGGCCGCGCCGGATTTGACTCAGCTCATCCTGGACAGGGCTGTAGGGAACCCGCTGTTCATGGAAGAATTCACCCGCACCCTCCTGGAGAGGGGCTATATCGAGAGGAAGGACGGCCACTATGTGCTCACCGTGAAGCCCTCGGATATCCAGGTACCCGACACTGTACAGGGCATTATTGCTGCCCGCATGGACCGTCTGGAGAAAGACCTCAAAGAGACCATGCAAATAGCCTCAGTCATCGGGAGAGAGTTCCAGCTTTCCCTTCTTCAGACTGTCACCAACCTGAGGGATAAGCTGGAGGTATGCCTGAGTGAACTGCAGTCTCTTGAGTTCATCCATGAGAAGATGGAGTTTCCGGAGCTGGAGTATATTTTCAAACACGCCTTAACCCAGGAAGTGGCCTACATGAGCCTGCTGCTCAAGAAGAGAAAACAGCTTCATAAGAGCATAGCAGAGGCTATCGAGCAACTATACCCCGACAGGCTGGAGAAGTTCTACGAGTTACTGGCTAATCACTACTCGAAAAGCGACAACCTGGTTAAGGCGTACCAGTACTTGAAGCTATCCGGCGACAAAGCATGCCGTAGTTACTCCCTCTGGGAGGCATTGCGTTCCTACAAAGAGGCGCTTAATGTCCTCAACAAGCTGCCTGCAACAGGGGAAAACAGGAGGAAAGGTATCGAAATTCGCCTCCTTATGGATTTCCCCATGATGGGCCTGGCTTACCCCGAGGATTCCCTCGAGATCCTGCAGGAAGGGGAGAGGTTGTCGAAAGAGCTGGGCGATGAGAAGAGCTTGACCAACTTCCGCTGGATAATGAGTTGCTGCTACGGGGTCAAAGGGCAGCCCTTGGAGGGGATCAGGTATGCCGAGAGTGCCTTCAAGCAGGCGAAGGAGTCAGGGGACGTCGACACCATGGTCGCCAGTGGATGTGAGCTAAGCATAAACAGCATGTGGTTAGGAGAAGCATCCAGAGCAGTGGAAGTGGCTTCCGAGGTCATCGCTCTGCTTGAGAAAACCCGGAGAGAATCGGATTACTTCGGCAGGCCATTCAACACATATTCCATTGTCCTTGGAATCTGTGGATGCGCCAAAGGACTCCTAGGGAATTTTAAGGATGCAGAAGCACTCTGCCAGAAAGCCCTTGGTTTTGCGCGCGACATCGATAACAGATATAGCCTGGGCTTGGTGGAAGGATTATACGGCCAGATGCTCAACATAAAAGGCGAAGGGCAGCAGGCTCTGGAGCATTGCCAGGAGGGAATAAGATATGCGGAGGCAACGGAAGCCATCTTCGTGCGGGCTCTCCTTGGTCAAGTACTTGGACTTTCGTACTTCCTTGTAGGGGATTTGGAAGCGGCTCGAAGCCAATCAGAGCGGGCAATCGAGATGCAACGCGATGTAGGAGTGCTTTCCACCTTTGGCTTAACGCATGCGACGCTGGGTATGGTTCAGTTCTTTTCAGGCGACCTGACAGGCGCTCAAACCTGCATGGAGCAGGCCCTGAAGATAGCGCAACATAACAAAGAGAAATGGGTTGAAGGTTTGTCTCTGATTTTCCTGGGAGCGATACTGGGCACAGCGGATGTCTCGCAGAGCACCAAAGCCGAGGAATACATTCTGCAGGGGACCGCCCTTCTGGAAGGCATTGGCTTTAGACCGTGGTGCTCTATAGGCTATCTCTTTCTCGGGCAACACTACGCCGGTACAGGTCGCAGAGAAGAGGGCCTGCAATACCTGAAAAAGGCTCTAGTAACGTGCGAAGAGATGGGAATGGACTACTACGCTTCAATGGCACGGGCTGCCCTGGAAACCGTGCAAGGGGGATAAAGGCCTGCCTTCTGTGCTCCAGAGTGGTACATAGGATGGGTGGAGCGTAGCGCAACCCACCACCCCGTAACAGGCGCTTAAGCTTTGTATGACAATCAAGCTATCACAGGTTCCACATGGATGTGACGATTATCTACCTTTCACAGACTGGTAATACGCAGAAGGTTGCTCAGGTTATGTCCAAGGTATTCAGTGAGACAGGAAATATAGTAAGAATCGTTTCTCTGAAGGAAGCAACAGCCGAGGACGCAACCAAGAGCGATCTACTTGGTATAGGAACCCCCTGTTTCGCCAGTCAAGCGCCGACACCAATCAAGCAGTTCCTTCGTACTTTGCCAAGATTGAATGGCAAGCCGGCTTTTGTCTTCGCTACCTCAGGTGGAGCGCCAGGGAGAGTGTTGTATGATCTTACTAGCCTATTACGAAATAAAGAAGCAGAAGTAATAGGTGGTTTCTTGACCCGCGGCGAACTACACCATCCTGCCCCGTGCTTGATTGGACGGATGCGAGGTCGTCCCAATCAAGATGACTTGGCTTGTGCTCAGCATTTTGCTAAGTCAGTAGTAGACCATATATCAGCTGGCCGGTCGGGTCCCCTTGTAGAGAGTCGTCGCGACGCACTCAAACCAAGAAGGGGTTTCTATGACTTCGTGGGTTTAGTAAGCGTTGATTCAATACTTCGTCTCTTATTGCCAGAGCCTAAACTAAATCCCATCCTATGTGACAAGTGTCAATGGTGTGTCGACGCATGCCCAATGGATAACATCGTGTTGCAGACTCATCCCGTATTGGGAGATCACTGTATCCGATGCTATCGATGCCTGACTGGTTGTCCGCAGAAAGCGTTTAATGCAAATTGGCGTTTCGGCAATCTGGTTCTTCTATCGTCATACAACACTAGTTTCGAGCGTTGGTTTGGAGACCTGGAAACTGGTGAAAGTATCTATTGAGGCCAATAAAACCGCAAAAATAGAATTTGTATGGAGGGTGGAGTGAAATATAACCCACCGACCTGAAGAGCTAAGCTTTTTCGGTCTCCTTCTTCGATTCCGCGATTATCTCCTGGGTGACGT
>Ga0315274_10007375_pt1 | contig 15919 bp, 19 predicted proteins | sample YL17G02_20_MG_FD_203700 | JGI IMG/M metagenome (GOLD analysis project Ga0315274, IMG submission 203700) | Sediment microbial communities from Yellowstone Lake, YNP, Wyoming, USA - YL17G02_20 | ecosystem: Environmental > Aquatic > Freshwater > Lake > Sediment | place: USA: Wyoming | collected... | reverse complement strand
TACGCGGGTGGTCGCGAGTCGACGCCTGGCGGTGGCAGGCCTTCTCCCGCGGAGACCGCCTCCGAGGCGTGGCGCGCGGCCATGGCCCGGGCGATCCGGCGGATCTCCTGGCGCAGCGAGGCCGGTTCCAGAACCTCGACGGCATCGCCGCATGAGAGCAGCCAGGGCACGAGGTCCTTCGTCCGGAGCGCCACCAGCGTGAAAATCACGCTTCCCTCCGGCCCCTCCTCCCACATGAGGGCCCCGACCGGCGGGTGCTGCTTGAGCGCCTCGGCGACGGGAGAGCGGTAGGCGACCCGGACTCGCTGGAATGATGGGGGCGGTTCCGGTCCCGGGTGCAGGTGACGCTCCAGCAGGCGGGCCGCCACTGGCCGGAACCGCTGGCGTGTCACCCAGACCTCCTGGAGATGGTTGACGGGGATCCGCATGATCCGCCGGCGATCGTGGCAGTAGGCCAGCAGGTTCCACCCCGTCCCCAAGGGGAGCAGGCGGTATGGGTCCACGCGGCGCGAGGGAGAACCGCGCTTTACCGCCCGGAGGTAGGTGAGCTTCACGGAGCGTCGTCCCGCGATGGCGGTTGTCAGGGTCGTAAGCAGCCTCTCCGTCCGGGGGTCCTGCACCGGCAGCTCCAGGGCCAGTTGCCGCTCCGGGGATTCCTCGGGCGGCCTCGTGGCGAGGGCCTGCTGCAGTTTGTCGGACGCCAGCGTAAGGGACCGGGCTGCAATGGACCCGGCCCGGGGGGCGGCCGCCTGCGCCGCCAGGCCGAGGGCCAGGGCCTCGTCCACCGTCAGTGTAACGGGTGGCAACAGCGCGGCCGCCGCCAGGCGATAGCCGTGCTCGAAGTACACAGGGAAGCCGGCCGCCGCGAGGGCGTCCAGGTCGCGCTGGAGCGTCCGCTCCGAGATGGCGCAGGCGCGGGCCAGCGCGCCCGCCTGCATCCCCGGATGGGATTGCAGGAGCGTGAAGAGCTTGACGAGACGTTCGGAACGGGGCACGGCCAGCCTCGCGAATCGGGCCACGGAACGTGGAACCCACGCGGCTCCATCAACAGCCACATACCAAACTCCCCCCGAACTGTCAAGGTGGGCACGCGCCGGGGTCGCCTTGACCCCTGGTCGCCGACGCGTCTAGAATACGGTTTGAGCGGTCGCGCATTGACGAGGAGCCCATGCGCTGTCCTGCCTGCGGTTTTGTCAGCTTCGATTTCCTCTCCGCCTGCAAGCGGTGCGGGAAGGAACTGCCCCGACAGGGGAGATCGGGTGTCATCGCCCCGACCCCGCGACGGGACAGCGGGTCTGCATCTCCGCCTGAAGGGGGACTGGCCCCCGGGATTCGGCTCCAAGAGCAAGAGATGGAGGAAGTCGCAGAGTCTGCCCTGCCGGATGCAGCGGTGGATACGGTCGCTCCGGAGGAGCCCGCGTCGCTGCGCAAGGCCGGGTTCTGGCTGCGAAGCGTGGCGTTTCTCGTGGATGCGGGCCTCGTCGCGTTGCTTGCCACCGGCGGGGCGATGCTAGTGGATATGGCGGTCCAGATCGGCGGAATGATCTCGTCGGCGCCCGAGGCCGGCTTGGAGTGGCTCGAGACGACTGCGACGTCGCTCCTCCTCGTCCTGGTGGCCCTATGCTACTTCACCTTGTTCGTTGGATTGCGAGGCCAGACGCCGGGGAAAATGCTCCTCGGATTGAAGATCATCCGGATCACCGGCGAAGAGGTCGGGTATGGGCGGGCCCTCGTCCGGTGGATCGGTCAGTGCCTCAGCCTCCTGCCCCTCGGCTTCCTCATGGTCGCCTTCTCCCGCCAGAAGCAAGCCCTGCACGACAAACTGGCGGGCACGTATGTCGTTCGGCTTCGCTCGTGAGCAGCTGTTCCCGGGCAATTCCACTTGACACTCCGGGGCAATTTCAGTACCGTACCCCTCGTTCTTCGCCTCGCCATAGTCCTCTGACGAGCCCTCCGGGCTGGCGGCTGACCTGAGCCTCGGCTCCCGGCTCTCGGCTCTCACATCTGGATTGGGCAGGTAGCTCAGTCGGTAGAGCACGGGACTGAAAATCCCGGTGTCGGCAGTTCAATTCTGCCCCTGCCCACCATAAATTCTAATGCGTTAGCGCTCCGGCCCTCCGGGGCGTTTTCCTTTGGTGCCACTTGTAGTGCCACTTGCTCGGCGGACTTAGCCTCCGCTCTCCCCTCTCGGACGGCCAGCTTCTCCAGCGCCATCCGCTGATGTCCGGGGCTCAGATGGGAATACCGCTGGGTCATGATGATTGTCTTGTGACCGAGGATCTCCTTGACCGTGTAGAGGTCTACTCCCGCCATGACCAGCCGGGAAGCCGCCGTGTGGCGCGTGTCGTGCCAGCGAAACTCCACGATGCCGGCTCGGAGTAGGGTTGGGTGCCAGTCCCGCTTGAAATTGTGCAGGAAGCCGCCTTGGGGGGCACAGAAGACATACTCGCTCAGAATCTCCCGCTCGCCCTCAGCCTGTTCCCTGGCCTTCTGAATCTGCGCTCGCCGGACCTCCTGCAAGGCTTCTCGGACTACGCTGTTCATCGGGACGCGCCGCCCCTCGCCGGACTTGCTCTCTCGAATACGCAGGGTCCCCGTATAGAAATCCACGTCCTCCCAGCGCAAGGACGCCAACTCTCCCCAGCGCATCCCGGTATTCAAGGCGACCGTCAGGAACGGCTTGAGGTAGTCGGGAAGGGCCTCGTATAGCCTCGCCTCCTCCTCATCAGTCAGGCATCGCGTTCGAGCGTTGTTTTCCTTGAAGAGCGGGACAGCCTTCACCGGATTGACGGAAGCCTTTCCCGCGCGAATCGCCCGGTTGAAGGTGGTCTTGAGCATGGCCAAGTCCCGGTTGACGGTAGCGGGCGCAAGGGGCTTGGGCTCGGCCTTCTTCTCGTCGCCCTTCTTCTTCCCTCGCCGCTGCTTCTGTGACGGCGGATTAGCCTTGTACCGCTCCACGTCCTCTGGCGTGATCTCCGAGACCAGCCTCTCGCCGAAGACCTTTAGCAGGCGGTCCATTCGGAACCTGTCGTTCCGGTCCCGCTTGTGCGCCGCCGCGAAGTCCAGATAGTCCTGAGCAATTTCTTTCAACAGGACGCGCCCTCGCCGCTGGGCCAGCTTGCGTTTCCGCTCCTCCTCGGGGCAGTAGACGACTCCCAGCCTCCTGGCTTTCTCAACCTCCTTTCGACGTGCTCCGTGTTCCTGGATAGCCAGCTTGTTGGCTCCAACCGGCTGCCGGTGCCTGTGGCCCTCGGTGCACATCCAGGAAATCCACCACACGCCGTCCCGCTCGAAGACTCCCCGCACCTTGACGGGAGGCCGCTTGTTCCGGCTCACCTTCGCCGTCTCAGGATTTCCTGCCGCCTCGTTCATCACCGCCTCCTCGCCCGCTTCCGTGCGGGCCGCTTCTCTGTGCCAGGTGTGCCGTCCACCAGCTCGCCCACGGTCAGCTTGAGGGCCTCGGCCAGCTTGCGCAGGGTCGAAAGTCTCGGGTCGGTCTGGCCCAGCTCCAGCTTCGCCACCAGGACATAGCCGATCCCCGCCGCCGTCGCCAACGCACGTTGACTCAGCCCCCGGGCCGCCCGCCACTCTCTCAATTGCTCGCCTATCGGTCGGTGTCGCATGCTATAATGGAATATAGCACCCTACAGCCACATGTCAAGGGCTCTTCACTGCCCGAACGTTTCTTGATATACGGATTCGCTGTATGCTATTCTTACCTTAACTTCGTGCCTGAAGGAGGACACTATGCGAATCGCAACGGCAAGGTGGACGCTCCTTCCGATCATGGTCAAGGTGGCCGTTGTTTTCGCGCTCGGCCAAGCCGCTTTTACCCTTGTCTTACTGACGTATCACCCCGCTTTCACTTTACTCAACCTCATTGATGTTGTCTTGCTCGCAGCATTTGCCGCTGCAATTGTTAATCGGCATTTGTGGGCTGGGTGTTGCCTCGCTGCATACGCTGTTCTGGACTACATTTACAAGCTTGCCGCTCTCGGTAGATCAGCGTGGATCATTCCTCCCATTGTTTATGTAATCGGCGCTATAAGTCTCCACCGCACTGAACACGTCGCACCAAGCGTTCGTGAGTTACGATGGAAGCGCGCTCTCTGGATCGCACTCTTCCTCGTGGCTGGCAACTTCGCCATTGGCTTTGTTTTTGGGTTTTTCGGTCTCACGAAAGCCGGAGTCCCAGTCAGTGTGGCGGCTTCTTGGCTCTGGTGGACGCTATGCACAGCCTGGGCTGTTGCCCTGTTTGCCTGGGCATCCTGGAAGGAGTTGGCGTGGCCCTTCGAGGCTGCGGTTTTGATCGTCTCCTTTTCTCTACCGCTTGGCGCCCTGATTGACCTCCCGACCTTGGCGATGCGCTCCGCGCTCACGCTGGCTGCTTTGGGACAGTGTTTCGCGTCAGCCCTTTTCTCCGCCGCTTGTGGAATGGTCGGGATCGGCATTACGTTAACCTTACGCAGGCTGGGCGCCAAGTCGCCAACTCCTAATGGATGCAATTCAGCGCCCTCCTAATCGGCTCTGCTATGACCCTCCGCCCAACCCACCATCACAAAACCCGCGTCCACCGGCCATCCCACACGTCCAGTTCGCCTACGTCTAGCGGGCATCACATCGCCGGGCCGGCAGTCTTGTCCAAGATCCCCGCGCACGGAAGCGGCCCTCCGTTCCCCGCCGTCACGCCGCCTGCAACACCGGGCAACCGGCGCGCCGGCGCTGCCGGTCGCCTGTTCGCCACCGGGTCATTGACCGCCTGCTGAAAACCAGCATGGAAGGACGCCATCTCCTCCCTCTCCCCCGCCCACCCTGCTCCAGGCCCTTCGACTCCCTCACGCCGTCCGGTTCCTCCCCTGGCCGCGCCGCCCCACACCCCCCAGGCCGTCCCCTCCTCCGATTGCGCTCGCCTCATTGGGGCGCTCGTCGGGGCGGCACCTTCTGCGGCGGGACCCCTCATCGCCCCCACCTTGCGACGCTCGCGAGTCTCCGGGCCTTCCGCTCCGCCGCCCCCAGGGGCTCCCCGACCCCCACCCCTGAAACGCACCGGCCAGCCTCATCGTCGCATCGCTTCCTCGCGCATGCCCCGCGCCTCCACTCGCCGTCACCCCCCGGTCGCTTCGGTCTCGCTTCCGGGCGCTCACATCGTCTCCCCTCGGGCTACGACGACGCGGCAAAAACCCCGCCGCTCGCTCCGCCCTCGGTGACACCATGTGGGCTTCGCCGCGCGCCCTCGCGACACCTTCGCTCCCTTCCCCCATCACGGGGGCCGGCTCGTTGCGGCACGATCCACGCTCTTGCTCTTCCTCCATCCGAGAGCCTGTCCGCTTCCTCGGGCTCCGCGAACTCCGCTGGCGGCCTCCACCCCATTCTTGGCCTTGCGTCTTTCTGACCTTCGCCTGTTGTGCTCACGCGCGAGACTCATGCACACGCCCTCGGAATCGCCCCCTTCCCCACCCACCAGCGTTCCCCCGCTATCGGGGGCACTCCCCGTTCCACCCATCGGGTCTCGGAAACGACCCCGCGTAAAGCCGGACACCAGGAACGCCCTCGCTCCCAACCACCGAACTCCGCACAGTCTACGCCGCCTCCGGAATCCCGTCACTTCCGCCCCCCACGAATCAATCGAGCCAGCTCGACCGCCCCGGCCTTTTCTAAGTTCCGCGCTAGCTTTTCCACCTCGCTCTCCGTTTTCTGCGCATCATCTCCCCCAACCTTTTGACCAGCAGCAATCCCCTGCAATTTTCCCAGTGCCGCCCTAACACGCGGATTGTGCTGAGCCGCTTTCACCACCTGCACGATTTCTGCTCGCGATAGCGTCTCCCGCTTCGGCTGCTCCGCACCATCCTCCCGAATCTTTCCATCGTCACCGAGCCCCAGCACCTTCATAAGAGCCTCGTACCCAGCCATCGCGTCGCCGGCCTTTTGCTTGTCGTTATCGTCACCAATCCCCAGAAGTTTCCCCAGCGGCGTCCCCGCCACTCCGTCCAGCCCCTCGCGTCCGCTCTCATCATCATCGTGCTTCACCATTGTTTTCTCCTTTTGTTGCCGGCCCTCACGGAGGGCCGCCACGCGCGCCGGGTCCGGCAACGCCGGGACCATCCCACGCGTTCCCGGTCCCGCCCCTCTTGCTCCGAATTGGCTCCACTCGAACCTGTCATTTTTCGGGGGGGGTGTGTGCATCATTCCTCTCTCTTTCTCCCTTCGCAATTGTGCTAGATTGAATTCTGATAGGCTAGAGGGGGGTAGAACACATAAACAACCCCCAATTTTTGACGGGTTTCCCTCACCAGCACACACCCCCGGATTTTTGACAGGTCCCTCCCAGATGACCGTCAAAGCCTCGGGGGACGCGCACCATTTCCAGTGGGGCCGGAAGCGTAACTCGGCAGGCTTCCCTGAACCTGCCTCGATGAACTCCATCGCCCCGCGCGCATTCAGGTCCCGAAGGATTCCCCGGACCGTCTCGGGGGACCTGACTCCCAGGGCAGCCTGGGCTTCCGCTACGGTAAGCGGATTACCCCCGGCCCGAACCAGCGCCGCGAACACCAGCCCCGCTTTGGTGGGCATCGTGGAGATAGTCACTCTCGCCACAAGAGGCAGGTCCTCTTCCGTCAATTGTGTCCGCCCGTGAATTAGCGCATGTCCTCGCGCAAGGTTGTTCAGGACGGCATGTGCCCGATACGGCTGCTCCGGCCTGGCAGGGATGAACCCGGGGCCTGAACAGCCCGATTCACCATCCCGCTCGGGCTCACTCCGCATAGCCGCCAGGAGCTTCGCTAACCGCGCAATCCAAAGATGCACGTCGAGAGGATCGGCCTTCGTGTCCCAGGTCACCCCCCGAACCCCTCCATAGGTGTCAAAAAGGGCCGTAATGAATCCGTGGACGACCCCCTTGCACTGAACCAGCCGCTCCCCGTACGACAGCCCTTCAATGGAGGCCACAAGGTCCTCGTCCGTCACCTCGGCCTGGGTGTCCATCACCAGGAAAAACAGGCGGCTCCCCAGTTGCGCCATGACCTTCCACACCTTTGCGTCGAACGGAGTCGTGCAGCCAAGCCAAGCGAAGAGGTAATCGCCTTCATACCCCCGCTGCCCATGTGTGCCACTGTCCGTCAGCAGGCCTTGACCATCGAGAATGCGGGTGATGATCTTAAACTGATTTACGAGATCCTCTTCTTTCCCCCTGAAGATCGTTCCCAGTTCTGGTGTTACCAGAACCTTGTGTCTGATTCGCGGGAGAAGGTCCACCTTCTTGAGCGCCTCCGGGGACCGGTTCGCCGCATGGCTCACAAAGGCAGCCGGGGTGAAGTTGTCGGACCGGTAGCACAAAGGGTGACCAGCAAACATATCTGCGACCGTCGTCTTGCTGGAACTCGGTGGCCCCACGTAGATGACAGCCACCGGATTCGAGTTGTCGGCCAGCAACAACGTTGCGCACACCGAAAGGCCCACCTCCACGGCAGGCCAGAGGCCGGGAAAGTGTTCCTCGACGGCATCCCGGACCGTTACCACATCGAGGGCGGATACTGCCGCAACTTGTCCGCTCACCGCTCGCCTCCTGTCACCCGCGCGGGCTCCTCGCGCAGGAGGACTCGCTCAACGTCCTGCAAGCGAAACCGCACCGAACGCTTCCCAACCCTGACGGCGGGGATTCGCCGTTCGTACGTCCACCGTCTAACCGTCGCCACCTTAATATTGATTGCTTCAGCCAGTTCATCTGCATTCAAGAGCTTCTCAATGTTCAGATCGGTCATCGTTCCTGTTCCTCCAATCGGGCCTCGCGCCGTAGCCCATGTCCGGCGCTGCCCCAATCCTGACATACGCGAAGGAGGCTGTCTTAGAGGGATTAAACCGTTACACAGGGACGGGCGAAGCTGGGAGGGCCGGAGGGTCAGCGGATGCCGAGGGCACGAATGATAGCGGGGGTCAATTCTTGGTCAAGGGAACGAACGAGCGCCCGCAGCGTCGGGTCATCCCGGTAAACTCGGACCTCGCGCATCAGGGAGTCTGAGGTTCCAACCCCCAACGATGGACCGGGCGGGGTGAAGCTGTGTAGGATGGTGCCGATCACAGACCAAGACAAGTACCCCCGCCCTCCAAGGCGGGGCGATTGCCAGGGACACCACTGATGCAGGAGGCTTGCGACCGTCAACGGGACCAGACGCAGCGGATCGTCAGCGAGGGAAGGACGGCCCCGCTTCCTGACAGGCGTCACGGACCCCTCGTCGGTCAGAACCCCGTAAGCATCGGCGGCGACCTGAAACTTGGCTGACTGCCTGATTGCCACGGTGCCGACGCCGGAGAATGGGGCCGCGTAAGAGAACACCCGAAGCGATCCAGGGTTCGCACGCTTTCGAGCGCGGCTCCGGCGGGTCCGCATGCGCGGCGAGACTTCCCGGAGCATCTTCTCCTCTTTCTTGCTCCCGTGAATCAGCGAACCATTCCGGGTGACCTCCACCTTGGCTAGCGTGACTCGCTCCGCTTTCCACAGGGCACGCATCGTGGCCCAATACCACCACATCAGCGCCATGACGTCGTCCGCCTTCGTGCCCGCATAGGTCAACACCCTGCGCAGAATACACTCGGACTTCTCCACCCGCTCAGTGAGGTCCTCTAAGTCAGGGCGGGACTTCCGCACCTCGGGAGAAAGCGAGCGGAAAACGCCGCAGATCAGGCAAGGCTCAAACTCTCCCAGCCTGGCGTGCAAGGGATGGGAGGGTCCACGCTTTGCCAGATCAGCGAAACGCCGCTGCCAACTTCCGAAGGCGTCAGAAGGTGACACCCGGTTCGTGCGCGGCACCGCTTCCTCCCACAGTAGCGCCCGGCGGCAAGCCGGGGACCGAACATTCAGGCCAACTTTAGCTTAGCATGTCCCTGGCTCGATGCAACCGTGTCGAACGATTTTTCGAGGGTGGCCAGGGGCGGGCCATGCTGGGTCCGGGCGTCGCATGCCCTCTCCGCATACCCAGGAGTTCAATCAGTGACACTTGCAGTGACACTCGTATTTACGGGAAGACGCTGCGAATTCGCGTGGCTACGACATTTTCCCGCCTTCTGATGTTCGGCCTTGGGGGGAGCGGGGGGAAGATTCGCAAGCCTGCCGCTGACTTACGCGGTTCAGAAGCGGTTCTCTGATTCGTCAGAGGCGCGGATTCATTGCTCGCTACCTTGTCATACTTATTGGCAGGGACGCTGAGGCGGCGAAGAGGGGAGGGGGAGCGTATCAGGATAGAAGGGAGAACCCCTGGCCCGGAGGGAAGAAAGCGTTCATGCCTTCGCGAGCGCCTTTCCCGGTGGCGAACGGTAGGCCGGGGATACGATTTCGTCAGGTGGCCCCGCTCGTACCTATGGCGCTTTCCATGTGAGCTTGCCATTCTTGTCAAACAATTGCAGGTGAGGCGTACCGTCGGCATCCAATGTCATTCCAGCACGGATCTCACCTTTTGGGTCAAAGAATCCCAGACTATGCTGGCCCGCAACAGCCCCGAGCCCAATACGAGGTTTCCCATCTATGTCGGCCAGCGTCAGACGCGGGGAGCCGTCCGGACCCAAGGCCAGCACCGCACGAGGCTTCTGTCCTTTTTCATGGAGACCCAAGATCGGCGCGCCATTGGCCGACACGCTTAAAGCAGCGCGCATCCCCTCGTTCTTATCGTGAAGCGAGAGGCGCGACACGCCGGCCTCCACTGTCAGAACAGCGCGGGCCTTTTCACCTTTGTCCTGGAGACTGAACACCGGCGTCCCGTCCGAACCTACTGTCAGCAGAGCACGCAACTCCCCATCCTTGTCGTTTAGGCCAAAGAGCGCTTGATCGCCCTCGGTCATCATAAGCGCACGCATCCTCCCCATCGCGTCCCTCAAAACAAACCGCTCAGCTTCCACTGATTGAGGCACAGCGCGTGGCCGTGCTTGACCCATCATAGCCACGGCGGCAATCACAACAAATGCCACGACTCCCAGGCGCTTCAACCAGCGGTTCTCCCGCTCCACCTTCTCCAGCCGTGCTACCAGTGCCGCTACGTCCGGTGACGATGGTGTCATGGCCGCGCCCTCCTCTGTTGGGCCGCCTTCGCCTTCATCCGTTTCTGAGGCATGTCGCTCATCTCAAAGTCAGCCGTGCCAAGAATCTCCCGTCCCCCCAGTTGAACGGGGCCGAACGGGGCCCACACTCCTCCTCAAGAGAATTATCGCTGAGGGAAGCTCTTGAAGCAGTCGGCTCGCTCATTGTAGTGATCCTTTTCATAACTTTCGGCTACGTCCAACGGCAACTGGCAATTCTCCGCGAGTCCCCGCGCCCTGCATGTCCTCTGCCAACGCTCACTGTAAATGGCATAAGTCCCAGCGAGACAAGCAGCCAGCAGGTCCCTCATCCGCGTTTCCCTCAACTCAGAGGTAAGTTTCTCCTGACGCTGCTGCTCAAGCTTCTCGCGCTCGATTTGGTCAGCGGCGAGCTTCTGTTGCCGCTCAACCTCTACCTTCTGCCGATCCATTTCCAGCCTGGCGGTTCTCTCTCGCGGTAGGAAAATGACGAAGTAGTACGCCACGGACGCCGCGATTACCAGCAACGCGAGCCCGGCGCATGTCTTGATCCAGGTGTTAGGGCTCCGAGCACCACCTCCAGTAGGAAGCTCCCCAGGGGAGCCCCGTTTAAAACCACGTACCACCCATCCAAAGGTCAGAACGATCCCGCACAACAGACCATAGAGAACGGCAGGTGCGCCGATGAGGGCACCTAACGTTAAAGGCCACTGTTGCAACATGCCTCTGTAGATATTGGTGTAGTTGAAAGTCTGTGTATAGGACTTCGACAACCTTTCCCATGATGCTGCGGACTGCTCGTTCTGCTCCGCCCTAGCTCGCAATGCTTGCAGGTGCGCATCTGCGGCTTTGTCCCTCGCGTTTATTACCTCGTACCAGGGAAAAACAAAGAGCACAATGAGAACCCAGATAGCCCAGAGCACGAGGGAAACGCGGGTCAGACCCCGAGGGTATTTCACGGTGAGGTCCTCCCTCCCTGCGGGCGTGAGTTGTCGTGAATATGTGAAGCAGGGGCTACGGGTAGCCCGAGATGCTCAACCGAAGGGAAGCGAGGGATACGGTCGTCTGCGGTAGTAGCTACTGGAGAGGTTATTAAACCCGCCGCCGTGAGTCAACAGAAAACCCGTGAGGGGCTCTCAGGAGGGCGGTCATACGTCCTGTTTCGGGCGATGCCAGTTCATCACGCGAATCTCGTATCCAGGGCGTGCCGCTCGTGCCCTCTTAAGGGCGGCCTCCACTTCTAACTCACGGGGGAATTCCAACCCACCCGGCAATAATGCCGGGGTTGCTGTCGGGCATTCGCCGTCATCGGGGATGTCGCGAGAGAGCATCCAGGCCTGCTCGCCTCGGAACAAGTAGAGAAGCGGTTTCGGCATGGCCGATCTCCGCGAGGCCTTGTCTCGCAGGCTAGCGAACGCGGACGGGAGTGTCAACAGGAAGGGCTGGTTAGAAATCAGAAGCCTTCGAGTATCCTCCCATATGGCAAGTATTGAAAATAGGGGTTCATCTTCTTGAGTTCCTCCATGGGCCAACGTTCTTTCACACCCTCGATGGACTTACCTAGTTCGTATGCAACGAGATCGGCAGCTTGGAGTGGAATCACATCGGCAGGGCTGGCGAAGGAAATTGAGCCGAGCCTGCCTCCTAACGGATGACCGCCCCCACGGAACGTCTCAAAAAGGTCTGCTGCCTTCCCGACCAATCCTGGGGCGCGGGCAAAAACAACCTCTACTCGCTCCTCTTCAGGCAAGCTCGCAGCTTCGAGCGCTGCTCCTTCGAGGCAAACTTGAAGACAAATGTAGTACGGGTCCACCAGTCCCGCCTGTTGTTCCTCGGTCAAGCGTCGATAGGCAACCAGCGGGAGGACCGCCCCCACAGGCCGCGCTACATACTGCCGAACGAGGCCGACAAGAATCCCCATGAATTCCTTACGCCGAGCATCGTTCCAGTCCCTAAACTCCCCTTGATACGCGGCTAGGTCCGTCGCGTGGAAACACTTCACGTCAAACCGTGCGAGAATTCTCTTCCACTCTTCCTCGAAGATTTCCCATCGTTCTAACGGTGCTACGCACCCTCCCACGGCAAAGGGTCGATAACCTGGAGCAGATGAATGCCCACTTTCATCGAAGTAAGCCTTAAGCATCACCATAACCCGATGCTCTGCATAGCTCAGAACTGCCAATCGACGTATGGTGGAGGCTTGCTCTACCCGGCCCATTCTTGAACACTCCGAATTGAAATGTCAAACGACAAAGGCACAGAAAACACCATACCTGTTCAACCCTAAGATTCCCCCGGATGCTCGCCAGGGTGACCTGAAGGAAGCTTCACGGAATCCACGTCATGTCTCATTCATGCGTCCGCTCGTGGTGCAAGGGGTCCGACTTTTTCGCTTCCGATGTCCGGGGCGGCTAGGTCGCGTGCCCATGCCGGGGGTGTCCCGGAGGGGGGTCCCCAGGTACCCTCATTCGGTGCCACTTGTAGTGCCACTTCGCAATCAAACTTTGACGCAGTCGGACGCCCTTGAAGATTTTCGCCGAATTCTCTAACTATCTGGAACGTTTGGCTCCGTCGCTGTCGGTCTATCTCCGTCGTCAAGCGTCGCTGATGCGTCTGGACCGACTGAAAATCCCGGTGTCGGCAGTTCAATTCTGCCCCTGCCCACCATTCCTCTAGAACCTTCCAACCTCCCCGCCTGAACCGATTTTTTCCAGAATCATGCCCGGTGAAGGTGCAGCTCCTTGGAGATGCCCTCCGCTAGCCACTGCCGGATCAGGGTCTGATACGGAACGGATTTCATAGTCGCGATCTTGCGGAGGGCCTGGATCTGCGCCGGATCGAGCTTGATCGAGACGTTCTGCAGGCGACGCATCCGTTTTCCCCGCAGGATCTGCTGTCGCAGGTCCTCATTGAGCGCAAATTCAACGGGACGCTCGTCGAGTTCCCCGAGAACTCCATGACGGCCGTAGTATTCCGCGAGGTCTTCTTTGAGCTTTCTCGCTCGTCCTGCCATGACTCACCTCTTCCGATGCCGCTGATAGTAGCGGCGTTCGGCGACACTCATGTCCCAGCCGGCGATCACGCGGGCGCGCCGCCCGCCCTTCATCTCGAACACCAGCACCAGAAGGCGGCCCGGTCGCGACCGGCCAAAGACCGCGTGGTGGCCCCGTTTCGTTCGGCGAAAGAGCGGCGCGACGGCGAAGACTTCTTCGGCCTCCTCAGCCTCGATGCCATGGCCGAGGGCCAGGTGCAGGATGTTCCCTTCATCCCACTCGAACTCCTCGATTCGCACCCTCGGCCTCCTGAGGGTAACACATTATATTACCCGCCTTTCCATCGTCAATACCTATTGTCAGGACTCCGCTCAGCTCCCATCGCTCCGCTGGGCATAGGTTCAGGTATCGCCTCTCCGACCGCCTCCCTCCGGCACGCCCCCAGATGCCCGCGCAAGCGCCAGGCCGGATCATCAGGCGTGACATCTGGAGCACGGTGTGTTACACTGTGTCCGAATGTGCAATGTGGAGGGATGCCCATGGCGACACCGACAAAGACACTCCGACTACACCCTCGGCTCCGAAGTGAAATTGACCGGATTGCCCGACGATCGCGACGCACCTTTTCCGAGGTGACGCAGGACCTCCTGGAGGAAGCCCTGCGAATGCGGGAGTGCCCGGGGATCTACTTCGCGGATGAACCGGCAGGCCGGGAAGCCAAGGTTGCCGGAACGGGTCTCGGCGTCTGGGAGGTCATCCGGGACTACCTGGCCGCCAGCCAGGACGAGCGGGCGCTCCGCAAGGCCCTCCCCCAGCTCTCCGCGGCTCAGATCCGGGCCTGCCTGCTGTATTACGCCAAGTACCCGCGGGAGGTTGACGCCGAGATCCAGGAGAACGCTGCTCTCACCCGGGAGGCCCTCGATCGTCGGTCCCCCCACCTGGTGCGCTCCGCATGAAGTTCTACCTGGACGAAGACCTTGCGCCCCAGATCGGTGCCCGTCTCCGGACCAAGGGGATCGATGCCGTTAGCGCCCTAGAGGTCGGCAACACCCAACTGTCAGATCGCGATCAGCTCCGATACGCCGCCCGGGAAGGGCGGTGCCTGGTCACCAGGAATGTACGCCATTTCGTCATCCTAGCCCACGACGCCATCCGCCGGCAGGAGCCCCACGCCGGAATCGTGCTGTGCCCGCCGAGCATCCGGGGCTTCGAGGTTGCGAAGATTGCGGAGGCCTTGACACGGCTGGCCCGGCAGTTTCCCAAAGGTCTCGGCGAGTTCGACATCTTCTACCTCTAACCCCCACACTCCAGCCTGTCCCCCCCATTCACCGGTTCCCTCTCTCTTCGCTTCTCCCGTGCTCCCTGTCCCCCTGTCCCCGTGTCTCCCTTTCTCCGTTTCCCCGGTTCTCCGATTCCCCGCTTCCCTGTGCTTTGTTCCCCTGACGCCTCCCGCCCTCAGCTATTCCGCATTCCCCATTCCGCACTCCGCATTTGGAAGTTACGCAATTACGCAAGCCTGGCCCCAATTCCGAGCTTGCCCGGAAGAGAGGATCGAGCGTTGGACGGTCAGGCGGTCGGTAGATAGTCCTGAAGCTGGAGAATCTTGAGGCCAGGCACGGGCGGGAGCTCTCGATCGTTCGTGAGGTAGGCAGAGCAGCGCGCCGCGAGGGCGGCCGCGAGCTGGATCGCATCCGGTGTCCTGACCCGGAGGCTGGCGCGCAATTGCGCGGCCGCCCGGAGCAAAGGTCGATCGAGGTCAAGCATGCGGATGCCCCGACTTCCCGTAAGGAGGGCCTCGTATCGCTCTCCCAATGGCACATTGCCGACCCTGTAGGGGACGACGAGTGTTTCCAAGAAGGTCAGGCTGGAGGTCACCCCTTCGACGGTACCGGCGTCAATGGCAGCGAAGAGAGGCTCGATGAGTGGAAGGTACTGCGGATGCTCCTGGATGAAGTAAACGAAGACCACCGTATCGAGGCCGACTGGGCCGCGCCCGACCTCTTGGATCACTCCCACGAGCGCCGCTCCCGAGCGACGTGGGTCGTCGGATCCACACCTTGCCAAGTTTCTTTGCCCAGGCCCTTGAGGGCGAGAACCGACAAGGGTGCCGGTGTCTCGACGGCCTCGGCAAGGATGTGAATCACTTCCTGGGCCACCGAGCGTCGCTCCTTCTTTGCGCGCGCCTGCAGTTTCCGGTACAGGGAATCGGGGACGGCTTTGATGTTCAGGGTAGCCATATCTTCCTCCATTCTTCTTCCAATATGGAGGAAAACCTCCCGCATGGCAACCCCCGCCCTCTGAGGCTAGCAGCGCCGATCCCCGCCCCGTTTCCCCGGCTCTCCCGTTCCTCGTGTCCCCTTGTCGCCGTGTCGCCGTATCCCCTTGTCCCCCCCTCACCGGCTCTCCGTTTCCCCGGTTCACCTCCGCTCCTCTGCACCCCTGCTCCCTGTCCCCTTGCCTCCGGTTCCCCGTTTCTCCCATGCGCCTCCTGGCCTCTCAGCTTCCCAGCCTCCTAACCCTGTTCCGAGAAAAACTTTGAACCGCCATGACGCCAAGGCCGCCAAGGATGCGACGTTCCGATCTCACCACCGAAAAACGCGAGAACGTGCTTATGGGGCCTTCAGAAGTGTCGTCCGTTTTTCCGAATGAGCCATTTCAGCTTGGCGTTCTTGGCGCCTTGGCGGTTAGTAATTTCGGATTGGGGCTAACATTCGTCATTCCGCATTCGGGTACCCTCTGGGTGTTCCGCATTCAGATGGCCCTGATCCCGCGCCAACGTGCTAACTGACGAATTTGGCGAGAAATGTCCAAACCCAGTGGGTGAACGCTTGACACGTGTGGGAGGGATGTGATATAGAGCGAATCCATGCTGACCGAGCGGGACC
>Ga0315274_10007374_pt1 | contig 15923 bp, 12 predicted proteins | sample YL17G02_20_MG_FD_203700 | JGI IMG/M metagenome (GOLD analysis project Ga0315274, IMG submission 203700) | Sediment microbial communities from Yellowstone Lake, YNP, Wyoming, USA - YL17G02_20 | ecosystem: Environmental > Aquatic > Freshwater > Lake > Sediment | place: USA: Wyoming | collected... | reverse complement strand
GTGGGGGGGGTTGGGGGCTGTGGGGCTGCTGAAAGCGCCAGGGTAGTGGTGGAGGACATACAGGCAAGGACGAAGCTGGGCTGAAACATCAAAGTAGAGCAGTACTGCATATGCTTAGGGAAGTAGCTCCTGGTCGGAGCACAGTTGTTTTGGTTGCCGAAACAAGGTATACAGTCAAGCAGACATTTAGTGACAAGGCCACTTAGTCTAGCTCCCCGATGATTCTGAAGATAAGAGCAAGGACTGATTTTTGACCGCTTGGAGGAATATACTGTGCCTGAGACGGAAAATTTCTTGAAATGCACTGAAATTATTGACTGTGATTCTAATTCCATTAAGGGAAAGGCTCTGGAGGTAACCAAAGGACTGAAGACAGACAAGGAGAAAGCAGTAGCCCTTTTCTATTTTGTGAGGGATAAAATTAAGCATAACGCCTATGTGCCTCTTTATGACGCTAACCGCTACAAAGCAAGCTCAACGCTCAAAGAAGGCAACGGCATGTGTCAAAACAAGGCGATTCTTCTTGTCGCCTTGGCACGAGCCGTGGGAATCCCTGCCCGTCTTGGGTTCGTTGATGTTGAGGACAATCAGTTATCTGACAGCTTCAAACAGATGATAGGCGGTGTGAACACAATGCCATTTCACGGTTTTGCGGAGTTGTACATAGACGGTAGATGGGTTCATGCAAGCCCCGCCTATGACCTAGCGACTTGTCGAAAGAAGGGCTTTATCCCCGTGGAGTTCGATGGCGTTAAGGATGCTAAAGATTCTGAGTACACAAAGAGTGGCCAGCTACACATGAAGTACATACAATATCATGGTCCCTATGAGGACTTACCTCTCGATGAGATATACAGCTACTATCGAGAATGGATTGCTAAGATGGGGAAGGCTTGGGATGATTTCCAGGGAGCCTCAGAAGAGATTAGAAAGCGCAAGTCACGCAACGAATAAATGGATTCACTAGACTACACTACTCGATTCAAGAAAGTTGCCAAGTGCCCAGGCTCTTCAGAGCCAAACATAGGACGTTTTCCACATTGGACTCCATAGCTTCGTCGCTTGAAATATGACTGAGAAAGGATGGCTAGACAATGTCGGCATTCAGTTTCACTGAGGAACAGGAGATGCTTCGCCAAGAGGCGAGGAAATTTGCCAAGAAGGAGCTTGCTCCGGGGGCCTTTGAACGACTCAAGATGGGGCCAATGGAGCTTCACGAGGCTTTGAAGCCGCTTGACAGAAAGATTGTCGAAATGGGATGGTCGGCCCTTAATGCGCCTGAAAAATATGGTGGGCACCCGATCGATGCTGTGTCCATGGGCGTCATTTTCGAGGAATGCGCTAAAGTGGACCCATATGTAGAGACTGTGGGAGCCATGCAAGCAACAACTGCTCTATTGGAGACTCTGCCTGAGGATGTGCAAGACGAGTGGTTCCCACGTTTGGTCAGAAGAGAAACCAAGCACGCTTTTGGTTTCACAGAGGCTCAAGCAGGCTCTGATGCAGCTAATGTTCAAACTAGGGCCGTAAGGGATGGAGACGACTACATCATCAATGGCGAGAAGTTCCCTATTCCCTTTGCCATGGTAGCCGACGTGGCCTCGATATCAGTCAGAACCGACCCCAAAGCCGGATTCAAGGGCGTGAGCATGTTCTGGGTGCCTTTGCATCTGCCGGGCATAAGCATAAGACCTCTTCCCTGGATGGGTAATCCCAATTTGGTGCCGAGCGTAGCGAGCTTTGAAGGGGTGCGGGTCCCCGCAAGGTATTGCGAGGGTGGGGAAGGCCAGGGTTTCTATATGGTTGTGAATACCCTGGACTGGCTGCGTGTCATAACAGCTCTGACTTGTTTGTGCAGGGCTCTAGCCTCGCTCGAGGAGGCCATAGCATGGGCCAAGGAACGCATCGTCTTCGGCCAAGCTATATATAAATATCAGGGAGTGTCTTTTGTCATCGCTGAGCATGCTACTATGCTCGAAGCAGCGAGATTATTGTGTTACCGGGTTTTATCGCTCAAAGACCAAGGGCTTCCGTATATGACCGAGTGTTCCATGGCGAAATGGTTTAGCGTTGAGGTGTCGATACAGGCTATCAAGGACCTTATGGTGATACTGGGGCATCCCGCATATAGTACAGAACACCCCGTTTCGCAACGTCTTAGAGACGTTGTTGGCTTTCAGATGGGCGATGGTACACCACAAATGCAGAAAATGATTATTGCAAGGATGCTAATCGGAAAATAGGAAGGGGCAAGTGTCCCATCCGTTAACAAACAACAGAACAGAATGTACATTTGGTTAGCGGTTAGTTATGAGGAGGCAATAATGGCGAAAGCTTTGGAAGGTGTTAGGGTCTTGGATTTTAGCCGGAATTATGCTGGCCCTTTATGTACCCGAATATTGGCAGAGTTTGGGGCAGATGTAATAAAAATAGAGATACCCCAAGGGGGCGACGGACTGAGAAATCTTTCCCCACAAACTGAAGGCTTGGAGAGCTACCCCTTCGTGATTTTGAATCGAGGCAAGCGCAGTATTACGTTGAACCTCAATTCAGAAGAAGGACGAAGAATATGCAAGCAATTGGTGAACATTAGTGACGTCTTAGTCGAGAACTTTACACCAGGGGTAATGGAGAATTTGGGGCTAGGTTATGAGCAACTGAAGAAAGATAATCCTGGCCTTTTATATGTCTCAATATCAGGATTTGGGCACACGGGACCCTACCGCACCCGTGTGGCTTACGATACTATTATCCAGGCTATGGGAGGCATGATCAGCGTTAACGGGCAACCAGATTCTCCTCCTATTAAGGTCGGTGTGGGGATAGCTGACTTCTTAGGAGGGTTATTCCCTGTTATCGCTGTACTTGCTGCCCTGCAATACAGGTCTAAGACAAACAAGGGCCAGTTTATAGATATCTCAATGCAGGATTGTATCTGGGCAATCACGGCCATTCAATTCTTGGGTCATTACGTGACGACAGGCCAGGAACCACCGAAGCTTGGCAATAGTCAGATCGAGGTCACGCCGTTCAGTATATATCCGGCGAAGGATGGGTACATTGTTATAGCAATTGTCACCGTAGGCCAGTGGGAGCGACTCTTGAGAATAATGGGGAGAGAAGACTTGAAAAACGTCCCGGAATATGGCACCCAGCTAACTCGAATTAAACATGCAGAGCTAATGGATTCTATTGTTACGGAATGGACCCGTGAAAAAACAGTGGATGAAATTATAAAGCAGCTCCAGGCTGAAGACTTGCCGTGTGCTCCGATTCCCGCCTTCAGTCAAGTAGCAAATGACCCTCAGCTAGCTAGCCGGAATATGAATGTGTATGTTGAGCAGACAATAAGTGGTAAAGTTAGAGTTCCAGGCTCGGTTTTCAAAATGAGTGAGACCCCGGGTGACCCCACCCAGCCAGCCCCCTTCCTTGGCCAGCACAACGCTGAAGTCTATTCTGAACTGCTGGGCTATGACCAGGAAACGATAGGCAAACTACAACTGGAAGGGGTAATATAATCGGCTTCGTAGCTAATTTACCTGTCTTCAGAGAATCGGTCTGAATGGAAGATCGGAAGCGGATTGACCCGAAATGTATTTTTGCCTGGGAAGGGCTGGGACCTACCAAGTTTCTCCTGCGTGGAACAATAGAAGTCCCAAATTCGTCTAATACTATAGCGGAGGTGTCCTAATATAATGGGGAGTCTGTCATGAAGAAGATTCTATTGTCCATGCTGGTTTTCGTAGTCCTTTTGGGCGTTGTCGGTTGCACCGGGATACCGGGCACGGGCGTGGCCTTATCGGAGAAGCAGCGCGATACTTCTCCCAATGTTAGTGCCTCCGATTCAACCACGCTGGTTGATAATAACAGCGAATTCGCCTTTGATCTGTATCAGGCTTTAATCCAGCAGGACGGTAATCTATTCTACTCACCCTACAGTATCTCTCTAGCGCTGGCAATGACATATGCAGGCGCCCGCGGCGAGACTGAGCAACAGATGGCAGATACCCTTCACTTTGCGCTGCAACAGGATCGCCTCCACCCCGCTTTTAACTCGCTGGACCTTGCGCTGGCCAGCCGCGGCGAAGGCGCCAAAGGAAAAGACGACAAGGGCTTCCGACTTCATATTGTCAACGCAATCTGGGGACAGAAGGATTATAAATTTCTCCCCGAATTCCTGGATGTTCTAGCTGAGAACTATGGTGCCGGGCTTAGGCTCCTGGATTTCGTGAGAGAGCCGGACCAGTCACGCATCACCATTAACAACTGGGTGAGTGACCAGACGGAAGGCAAGATAGAAGACCTGATTCCTCAAGGCGTGATCGATGCCCTTACTCGGCTTGTGCTAACAAACGCTATATATTTCAACGCAGCGTGGCTGAACCCCTTCGATAAGGAACTGACGAGTAATGGGACGTTCCATCTTCTAGATGGCGGGGATGTCACCGTACCAATGATGAGGCAGACTCACTCCTTCGGCTACACAACGGGTGACGGGTATCAAGCGGTAGAACTGCCTTACGATAGTGATCAACTGTCGATGATCGTCTTGCTTCCAGACAGTGGAAAGTTTGAAACCTTCCAAAATTCGCTGAACGCTTCCCTTGTAAACCATATCGTATCTGATTTGCAATCCCAGGAAGTCGATTTGACTATGCCTAAATTCCAATTCGAATCTGAGTTCAGTCTGGCTGATACACTTGCAGCTATGGGCATGCCAGTAGCATTCTCCGACGAAGCAGATTTCTCGGGAATGACAGGAAATCGTGAACTCACCATCACCGATGTGGTGCACAAGGCCTTCGTTTCGGTAGATGAGGCAGGCACCGAGGCAGCGGCCGCCACTGCAGTAGTAGTGGGACTGACATCAGCGCCTGAGCAACCTGTGCAAGTAACTGTTGACCGTCCCTTTATGTTTCTTATACGCGATATCGAAACAGGGACGATTCTATTCGTTGGTCAGGTTGTGAACCCAGGTACTTAATTCCCACACCAGATGCTAGCTATGGCACTCGGCGAAACAAAAAGTCGCCTAAACCACTCTCGGATGGTAAGGGCCAGACTGACTTTATCTTGGTATCTTTCGCGGGGGCATGTCTAGATTCAGGACCTTCTTGATAAGCTCAAGTAGGTGGCTATCTTTCCTCAATAGAGACAGTGTTTATATGGACGTCCGCTGTCGGCAGAGAAACCTCCCCACTGAGAGGATTAGTCGTAACTGGAGTGTTGCCTATCTTCTGTACAACGTCGAAACCGCTGGTCACCAGCCCAAAGATAGTGTAGTCCTTCGGTAACCGTCCGCTAAGGTCAACCAGGGTGATGAAGAACTGACTGCCATTGGTATCAGGGCCCCTGTTGGCCATAGCCAGGGTGCCCGCAACATAATCTCTGGTGACCTTCTCATCTGCAAACTCATACCCGGGTCCTCCAGATCCTGTGCCCGTTGGGTCTCCGCTCTGGATGACAACGCCCTTCACCACCCGGTGGAACTTTACTCCATTGTAGAAACCCTGCTGAGCCAGAAAAACAAAATTGTTTACGGTCATGGGGTCCTCTTTGGCAAATAGTTGTATTTCGATATCCCCAAGATCGGTCTTGATAGTTGCTATATATTCTTTATTGGGATCGATTGACATGGCTGGTGGGTTGGCCCACTGCATATTCCTTGCTGCATTAGAACCACAGGCCGAAGCAGTCACAATTACAATAGGCAACAATGCCAACGGAAATAAAAGTCTCATCTTTTTCATTTTGCTCTCCCAAGACAGATGTTCACTAGTTTAGCACGGATACCCAGCTTCATAAAAGACGTACATGGTTAGAGTTTTGTTTCAAAAGCTCACACTCAAATCGTCCCATTTTTTGCTGGCGATTTATACGGTTAAAATCGGAGTCTCTTCTTCGCTGCCTTTAGAAGGTCCTCTCTAAACTTGGGATGTGCAATCTCGATAAGGGCGAGGGCACGCTCTCTTTCATTCAACGGCGCAAGGTTCGCAATCCCCCACTCCGTCACTACGTACTGCGCATAGTGCCTCGGCACAGTCACCCTTGCTCCCTGCGTCAGATAGGGCACAATGCGTGACTTCTTCCCACCCTCGTAGGTGCTGGGCAGAATGTTGATCGCCCTGCCACCTTCAGACCAGTAAGCTCCAATCACAAAGTCAAGCTGGCCACCTGTGCCAGACCGCATCGAATCGCCGAAAGACTCCGAGGCGATAGTACCCACAAGATCAACCTCGGCAGAGCCGTTTATGGCGACCAGGTTTTTCTCCTGGCAGAGCAAAGGAATAGAGTTGGAATATGAAGCACAGTAGAACTCGACCATGGGATTGTTGCCCAGATAGTCGTAAAGCTCCTTGTCGCCAATGGTAAAGGCCGTGATAATCTTATTCGGATGAGTTGTCTTATATTTACACGTGACAATGCCCTTCTCCACAAGCAGGTGGGTGCCCTGTGGCGCCATCTCTGTGTGAATTCCCAGGTCTTTAAGATCGCTGTCTACCAGAAGCTTAGATATCTGTCCCGGAACTGCGCCTATGCCTACCTGAATGCAGTCCCTGTCCTTGAGCAGGCTAACCACGTTCGCTGCAATCTTTTTGTGTACCTCCGAGGGCTCGGGTAGCGGAGGCGAAAACAGAGGCTCGTCTATCTCGACTAACTTCTCGAACCGGCTAACGTGATAGTGCGAATTGCCATAGGTGTGCGGCATGTTGGGGTTGACCTCGCCGATAACCACGGCGCCCTGGTCGATGATGTCCGGCGTGAAGAACAGATCGAGCCCCAGCGACAGATAGCCGTGTTCGTCCGGCGGGCTTACCTGGACGGTGACGACCATCCTGCGCGGATCGATTTCTTGTAGCTTTTTCGACACAACGCCAACAGTGGAACTTTGTATCGGAAAGAATGTCGTAATACCTTCTTCATGCTGCCACATGGTAAGCTGGTTATAGAAGCCGCAACTCATGTCAAAGGTTTTCATGTACTCACGTGCAAAAATTTTGTACGGATGAAATACAAGTGCACATATGTACTGAACGTTCTTTAGCTCATCCTTCCGATCCGCGATTGCGTCCATCATAGCGGTGGTGGGCTCACCGAGGCCAAGGGGATTCAGCAACCGGTCGCCTGATTTAACGACTTTCGCTGCCTTTTTATGACTGCATAGCTTCGACCTGTATTCCTCTCTCCAATTCATCTTGAAGCTCCTTTCCTCAAAAGATAACTCACATTAGAAGTGCCGACCATGGTCTATCCCTTTTGGGTAATCTGTCATCTCGCGTATGACGTATACGCTTCAAATCAGACTTTTCAAGCCCGGAAACAACTACAAATCTTAAGATACTTTGCGTTTTTTGAAATGCAGTCTGCGCCAGAGATTCCCCTGAGCAGATGAATGAAGATGCATGTCAATTCTAACAGCCAACGACGTGGTTGCATATTTGTTCATTGTTGTCCATACAATAACAACAACTTACTTGTTGGTCAAGTAACTGAGCGACATACTCTGGGTCCACCATTCTACCAACGATTTACAATTCTTGACAGCCCGCTCAATATATTCTATAATATTAGTGTATGTGAATATTATAATATAAAGGTGGGGTCTATGATAGAAGAATCACAGGTACAGCTTTTCCAACACCAGGCCAGTATCTGCAAGACCCTGGCCGACGCCAAGCGTCTCATGATTCTCCATGAGCTCCGCGATGGCGAGGCTTCCGTAGGCCAACTGGTCTCCAGCTTGGACTTGCCTCAGTCTAATGTCTCGCAGCACTTGGCTATTCTTCGTGAGCGGGGCATCGTGACCACGCGTCGTGAGGGGACCACCATTTACTATAAGTTGGCCAATCCCAAGATCGGCGAGGCCTGCGATTTGGTGAGAGAGGTTCTGGCAGACCAGTTGTCTCAGAATCAGGCCCTGGTCAAATCGCTCGGCCGCCGTGGCAAGCGAACTTAGTGAGGGTCGTTCAGGAAGTGGGGAGTGCAGAGGGGCGAGGCCCCTTTGCCAGGGGAATTGGGGGTATCCCCCAATTTTTAAAGTCCCCCAAGATTGGGGGATACAGGGGGTTGAAAAGAGCGTTTGTAAACGCTCTCCCTAGGCAGATAGTGAGGGGAGGATTCGATGGGTAAGCTAAACAGCAAGCAGCAGGCATATCTCGAAAACAAATTCGGCAGCCGTGTAAACTTCAGTAAGACTGAGCGCAGGCTCTACGGACATGATATAGCAGCCGTGCCTGGTTTGCTCAAACCGCTCATCGGCAACACCATACCTGATGTCGTAGTGCAGCCTCAGACAGAGCAGGAGCTGGCGGAACTGGTGCGCTGGGCAGCGCAGAACAAACTGCCGCTCACTCCGCGCGGCAAGGCTTCATCGGGCTATGGCGGCGTTTTGCCCGTGAAAAACGGCGTAGTGGTGGACTTCTACCACATGAACAAAGTGGTCAAGATTGACCCCGGGGCTCTGACTGTTACTGCGCAGGCCGGCGTGATCTGGGAAAAGCTCGACCGCAAGTTAGCGAAGCCGGGCCTGACCTTGAGGCTATATCCCTCAAGCTACCCCTCGTCCACCGTCGGCGGCTGGCTGGCTCAGGGCGGTGCTGGCATCGGTTCCTACGAGGCTGGCTGGTTCCGCGATAACGTGGTGAGCGCCCGCGTGGTGCTGCCGAGTGGGGAAGTCAGGGAGTTCAGTGGTAAGGACCTCGACTTAATATCCGAGGCCGAAGGCATTACCGGCTTCATCAGCGAGGTCACCGTCCGCATCATGCCTCTGGATGAGTTGGATATTGTCGCCATCGGCTGCCCCGACCCCCACGACATGCAGAAATTCGTGCAAACGCTGATCGACGAGAAGCTGCCCATCTGGTCTCTGATATTCATCAACCCGCGCATGGCTGAGTTGAAGAACAGGGCTCCGTTGAGGGAGCATTACGGCCATCCTGCAGAGGAGCGTGTGCTTCTCCCGGCAGCATATGTTCTCACCTTAGCTTTCCGCAAGAAAGACCGCGATGCTGTTATGGGTAAGTTATCTCAAATGCTGAAGCTCTGCCAGGCGGAGATACTCAGCGACCGCATCGCCCAGCACGAGTGGAAGGAACGCTTCAAGATCATGGTGGTCAAGCGCCTTGGGCCCAGCCTGGTGCCCGCCGAGGTGGTGATCCCGCTCTCGTCATTGGGCGACGTGATGACCGAGATCGAGCACAAGGTGCACCAGCCTGTGGTCAAGGAAGGCGTCATCATCCGGGATGGCTCGAATGGCAAGCCCGAGGTTGTGATACTCGGCTTCATCCCCAGCGACCAGCGCAAGTTCAACTATAATTTCGTGTTCAGTTTGGCCCTGACTATCATCAAGATCGCAGAGAAGCACGGCGGACGCGCCTACGCTACTGGCCTCTATTTCTCCAGGAAAGCCCCTGAGATTCTGGGCAAGGAACGTCTGGGCAGGTTGAAAGAATATAAGGCGCAGGTAGACCCTAGGGGCATCCTCAACCCGGGCAAGGTCATTGGCAACGGGCTGCTGGGCGCATTCATGAGCTTTGCGCGTACCTTCGAGCCCCTCATCCGTCCCTTCGGCAACCGCGTTATCCCCCAGATCGGCGAATTGCCGGTTAAGCCCGTGCGCGGCATCCCGGCCGACGTGGCTTGGTACGCCTACGGCTGTTCCCAGTGCGGCTACTGCGTGGATGAGTGCGACCAGTTCTACGGCAGGGGCTGGGAGAGCCAGTCTCCGCGCGGCAAATGGTACTGGCTGCGGGAGTATATGGAGGGCCGCGAGAAGTGGGACCAGTTCATGGCTCTCACCATCCTGGCCTGCACCACCTGCGAGCTGTGCAATTTGCGTTGCTCGGCGTCCCTGCCCATTGAGCCCGCTTGGATGAAGCTGCGTGGCCTCCTTATTGACGAGAAGAAGATGATGACCATACCGCCCTTTGAGATGATGGCGGCAGCAACCAGGAATGAAGGCGATATCTGGGCTGGCTACCGCAAGGACCGCGCTGCCTGGTTTCCCCAGGACCTCAAGGGGAAGCATGGGCCTGCTCACAAAGCCAAGGCAGTCTATTTCGCAGGCTGCACTGCCAGCTATGTAGAGCATGACATAGGTATGGCCAGCGTGCGCTTGTTGGATGCTGCTGGTGTGGACTTCTCCTACTTGGGCGAGAAGGAGAACTGCTGCGGCATACCCATGCTGGTGTGCGGCAAGTGGGACGTTTTTGCCGAGACCATGAAGAAGAACATTGCGGCGGCCAAGGCTGCCGGCGCTGATACTGTCATCACATCGTGTCCTGCCTGCCATATGATGTGGCGTCATACCTATCCCGTGTGGGCCAAGAAGCTGGGCATTGAATACAATATCCAAACGAAGCACTACAGCGAGGTGATAGCGGAGAAGATAAAGTCAGGCGAGTTCAAGTTCCCCGCGAGTCTTCCTCCCACTACGGTTGTCTGGCATGACTCGTGCCACATCGGACGGGTATCCGGTGTGTATGAAGCCCCGCGCGACGTTATCAAAGCCATACCTAACGTGAAGCTCGTGGAGATGGAGCACAACCGTGAGGAAGCGCATTGCTGCGGCAGCGTGCTCACCCTCATTAAAGACCCGCCTGTGGCTGCCGAGGTGGGCAAGACCCGGCTCGACGAGGCGCTGCAGACCGGCGCAGCCAAGGTGCTGGCGCTCTGCCCCTGCTGCGAGTTCCAGTTCCGAGTGACTGCTGACAAGAAAAAGATTCCCGTCGAGACTGTAGACCTGGCGCGCTTCGCAGCCTCGACCCTGGGCTACAAGTTCCCCGACCCCCACCCAGAAGTGCAGAAACAGTGGGCGGTGTTCGAGGGCATGATTGCGCTGATGAGCCCTAAGGGCTTCGCCGACCTCATGGGCACCATGTGGCCTGAGCTTATAGACGCCATGCCGTTTGGCATGGGCAGAATGATGCGGGTAATGGGCAAGATTCCCTTCACGCTGGAGCTGATGAAGCCCATGTTCCCCATATTGTTCCCACGGCTGCTGCCCATGATGATGCCCAAGGTGATGCCGTTAATGTTGAAGAAGGTGGGCGAGCGTATCCCCATGCCCGACTACATGGCTGAGCAGATGCCCCAGATGATGCCTGGCATTATGAACAGCCTCATGCCTCACATGATAGGCGATGTGGTTCCGCTGGTGACGCAGCCCATGATTGATTACCTGCGGGGTAAGACCAGGAAATAGTGAGTTTAGCCCTTCTTACTCTCTATAATTCCTTTAGCCCAAGAGGCAGCCCGCTCCAGTTCACCCTCTTTCAGGGGTCCCTCTCTGCTCTTGACTATGAAGGCCTCCGGCGGCGCAACCAGACGACCTCCCTTGTCTTTCAGAACATTCGCGATGCGGCCAGCGGCATAGCCGAAGATTTTGACCAGACGTGTACTGAACCTGGTATCGAATGAGGCCACGCTGATATTTTTGAGAGCATTGGCAGGGATTTTGCTGAGGAACTCCTGGATAGCCGGGGTTGCTCTGCCGCCCTGAGTGGGAGAACCGACGATAAGAAGGTCAAGGGATGCCAAGTCCGAGGGATTCACCTCGCCCGGGCGGAGCACCTTGACCTCACCGGCAATAGCGCCGCCGATAGCCCTGGCGATTTTCTCCGTATTTCCGTAAACCGAGTCGTACACTACCAAAGCCTTCATTAGAGACACCTCCACCCTATACTCGATGACCCAGTGTACTCCAAAATGAACAAGGTCTCAAGCAAACGTGGCCTCGCTCATGGAGCGGGTCACCCCTTTTTGAAAATGTGGGCGCCTAATCCCCCTTCGTCCCCCTTTAGAAAAGGGGGATTGGGGGAAGACACTCATGGAGTGGGCTGCTCCTTTTTGACAGGTCCTAAAGGTTCGCCTACAATGCGACCGCTGGCGCAATGGTACAATTGATTCGGGCAGGTCAAAAAGGAAAAAGTGCAGATATACAAAGCTTACAGCTATAGATGGGTCGTCCTGGCTGTATTCATGTATATAGCCGCCCTGACCCAGCTCTACTGGTTAAACTTTTCGGCTATAGATACCTATGTCGAAGACAATTTACATATCTCTGCATTCAACGTCAGCTTACTGACACTGGTTTTTCCCCTGGTATACGTTCTGCTTTCCCTGCCTGCAGGGATGCTTATCGATAGAAAGGGGTTCAAATATAGTATAGGCATAGGCGCAATTTTTACCGGCGTCTTCAGTATCATCCGCATCATCGACCCGCACTCATATCCCTTTCTTCTGATTTCACAAATAGGAATCTCCATAGGGCAGCCCTTCGTGCTGAACGGAATCACCAAGCTTGTCTCAGTCTGGTTTCCGCAGAAGGAAGATGCCACTGCAGTAGGACTGGGTTCCCTGGCACTATTCATCGGCATGGTCATCAGCCTGGGCGTGACTCCCGCCCTGGTGGACAATCTCGGGATGAGGTCAATGCTGTTAATTTACGGCATCATGGGAATTGCGGGCACAGCGTTATTCTTCTTGTTGGTCAGGGCCAAGCCCCCGACGCCTGCCCGAGAATCGAAAGAAGAAGAGAAAATTTCCATCCGGGAAGGACTGAAAAGGATTTTACGAATCAGGGACTTTGTCATTCTGGGATTTGTAGCTTTGATCGGCATCGGGGTTTTCAATGGACTGGCTACCTGGTTGGAGAAGATATTGAATGAATTGCATGGCATTTCGATGGTCGATGCCGGCAGCATATCTTCGGTGTTAGTCTTCAGCGGCATGTTGGGCTGCATTGTCATTCCCATGGTCTCGGATAGAATCAAGAAAAGGAAGCCTTTTCTCGTCCTGGCATCTTTAGTGGGAGCTATATGCGTCGTCGTTCTCATGTTTGGCAGCGGTTACGCAGCCAATCTGGGCAACGGCATAATACTGGGCTTCTTTCTATTATCGGCCCTCCCGATTATGCTTACCATGTCTATTGAGATCACAGGCGAAAAATACGCGGGGATCTCGGTGGCATATCTACAGCTTCTGGGAAATGGGGCGGCTGTAGCTATCGTACCGATAATGGACGTTTTACACGGGGTAAGGGGTACGTATATTTTGCCGCTGGTGTTCATAGCAGTGTTACTGGCTATAGCTGTAGTGATGGCATTTCGAATCAGAGAAACGGCGAAGGCGGCTTAGCCACAGGGCAAGACCGATGCATGTTAATGGTTCGGATGATTGTTATAATATTAGAACCAGGGGACTGACACAGTCAGTAATTCAGGTTAATCATGATTGAAATTGGGTGCACAAAGCAAAGCGAAACCCACCAATTTACCTTTGGGGTGGTGGGTTGCATCCGCCAGAGGCAGATTTCACCCACCCTACCGGGACTCCAAAAATGTACGAGTTTATGAATAAACGGCTTAGACTAATTCGCGATAGTCTGAAAGATAAGTATGTCTGTGCAAGTTGCTTCCGCGACTATGCTATCTGTGAGTTTATTAACTCACACCTGAAGTGGCCAACTTGTACATATTGTGGCCGCACATCATCGCAACTAATCAGTGCTAGTTTCAGTGATGTTCTGCATTTCATAATGGAGGGCGTTACGTTTGAGTGGATTGCCAGTACCCCTGAGGTCGAGTGGGAAGCTGAGCATTATGGTTGGCATGGCGGTAGAGATGGTTGGCTTGGGTCAGATTCTATGATTCAAAGTGTGTTGCCCGAATTAAGAACTGCGAAAGGTGAACTTCTAAAAGACATAGTGGCTTACATCGCAAGAGAGTGGCGTCCTCGAAGGCAATACGACCCAGAACCTGAAGATTTCTTCTCCTATCGTTGGGATGAGTTTGCTAATGCTGTCAAATATCAGACACGGTACGTCTACTATCGAGTAAACACCGATTGGCAGAAAGACATCAATAATCGGAATAGAAGTTCCCGCTTCAGAATTCGCCCATCGCACGTCATTGAGGAGGTTCTTGACAACATCTCGGATTTGGACATAACGCAGACTATCTCGCCTGGTACAATAATATGGCGGGCTAGAATGCATGACGCAACTGTGTTCCTTAGTACACCGGAGGAACTCGGGCCACCGTCGTTTGAGGAAGCCCTGGCATCGACTCGCATGAGTCCGGCTGGTATTCCCGTTTTCTACGGTTCCTTCGAACGCGAAACCACGATTGCAGAAACATTAAAACCAGAAGGAGGAAGAAAGCCGTCAAGAGTTATAACAGTGGGAAGATGGGAGACGCTACAGGAGTTTAGAGCCCTAAATCTCGCAGAAATTCCAGCGACGCCAAGTTTGTTTGATGCCAAACTGAGAAAGCTCCGGCCTACAGTATCGTTCCTAGAATCTTTCTCTGAAGAAATCTCGCAGCCAATACTGAAGGATGGCCGTGAGCATATTGAGTACGTCCCGACACAAATATTCACTGAATATATTAAGCACGTATACAAGGACCGGGAAGGAAACAAGGTTGATGGTATATTGTACAGGAGTGCTATTAGAGAGAATGGTATCAATTGCGTGTTGTTCATAACAAAAAAAGACTGTGTGAACTATGTGGAATCGATGGAACCGGGGAAAACCGAGAGCAAGCAAAAAATGCTACTTGAAACCTTTGAAAGAATCCCTAAAGTTGAAGCCGATCTATTCCTCCCAAAGCAAGATACTCGTAGATATTATTAGTCTAGTTTGAAGAATTGAAAAAGCACGTGTAGGGTGGGTGGAGTCCTTCTCAGGAAGGACTCCACCGATTTACTTCCAGGGTGGTGGGTTGCATTTCATTTCACCCACCCTAGCGGAATTTTCTGAGATTCTTCGCTAAAGCTCAGAATGACACGTTTTGTAATTGCATTCTGCACGCACAGGCATTAATAATGCTAACAATGCCATCCCACCCCTGCCCTGTAGTGCTTCATGCTGTTGCAGTATGCGAGAGAACAAGTTTTGTGTCAGTAAATGTAACGATTTTGGGATATTTCTCTATGTGATTTGATGACTTCGTAATATTTAATGGATTACTATGTTAGGCACATCAATAGAAGCCCAATGAGGCAATATGGTAGGTGGTGCTAGGGTGTGGAGGTTTAAATCTTGTCCCAAATGCAAAGGTGACGTTATACTGGGCAACAAAGACAAGCACGGCTGGTACGAGCAGTGCTTACAGTGCGGCTACATTCACGACCTGCAAACCGTTGTCCAGGTTGAGCCGCAATCAGTCAAAAGGGGAAAGAAGACCATGGTTGGTGGTCCGAAACACAAAGCGCTTGGATAATACTCTTAGCCACATACCTTATCTAGCTTGCCGCAGGGGGTTGACACGTGGCTGCAAGGGAAGCATAATCGCTGCCGCTTGTTCTCGATATGCTCAAGCAGATAGACAGTAAGTAGATGATACAGTTGTAGGGTGGGCCGGCATCCTTGCCAGTTGAAATTAAAAGTAAATTTGGAGGAAACTTATGAAAGCAATTGTATGCACAAAATACGGACCACCGGATGTTCTTCAGCTCAAAGAGGTGGAAAAACCTACTCCCAAGAACAATGAAGTACTGATAAAAATCCATGCGACAACAGTAACATCAGGGGACTCTAGGATGCGAAGTTTCACTGTTCCTCTCTCTTTCTGGCTCCTCGCTCGAATAGCGCTTGGTATTAGAAAACCCAAAAAAGCTATACTTGGTGCGGAGTTAGCGGGGGAAGTTGAATCAGTAGGCAAAGATGTAAAACTGTTTAAGAAAGGTGACCAGGTTTTTGCATATCCCGGACACAATCTTGGTGCTTATGCTGAGTACATATGTCTGCCTGAAGATTGGGCGGTGGCAATTAAACCGGCCAATGTGACCTATGAGGAAGCCGCCGCTATTCCTTTTGGGGGCAATACAGCCTTGCATTTTCTGAGAAAAGGAAATATCCAGAGAGGACAAAAAGTGCTTATCTATGGAGCTTCTGGAAGTGTAGGTACTTTTGCAGTTCA
>Ga0315274_10007372_pt1 | contig 15924 bp, 11 predicted proteins | sample YL17G02_20_MG_FD_203700 | JGI IMG/M metagenome (GOLD analysis project Ga0315274, IMG submission 203700) | Sediment microbial communities from Yellowstone Lake, YNP, Wyoming, USA - YL17G02_20 | ecosystem: Environmental > Aquatic > Freshwater > Lake > Sediment | place: USA: Wyoming | collected... | reverse complement strand
AAAACGGAAATTCCCCTCGGCCGACGAGATCGTCGATACCGGCGCCGTCAGGCTGCCCGTCAGAGTAACGGACGCGCCGGGGAGCGCGTTCCCTTCCTGGTCCAGAACCTTACCGAAAATGTTTCCGGCTCTCTGCTGGGCCAGGGCAGGGATTGTCAACGCAAGCACGCATAGGAAAATCGTTAGCTTACGCAATGATAACTCCTTTTTCCTTGTAATGGCTCCTCTCCCTTAGAGTCCCAAACCGGGGACTCCAACCTTTCTCCCCTTGTGATTGTCTTTTCTGCTTTATCTCACCTCCAAGCCTTGGATTGAAATATCGTATCAGATATATCTGATATTAAGCAAGAATTATGCCAATAATTTTTTTAGTTATATTATTTATTATCAATTATATAGACAAAGATAATTTCAAGCGATTCAAAAATATCAATCCAAACTTTTGAATTTCTCCAATTATCTGAAGCTCCACGGACTTACGTCCGTGGATTCCCGCGAGGGGAATGCTGGCAAGACAAAAAAAGCCTTGACATACGATCCCCTCCTATGCTAAAAACCGCAATTGAAATGAGTCCAAGAAGAAGAATCCCATCGACGGCCCCGGCGCCCTATCCGAATTCCCGGACTCTGTCCCGCCATTCCCTTCCCTCCTTTATGATAATGTGAAGCCCGGATAGCGGCTCTCGCCCGAGAGCCGGTATTCGGGATCCCCGACCCTGCGGCGCGGCGACGTGCGCCCGCGCACGTCCGCGTCCGCGTCCGCCCACTTCACACAAAAGGAGGCAACCTATGTCCAAGACCCTATCCGATATCAACGATAAAATCGTCCGCGGCGCCGCTCGTGTCGTCCGCGCCGACGAAATGGCAACCCTCGTCCGCGCCAAGGGCCCCGAGCGGGCCGCCGAGGAGGTCGACGTCGTCACGACCGGGACCTTCGGCGCCATGTGCTCCTCGGGCGTCTGGCTCAACTTCGGCCATTCCGACCCCCCCATCAAGATGTCCCGCGTCTGGCTCAACGACGTCGAGGCCTACACGGGGGTCGCGGCCGTGGACGCTTACATCGGGGCGACCCAGCCCTCCCGATCGCGCGGGATCGCCTACGGCGGAGCCCACGTCATCGAGGACCTCCTGCGCGGCAAGCCGGTCGTCCTCCGTGCCGTCGCCTACGGGACGGACTGCTATCCGCGCAAGAAGATCGTGACCACGATCACGCTGGCCGACCTGAACTCGGCCGTCATGAGCAATCCCCGCAACGGCTACCAGCGCTACAACGCCGCCACCAACTCGGGGCCGCGGGCGCTGCGGACCTACATGGGCAAGCTCCTCCCCCGCTTCGGGAACGTGACCTTCTCCGGCGCCGGAGCCCTTTCGCCGCTTTCGAACGACCCGGGCTACCGGGCGATCGGAATCGGGACGCGGATCTTCCTGGGCGGCGCCCCCGGGTTCGTGACCGGACCCGGCACCCAGCACAGCCCCCAGAGCGGCTTCGGGACGATCATGGTTCAGGGCGACCTCAAAAGGATGTCGCCCGAGTTCGTCCGGGCCGCGACCTTCCCCGGCTACGGCTCGACGCTCTACATCGGAATCGGAATTCCCATCCCCATCCTCGACGCCGAGTCCGCCCGGGCGGCCGGCGTCGGCGACGAGGACATCTTCACCAGCGTCATGGACTACGGCGTCCCCTCCCGGACGAGACCCGCCCTGCGCGAGGCCAGCTACGCCGAGCTCAAGTCGGGCGCCATCGAACTCGCCGGCCGCGAAGTCCGGACCTCTCCCCTTTCCAGCTACGCGGCGGCCCGCCGCATCGCCGATGCGCTCAAGACATGGATCGAGCGGGGCGAGTTTCTTCTGACGGCTCCCAGCGAGAACCTCCCCACCCAGGCGACGGTCAAACCGCTCGAACGACGGCCGTCCCAGCCCGACGGCCCGGGCCCCAAACCGTCGCCTGCTTCCTCTTCCAACGGACGGGTCGCCTGGGACGCGGGGACCTGCATCGAGTGCGGAGAGTGCCTCTCCATCTGTCCCCGAAGCGTTTTCAGCAGGACGCGGGATTGGGCCATCCGGGCCGACACCTCCGCCTGCGCCGGATGCCGCCTCTGCGTCGACGTCTGCCCGGTCGGCGCCATCCGGCCGCCCGGTCGCTCCAAGCTGGGAGACGCCCGCCGCCGGCAAGCCGCCCTCTAAAATGAAAAGACAACTCATCCGGATCGGGGAGACGATCGCCACCGTCTTGGCGGACGAGGCTTTCATCCCGGCCGCCGAACGCGAGATCGCCCGCCAGCGAGGATACCTCGAGGACTACATCCGCCGGGACCCCGAGTTCCGGGATTCGCTCGCGCCCCACGGCGTCCCGGCCGACGCCCCCGAAATCGTCCGCCGCATGGCCGGGGCGGCCGCCCGAATGGGCGTGGGCCCGATGGCGGCGGTGGCCGGGGCGGTGGCCGAGTTCGCGCTGCGGGCCATGCTCGAGGCGGGCGCGACTCATGCCATCGTCGACAACGGAGGCGACATCGCCCTGGCCGCGGCCCGGCCGGTCACGATCGGAATTTTCGCCGGCCCCTCCCCGATCCGGGATATCGGGCTCCGCTTCGAGCCGCGGCCCGGGATCCTCGGCGTCTGCACCTCGTCGGGGACGGTCGGCCATTCCTTGAGTTTCGGCCGGGCCGACGCGGCGATCGTCATCGCCGCCGACCCCTGCCTGGCCGACGCCGCCGCGACGGCCTTGGGAAACGCCGTCAAGGCCAACGATCGTTCCCTGATCGAGAACGCCATGACCGGGCTCCTGGTCGAGGGGATCGAGGGCATGCTGGTCATCATCGAAGACACCCTGGCCGTCTGCGGCCGCGTTCCCGAAATCGTCCGAGTCCCGGTCGATCCGGCCCGCATCAGCACGGTCGGCCTTAACAATAATAATCTCCCCCGCGGAAAAGGAAATCGACATGACTAATACGAAAATCAAGGTTGCCGTCCTGGGCGCGACCGGACTCGTCGGCCAGCGCTTCGTAAGGATCCTGGCGGACCATCCCTGGTTCGAAATCGCGGCCCTGACCGCCTCGGCCCGCTCGGCGGGAAAAACTTACGGCGCCGCCGTGAGCTGGGCTCTGGGCGGGGACGTTCCCCGCGCGGCGGCAGAGATGGACATCCTGCCCACCTCGGCGAAGCGGTTGGCCGAAACCGGAATTCAGGTCGCCTTCAGCGCCCTGCCGGCCGCAACCGCCCACGGCATCGAGGAGGAACTCCGCGACGCCGGCCTGGCCGTCTTTTCCAACGCGAACGCCCACCGGATGGACGCGGACGTTCCGATCCTGATTCCCGAGGTCAACGACGGCCACCTCGAGCTCGCCCGTGGCCAGGCCAAGCGGCGGGGCGGAAGCGGGTTCATCGTCGCCAACTCGAACTGCACGGCCTCGGGCCTCGTCCTGGCCCTCAAGCCCTTCGAGCCGTTCGGGATCAGGACTGTGATCGCGACGAGCTACCAGGCCATCTCGGGCGCGGGCCGGAGGGGCCTGGCGGCCTTCGACATCGCGGCCAACGTCGTCCCCTACATCGGGAACGAAGAGGATAAACTGGCGCGGGAGTCGAGAAAGATACTGGGCCGCCTGGCCGGGGAAGCGATCGAACCCGCGCCGTTCGAGTTCAACGCGAGCTGCGCCCGCGTCCCCGTCCGGGACGGCCATCTCCTGAGCCTGGCGATCGAGCTCGAACGGGATATCGAACCGGACGCCGCCCGGGAAGCGCTCGCTTCGTTCCGGGGCGCCCCCCAGGAGCTCCGGCTTCCCACCGCCCCCGAGGCGCCCGTGCTCGTCCGGCGCGAAGAGGACCGTCCTCAGCCCTCGCTCGACGTCGAGGCGGGCAGCCCCGAACGGGCGAAGGGGATGGCCGTGACCGTCGGCCGGATCCGGCGCTCGGGCCGATTCTTGAATTTATTCGCCCTCGTTCACAACACGATCCGCGGCGCGGCCGGAACCTCGGTCCTGAACGCCGAGCTCGCCGTCCGCCGGGGCCTTATCCCTCATGAGGGCGGCCCGGGGCGGACAAAGGAGACGCGGCCATGAAGGTCATGAAATTCGGAGGAGGCTGTCTCAAGACCGAGGAGACGCTGAATCAAGTCGTGGAGATCGTCGCCCGCGAGAAGCGCAAACCCGCGGTCGTCGTCTCGGCCCTCAACGGCGTGACCGATCAACTCATCGCAAGCGTGGCCGCCGCCCAAAGAGACGAGAGGACCATCCCGGACCGGATCGAGTCCCTCCGGGACAGGCACGTCAGGTTGGCCGAGCGGACGATCCGGGACGAAGCCCTCCGGGAGGAAACGGTCCGGGCGATCGAGACCGCCCTCAAGCGGGTCGAGCGGCTCCTGTACGGGGTCGCCTATACGGGCGAAGCGAGCCCGGCCATCCGCAACCATGTCCTGAGCTACGGAGAGCGGCTGGCGGCCCGGCTGGTGGCGGGCGCCATCCGGGCGCGCGGCCCGGCCGCCCGGCCGCTCGACAGCGACCGGATCGGGATGGTCACGGACGACAACCTGGAGAACGCGACCGTGAAACTCGCCTTGTTCAGGAGGAAATTCAGGCGGACGGCCGGGGAGATCAAACGGGGATCGTTCGTCCCCGTCATCACCGGATTCTTCGGCGTCACGCCCGACGGCCGGATCTCGCTCTTCGGCCGGAACGGGTCGGACTACAGCGCCTCCGTCGTGGCCTACGGCCTCAAGGCCCGCTCTCTCGAGATATGGAAGGACGTGGGCGGGTTCATGAGCGCCGACCCGGGCGCGGAGAAGAACGCCCGCAAGATCGACCGGCTCTCGTATTACGAGGCCGCCGAGCTCTCCTATTTCGGCGCCAAGATCCTCCATCCCCGGACGCTCGAGCCTCTGACCGGGCTGGACGCCGAGGTGCGGATCAAGTGCCTGTCCGACCCGGACGACCCGGGAACGGAAATCCACCGCCGGGCCGAGGCGAAAAAATCGGTCGCCAAGAGCGTGACGGCCAACGAGGGAATCGCCCTCCTCAGGATCCACGGGCCGGGCGTCGGCTACAAGCCGGGGATCGTCGGTCGGATCGGCCGGCAGCTCTCGGCGCTCAACATCAACATCTATTCCATCATCACGGCCCAGACCTGCATCAACCTGCTGGTCGACCGCAAGGACGCCCGGCGCAGCTACCAGGCCCTCAAGGACGACCGGAACGGCGTCATCGCCCGGGTCGACCTCGAGGAGGACGTCGCCCTGGTCGCCGTGGTGGGCGAGGGGATGGTCGCGCGGTGCGGGGTCGCGGCCCGGATTTTTTCGGCCGTGGCCAAAGCCGGAATCAACGTCGAGATGATCTCGAGCGGGGCCTCCGAGGTCGCGACCTACTTCATCGTCGACCGGAAGGACACGGCCCGGGCCGTCCGCGCCCTCCATCGGGAGTTCTTCGGCGCAAGGACTACTTGAGATACTCCTTGAACCAATCGATGTTGCGGCGGCCGGCGTCGAGCACGAGCCGGGGCTCCTGAAGCCCGTGCGGCTGGCGCGGATAGACGACCATCTTGACCGTCGTCCCCTGCCGCTTGAGGGCGTTGTAGAGCTCGTAGCCCTGCTGGATGGGAACGCGGACGTCCTGCTCGCCCTGTTGGATCAGGGTCGGCGTCGTCGCGCCCTTGATGTGGAACATGGCCGAGTGGGCCCGGTAGGTCTCCGGGTTGTCCCAAAATTCGGCGCCGAAATAGTCGGGGATGAAACTGGGGATGTCCGCGGTCCCCGTGAAACTTATCAGGTTCGTCACCGGCGCGCCGATCGAGGCCGCCTTGAATCTCTTGGTCTGAGTGATGATCCAGGACGTCATGTACCCGCCGTAGCTCCAGCCCATGACGCCGAGACGCCCGGCATCGGCCACCCCCATGGCGATGACGCGGTCCACGCCCGTCATCAGGTCCTGGAAGTCCATGCCGCCCCAGTCCTTGATATTGGCGTGCCGTAATTTTTTCCCGTAGCCCGAGGAGCCGCGGATGTTGCAGCGCAGGACGGCCCACCCCTGGGCCGCGAAAGCGGCGATCGGGTAGGTCGCGCGGTTGGCGATGAAGCTCTGGACAAAGACCCCGGCCGGGCCGCCGTGGACGTTGAGGATGAGCGGATAACGCCGGCCCTTCTCGTAGCCCACGGGATACGTCAGCAGGCCTTCGATCTCGAGCCCGTCCTTCGACTTCCAGCGGATGACCTCGGTCTTCCCCAGCGGGTGTTTCGGAGCGTCGGCATTGACTTGGCTGACTTGGCGCGGCGACCAGGCGGCCACGGGCGTCAGGAAGGCCTCGGCCGGCCTATCCCAACCCTGGAGGTTAAGGCCGAAGGCCGTCCGGGTTTGGTTCAGGCTCACGCCGAACACCGAGTTGTCGTCGGAATTGAGGATCTTGGCCGCGCCGCCGTCGACGGGCACGAATCCCAGCCGATTGACCGTCCTGTTCGTTTCGGCGTAATAAAGCCCCCGGCCGTCCGCCGACCAGCCCACAAGGTCGGGCTGCTCGTCGAAGGTGGCCGCCAGCTTCCGGGGCGCGCCGCCGGCGGCCGGAGCCACCATGACCCACGCGACGCGGGCCCAGGTCGGGGGAAGGTTGCTCGCGGCGTAGGCGATCCACGCCCCGTCGGGCGAATAGAGCGGGCCGGCTTCGGCCGCCCCGCTCGCGGCGAAGGGCTTGATCGCGGCCGAAGCGACATCGACCAGGGAGATATCCATCCGGGTCCAATCATCGGCGACCGGCGTGGGTTGATGAGAAAAAACGATCGACTTGCCGTCGGGCGACCAATCCCATTCGTTGACCGTGAAGGCGCCCTGCGTCAGCCGTCTGGCCTCCCTTTTCCCGGCCGCGTCCTTGGCAATGGGGATAACCCAGATGTGGCTCATTTTATGGCCTTCGCCCACGAAGCGGGCGTCGTTCCGGGCCTTCTGGTCCTTCTCCTCCTGGTCGCTCGACGGATCGGCCATAGTGAAGGCGATCGAGCGCCCGTCCGGGGACCAATCGAGGCTGTCGACTCCGCTTTTGACGTCGGTCAGCCGCTCGGCCTCGCCGCCGTCGGCGCGGATGAGCCAGATATTGTTCTTTCCCGAGCGACTCGAGCTGAAGGCTATCCATTGTCCGCAGGGCGACCAGCGGGGATTCGAGGAGGTCTTTTCCCCGAACGTGAACTGGCAACTCCCCGATCCGTCGGCGGCGGCCATCCAGATCTGGGTCAGGTACTCGCTCTTGTCCTCGGTCATGACCGGCTCGGTCACGGTATAGACGACGCGCCTGCCGTCGGGCGAGACCTGGACGCCGCCCACGGCCTTGACCTTCATCATCTCCTCGGGCGTCCACTGGGCCTGGAGCGGAAAGGCCAAACCGGCCGCGGCGAGAATTAGGAGAGCGATTTTCAAGACACTTCGGATTGCGGGCATGGGATGACTCCTTTATCGCGATTAAACATCACCGGATGACATAGTAATCGCCAACGGCGACTCCCGTCAACATCTTCATCCGAGCGGCCGAGCTCCGGATGGAAGCATCTCGTTTTCCGTGAGAAGACCATATACAGTCAAATCCTCGACTCCCCGGCCTGAAGGCCGGGGCTTGTAAAGGATTAACCCTGAGCCTCGCTTCTCATCCCCGCCTTGAAAGGCGGGGCTTGGCGTCGGCGAACGGGTCAGGACAGCTGAGGAGGAAGCCATCCGGAGGCGAGCGGGCATGGTCCGATTTGGGGACACAATACAAAAAGAGCAGTCTTTGTCCCCAAATCGGGAGCGAGCCGAGGACTAAGCGGATTTTCCTCGCGGGGGAAAATCCGCGGGCTGACGGATCAGCTGTCTTGACTGTATTTGCATCACGGTTTTGGAGAGGCTACCGCTCCGGATCTGCCCCTTGCAATCCGTTCGCCAAGACCCCTAAAATGGGAGGAATCCGATTCCAAGCGAGGTCAAGAATGGGCATGCATCGTCTGACGATCCGGCTTTGTCTGGCCGCCGGCCTGGGCCTGCTCACGGCCGGGACCGGTCTGGCCCTGGGCGCCAAGGTCCTGGTCAATCACGTCGGCTATGACGCCGCCGGCCCGAAGCGGGCCGTCATCCAGGGCCGCGCGGGCGACGCGTTCAGCGGTTTCAAGGTCCTCGACGGCGCGACCGGACAGGAAGCGTTATCCGGAGCGCTTGTTGAGGTCGGGCCCGTTCAGAAATGGAAGGATTGGCATTTCTGGACGGCGGATTTTTCCGATGTCCGGCGGGAAGGGATCTATGTAATCGAATGCTCGTCGCCTCAAAGGACCGTCCGCTCCGAACCTTTCCTCGTCCAAAAAAACGTCCTCGAGCGGGCCACCCTCTCCGACGTCATCTACTACTTCAAGGGCCAGCGATCGTCCGGATTGCTCGACAAGGCCGACCGGGCGATGCGCTTCGAGGGGAAGCCGGGGACGGTCGACATGCACGGCGGCTGGTTCGACGCGAGCGGAGATTACGGCAAGCACCTCTCCCACCTCTCCTTTTCGACCTACTTCAATCCCCAGCAGATCTCGCTCACCGCTTGGAGCCTGTTCCGGACGCACCGCGAGCTCGGCCGCCGAGCCGACCCGAATTTCCGCCAATACTTGAGGCGGCTCCTGGACGAAGCCCTGTTCGGAGCGGACTATCTGGCCCGGATCAAGGACCCGGACGGCTCGTTCATCATCACCGTCTCCGGCCGCGGCCCGGAAAAGAAGCCCGAGGACCGCCTGATCGCCCCCAAGGCCGAGAGGCACATCATTCTGACCCCCGAGACCAAGGATAAGATCCGCGACTACGGCCGGGAGAAGATCGCGGGCCGGGCCGCCTATGAAACCGGCTACCGGGAGGGCGCCGGCCTGTGCATCGCCGCGCTGGCCATGGCCTCGGCCTGCGGAGCGGCGGGCGACTTCAGCCCGGCCGATTATCTCAAGGCCGCCGAGGACGCCTTCGCCCATCTCGAAGCGAATAATCTCATCTACGCCAACGACGGAAAGGAGAACATCATCGACGATTATTGCGCACTCCTCGCCGCCGCGGAGCTCTACCGGGCGACGAAGAAGCCCGTTTACAAGGACGCCGCCGACAAGAGGGCCGACAGCCTGACGGCGCGGTTGACGGCGAGCGGCCCCTACAAGGATTACTGGCGGGCCGACGGCGCGGACCGCCCCTTCTTCCATCCCGCCGACGCCGGGCTGCCGGCGCTGAGTCTTCTCGAATATGCCGAGGTCGCCGATCCGGGAAGACGGGACAAGGTCCTGGAGGCCGTCAAGCGCTCCTTGGTTTTCGAGCTTTCGCTGACCGGAGAAGTCGCCAACCCGTTCGGCTACGGCCGGCAGCTCGTCCAGAGCAAGGACGGCCGCCGCCGGACGAGCTTTTTCTTCCCCCACGACACGGAGACCGCGCCCTGGTGGCAGGGCGAGAACGCCCGGCTGGGCTCGCTGGCCGCCGCGGCCCGGCTGGCCGCCCGGCGCTTCGACGGGGACAAAGAGTTGCAGACGAACCTGCGCCGTTTCGCCGCGGACCAGCTGAACTGGATCCTGGGCTTAAATCCCTACGACAGCTGCATGCTCTTCGGCAAAGGGCGAAACAACCCTGCCTATATGTTCTTTGATTCCTACGAATACACGAACGCCCCGGGCGGGATCTCGAACGGGATCACGGCCGGCTATCGGGACGAGGAGGACATCGACTTCAACCTCCACTTCGCCGAGACCGGCAAGGATGACGATTGGCGCTGGGGGGAGCAATGGCTTCCCCACGCCGCCTGGTTCCTGGCGGCCGTCGCCCTGGGCGGCGAGTGAGCGGGCGCGCCGTCCGGAAATTCAATGGAGGAGCGTGAAACCGGCTTTCCAAGGAGGAAAAAAGAATGAGAGCTAAAACCTTGATTTCGTTTTTTTGTTTCTTCCTGATTACGGACGTCGCGGGAAACCCGGCTCTCTGCGGAAGCGCCCCGCAGGATACGGCCGCCGCGGCAGCCGACCTGCGCACCGGCAAAAACTTCATCCCGACGCCCGTCCGCGGCGAGGCCGAAGACCTCAAGGTCCTGGAGCTGTTCAAAGGCTTGCGGGTGGCCGATGTCGTCGACGGCATGGACGCGGTCGGTCTCCAGGACATCGGGCTGATGGATCCGGACATCCGCCCGCTCTGGCGCGACACGGAGCGCTTCCGCCACCGCTTTATCGGGATCGCGATCACCGCGCGCTACGTCCCGACCCAGCTCCCGCCGGCCGGCCGGATGTCAGTCAAAGACTACGACGACTGGGCCGGGGACTGGTACGACAAGCGTTCGGGCGAGCCGTTCATCCCGCTCATCCGCAAAGGGACGGCCCTCGTCATCGAAGACGCTCCCGATGTCGGAACGATCGGATCCTACAATATCCTCGAGTGGCATAAGCTGGGCTGTGTCGGGGTCGTGACCGGCGCCTCGGCCCGGGACACGGACGAGATCATCCTCGAACAGGTTCCCCTCTACCTCAAGCGGACCGCCCGCGGCATCCGTCCCGGCCGGAACGAGATCGAATCCGTGAACCGCCCGATCGTCTGCGGCGGCGTCCTGGTCATCCCCGGCGACATCATCGTCGCCGACGGCGACGGGGTCGTCGTCGTACCCCGGGCCAAAGCCGAGGCCGTGGCCGCATACGCCCGCAAGATCCTGGACCAGGACAAGGCGGGGCGCCGCGATCTCTACAAGGAGATGGGCCGCAAAGAAGACGTTTCGGTCAAGAAATAGGCCGGACCGGACCGAAAAAGCATTGAAATCCGCCGCCGGGTTTATGCTATATTAGCCGCGATGCGGAAAAGGCTTTGTCAAAGGAGAGAGGCATGAACATCTACTTCGCGATCATCCTCTGCTATCTCGCCGCCTTGACCATCATGAATTTCTGGAAGTCGCGGCGCGTCCGCAGCCAGGACGACATGATGCTGGCCGGACGGCAGATCAATGTCTACAAGCTCGTCTTCACCCTGATCTGCACCTGGATCGGGTCGGGGACGTTCATCGCCGGCGCCGAGTTCGCGGCCAAGGCCGGCTGGAGCGCCATGTGGCAGCCGGCCGGGGCCTGGGTCGGGATCGTCATCATCTACTTCCTGGCCGCCAAGATCCGAACCTTCGGCCAGTACACGGTCGGGGACATCCTCGAAGTCCGCTACGGGCCGGTCGCCCGCGTCTTCGGCGCCCTGGCCATCATCGTCAGCTTCACGGTCATCGTCAGCTACCAGTTCAAGGCCGGCGGCTATATCCTAAACGCCATCTCCGACGGGGCCATCTCCAAGGACCAGGGCCTGTTCATGTCGGCCGCCTTCGTCGTCCTGTTTGTGTTCATCGGCGGGATGATCGCCATCGCCAACACGGACCTTCCCAACGGGATCATTATCCTGACCTCGACGATCCTGGCCACCCCGCTGGTCATCCTGGCCGCCAAGGGCTGGAGCGGAATCAAAGCGGTCCTGCCGCCTTCCCATTTTGCGGTCGTCAGTCCCGCGTTCGGCGCCAACCCGACTCTCAAGATTCCGGCCATCGGGATCTCGACCATGCTTCTCCTCCTCGGCGTCCAGAGCCTGTACCAGAAATTCTACAGTGCCCGCAACCCGGCTGAGGCCCGCAAGGCGGCCGGCCTCTGGGTGATCGGGACGATCATCGTCGAGGGCGTCGCCGTCGTCATGGCCATCTTCGCCTCATCCTATTTCTGGAACGAGCTCCAGGCCGGAACCATGGACCACGCCGCCGTCATCGTCCAGGCCGCCAAGCGGATGATCTGGCTGCCGGTCGGCGTCATGCTGCTGGGCGCGGCCACGGCGGTCGTCATCTCGACCGGGATGAACTATCTGCTTTCCCCGACCACGACCATGATGCACGACATCTACCAGCGTTTCCTGCGCAAGAAGGGAGCCGCGGACAAGGCGGCTTCCGAGAAAAGCCTGATCTGGATCCAGAAAGGACTCATCATCGTCGTCGGGATCGTGGCCTTCTTCCTGGCCTGGCGGATGCGCTCCGTCCTGGAGAACGCCTACTTCGCCTATACGATCTACGGCGTCGCCATCACGCCGGCGCTGCTGGCCGCCCTCGTCTCGAAGCGGGTGACCAAGACGGCCGGCGTCGTCTCGATCGTGCTGGGGACCGTCGTGACTCTGTTCCTCAAGCTGGCCGGCTCCCTCTGGCCGTCGATCATGCGGCCCCTGGGCGACCCGAACGGAGATCCGTTCGGCATCCCCATCCTCTACCCGGCGCTGGCCGTCGTCCTGATCAGCCTGGTCGTCGTCTCGGCCGTCACCAAGAAACCGTCCCAGGAAGTCCTGGACAAGTTTTTCCCGAAAAAATCGTAGCGATCTCGAGGACGACGGGCCGTGCGCGCGTTCGATTGGAAGCCTCCCCGGAACTGGACGGTCCTAAGGACCCTCGACGCCCATACGGCGGGCGAGCCGCTCCGCATCATCACCGAAGGGCTCCCCCCGATCCCGGGCCGGACCGTTCTTGAGAAACGCCGCTGGTTCCGCGACCACCTCGACTCCATCCGGACCGGCTTGATGTGGGAGCCGCGCGGCCACGCCGACATGTACGGAGCCGTCCTGGTCGAGCCGGCCGCCCCCGACGGGGACTTCGGCGTTTTCTTCCTCCACAACGAGGGTTACAGCACGATGTGCGGACACGCCATCATCGCCCTGGCGACGGCCCTCCTCGATACGGGCCTGATCGAAAAAAGCGGCGAGGCGCCGGTCCTTCGGATGGACACGCCGGCCGGCCGGATCGTCGCGACGGCCCGGCGCGAGGCGGAACGCGTCCGCGAAGTCTCGTTCCGCAACGTCCCCTCCTTCGTCGCCGCGGAAGGACGCGAGGTCGAGGTCCCCGGGATCGGCCGCGTCCGCTACGACGTCGCCTTCGGGGGGGCGTTCTACGCTTTCTGCGATGCCGACGCGCTCGGCCTCCCCATGGACGCCGCCCACACCAACCGCTTGATCGACTGGGGACGACGAATCAAGCATGCCGTCCGGGACTCCGGTCCGATCCGCCATCCGTTCGAGGAGGACTTGAGCTTTCTGTACGGCACGATTTTCGTCGGCAAGCCCCGCGATCCGTCCCACTTCAGCCGGAACGTCTGCATCTTCGCCGACGGACAGGTCGACCGGTCGCCGACCGGGACCGGAGTCAGCGCCCGGGCCGCCCTTCATTTTTTCCGGAAGGAGATCGGCCTGGGCGAATCCGTCACGATCGAGAGCATCCTGGGGACGACCTTTCGCGTCCGGGCGGTGGAGGAGACGACCTTCGGCCCCTATCGCGCCGTCATCCCCGAAGTGACGGGATCGGCCGCGCTCACGGGCCGGGGCGAGTTCTGGTTCGACCCGGAGGACGCCCTCGTCAAGGGCTTTGTTTTCCGTTAAGACCGCGGATCGAGACGGCGGCCGGACCGTCCTCCGGCGGACGCCCCAAATTGGCTTGAGATAAGGTCAAGGTGGTAAAATATCCAAATCAGCGCTCATGAAAAAGCCCGGCTCCTATCAGACCGCCCAGGTTCTCCTGCTCTGCCTGGCCGCCTGGCTGCTCGCTCCCCGGGCCCTCCCGGCTCAGCCCGTCCAGTTTCGTCGGCTCGGGATCGAGGCCGGCCTGTCCCAAAGCACGATCAACGCCATCGTCCAGGACAGCCGGGGATTCATGTGGTTCGGGACCGAGGACGGCCTCAACCGTTACGACGGTTTCAGCTTCCGGGTTTTCAAGCACGACCCGGACGATCCCGGCAGCCTCGGCTTCAACCATGTCACGGCCCTCTGTCGGGACCGCTCGGGAACGGTCTGGGTCGCGACCAACGGCGGCGGCCTCGACCGCTATGACGCGAGCCGGGAACGCTTCATCCACTACCGCCACAGCGCGACGGACCCGAACAGCCTCAGCAGCGATTTCGTCACGGCCGTCGTCGAGGACCATACCGGCGCCCTTTGGATCGGAACGAACGACGGCGGACTCAATAAACTCGACCCCTCGCGCCGGAGCTGGATCCGCTACCGGAACAGTCCGGCCGATCCGGCCAGCCTCGGCCACAATTCGGTGCGGGCCGTCCTCGAGGATCGGTCCGGGACGGTCTGGATCGCCACGGCCGGCGGCCTGGACATGTTCGACCGGGACATGGAGATCTTCGTCCATCGCCGGCGCGATCCGGCCGACCCGGCCGGCCTGATCGCCGACACCGTGACGACGATCCGGGAGGACCGCGATGGAATCCTTTGGGTGGGGACCCGAAGCGGGCTCTGCGCCCTCGACCGAAACAGGCGGCGTTTCACGCCCTATGGCCGGAACCCCCAGGACCCTTCGAGCATAAGCGCCGACGAAATCAACATCGTGTATGAGGACAGCTCCGGGACGCTACGGGCTGTTCGAGCTGGCCCCGGACCGCCGGAGTCTCTCCCACCATCGGAACAACCCCGACGATCGGAACAGCCTGGGCAGCAACACCGTCTTCAGCCTCCTCCTGGACGCGGCCGGGAGGCTCTGGGTCGGAACCCTGAACGGCCTCAATCGGCTCGACCGGGCGACGGGCGCTTGGGTCCGCTATCTCCATGACCCCGGGAATCCCTCGAGCCTCAGCCACAACGAGGTTCTTTTCGTGTTCCAGGACCGGGCCGGCCCTGTCTGGGTCTGCACGGCGGGCGGGCTGAACCGCTTCGACCCGAAGACGGAAACGTTCGAGCATTTCCGGGAAAAAGACGGACTCCCCAACGACCTGATCTACGGCATCCTGGAAGACGACCAGGGCCGGCTCTGGATGAGCACGAACCGGGGGCTGTCCCGATCGGCCTCGGGGGGGAACGCCCGCCCCTGCTGACCGCGGCCATCACCGAGTCGAGCGAGATCCGGCTCTCCCAGCGCGAGAGGGTCATCACCTTCGAATTCGCGGCCCTTCACTACGCGGCCCCCGAGAAGAATTTCTACGCTTATAAGATGGAGGGGTTCGACTTGGATTGGAACCTGGTCGGGAACCGCCGCTACGCGACCTATACGGCCCTGCCCTCCGGATTCTACCTGTTCCGGGTCAAAGCCTGCAACAACGACGGCATCTGGAACGAAAAGGGCGTCTCTCTCCGCGTCCGGGTCATCCCGCCCTGGTGGGGCCGGCGGGAATTCAAGTTCCTGATCCTGCTGACGGCCCTCTTTCTCCTCCTCATCCTGTACCGGGTTCGCACCTTCTCCATCCGGGAACGGGCCCGGGAGCTCGAGCTTCGCATCGGCCAGCGAACCCGGGCCCTCCGGACGACGAACGTTCGACTCGAGCGGGAGGTCACCGAACACCGCCGGACCGAGCGGGCGCTCCGCGAGAGCGAGGATAAATACCGGTCCCTGGCCGCCCAGATCCCGGTCGGCGTCTACCGGACGACGCAGGACGGCCGCTACCTGTATGCCAATCCCGCGCTGGCCGCCATGCTGGGCACCAAGAGCGTCGAGGACCTGATGAAGACCTCGGCCGCCTCGGCCTTCGCGGATCCGGCCGACCGTAACCGGCTGATCGCGCTCTGGAAGACCAAGAGCGGAGCCGTCTCGAGCGAGCTCCGTTTCAAGACCCGGCAGGGACGGCTCCTTCTGGTCCGCGTCAGGAGCACGGTCATCCCCGACCTCAAGGGCGGGATCGAATACATCAGCGGCATCATCGAAGACATCACCGGACAGAAACGAGCCGAGGAAAAGCTCAAGACGGCCCTGCGCGAGAAGGAGTTCCTCCTCAAGGAAATCCACCACCGGGTCAAGAACAACCTCCAGGTCATTTCGAGCCTGCTGCGCCTCCAGTCGCGCTCCACCGAAAGCGGCCCCGCCCGGAAGCTCCTGTTGGCCAGCCAGGGCCGGATCCCCCTCAACATCAACCAGGCCATCCCCTGCGGTCTGATCATCAACGAGCTCGTCTCCAACGCCCTCAAGCACGCCTTCCCCGGAGACCGGGCCGGACGGATTTTAATCGCCCTGTCG
>Ga0315274_10007371_pt1 | contig 15926 bp, 15 predicted proteins | sample YL17G02_20_MG_FD_203700 | JGI IMG/M metagenome (GOLD analysis project Ga0315274, IMG submission 203700) | Sediment microbial communities from Yellowstone Lake, YNP, Wyoming, USA - YL17G02_20 | ecosystem: Environmental > Aquatic > Freshwater > Lake > Sediment | place: USA: Wyoming | collected... | reverse complement strand
TTGCGGTTTACCGCCAAGGGATGGTGTGTAGTGCCAAGGCCAAAACCACAAATCATAAGTGCTTTATTCTTCACGACTTACGATTTCGCGGTGTTGAAGATGGGTCAAACGCCGCCGCGCCCGTTCCGCGCCCGGCGGCGAACCGGAAAGGAAAGGACGTGCGAAAAGCCTATTTACCAAACGAAGCCACCGCAAAATTCATAAGTGCTTATGACAAAATGGGTTACGAAAAGACGCGCCCGACCCGAAAGCCAAACCAAAGCCACCGAAAGCCGGTTTTCGGCGCGGCGGGGATGATCCGCTCGCTCCCGCCTGTCCCGGCGCGCCAGGCCTCCCGGCTCGGATCATTCGGCAATTGGCAATCGGCAATTGGAAATTGGAAATGTATACTGCCCCGATGACCGTGCGTTGAGCACGGCGCCGGAGGAGCGATCGGATGCTCGGAAAGATTCTCGCAGCGGCGTCGTTGGTCGTTCTGCCACTGAGTGTCGCGCTATGGCACCGCAGTCATAGCCAGCCCGTGCAGTACCGTTACGATGTCACGTTGTATAAGTCGCTCTGGGTCTACCTCAAGGACGGCGTTTGCGGGCTGGAGCTTCTCAACATGCCCACCATGCAGGCCTCCCGCAGCGAGTTTCGCAACTCCCTGCAATTCGATAGGACCCCCAAGCAAAGCTCGTTCTTCCTGAATTCCTTCCGCCACGGACCGTATCGCACGACGTGGATCGTTTTTCCCTTCTGGCTGCTCACCGCGATGCTCACGGTCCTGGGAACGATCCCGGTCTTCCGCGGCCCGGTTCGGCAGGCTTGGCGGCGATGGCGGGGGTGTTGCATCACCTGCGGGTACAATCTGACGGGCAACCGCAGCGGACGATGTCCTGAATGCGGCTACCACATCCGCACCTCGACCCTTCGCCGCAAGACGCACCGTTAGCGTCACAAGGCTGTCGATCGCTGCTGACAAGGCCGGACTTTCCCGATGGATGGCGATTCCGTCGCGCCGGGACTTGGCCGTACGACCCGTCGCCTGTAAGCTTGGCAAAGACTCCAAGAACGGCCCGTTGCAGGTTCCCCGCCTGGTGTGACGGAGCGGACCGAGTATGGTAGGATGCCCCCGGTTTTCTCGGCCGAGAAGTTCCGCCGACGGGGTGCGGTTCGACTCACGCTCAAGCCGAGGTGGATGGTCCGTGACCGATGGATTTTGAACTCTCCGACGATCTGAAGGCCCTTCAAGACATGGCCCGGCGCTTTGCGGCCGAGCATGTCGCGCCCGGCGCCCGCAAATGGGACCGCGAGGCCGACATCCCCCGCGACCTGGTCGCGAAACTGGCCGAGCTTGGCTTCCTGGGGATCTTCATCCCCACCGAATACGGCGGCGTGGGGCTGGGCGACCTTGGGGCGTCGGTCATCATGGAGGAGATCGCCCGGCATTGTGGAGCGACGGCGTTGATGCTCGACGCCCACAACGCCCTGTGCTCGGCCCACCTCATCCGAGCCGCCAACGCGGAACAGAAAGCAAAATACCTCACCAAGCTGGCGGCGGGCGAATACCTCGGCGCCTGGGCACTCTCCGAGCCGGGTTGCGGAAGCGACGCGGCCGCCCTCACCGCGACGGCGACGCTTGAAGGCGACGCGTGGGTGCTCAACGGCGCGAAGCAGTGGATCACCAACGGGCACTACGCCGGCGTCTACGTCGTCATGGCCCGTACCAAGCCCGAAGGCGGGGCGAAGGGAATCAGCGCCTTCATCGTGGAGCGCGGCACGCCCGGTCTGATCATCGGCCCCAAAGAAGACAAGATGGGGATGCGGGGGTCGGACACCGTCGGGCTAACGTTCGAGAACTGCCGGATCCCCAAGTCCCATCTTTGCGGCAAACTGAACGAGGGGTTCATCGACGCGATGAAGGTGCTGGAGCGGGGCCGGATCACGATCGCGGCCATGTCCGTCGGCCTGGCCCGCGGAGCGTTGGAGGAGTCGCTCTCCTACTCCAAGCAGCGGACGGCGTTCGGCAAGCCGATCTTCGAGCACCAATCCATCCAGTTCATGCTCGCGGACATGGCCATGGAGATCGACGCGGGACGGCTGCTGACCCGCACGGCGGGCATCCTCTCCGACACGGGCCGGCCGAGTAACATCGAAGCGTCGGTGGCCAAACTCTTCACCAGCGAAATGGCCACCCGTGCCTGCCTTGCCGCCATTCAAATTCACGGCGGCAACGGGTACACCAAGGAAGTTCCCGTCGAACGCTACATGCGCGACGCGAAGCTGTGCGAAATCGGCGAGGGGTCGAGCCAGATTCAACGGATCATCATCGCCAAGCATTTGCTCGAATTGTAGGCGCTTCGCATGGACTTCGATCTCGACGACGACCATCGGATGTTGCAGGAGCAAATCCGCGACTTCGCGCTTAGCGAGGTGGCGAAGGGTGCGGAGCAGCGGGACCATGAGGCCGCCATGCCCGACGATCTGCGGGCGCAGCTCGCGGAGTTGGGTCTCTTCGGCATCATCATCCCCACGGAGTACGGCGGGGCAGGGATGGGGACGGTGGCGTCGTCGATCGTCGTCGAGGAAATCTCGAAAGCGTGCGCCGGCACGGGAGTGCTGCTCAGCGCCCACGGGTCGCTGTGCGTGGACCCGATCCTGCGGTTCGGCACGGCGGAGCAAAAGAAGAAGTACCTACCGCGGCTGGCGTCGGGTGAGACGATCGGCTGCCTGTCGTTGACCGAGCCGGGCAGCGGCAGCGACGCCGGCGCTGCGACCTGCGCCGCGGTTTTGAAGGATGACGGCTGGCACATCACAGGCGCCAAGATTTTCGTCACCAACGGCAAAGAGGCCGGGGTCATGGTGCTCATCGCCGTGACCGATCCCAACGAGCCTAAACGGCGCTTGAGCGCGTTCATCGTCGAGAAACCCACACCGGGCCTGCGGATCGGCAAGTTGGAGAAGAAGCTCGGCATTCGCTGCTCCTCGACCGCGGAATTCGTGTTCGAGGATTGCGTCGTGCCGCACGATGCGCTGCTCGGCGAACGCGGTCGCGGAATGCGTGTGGCCCTGGGCACATTGGACGGCGGGCGGATCGGGATCGCGGCTCAGGCGTTGGGGATCGCGCAGGCCTGTCTGTATGAATCGATCAAGTACGCTCGGACGCGGGTGCAGTTCAACCAACCGATCGGCAAGTTCCAGGCCATTCAAAACAAGATCGCGGATATGGCCGTCGGAATTGAAGCCGCGCGGGCGCTGGTGTATCGGGCGGCCTGGTGCAAAGACACCGACCGTGAATACGGTCAAGCCGCCGCGATGGCCAAACTCTTCGCCAGTGAATGCGCCTCCCGCGCCGCCAACCACGCTATCCAGGTCTTCGGCGGATACGGCTACATCTGCGATTACCCCGTCGAGCGTTTTTTGCGGGATGCAAAGATTACCGAGCTGTATGAGGGAACAAGCGAGATTCATCGGCTGGTGATCGCGCGAGGACTAACGGGTTAACGGACAATGGTCGAACGCCTGACATTGCCGATTGAACTGCCCTACGACGCCCTGGCCGACTATTGCCAGCGTTGGAAGATCACGAAACTCGAAGTCTTCGGGTCGGTTCTTCGCGACGACTTCGGCCCGGAAAGCGATGTCGATTTTCTGGTCACGTTCGATCCGACGGAGCGCTTAAGCTTGTTCGACCTGGTCGATGCCGAGGAGGAGCTAGCCGTAATTCTTGGACGTCCAGTCGATCTTGTGGAACGGGGCCCGATCGAGCAAAGCCGAAACTGGATGCGTCGCAAGATGATTCTCGGGAGCGCACAGACGATCTATGTCGGTTGACATTGCGTCGCTACTGGATATCCGCGAGGCGATCGAACGTGCTGTATCGTTCGCCGCGGAACTCAATTACGATCAGTTCCTCAGCGATGAAAAGGCAATGTGGGCGGTCTATAGTCAAATCATCGTGATCGGCGAGGCAACAAACCGGATATCGCAGGAATTTCAGCAACAACATTCCGAAGTGCCCTGGAGGAAGATAATCTCGATGCGACATCACTTGGTCCACGGTTACGACGAGATCCGTTGGGAACGTGTCTGGGAGACGGTCACCGTCGATTTGCCGCTTTTGAAAACCGCAATCGAGCCGCTGATCCCCAAGGAGCCGTAGGTGAGCACGAACGTACGAGCCAAATAGATGGATTTAGGACCAAGCGAAACTGCTGGCGACGCAGAGTTCAGACGGCACGTCGAATTGCCCAAGCGCGGGGACCGCGAGGCCATGTTCTAAGTCGCCGAGTGTTACTCCGATGGAATCAGCATCTCGCGTAATCTCCGTGCCGCTTTCGTTTGGTATGAAAGGGCAGGCAACCACGGCATGATTGACGCGATGTACGAGGTGGCTCGCTGCTACTGCGAAGGAGTCGGCGTCTGCCAGGATTTGGAGAGTGCAAAGCAGTGGCTCGGAAAAGCCTACGGCGCGGACCACCTGACTAATATCCCGTTTCGACGGGCTAAGACGAGAAGTCAGCAGCTCTTGCAACTTATGGTCACGTTTGAAGAACGATCCGCCCGGGAGAACTTTGGAGAAGTTTGGTAAACCGAGTCCGGCAAGTCGGAGCGGCGAAAGGCCCTGCGCTGATGGTGGCGATCATTGACGCCCAACGAAGTGCGCTTGAATCGCTGTGTCGCAAGCATCGCGTGCGGCGGCTGGAGGTCTTCGGCTCGGCCGCCGACGGGACTTTCGATCCGCAGCGAAGCGATCTGGACTTCCTAGTGGAGTACGAACAGCTCACGCCAGGTGAGCACTACGAGGCTTACTTTGGCTTATGGGAGGATCTCCAGGCCCTATTTCACCGAAAAGTGGATTTGGTCGAGCCGCATACCATGCGCAATCCTTACTTCATCAAAGAGGTCAATGCGACCCGGAAGCCCGTTTATGCGGCGTAACCGAAACAAATTCATCTTCGACATGTTGGATTCATGCCGCTTCCTATTGGATCTAACGAAGAACGAGGACGTAACGAAATACAAGAATGATCGCGTCTTTCGAGGCGCCGTCGAGCGCGAGTTGCAGATCATCGGCGAAGCGATGCAGCAGCTCAAGGCTCTGAGCCCCGAGACGGCCGCCGGATTCACCGAGCATGATCGGATCATTGGATTTCGCCACGTCTTGGTACATGGCTACTATGACCTGGACGCCGATCTCGTATGGCTTGTAATCCGCGAAAAACTCCCGCTTCTGGGAAAGGAGTTGGAGGCCGCTCTGCCGACCTCCTCGCCGTGAACCCTAAGCGGGGAGGCCGCGAAGGTCCCTGGAGCCTTCACGATGACGGAAAGAACGCACCCACGGGTTGCCGCGATCGGCCAATGCGAATAGGCCACGTGAAGGAGCCATTCCAACGCGCATCCCGCCGCCGCGTTGGAAACGAAAAACTTCAGTTCCCCGGTCGACGGTTCTCGCGTAACGATCGTAAGCGTCCTGTAGACCCCGTCTTGTTTTCGTGACTTCCGGTAGGGGAAGATGGCGGCGGAGGTGCACGATGACCGAGCGGGGCCGTTACTGGGGGCGGTGGTTGGGGAAGTGGGAGCGAAGCGGCCTGACGCAGGCGGAGTTTGAGCCGGCCAAGCTCTACGTGATCGAGCACGTCCGGCCGACCTACGCCTGCCGGGCGTGCGAAGAGAAGGCGGCGGATAGCGGTCCGCAGATCGTCACCGCGGCCAAGCCCTTATCTCCCATCGAGAAGGGGCTGGCCGGTCCGGGCCTGCTGGCTCAGGTGATCACCAGTAAATTCAGCGATCATTTGCCGCTCTACCGTCAGGAGGACCTCTTCGGTCGCAGCGGACACAGTATTCCTCGATCAACGACCTGCGGATGGATGGCCTCGTGCGCGGCGCTGGTTCGGCCGCTGGTCGAGCGGATGAAGGTGTTGGTCTTCCAGTCCAAGGTGATCGGTACGGATGACACGCCGGTTCCGGTGCTGGATCCCCAGCGCGGCAAGACGCGGACGGGGCGGTTGTGGGTGTACATGGGGGACCGCGGTCAGATTCCGGACGCGGCGCTTCCCGTCCGCTCCCTCGGTTCCCAGACGCGGAGTTCCGAGATTTCGGAGGCGGCCGTGAGCGAGTCGATCTTGTCCGTGGGGCCGTGACGCCAGTTGGACAGGACGACGTGCCGGGTCGCGCCGGGCATGAGCGGGCCTCGCCAATTGTCGTCCGCCGCAATGGGAGTGGCCACGACTTCCGTCCATTCCCGCACGGGCACCTTTCGAGCGTCCAAGGCCGCGACGCGCACCGCGAGCATGGAGACGACCTCCGAGCCCTTGTTGGTGATGGTCACCACGGGACGGATGCCTTCAGACGGCTCGTTGGCCACGAACCGGACGCTGACTTCCAGGTTCGGGGCGTAGTCCGGGGCGCGGCGGTCGTTGAGTACGTCGCCGATCGCCGGCGGCAGGGCGTCGATCAGATCGGGCAAGGACGCGACGGTATGCTCGGCGAAGCCGATGAGGGCCGAGGCCTTGCTGTCCAGGATGCGCAGCGAATAAAGGACCACCGCCGCCCCGGCGGCGATCCCGACCCCGCCGACCCCGAAAATGCCCAAAAACAGGGCGGTAAGCGGCGACATACGCGTTGGGTTGTTCATGGTTGACCTCCTACCGACAAAATCGGATCCCAAAGTGTTACCGCTTCGGGCCGTTGTCGTCCACAGGGGGATTCGGACCCCGGAGGCGATTATTTTACCCCTCCGGCCTCGAGAAACTCTTGACGGAGCGAGGAAGCCGCGAAAACGCCGTGCCAGTATTGGTTTTGGAGGGATCGACGAGAACCCGACGCCCAGCCCTGCGCGACCATTTTCCTGACATCAGAAAAATGGTCCTCGTGGGCATAGGCGTCGCTACGCAGCAGGAAAGTCCTCTGGCGAAAGGACGGAACAGGCAGGAGGAGCTTCCTGGCACACAAAGGAGCCGTGCCACGGGCGCTCCATTCCCCCCGGGAGGACCTGTCGCGACCAGTCTATTACCCCCGGCACGATCAGCGCCCAAAAGCAAACCCACGGCGGCTTTCGGCGATTGTGGGGGCGTTTCCACCAAACGCAACGAAAGTCCACTGCGGTTCCCCAGGCGACAATTCCATCCCACTTGTCCCGACGAACCGCGATTTGCAAGACCTGCATGATCAATCGACTATGCTCTTCACAGATCTCCAAGGGAACGCCCTGTGCGTCATCTCCGAAGGCCGGGACCGGAGGAAGAACCCGGGACCAATGATCGCCTGCGTCGAGCGGCGTGCCATACAAAGCTGCATGAACACCTGTGACCCAACGCCACACCGCGGTGAGCATCGGGGTAATTCCGGAGAGCGCGGGAACCGCGAGTCGACGGTCCGAGTCGATCGCGATCGTTGGACGAACACCCGTTCGGCGGATATGTCCCGTCTTCGCCCATTCCTCCGGCGGGTTGAGGTGGATCGAGTGAAGAAGCCGGACAAAGTGGTCGCCCTCTTGCTTGTGTCGTTGCTCACATGCCCGATGCACATTGAGTTCGACCGCCCAACGATCTTTGACCTCCACGGGTGGGGTGCCCAGCAGGGAACGCGGTATCACATGCTCGCCGAGAACATTCTCGCGGTACCCCGGAAGACGCCGCGGCGGGAGTGACGCCCCGCACAGATAGCAAAACACAACCCGCGTTCGCACCTCCCGCATGGTCTTCTGTGTCAGGATTCGACGTCCCATCCGGCCCGCCCCTGAGCACCATGCGCAATCCGTAACTCGTAACTGGTCCCTTTACCGCTTCACCGCGATCTTCTTGCCGCGACTCCCGGTACCGACGTCGAACAACACTCCCTTGCGGGGCGAACCCGTTGCATCGCGCTCCACGACGATCGTATCCTCCAACAACCCCAGGTCATTGGCCGCGGTTTTCTTGACGACATGGCCGTGTTCGTCGAATTCGAGGTCGGCCTGAGCGGTGTAGGTTTTGGAGAGATCGACCAGGGCTTTGCGGAACTCCTCCTTGTTCACCGTCGTCAAAGCGCGGACGGAATCCACCACTTCGTCGATGTAGCGGGTGAAAACGTCGCGGCGTTTGGTGTAATCGGCGCGGGTGCGTTTGCGTTTGAGCAGGGTGGCGAGTCGCCGGCCGCAGTCGGCCACGGCGAGCTTGACCTCCTTGCGGATTTCGTCGTAGTCGGCGATCGCTTCCTTGCCCTCGGAGATGAAGGGCACCCAGACGCTGGCCATGTGGATTAAGATGACCATCGGCGCCCGGGGCAACGCGCCGCTCGACTGCGACAGGCCGTAGTTGTTCCACTTGGTGTCCACGACAGACTTGAACAGGCAGCAGGAGCTCTGTTGATAGAGGAGCGGCACGCGGTTGGCATAGCGGATGACACGGGCTGACACCTCCGTCCCGTTGTCTTTGCCGTTCCCGGTCGCAGCGTCGAGGTCTTCGTCGTGCCGATCGGCGCCGAGTTCTCCGCCGTAGGCCAGGCCGACCTCGATCTGGAAGGGGTTGCCGCGATAGACCGCCGGCGGGCGGGTGCTGGCGGTATAGAACTCGGCCTGGATGCCCTTCAAAAGCCCCGCGAGGATGGCCTCCGCGCCCATGGGGGCGAGGCAATCGGTCGAGGGGGCCTTGAGCTTGGCCGCTTGCAGGGCTTGGTAAAGCTTCTCGGCGAGAGGCGGCGTCACCGCGCCGACCCAGGTTGCGGGGGTGACGGCCGCGGCGGCGCACACCTGCTTGGCGATCGACGGGCTGACCCGTGAGAACTCGGTGGAGAGAAACGCCCCGAGCTTCCTGGCCTCGGTCTCTTTCAGCATCTTCATGAGCGTGCCTAGCTCGATGCCGTAGGGGTGAGGTTTGATCTCCTTCGTTTCGGCGGGCAGTTGCTCGGTGCCGCGCGGAAACTCGATCGCCGCCGAATCCGGCGGTCGATAGAGAAATCGAGCGTGAGCATTGGCGATGGCGGTCAACTCGAGGTACTCCTCGACGCTCTGCCGCCCGCGGTTGTAGCCCGCCTCCAGTTCGATGGTCACCTCGGTACCGTGAGGCCAATCCACTTCCACAGTTTGCTCGTCGATGATGTCCGGGCGGTTCTTCTTCGTGTCGATGGCGAGGCTGTAGAGGTGTGCCTGCGCCTTGGCACTGGTCCGGCTGACGATGCGCACGGGTTTGCCGGTGGTGATCAAACCGTACATCCCTGCGGCGCTGATGCCGATCCCCTGCTGCCCGCGGGACATTTTGAGCCGATGAAACTTGGAGCCGTAGAGCAGCTTGCCGAAGACGTTGGGAATCTGTTGCTTGACGATGCCCGGCCCGTTGTCGCGGACCGTGACGCGGAAGCGCTCCGCGTCGGTTTGTTTGATGATGATCTCGATGTCGGGGAGGATGCCGCCCTCCTCGCAGGCGTCGAGGCTGTTGTCGACCGCTTCCTTCACCGTGGTGAGGAGGGCCTTTCGCTTGTTGTCGAACCCCAGCAGGTGACGGTTCTTGGCGAAGAACTCGGAGACGGAAATCTCTCGTTGCTGTTGGGCCATCATCTCCGCCGTCGCCCCGCGGCGCGGGGATACGGCTCGGGTCTTGGCGGCTGTCCGTCGAGGCGCGCCCTCGGGGTGTTCGGAACCGTCCTTGCCCTTCAGGGAGCGCGCGGGCGGATCGGACGCAGCCGATGGAAAGGCGAGATCCAACTGGTCGGTCGAACGCGGTTTGGGCAAGGTCGAGACTTCTTCGGCCATCCGTAGCGCCTGGGGGAACACCTGCGGAAATCCACTCAAGACCTATGATACCCAGGCGAGCTCGGCGTTCCAAACCGCCCGTCCGGCGATGCGCCAGCTCGCACACCATCCATCGATGCGAACGATTCCCCAGCCTGGAGTTTTTCCGCTGGTATTCCGAGCCGATTCGATTACAATCCCTAGGGGAACGACGGATATTTTAGCGCTCGTTGTAACTATCTGTAAATACGAGGGTTAGTGCTGCATACCTGGCCTAGCCTTGTGGGAGTTGGGATGCTTCAGCGGTCAACGACAAGCGGACGAGGACGGCGGGGCTGCGCCGGCGTTGTCGACTGGGGAGAGGTCTTAGATCATCTGCGTTCGACGCGACCGAAGCTTGTTCGCAGTTGGTTCCAGCACCTGCGACCGGCGTTCTTGGGGGGCGGGATGGTCCAGGTGGCGGCTGCCAACGCGGCGCAGTTCTGTTACCTCGAGGCGCACTGCAAACCGGCTTTCACCGAAGCAGCGCAGGCGGTTACGGGACGGCTGGTGTCCGTCACGTTCAAGGCTCCGGACGCTGTTGATGCGCTGGGCGACGGGACGCCCGCCGATACGTTGGATCCCGGCGGCCCAACGCTTCTTAACCCGGATTTCACGCTTGACGCGTTCGTCCCCGGTCCAGGCAACCAACTTGCCGGTTCGGCCGCCGCCGCGGTCGCGGGCCAGCCGGGCTTAGTGTACAATCCGTTCCTTGTTTACGGCGCTCGCGGGACGGGCAAGACGCACCTGTTGCAGAGCATCGTGCGCGCCGTCGCTGACCGTTCGACTAACGGCCAATGCCGCTACGTGCCGTGTCGAACGTTTATTGACGACGCGATCCGCGACCTCGAAGATGGGCGGGCGCGAGAGCTACGCGAACGGTACGAAAGGGTCGCTTTGCTCGCAGTTGACGACGTGCACTTGTTGGCGGGGCGTGGACGAAGCCAGGAGGCGTTCTTCCACGTTCTGAATGCGCTCTTAGCGTCGCAGGGGCAGGTTGTCTTGTCCGCCGACCGCTTGCCCTCGGAGATCCCAGACCTGGAGGCGCGGCTGGCGACGCGCATGACCGCTGGCCTAACCGCGGCGTTGAATGTGCCGTGCTTGGAGACGCGGATGGCCATCCTCCGAAACAAGGCGGGGCACCTCGCCATCGACCTACCCGAGGAGGTGGTTCGCCTAATTGCGGAGCGCTTTGATGCCAATGTTCGTGAGCTGGCCGATGCCCTTGTTCGGGTGGATACGCTGAGCGAATTTGAGTCCAGCCCGATTACGCCCGAACTGACGGTTCGAGCACTGCAACTGGATTTGTCTGCTCACCGGACGAAGTCGAAACAAGACCATGCAGTCAACTAGCCGTGCGAATCCCGTTCGATATTCTGTCCATTGCACAGCTCTCGCCCTGCTCGCAGGCGCTGGCGAAGCCGACCGCGGTGCCAGGCTCATCATCACGACAGACTTTCTCACAGGGATTGCACGGCCCTTGGGGCGACTATTGCGTTATAGGCTACGGCCGCGTCTATGGTTGCGCTCAATCAGTTCATTCCTTTATACCGAAGTCACTGCTCTTACTAGTACTACTAGGATAAAGATCAAGAATGCTAAACATATGGACTGCTCCGGGAACATGTGAGAGGGAGAAACACGTATGAAGCTAAGATTTAATCGCGCGGAGGCGGCAGAGGCGTTGTCGAACGCATGTGCGGTAGCAGCCGTGCGTACTCCTAAGGAAATCCTCAAATGCGTCCGAGTCGAGGCGCTGCCGGACGCAGTATTATTGTCCGCGACCGATCTCGAACTGGGCCTGCGTATCGCGGTCACCCAGGTGGAGGTGGATGAGCCGGGAGAAACGCTCGTCGTCGCGGATACATTGTCGAAAATCGTTCGCGAATGCGCCGACGAAGTGATGAGCGCGGAAACGACGGCGAGCGAGCTTCATCTACGAGGCGCGGGGAGTCATTTTCAGATCATCACCCAAGCCCCGGCCGACTTCCCACCCGTTCCGACGATGGAAGGGGAGCCTGACTTTACGATCGAGAACGGGCTGCTGCAAAGGATGATCGAGTGGACCGTCTTCGCCGCCGCGCGGGAGAGTACGCGGTATGCGATTAACGGCGTTCTCTGGGAAGTGTCGGCGAAGGAATTAGTTATGGCGGCTACGGATGGCCGGCGCCTGTCTGTGGCGAAGGGGAAGCTCGGCAGTTGCCGATCGAAGTCACTGCCGAGTGTCATCGTGCCGGGTAAGGCCCTGTCACTCTTCAACCGCCTTGGAGGCGATGCGGATGCGGCCGTCGCCGTCAAAGTGACCACCAATCAATTGCTTCTACGAGTCGGGCGGGCCGTGATCAGTACCAATCTGGTCGAGGGCCATTTTCCCAAGTACCAGGATGTGATCCCGGCGGATTGCGATCGTACGGTGGAGCTCAATACGGCGGAGTTCCACAGCGCCCTGAAACGAGCAGCCCTGCTGACCAATGAGGAGTCGAAGGGAGTCCGTCTGGCGTTTTCCGATGGCACCCTGACGATGTCCAGCCGCGCGCCGGAACAAGGCGAGGCCACCATATCATTTCCGGTCGAGTACAAAGGGGAACCGATCGCCATGGGATTTAATCCCGTGTTCCTGACGGATGTTCTGCGTGTGACGCACACGGACGAGCTTATATTCGCTTTTAAGGAGCCGAATCGGCCCGGAGTGCTGCGCGTGGGCGATGGTTTCATTCATGTGGTTATGCCGGTCAATTTGTCCTCAGCCTAATAGCGGAAGGTGCCCGTGGAGCAGGGTCGACGACTGAAATGGGTGATGGCCAATCGGGCCCCAAGGACGCTTCCTCCGCGGATCGGGCCGATGATCGCGGGCTTGGTGGAGGGCGCCCTCGTGTCCGGAACAGAGGAGCGGGCGCAACTGGCGGCCATTCTCGGCAGTTGTGTTGACGAGGAGTTCAGACGGGAGTGCCGGCTGGGTGAGGTGCGCGGGGGAACCGCAGTTATCCAAGTCGCGGAACCGGGCTTGGTCAGCACACTGCGTGTTCGATGGACCTCGCGGCTGGAGTCCGCGCTTCGCGGGCAGCCTGCGCCGCGCGCCGTGCGACGAGTCGCATTTGAGTTCGGACGAAGCGGTGCGCCGCTTTCGAGCGCCCAGCCTGCTCCGCACGAAACCCGACCAGTAACCTCGCCCTCCAGGGGAAGAGGTGGAAGCGGTCGATGGCTGCGAAGTCGGTCGGAGTGAACGTTCAGAATGAGTGACACGACGACCATCGAGAGGCGTTACGACGAGTCCAGCATCACAGTCCTCGAGGGACTCGCCGCCGTCCAGAAGAACCCGGCAATGTATATCGGCGGGGTCGGGTCGGCCGGTCTGCACCACCTCGCCTATGAAGTGATCGACAATGCCGTCGATGAGGCGTTAGAGGGGTACTGCGACTCCATCCTTATGCGATTGAATACCGATGGGAGTTGCACCGTGGTCGACAATGGCCGTGGGATTCCCGTAGGCCCCTTAGCGCATGAGAACCCCAAGCTGAACGGCAGACCGGCCCTCGAAGTCGTCATGACAGTGCTCAATTCGGGGGGGAAATTCGACCGCCACAGCTATAAGGTCTCCGGCGGACTGCACGGGCTGGGCATTAGCGTGGTCAACGCCCTCAGTGAGTGGCTGGAGGTGGAAGTCCACCGCGACGGCATGCGGCACACCATGGCCTTTGAACGGGGGAGCACCACCCAGGAATTGCAATCCCGGCCCGGCTTATCCAAGACGGGAACGAGCGTGAAGTTCCGCCCGGACCCGGTCTTGTTCCAAGACTGCGACTTCAAATTCGAAATCCTGCAAACCCGTCTGCGCGAATTGGCGTACCTGAACAGTCGGCTGCGCATTCGTCTGGTCGATGACAAAACGGGGAGAGAATGCGAATACTATTATGAAGAGGGATTGGTGGATTTCTGCGCCCACCTGGCGGGCGGCGCCGACTGGCTGCACAAAGAGCCTATCTTGATTCGGGGGGAGGACGAGTCGATCGGGATCAGTTGCCAGATCGTGTTGCTGTTCACGGACTGTTACACCGAGAACATTCTTTGCTTCGCTAACAACATTCACAATGTGCACGGCGGGACGCACATGTCGGCGTTGAAGACGTCCGTATCCCGCGTGGCCGGCAATTACGCCAAGAAGAACAACCTGATTAAGGGGAATACCGCGGTCACGGGCGACGACTGGCGAGAGGGACTGACGGCGATCGTGTCGGTGAAATTGCGCGAGCCGAAGTTCGAGGCCCAGACCAAGGTCAAGCTGCTCAATCCCGAAGTGGAAACATTCCTGCAACAGGTCCTGAATGAACGGTTGGGGAATTACTTTGAGGAGCACCCGGCGGACGCGAAGCGCATTGTTCAAAAGGGCGTGCAGGCGGCTCAAGCGAGGGAAGCAGCGCGGCGAGCGCGGGAGCTTTCGCGGAAGAGCGCCCTGAGCGGCGGCGGGTTGCCGGGGAAGCTCTGGGACTGCCGCAGCAAGGACGCCGACTCCACGGAGCTGTACTTAGTGGAGGGAGACTCGGCCGGCGGAATTGCGAAGCAGGGTCGGGACTCCTTCACCCAGGCTATTCTTCCTCTGAAGGGAAAAATCCTGAATGTGGAAAAGGCCCGGGTGGACAAGATGTTGGCCCACGAGGAAATCACCAAGCTGATTTCGGCCGTGGGCTGCGGAATTGGGAAAGAGGAATTCGACCTCAGCAAATGCCGATATGGCAAGATCATCATCATGACCGACGCGGATGTTGACGGATCGCACATCCGCACCCTGCTCTTGACGTTCCTGTTCCGCCACATGCGGCCTCTGATGGAGGGCGGAAGGATCTTTGTGGCCCAGCCGCCGCTCTATCAGGTGAAAAAGGGAAAGAGCGTCGAATACGTGCTCGATGACCGAGTGCTCAACCGCAAGCTCGCGGAGCTGGGACTGGTGGGGACGGGCCTGTTGGTGCGTGAATCGGGGCGGGCGGAACGGGTGATCGAGGGTGGACCGCTGCGAGCGCTCGTGAACCAGCTTGACGCTCTTGAAGGGCAGACGCGGGTCCTTGCGCGGCGGGGCATCTCGTTTGCCGAGCTTGTGCGCAACAACCGCAGCCCCAAGCACGGCCTGCCCAAAATCCTTGCCTGCATTTACCGGCCCGGCGAACCTGAGCCGCATCGTGAGTATCTGTATGACGAGCCGGGCATGGCCGAGCTCGGCAGGCGGGAATCCGGTGAACACGGCGTGGTGGAAGTGATGGAGGCGCGGCACGTTCTCTTATCGCAGTCCGACAACGGCGGCGAGGTCGATCTCCCCGCGCATCGGATCGTCCGCTACCAACTGCCGGAGTGCCGCGTCTTGGACGGCGTCTTGGCCGTCATCGAATCGTCCGGGTTGTCGGTGGACGATCTGTTTATGATTCGCGAGGAACTGGTGACGGGCGAGCTGCCGCCCGCGAAGTTCCTGCTTCGCGACGCCAACGGCGAACTCACCGACCTGGACAACCTCCTGGCCGTCGCTCCCGGCGTCCGCGACCTGGGCCGCAAGGGTCTGGGCATCAAGCGCTTCAAGGGCCTCGGCGAGATGAACTCCGACGAGCTGTGGGAAACCACCATGGACCGCGAGAAGCGCACGCTGCTTCGCGTCATCATCTCCGACGACATGAACGACCTGGAACAGGCCGACCTCGACGCCCGTGAGGCCGACCGCATCTTCCGCCTCCTCATGGGCGACAACGTCGAAGACCGCCGACGATTCATCGAAGACAACGCGGTGAACGTGAAGAACCTGGACGTCTAGCGATTGGCGGCGTCACGCTGCGCCAGGGCAGGTAGGATTGGAGGCAATAGCTGGTCCAGATCGCGCTTGACCCATCTTCAACACCGCGAAATCGTAAGTCGTGGAAAACAAAGCACTTATGATTTGTGGTTTTGGCCTTGGCACTACACACCATCCCTTGGCGGCAGACCGCGAGATCATTGGCGACTTACTCGCAGAAACGCACCGTCGGGCCCAGAGAGACGCCCGCGGCCTGTAGGGCCTTGGCCGCGTTCCCGCGCGGCCGGCTGCGGATGACAAACGTTCGCCCCGCATTGTTCACCGTCGTCTCCTCCAAGGCGTCCAAGTCGCGCTTCAGATACTCCCATTCCACAAGCTCCCCCCGCCCGCCGGGGCGAGACTTCATCCGCCCTTGCAGCTCCTTCA
>Ga0315274_10007370_pt1 | contig 15931 bp, 25 predicted proteins | sample YL17G02_20_MG_FD_203700 | JGI IMG/M metagenome (GOLD analysis project Ga0315274, IMG submission 203700) | Sediment microbial communities from Yellowstone Lake, YNP, Wyoming, USA - YL17G02_20 | ecosystem: Environmental > Aquatic > Freshwater > Lake > Sediment | place: USA: Wyoming | collected... | reverse complement strand
GGCCGGGCTCGGCACCTCATGCGGGTCGGCTACGCCGAGCGACTTGAGCGCGTGCTCGTAGGCCGCGGTCGCCACCTTGGGGTCGCTGGTCTTGACGCGCAGCCGCACGAGGTTCCGCGTAGCACCCCAGTTGGTGCCCATCTCCAGCGTGCCGGCGACCTTCTCACCGTGCGTGATGTTCACCGCAAACGACTCACCTGTGTTTTGCCAGGCTGGGTTCTTACTGTCGACCTCCAGCACGCCATCCTTGCCCGGCGTCATGCGCTTGAACTGGAACTCCTGCTCCTGCGCCGTTGGACCCATCGCTTTGCGTGCGACCTCTCCTGCACCAGCCGTCAGCTTGAACGTGAACTCGTAGTGCTCCACGCCATTCTCGTCACGCACCAGCCGGGTCTGGACGTTCTGCCCCTCGATGTCTCCAGCGTCGGCTGCGACCGCGAGCCCGTGCGCCGGCCGTGGTGCCGCCTTGATCTGCTCGGGTGAGATGGCTGCCGGCTTCATCGGCCGCTCGGCCGGCTTCACCGCGACTTCTACCGGCTCAGCTTCGCGGCGCGCGCCTATCTCACCCTTGAACGGCGTGCGCCGGCCACCCTGCCACACCCAGCCCGGCACACCCCAGCCAGGACGCCACGGCGCAAGCACCGCCCGGTCGTTAGGGCGGTTCGGTGGGTGCGTCCACTTCTGCCCGACCAGCGCAGTCGGCACCTCCGTCACACCGTTCACGGCCACCGGCGCAGTCGGCGGCATGACGAACTGCCCGTCGGGCGGTGCGACCTGCCCGTGCATGGCCACCGAGTCGACGGCCACGCGCGCGTCGAGCGGCTCGCCGGTCACGTCATCGACGTGCTCCGACCAGCGCATCATCATGTCCGGCAGCTCCTCGGCCACCGCCTTGATCCCGTCCGCGTGCGTGGCGTTGAACGCCCAGGCCAGCTCGGTGCGCGCGATGCGCTCGGCGCGCCACCACTCGCCGCCAGCCACGCCGACCAGGCGCGTCACGGCCTCGTGCGTGTTCTCGCCGGCCATGAGCGAGGCCGACAGCTCCTGCTCCATCCGGCGCACGGTGAGCGCGCCGTAGTTCTTCATCGACGACTCATGCGCCTGGAGCAGCGACGTGCGCCGGTTGTCGATGATGCCGCGGAAGCGTGCTGCCTGATCGATGGGCAGCGGAATGGCTGCGCCCGAAAAGTGCTGCTCCAGCCGCGTGATGTCGCGCGAGAGCGAGCGAAGCGCCTCGGTCTGCACCTCGCGTGACGCGGTGCCGAGCGCCGTGCCCAGCTTGCGCTCGATCTGCGCGACACCGATCTTGGCCTGCGCGAGCAGCACGCGCTGCTGGTGGGCGGTCATCGTGTCGCCGCGGCCAGCGAGAGCGGACAGCTTCTTCTCCAGCTCGGCCACGGCGTCGTTGTACATCCGCTTGAGCGCCTCAGCCCCACGCTGGTCGATCAGCCGGTCGAGCCGCTGCCGGCTCTCCTTGACGACGGCGCGGAACTCGGGCGCGGCCGGCACGGGCTACTCCCGGCCGTCGTGCATCCGAGCGATCTCGATGCGGACCAGCTCGACGTTCTCGGGCACCGGATCGCGGCCAATCTTCGAGGCCAGCGTGAACATGTCCACCCACTGCTGCGCGGTGAAACGCTCGACGCGCTCGGGGTCGCCGCCGGGTGCCTGGTCAGGCGGCCAGAACTCCAGGTCCACATCGCCGTTCGGATGGCGCAGGATGGAAGCGCCCGCGCGCACCTTGCGGCTCTTGGCGTGGTCGGTCACTTGTCGACCTCGGGCTTGGGTAAGCCGCGGTCGCGGCGCGGGTTGCCCTTGTCACCGGACGGCGTGACCTGGCTACTGTCGGTGCCCTCATCGCGCGCCTTCTCATGCACGGCGTCGTGGCACTCCTCGCACAGCGTGGAGATGTTGTTCGGGTCGTTCGAGTGGCCCTTCTTCGACAACCACTTCGACTCGACAATGCCGCCCTTGTGGTGCGGGCCGATGGCTTCCTGGCTCCCGCATTTCTTGCACTTCCACTTGTCGCGGCGGAACACGCCGAGCACGAGCGATGGCGGCAGCCCGCCCTTGGCGTCGGGCTTGCCCAGCGTCGCGCCGTTCTTCTTGGCCTCGGCGATGATCTTCTCGCGGATGCGCGCGTCGTTCGGATCTTCCTCGTCCGCCTTCTGCTCGGCGTCCATGTCGCGCTTCAGCTTGACGTGCTTGGCGAGCACCTCCGACATCAGTCACCGATCCCGCCGGGCACCTGGATGATCGACCGCTCGGGGCCAGGGCCGCGCTCGATGTCGACCACCACGTAGCTCGGCCCCTTGGCCAGCGTCTTCTCCAGCAGCGCCTTGCAGCCATCGCAGCCGTAGACCTCGCCGAGCCGGACATGCTTGACCGGGCGGTTGCCCGGACCGCGCAGGTCCACGCAAGGAAGCTGCCCGCCATGCTGCGCTGCCAGCGCCATGGCCGCCTGCGCGTAGTCCTTCAGGAAGTCGAACAGCGGCATGAAGGTGCGCGCCCGAATGGCCACCTTCCGTGAGCCGCACTGGCAACGCGCGTCGGGCGGGAAGTGTGAGCGGTGGACCTCCTCGGCCGTGGTGCGCCCACCGAATAGCTGTCGCCGGTGGATGTTCTCGGGCTTGCTCATGGCGTCGATTCTACACGAGGCCCGGCCGCGATGCGCCGAACCCGTAGCAGGTTCTCCTCGGCCAGCCGACGCGCCTCCTTGGCCTTGTGCCAGGCCAGCCAGGCGTTGTCCTCGTCGTTGCGCGCCCCGCGCAACGACTCCTCCGCTGCCAGCACTATCATCCGGTCAATCGTGCTCATCAGCGCGCGCTCCCATCCGGCTGCCCGTACACGCGCGACAGCTCACGCCAGGCCAGCCCACCCAGCCCGGCACCGAAGCGCACGGCGATGTCGTCGATGAACAGGTCCACGCCAGGCTTGTCGATCTCGCCGCCCTGGTAGATGTAGTCGAAGACGCCAGCTAGCTCGCGCGTGACGAACGAGAGCATCTGCCTGTAGCGTGCCTCGTTCAGTCGATACTCCTCGGGCACGCGCGGGTGCGGCATCTTGACGCCGGCTCGCACGAGCGGGTCGAGGTAGAGCGGGTCGCGCAGCGACATGCGCGCTCGGCCCGACCAGAGCACGAGCGTGTGGCGCGCACGCTTGAACGCTTGCAGCGCCTCACGCGCGCCGGGCATGAACACCAGCGGCGTCTCCACGTCGTCATAGCGCCGGCCGTCCTGCTGCACGATGGTCCCGTCGAAATCGACCGCGATGATCATGACTCCCCGAGAATGTCGTCCATGTAGGTGAAGTGTTCAAGCGTGCCATCGGGACGCACCAACTGGACTTCGGTTTCCCGACCGCGAATGATGGTCTTCCCTTTGGAAACGGTCCCGCGCTTGCCCAGCTCGCGGAAGGTCGCCGCGGCACGCTGCCGGTCGGTGCGCGGGCGGACACCGTTCTTCCGACCCTTCGCCCGGTTCTCGCGCGCGCGGCTCACGTGATCATCACGTTGCCGGCTTGGCCGGAGCGCGCTTCTCCAGCTCGGTGAACCCGGCAGCCTTGGTGGCCTTGGCTTGCGCCAGGTCGGCCTTCAGGGACAACGAGCGCAGGAAGGCACCACCGGCGCGCTTCTCCAGCTCGGTGAACGTGGCCGCCGCGTGCATGCGCTCGACCACCTCGTCAAAGCGTGCGCGGTCGCGGATGCGGATTTCGACTGAGGAGCGTGTGTTGGGCACTGCACGGAAGCTCAGCTCGGTGAGCGGGCGGCCGTCACACTCGACCTCGATGGCGGTATCCTCACCCTCGAAGGCGAACTCGGCCAGCAGTGCGCGTGCGTTGTCGACCGCGTTCTTGCCCTGGCCATGGATGCCGACCAGCTCGACGAACTCGCTGACCGTGAGCCAGCCCTCGGCTGCGCGCCTGCGTCTTCCCATCACTCACCAGGCTTGCCCGATTCCCCGCCGGTTTTCATGGATGGCCCACCAGAATCGTCCATCGGAGCGAACACCGCCGGATACTTGGCGCGGTACTCGGGCAAGGTCAGCTCGCCATCGACCTTCGGCCCCATCCCCTTGGACGCGCGCACCTCGTTGATGGTCACGAGCCCGCCCTCGATCTCGTACTGGAAGAACTTGGTGCCGAGCGGCACGCCCGCGTTAGTCGGTGACGCGGAAGCCACCTGCGCATCGGGCGGCAGGTTGGCACCGGCTGCGGCCGGGCGCGCGCCCGCGCCCATGTCGTCCTCGCTCACGCCGTTCAGGCGCATCAGGTCGGAGTCGACCGACGCCTGGGACATGCCCGACTCACGACGCGCTGCGACAAGCATGGCATCCACGTCCTCGACCCGGAAGTAAGGGGCCAGGAACTTGGCTGCGTTCTCGTCGTCGAGCACGCCGGTTGCCTTGGCTGCACCCACGGCGGTCGCCGCGGTCTGCGCATCTTGGATGGACGTGTCGAAGTAGCCGGGCCAATGGACCGTCACGGCTTCGGGGTTCTCGGGCGGCTTGCGCTCAACGCGCGTGCCGTCCTTGGCCATACGCGGCGGCAACTTGATAGCGTAACGTACCAGGCTGTCACCCTCGACGCGACTCTTGCCGAGGCGCGTGGCGGCGGTGACCATCATGTCCATGAGCGGTGCAATGAGCCGCTGCCCGTACTGCTCGCGCAGCACGTCGGCCTTGGCCAGCATCGACTCGTACCGCTTGTTGACCTCGGTCGCCGTAGCCTGCCCCATGTCCGGCTGCTCCAGAACGCACTGCGCGACCTCCAGCGCGTAGCCACGCAGCTCGCCGACCATCTCGCGTGCAGCCAGCGGCCCGCTGCCGGTGATCTCGGCGTAGCGAAACGTACCCTGCGGCAGCTTGATGGCGTTGCCGCTGCCCTTGCGAAGCTGCGGGATCTCCAGGTCGCCCACGCCTTCGAGCACGGCAGTCGGGTCGCAGTTCGCGACCACGCCGCGCTGTGCCTGGGACAGCAGCGTGTCGATGGATTCGAGCAGGTCGTAGACCCCATGGATGTCCGGCTCACCGTCGATGTCGTCATCGACTGGAAGGTTCTGTGTCCAGACCGCAGGGCAGTAGCCAAGCCCATGCTCAGCCACCGACAGCTCGATCCACTGCGGCTCCTCGCCGCGGCCGACCGGCACAGGTGCGAACACCACGTCGCGCGCCGAGTCGACCACGCGGCGATACCACCACCACGTCGTGATCCAGCGCCCGGTCTGTGGGTCGCGGATCTCGCGCGGGTACATGTACCGCTTCTCGAAGCTGGCCAGCTTGTGCGTGATGCGGTCCTCGAACTCGGGGAACACCCACCGCGGGTCATGGACCTCGACGACAGGCTTGCCCGCGGAGAACTGGAAGCTGGTGCAAACTGAACCCGTGGCACCGCCGTAGGTACGCGCCTTGATCAGCGCCGGCCAGAGGCGAGCGGCCTCGGCGAGCGCGTCAGCGAAGTCGTCGGTCACCGGGTCGGTCGACCCGAGGCGTGGGTGCCGACGCTCGCTGAACAGGAGCCCGGTGAAGCGGTCGGTGATGACCTTGCCGAGATGGTAGGGCGCGCTTGGGCGGCGGAACTTGAGCGGCAGGTCGGCCATCTGCCCGCCCGCGTCGTAGAAGCCGGGCGGGATGAAGCCCTGCTGCGCGATGGCCTCGCGCTCCACAGGGTCGGCGCGCTTGGTGCCGTCCCAGTCGCAGGTGCGCGCGTCGTAGCTGGCGCAGCAGTAGACCGCCCAGCGGCGGTTCATCTCCATCTGGCGCGGGGACATGCCCATTCGGCCGATGCGGTCGCCGTAGACTTTGTAGTCGATGGCTCCGGCCATGTTTCTCCAGGCGTCCGGCTGGCTCATGGCTTCACGCTATCACGTGCCCGCGCAGCCAGCTCGTCGAACGTGTCGAGCGCCCGCAGCTCGGCCACCACGTTCTCGACCTCGACGCCTTGCAACACCAGCTCGACCGTGAGGCGGTTCTGCCGACCGTCGCAGCGCATGGTAAGCGAGAGCACGTTGTTGAGCTTCATGCGCGTGCCGTCGTCGCCGAGCACCCAAACCTCCAAGTCCTGCCCGCGCGCGGCCGACACCGGACCTGGCGCACCGACAGCGTGCGTGACCATCCCGGTGGTCAGCAGGATCTTCACGGCTTGGTCGTCTCGTCCACGCCAGGCAGCTTGACCTGCTTGCGCGGGGTACGCGCCACCTTGCGCTGCGCATCCTTGCGGAAGACTGCCCGATTCATCTCTGGCAGCGCGGCCCACGCCAGCTCACGCGCTTCGGCCTCGACTTCCTCCTCGAACGAGCGCGCGTGGTACTGGCAGCTCGGCTCGTGCTCCAGCGCCACCTCGTCGCCCTCCTCCAGCTCTTGCGACGCACCGCAGCACGAGCAGGACAGCTTGCCCTTCTTGGGCACACGCATCGGCCCACCTGGCTGCTCAGTCGCCACGCGCATCGGCACGGAGTCGATTAGCTCCTGCACCTCGACCATCCGCTTCTCGTCCGTCTCGCTCACAGTCGCCCCTCCAGCCCGTTCTCGTCCAAGTCGAACCCGGCGCGGCGCGCGGTGATGATCCCACCGCACGGACACGGGGTCATGCGGATGGCGAAGACGTAAGCCTTGGACAGCTCGCGACCCTGGATGTGGATCGTGTGCGTGCGCTCGCATGCGAGGCAGGTAAAGCGCACGGCTCCAAGCTCCTCGCGCGCACGCTGCTCTGTCTCGACCTTGCTCATCACGGTTGGATTCTACCCTAGCGGCTGAACAGCGGCCCGTTGTCTGTCGGCACCGGAAGCGCGGCGCGGGATGCGCCGCATGCTGGGCAGCGCGCGCAGTGGGCGCACGCCGTCACCACGCTCTTGCACTGTGGGCACGCGTTGCGCGTCCCCTTGAGCGGGCGCGGGTAGACGCCGAGCACGGCACGCCAGGCAATCGCACGCCGGCCGGTCACGCGGCAGGCGCGGGTCATCGCATCGACCGCCAGCCCTTGCCGCAGCAGCTCGGACAGCCGCTTGTGCGCGTCCACCGAGCCGAGCACCTGATCAACCTCGCGCCCGGTCATATCGCCGTTCAGGGAAGTCACGGCTTCACGCAGCACGCGGAACACCGCGGCCCGCTCCTTGGTCAGCAGCCCTTCGGCCTCGGCCTGCTGGTACGCCTCAACGCTGGTATCCCTGGTGTCCATCCGTCCTGTCTTGCCCGGTCGGCTACCTGTTTACCGGCTCTGAAGGTCCAGCCGGCCGGTCGCCGCCTTCGCCCCGGTCATGCGCGCGCCCTCACGAGCGAAGAACAGGGACATCAACCGGTCGCCGGTGTGCGCGGTCGGTTCGTAGTAGAGCATCTCGTTCAGCAGCGCCTCGACCTCCGGGTGTCGCTGGTCGCCATCGCACGGGATGATCCACTTGCCCATCGACAGCTCGGTGGCGATGCCCTCGACGCCGAACTCGGGGTGCGCCTTCGTGCGCCCGGTCGTGTAGCCGCGGATGGGCACGGCTGACTGCCCGCGTGCGAACTGCCGGATATAGTCCTGCGCCGCGTTGTTCTCGACCACCACGATGGACTGGTAGCGCCGGTGCTGGTCGATGATGCGCCCCACGATGTCGGGGCCACTCCAGCGCCCGCTCTCGATGTTCAGGATCTCGCGGTCCTCGTTCGGGTGGATGATGATCGTCGTCATCACCGTGAGGTCGGCCGAGCTGTGCTGCTGCACACCAAGGTCAACGCCCGTGACCACGCGGCAGCCGGGCGGCACGGACTGAAGCCCGTAGGCCAGCCGGCGACCGTTGCCGCGCGCAAGGCACTTGGCGATCCACTCCCAGCGGAACCGAGCCTCCTCGTCCGTGCGTGGCTTGCAGAGCATCTGCCGCGCGAACTCGATGGGACCACGGTCCTGTCGTGCGCGCTCGATGCGCTCCTGTGGCCAACGCTCGGGCCAGCGCGGCGTGCCGGTCGTTTCGTTGATGACCGGGTAGCGCACGGCCTTCCAGCCCTGTCGCCGAGCAAGGTTGTGCAGCAGGTCATCCGGGTTGAACGCGGTGCCGACCACGCACACGCGCGCAGTCGCGGTGAGGCGACCGGCCAGCGTGGCGTCGTACCACTCGATCAGCTTCTTGCGCTGGTCGGCTGTCCGGCAGTTCTCGTAGTCGAGCACGTCATCGAGGATCAAGAAGTCGACGCGAGCGCCGAGGATGTTGCCGCCGATGCCGCACGCCTGCACGCTCGGATCCTTGGAGATCAGCGGGCGCTGGACGTAGAGCTGGTTGGCTGACCAAGGGTCGCCAGGGCGCAGCCCGGTGATCGCGCGCAGCTCATCCGACTGCTCGATGTACTTCGAGATGGACCTGATCAGCTTCGCTGCCTGCCCGTGCGTGTTGGACACGATGGCCACGCGGCAGGAGTTGTTGCGGCCCAGCTCGTAGAGCGTCCGGCCGATGGACACCTGCTGACTCTTGCCTGCCTCGGTGTGCGACCAGATCACCAGGCGGTCATGCTGGTCAATCAGGTCGTGCCAAGCCTCGTGCATCGGGGCCAGGTGAATCGGCTCACCCGTCGTCTCGTCACGGATGATCATGGCGTTGAACAGCGCCGGGTCGGAGAGTGCGAGCGGGCGCAGCCGGTCGAGCCCGCCGCGTGCGCGTCGCCAGCCTTCGAGTACCGGCGCGCCCTGCACTACAGGTCCCGCACGACAGGCCCGTCGCTCGGAAACGACACGGCCATCATCGGCTGCTCGGGCTGCGGCTGGGACGCCGCGCGCCCGCGGTTGAGCAGCGCGGACAGGTGCGATGCGGCCGAAGCGTAGTCGCCCTCGCTGCTGCCGTTCATGTCGAAGTGGACCATGAGCGCGATGGCGGCGAGGACACCTTCGCGCCAGTAGCCCTCGGCAACCGATTCAGCCAGCACGTACTCGCGCGCGACGCCGCCGGCTGGCACGCGGTGCCCTTGCTGGCAAGCATCCTGAAGCCGGTTCGCTGCGGTGGCGAACGCACGGCACTCGGGGCAGTAGTGCGCGCGCAAGGTCGGTGGCAACAGGCGCTTGTAGTGTGCGGCTCGCTGCGCCGTGATGGCCTTCTCCTCCTCCTGCGCCTGGAAGTCGAGCGCCTGCTGGGCAACATCCTCGCCCATGTCCTCCTTCAGCATCTCCAGCCACTCCGGCCCCATCCGAATCCGCACGATGGCTTCGGCTGCGGACTTCGCGCTCAGCATGGCCAGCCCGGCCTCACCACGCGGGTCGCCCCCTTCACGCTCAGGCGGCAGCTCGCGCACGCCCTTTTCGTCCTGCACGATGCGACGGCCCGTCATAGTCACGGCCAGCCCGCAGTTCAGACACAGGCCGGGCTTGACGACCATCGCTCCGCACGCCGGACAAGCAGGCGCATTACCCGCACCAGGCTCTCCACTGAAGTCGACCATGCTAGTGGACTTGCCCGTTTCCGTTCCCGTTGCCGTTACTGCCATGCCCTTCGCCAGCGCCGTCCACCACGACGACCGCCGTGTCACCCGTGGTCGGGTGCGCCAGCGGATGCCGACGGCGCGCCATGGCCAGCAGCTCAGCGGCGTGCTCGATGTCGCGCGCAGCTTCCTCGATGGACGGTGGCTCCAGCTTCACGCCCACGATCTCGGTCGGGTCGCCCACGCGCAGCCGCTCCAGCTCGATGGCCAGGCGTGAGGCCATGTTCACCTCGCGGGTCGCACGCACCAGCTCCTTCATGAGCATCAGCATGTTCTTCTGCGACAGGTTGTCTTCGCGGACCATCTTGCCGATCTTCTCGGCGAGCACCTTGGCCGTGCCCCAGGCCATCGCCACGAAGCCCTGCGCGTTCATCGCGTTCTTGCGTGCGGACTTGGAGAGCAGCGCCTCATCCGCCGCCTGCTCCATCCCGTCCATGTGCGCCTTCTCGAACAGGTCGGCGATGCGCCTGCGCGCACCGACCTCGGCCTGCTCCAGCTTGTCGGTCGCGGCCTGGCGTGCCGCGGCCAGCGCGGCAGCGGCTTCGGTCTGCTCGACCGTGAGCAGACCGAGCTGCTCCATGACCCCAGCGATCTCCAGCTCCATGCGTGCAGCGCGTGCGTGGAACTGCTCATCCGCCAGCACCTCGCGGGCGGGTAGCCAGTTACGTCCAGGCCACCCCAGGTGATAGGCGCGGCGGGCAGTTCGGCTGTCGCAGCCAGCCCTTCTTGCGGCTTCCTCCCAGTTCATCTGCTTGCCTTCGGCAGCTATGGACCGGAAGGCTGCCAGCATGGCGTCGTAGTTCTCTCTGGTGATTGCTCTTTGACCCATGGATTTCAGCGGCTTGTGGGGCCGCAGGGATTTATGCTGACAGCATCAGACGGGAAGGTCAACCGCGGTGCTCAATGAGCACGACCTCAGCACAACGGACACCAGCTTGAACGAGCGCGTAACCGGCGAGCGTGGCGAGTACGTCGGATAGGCAGACCAGCCAGGACCGCGTGGTCACGTTGCCTTGACGCGCACGAAATTGGGCAGGTTCGGACTGCCCGTCTTGAGCCGGCCGGTCAGCTTGGCGTGATCCAGCTCCAGCTCCATCTTGTTGATCTTGGTCTTGAGCAGGTTGGCGATCACACGCGCCTCCTCGACCTTAATCTTCTTGGAGCAGCAACTCTTTCAGCGCAGGAAAGCCGCACCTCTTGGTCGCTCCCCTTGACGTGTCGCCGGCCCTTCTTCACTTCAACATCTCGGCGAGCACGCCGTGTCTCACGTCCCAGACTTCCTGCGCGGCAGCGAGCGCCGACCAGCGCTCACCACTCGAACTGCTACCCCCACGCATCGCCAGCTCGAACACGGTGAGCACCGCCGGATCGGCCAAACGCGCGAAGTAGCAGCCTCGGATGATGCCAGCCCGACAGCAGCGCGGGCACATCACTCCTCGGGGTAAGTAGTCGAAGTCGGACAGTGCGGACAGTGCGTCAACGTGACCCGCTGGACAGACAACCAGTATCATTCAGCGACCACCCTTCCACGACGCTTGCCAGGCACCATCGCTCGGCCAGCCGAACTCGCGCAGCACGGCGAACCCGGCATCGTTTACCCGGTCCCAAGCTACCTGACCCCACTCTGCCTGGTTACGCGGCTGGACGAGCCCGACCATGGTGGCGACCGCTGGAGCCAAGCGCATCGCCGGGTAGCGACACGTACTGCGTTGTGGCGCGCGCCCTGGTCGGTTGACCTCGGCGAAGTTCCGTTCCGCGTGCGTCGTCTTGCGTGGACAGGACCGGATGAAGCGCCGGCCATGCGTCTCGGTGAGATGCCCCCACTGGCAGACGTACACTGCGCGTGCCTGGTTCACCTGGCCACTCCCGACAGCGCGCCGGCCAGCCCGCGCAGCTCCAGCCCCATCTCGACTCCGGCCACCCAGACAGGCGGTAGGCAGTCCACACCGGCCATGGCTCCGATCAAGGCACCGGCTATCGACGCCGTGCTGTCCGAGTCGCCCGCGTGCGCAGCGGCCCGCCACAGCGCCAGGCCAACCCGCTGCGGGCTTGGAAGCTCGCCCCCGCACCAGCACGAGGCGACAGCGGCGATGCCCCAGGCGAGCGCCTGGTCACCCACCCAGCCTCCACCAAGCTGCCTGGACAAGTCGGCCGCGGTCGCGTCCGAGCCCAGGAACCCGCCCGGCCCGGTGGCTGCGCCCAAGGCGACCGCCCCGTTCAGCAGCCCAAGCAGCGCGTGCTGGTCGCCAGCTCGCTCAGCGCACAGGTGCTCGGCCAGGCGCAGCGCGTCCGGCAGCGGCTCCCCACGCACCAGCCCCCACACAGTCGCAGCCAGGAACCCGCCCGGCAGCCAGCCGCGCACGTTGCCGTGCGTGAGCTGCCCGGATGCGCAGGCGAAGTCGAACGCCGCGTGACGCGGCAGCCCGGCCACCAGGCCGTAGGGTGCTGAACGCATGACCACGCCACAGCCAGCCGAGTCGTTGGCCGCCGGGTGTCGGCCGTCGGCGCGCAGCGCGAGCGCGGCCAGGGACATCAGGCAGGTCGAGCCCGGCGCACGGTCGACGTGCAGACGCGAGTCATCGAGCAGCCGGCGCGGCAGGCCGGGCACGATGCGGTCGTCATCGAGCGCGCCGAAGTAGAACGGCGAGCCCACGCGCGCCGGGTCTTGCGTCGAGTACCAGCGCAGCATGGCGGCAGCTTGCCCGCGCAGCGTGGCCCGGTACGCTAGCCCCTCGGCCACGAACAGGGTCATCTGCGTGTCGTCGGAATGGTGCGGCCCGACCGCGGCCGGTGGCGCAGGCGGGAAGGGTCCGCGCTGGAACTCGATGGGGTAGCCGAGCTGGTCGCCCACGGACACGCCGAGCAGGCAGCCCATCGCGCGTTCGGGGATCGGCTTGGCGCTGTCCGCGACCATCAGCGCACCCAAACGTAGATGGTGTTGGATGCGCGTGGCTCGACTTGCATCGCGGGCGGGTAGCCAGTTACGTCCAGGCCACCCGAGATGGTAGGCGCGGCCGGCCGGATGACCGGGACCACGTCACCGGCCGTCAGCTCCAGTCGGTCATCCTTGACCCGCACGTCGATGAAGGTCTGCGTGTGCGCGTCCTCCGGTTCGAGGCACCGCAGCATGAAGCGCACGGTGCTGCCGGCCGGCAAGCCATGCTCGGCCATGCCATCCACGAGGATGGTGTCTGACTCCCCCGGCGTGGTGGCCTGGTGCGCCTTGGCCTTCCAGTACGCCACGTCCTCGCGTAGCCGGTCGCGCAGCCGGGTCATTTCTTGCTGCGCCCACCGTGGCAGCTTGCTCTCGTCGTTGGTTCGCATCACACCGCCGCCTGCGCCGCGGTCGCGGCCAGCACCCGGCCAGCCGGGCGGCTCATCAGCGCGAAGTGCGCATCGCGACCAGCCTTGAGCGTCGCCGTGATCTCGACCTCGACGCCGCGCAGCTCCGTCGCCACCGTGCCACCCATCGTGAGCGCGTTGGGCACCGTGCCCCAGGTCAGCCAGGTGCCGGCCGTCGTCGTCACCTTGACGGTCATCTTCCAGGTCGCACCGTAGTTGCCCTCGTGCAGCTTCACGCTGACCACCGTGCCGCGGAAGGTCACGCGGCCGACCGGCGCGGTGACATGCGCCTCCTCGACACGGACCACCACCGGGCGACTCGCCTCATTCGCCAGGCGCAGCACGAAGGCCACCTGCTTGGGCGACAGGCTGCGGTACTGCACGAAGCGCGCGCGGATGTCGCGCACGATGTTGTGGTCCGTCTCCAGTGCCGACTCCAGGCCGGGGTTCGCGGCCAGGAAGTCCGCGCGCTCCTTCTCGCACTTGGCCTTCTTGACGGCCACCGCGCGCGCCTGCACGCGACGACCTTGCTCCAGCTCGTAGGCCGAGCGGTCGGCGAGCAGGCTGTACTTATCGGCGCAGTCATGGCCGACGTGGATGTACTCGCCCGTGGGCAGGTGCTTCCACACGTCGCCGTAGCGGTAGCGCGCGCCGCACACCGAGCATTTGCCCGTGTCGCCCGTCGCCGCGAACACCGCGCCGAGCGCGACCAGCCGAGCGATGCAGCACTGCGTGGTCATCGCGGGCTGGAAGGCGCAGCCGGTGACGCGGCAGGTCAGGCCCATCGGCGGCAGGTACGCGTCACCCAGGTCGTAGCTCAACACGTACTGGTAGTCGGCCGGGATGATCGCGCTCGGGCGGTGGCAGTCAGTACGCATCGTCATCGTCGTTCCCTCGCTGGTCAATCGCCAGCAAGATCAATCATAGTCCTTATGGGATTAATGTCAACGATGTTTTTCATGTTTTTTATGGTTTCGTAAGCACACGTAACCACTAACGAAAAAGCGCGGCCCGCACCTACTTCTCGACGGTGCCGGCCGGTGCCGGTGCGACCGCGGCCCGGTCACGAAGCCGCTCGGCGATGGCGCGCGCGGTCGCGCATGCGTCGGCGTGTTGGGTGTGCATCGCGAGTCGGCGCGCCATGTCCAGCAGCGCACGCTCGGCCTGCACCAGCAGCGCAGCATCGTCCGGATGTGGTGGTGGTGGTGCCGCCGCAAGATCGTGTGCGCTGCGACGCAGACGCATCCCGTCACCGCGCCCCATTAACCAATCCCGAGGTCGTCGAGCACATGTGCAAGCAGCGCGGCCGGCGAGTACCGGCCGTCGAGGATACACGCCTGCGGAAACTCCTCGGCCACGTTGCGGTAGGCCGCGCGCTGCTGCTCGACCTCGGCCAGTTGCTCCGGCTCGTACAGCTCGTTGCGCTTCTCCTGCCGCGCCGCGCGCCGCTCCAGCGCAACCTCGGCGGGCACGTCGAGCATGTAGATCCTGTCAGGCATCGACAAGCGCGCTGCGTCTTGCACCGCGCGCACCGCAGCCATCCCGTGCTCGCGCGTCTGATAGATGCGCGCGCTGAACACGGTATGTCGGTCGCAGAGCACGGCGGCACCGTCGGCGATGTGCTGGCGGATGCGCGCCTCGCAGTCGCGTGCGTCGGCAGCGAACAGCCACAGCATCGCACTCGGGTCGATGACCACCTTGCCGTCGAACACGTCGCGAATGAGTGAGCCGATGATCGAGTGCCGACCAGGGAACGCGATGCGTGCGTGCGCGCGCCCGTGCGTCGACAGCGCGTCGCTCACCGCCCGGCATAGCGACGACTTGCCGGAACCGTCCATGCCCTCGAACCAAATGTACGGAGTCACGGCTTCTCCTTGGTGAAGTTGCGCCACATCGCGCTCGGCTGCGGCTCGGGGTTCCGGTTGCCACCGTACTTCGACTGCGCGCGCTTGCCGTAGTCGACCGAAGGCAGCGAGGCCGGGACGTGGTAGGTGAGCTGGCCGATGGGCATGCCGGCATAGATTTTCACCGGCTGGATGCAGCTCAGCTCCATCGTCCAGTGCCCACAGAAGCCGATGTCACCGCGGCCTGCTGTCGCGTGGATGAAGATGCCCAGCCGACCGATGCTGCTCTTGCCGTCAAGGTAGGGAACGTGCGCGTGCGTCTCCGTGTACTCCTCCGTCGCAGCTAGGTAGAGCAGGCCCGGCTTCATCACGAAGCCGGCGGTCCCGAGCGAGATGCGGATCACCGGGTTGTTGACGCGCGCGTCGAGGTACTCGTGCTGGTAGTAGAGCAGTGTGTGCCCGAGATGAACGTCGTAGCTGTTGGGGCCGAGCGCGTCCGCGCGGAACGGCTCGATGACGATGGAGCCATTCGCGTGCTCGCGCCTGATGTCGGCGTCTGAGAGGATCATTCGTCCACCAGCCCATCGCAGTTCACGCAGCGCCCATTGTGTGACAGCGACGGGTTACAGGTGCAGTCAAGATCGGGCAGGTCGATGCTCGCGTTCAGCAAGGGTGTGCAGCGCGCGGGCAGTGGCGTGTGATCGCCGATGCCGTCCTCATCTGCGTCGTGCCCGGTCAGGTAGGCGCGTGAGTCAGCGTCGGCTTCGTTCGTGCCAAGCACGGACACGCGACAAGCCCGCGCACGACACACCGACTCACCGCCGATACGGTGGCGCGTCGACTCCCCGCAGACGCAGCAGAGTGCGTAGGTATCCTGGCTCATCGTTCCTCGTCTTGCCCGCGCGCGGGGCTTCTACGCGGCGCGCACGCTTGCGCGCGTCAAGATAGTGTCACGAACGTGCGCCGCGACTGCGCGCGCGAGCAACGGAGGCACGCTGTTGCCGATGCGCGCGTACTTCGCGTGAGCCGAGCCCGGCATCGAGAGCGCAAAGGAGTCGGGGAACGAGGAAATACGCAAGCACTCGGATACGGATAGTAGTCGCGGCGCGGCCCAATGGGTCAGCTTCATCGTCTTCGATAGCGTTGGTGACGGACGGTTGGGGTGCAACTTAGCCCAGTTGAACCACGAGTCTGGCAACCTCGCGGGGGGCGGCTGATCGGGGTGCATCTTCTTCCAGTTGAGCCACGCTGTATTATTCGAATGCCCCTTTTTGAAGGTGAAGCCGGGGAGCGTCTGGCTCCACATAT
>Ga0315274_10007369_pt1 | contig 15932 bp, 24 predicted proteins | sample YL17G02_20_MG_FD_203700 | JGI IMG/M metagenome (GOLD analysis project Ga0315274, IMG submission 203700) | Sediment microbial communities from Yellowstone Lake, YNP, Wyoming, USA - YL17G02_20 | ecosystem: Environmental > Aquatic > Freshwater > Lake > Sediment | place: USA: Wyoming | collected... | reverse complement strand
GGTGCTTTTCGCTTTATGATCCTGACGCAATTGCCACGGCAAAGAAAAACAAATTAGACCCAAAAGGGTATGACGTTTCCCATTACATCCGTTAATCAGAATCCTTAAATTCTGCAATATCCCTTATTGATGCATGGGCGGAGCAGATGATTTTTTCCTGGAAATCAAACCTGGTGAAAAGAAAGGAAAAGTTCTGAATGATTTTAAGAAAGCCGCTGCAAAAGCAGTTTATGTCGATTCCATTTCGGGCTCAGAGCTGCAAACATTGCGTGATTTTGAAGGAAGGCCCATGGGCAAATTCCTTCTGATACACTGGCAGGCTTCGTGGCGAATTAGAGACGTCTTCGTAAAAGAATCCTTCAAAAGACACGTAATAGAGGGCAGCATATATTTTGAAGGCAAATTAGCTGGCGCTGCTGACGGACGTTTGTTGTATAAAGGCAAAATAATTGGTTTAGTTAAAGACGTGCCTGGTAAGGGCCTCAGGTTTGGCAAGTTTTCAAAACCGCTTAGCTGGAAAGAAGATGCACTCAAACAAGAAAAAGACTTGAAAAAATTGCTACTAGGTTTGTCTAATAAGTAGTTAGTTTTAAATCCCGCGCACTTTGCGTGTTTCAGCTCAAAAACCAGCTTCTACTAATAAACCTTAAAAATCGACCTGTTTACTCCAGTATACAAAACAAAAGCTTTATATAGTATATATTGTCAATATAGACAATAAAATGGCTGATATTGCAGTCAAACGGAAAGTTTTACCTGAATTCATGATACCTGGCGGTATAACTGCCTTACTCCTGCTCATAATTTTCTTTGTGACATTACCACTATCACTAGCGCTTTATGCTCTAGCAGCAGCGCTCATTTTTTTAGCAATTACATATGCCGCATACAAAACTCATTGCCCTCATTGTAACAGAGCCTTTGCAAAAACTTCAACGGGTAGTGAAGAGCTAAGCAGACATAAAGAAGACATGATTAAAACGGTTACAGACGTTGTGAGGGATGAGAATGGAGATGTTATTCAAACCACGGAACGCGATATAGTCGTTCCGGTTTATGTAATAAACATGAGGAAACATTTTGCTTGCAAAAAATGTGACCATAAATGGAGTAAAGATTTTACTAAAAAAGAATTACTTACGTACTCTAGCAAAGAAAATAAAATTATTCGGTATAAAAATCCCTGCAAAGACTTAAGAGATTCTCTAGGCCCTCCGCCAGATATGAACAAATTTTTCTGGGGATAAAATTAGTGTAATTTAAGGACTTAATCTTGATTATCTTACCTAGAAATCCTTAAATCTCCCAAATATACTTTATGTCCATGGCCAAAAAGCACCTGAAATTATTCGCAACTTTTCGTAATAAGACTAAATTTCCTTTTCTAAATCCCGAAGAGTGTGTGGGCACTCATATCTATTGGTGGGCTATAGGTAGGGCACCAAAGGAAGACTCTTGGTATCCTGCTTGGAAAAAAGCAATAAAAGTCCAAAAGAGCGCATGGGACTACTCAAACTGGGAAGAGATAGACTACTTAGATATTCCTAAGCGAGCACTAAAAGGATATGGTTCAGGCAAATTTTTACCCGCTTTTGGTGATGCATATTATGCGGGTTGCGGAAAATATGTCTATAAAATTGAGATGGATATGAAAGCTGCTGCACGAATGGGACAAGGGTTTATTCCAAGAATTTGCCATAGACGACGTAGATTTCGCTAATTAATAACCATTCCAGTTACATTTAAATCCCCGCATGTGCCTTATTGATGCATGGCCGTTAAACCGTCCAAGCACATAACAATTTCAAAGTCCAAATTTATACAGGGCTTGAGCTGTCCACGATACCTTTGGTATATTTTTAACGCACCTGAAAAACTGCCGCCAATTGATGAAGCCACACAGGCGCTCTTTGACCAGGGGCACGAAGTTGGCGAGTATTCCAAGAAACTATACCCTGGCGGAATTGAAATTCCGCACGACTATAATTCCGTGGAGAAAACCAAAGAACTTCTGAAAAAACGGGTTCCGCTTTTTGAAGCATCCTTTGCCTACAAAAATTCCTACTGCAAGGCAGATATTTTAGTTCCAGTTGGCAAAGATGAATGGGACCTTTACGAAGTAAAGAGTTCTGCCAGCCTTAAGGAAGAGCACATTCCAGACATTGCTTTCCAGCTTTATTGTATTCAAGGCGCAGGCGTGAAAATACGCCACACCCATTTGATGCACATAAATAACGAATACGTCCGCAAGGGCGACATAGAGCCAAAGAAATTGTTTGCAATCGAGGATACAACAGATGCGGCATTAACAGTAGCGCCAACAATTGAAGACCTGATTAACGGGATGCTGAAAGTAATTCAAAGCCCAAAGGCGCCAGAGCCCGAACTTGGCACCGAATGTTTAGATCCTGGTGAGTGCCCGGTCTGCCTCAATGACCTGCCAAAGAATAATGTTACCGAACTCTATTGCTTTGGCAAGAAAGCATATCCTTTGCTTAACCACGGGACTGTTTTAATCAAAGATGTGCCGGACAGCGATCTTAATGAAAAGCAATTAATCGAGAAAAATACAGTTGTTACCAAGAAACCACACATTGAGCCTAAACCCATAAAGAAGTTCCTGGAGAAGCTAACATATCCGTTATACTTACTGGATTTTGAGACAGTTAACCCTGCAATACCATTATTTGACAATTCCAGCCCGTATCAGCAGGTGCCATTCCAGCTATCTCTCCATGTATTGCAAAAGCAGGACGGCAAGCCGGAACATTACGAATTCCTTGCAGATAGTCCTGATGATCCAAGGCCTGAGGTTGTAGAAGCCCTTAGGGCTATCGGGCCCAAAGGCACGGTGTTGGCTTACAACATGAGTTTTGAGAGAAGAGTCCTTGAAGACCTGCTTGAAGTCTTTCCAAAGGAAAAGTGGCTGCAGTCAGTCATCGACAGGCTTGAAGACCTGATAGTGCCTTTCAGAAGCTTCTCGTATTACGATCCCAAGCAGCAGGGCAGCTGCTCGCTGAAAGCAGTCCTTCCGGCTTTGACAGGCAAAGGCTATGAGCACCTGGAAATAAGCCAGGGCGATGATGCTGCCCGCAAATTCCTTGAAACCACATACAAGAACAAGCCCATGAGCCCAGGGGAGAAGCAGGCCCTCAGGAAAGCGCTTTTGATTTATTGCGGTCAGGACACATCAAGCATGATTGACATACTCAAAGTGCTGGAGAAAGTGAAATGAAAATCCGCGCAATAATATATAACTATGGCTCTTAAAAAAATACCTTATACATTAGAAACTGTACTGAAGAAAAATTTATCAAAAAAAGAAGATTCTAAAACAAGAGACTTACTTAAAGGCCTTTCATCTGCTCGAAAACGTGGCTATTTAAATAAGAAAGAATTTATTGAAATTATCCTTTGGAAAACTACTGGCAGAAGTGTACCCCTTGCAAAATTAAATCCGGAAAGTAAAATAATTAAAATTACTAAACAAGCATTTTGCACTAATTACGAAAAGAGAAAAATTGAAATTCTAACTAGTCTTTCTGGCGTAGAAGTTCCAGTAGCTTCTGCGATTTTGACATTAATTAGCCCTAGAAAATATGGCGTGATTGATGTAAGAGCATGGCAAGTTTTGTACCAAAAGAAAAAAGTAAATACAAACCCAAGTGGCGCTAATCCTACAGTTAATCAATGGTATCAATATCAGAACATTATACGACATTTTGCTAAAAAATTAAAAGTAACGCCTCGAAATATTGATTTAACATTATATATTATTCACAGCAAATATCAAAAAGGTACATTGTATGGCAAGTAAAATGAAAATCCGCGCGATAATCTTTGATTTAGATAACACTTTGATTGATTTTGTTAAATTCAAGAATGCCTGCGTCAGGGCTGCTGTCGACGCCATGATATCTGAAGGGCTAAGCGTAAGCAAATCAGAAGCGATTAACATAGTCTTCGAACTTTACAAGGAATATGGGTGGGATAATCAGAAGATTTTTGACAAGTTCCTAAAAAAAACAAAAGGACTAGTGGATTACAAACTTCTGGCAACCGCCATAACTGCGTACAGGCGGGAAAAAACAAAGCACATGAAGCCGTACCCAAATGTTGTTCCAACATTGAAAAAGCTGAAATCCAAAGGGATAAAATTAGCGATACTGAGCGATGCTCCCCGCCTTCAAGCTTACATAAGACTGGCGGATTTGGGCCTTCTGGATTATTTTGACCCGATTGTAACACTTGACGACACAGGCAAGAGAAAGCCGCATCCAGCACCCTTCAAAAAAATCCTCTCAGAATTAAAGCTCAAGCCGCAAGAGGTCCTGATGGTCGGCGATGCGCCCCAGTGGGACATCAAAGGAGCAAAGCAGGCAGGCATGAAGACTTGTCTTGCGAGGTATGGGCTAATGCCGCACACAGCTGCCAAGAAGATAAAGGCGGATTACGAGATTGGAGATATTAATCAATTATTGCGAATAATAAAATGAAAAGTTTTGACGAGATTCAAAAGTGGTTAGTCGAACAGTCAGAAAGAGCGCATAAAGAAGGCATACGACATGCCGGTCTTAGTGGTACAATTTGTGAAAATTTACTCATGTTAGAACTTAGAAAGTCTGTTCCGAAATTAAACTTTGATGGCGGAGTTATAAAGTTCTGCAAAGGCAAAATAAATAATACTAAACATGATGTCTCTAAACAAATTGATATAATAATTTACAAGGGTAAGCCTATTTACGATATTTTTGGCACTATCGTTGTTCATAGCAGTCAGGTTTTGGGTGCTATAGAAGTAACCAAATGGACTGAACCAAAAGAATTTAGAAAGGTTGTCAGTTCTTTACAAAGAGAAGAAGCGGAATTAAAAAATAAGTCGAAGAAAAAACTACGTCTTTTTTATGTTACTTTTAGGGCATCTAATAATTTACGCCCGAGCAAGTTTAAATCACATATCAGACATGGTTATTGTTTTTATGGTCGTACTAGCGGTTCTTATCCGTGGGAAGCACGATGGAAAAACTTTTCCATCTATGCCGGTCAATATGAAAAATTAGTAAAGGATGTTAAAAAACTAATTTAAGTTGTTATGGTTGCATACGATTGAGAAAATCTAGATATGGAAAAATGTCAGGTTTTTGAACTAAAAGAGCTGGATAAAGCGCGCTTCCTAAAAGAGAAGATTTCACCAAAATTAAACCGTTTGTGGAAGGAGCAAAAAATAATTGATTATTTCTACGCTCACTATTCAGAAATTTTCAAATTTTGCTTATTTGGAGTTACGGATAATATTGCGGTGAAGCTTAGAGAAGACCTTGCTAAAGAGGGCATTGTTCTTCCAGGCCCTAAGCCAGAAGATTTTGATATAAGTAAGATACTGGCGTGCTGTGGCAGAAAGATTACTGATCATCTAGAAGAAGTGGGAATTTCTAAAATAGATTCCGATAGCGAAGATAAATTTGTTGCGGAAATAGCAAAGTCTGAAATTAACGCTGAGGCATATGCTCCTTTGCACTGGGTTTTCAACCAATTAAAAGTTGACCCGTGCGAAGAAGTCAGAATACGAGAAAAAATTAAAACCCATCCGGATTATAAACTAGTTAAAACTTTGTGTGGCAAACAATATCGTTAATTGAAAACCTTATAAGTTTGTAAATTCTAGCTTGGTTATGGCTATAGACTTAATTTTTGTTATAATTTTAGTTATCTCTATTGGCGTTGCCGTAGTAATTGGTTATTTGCTAGGACAAAAGTTACGTGACCACTATTGGCAGGGTAAAATTCCGGATATTCGCGCGGAAGCCATAGGACGCTCCCGTTCAGTCTTGGCAGGCCAGTTTTCTGAACAACTGGCACCATATCTACCTAACTTTCCCTGGTCTCCTTCAGAAGCGCGTTTCGTAGGCAAACCAATAGATTTTGTCATCTTCAAGGGTGCTGACGAAAAAGAAATCAGCGAAGTTATTTTCGTCGAAGTAAAGTCAGGAAAGTCTGCCTTAAACCCGCAAGAAAGAAACTTACGTGACGTGATTAAGGATAAGAAAGTTAATTGGGCCGAGTATAGGATTCCTGAAGACCTAACAAAACGCAAGATGGACGAATTGCCCTAAATCACTAGCGAATCACAAGGAATGCGGGTATTGTGGTTGGGAAAGGGTTAAAGATTAGCAAAACGTTTAAATTATGGAATACGAATCAAACATATGAAATCAGCAATTTATATGGACGGAAATCGATTTGCTGAAACAGATTTTAATTTAGAAGACTCATTTGAGAAGATAGTAAAGGAAAATTCTAAAACTCTTTTTGGCTCAAAAACTATATATTTTGATTTAAAAAACAAAATTAACACTAAAACTCTTGGAGGTTCTATTCCGGATGGTTTTCTCTTTGATTTCAAAAATAAAGAAAATATTCAATTTTATCTGGTTGAAGTGGAATTAGAAAAACATGATTTTGATAGGCATATTTTCCCGCAAATCAAAAAATTCTTTGCATTCTTTAAAAATCCTAAAAGCCGGGAAGAATTGATTGGAAAATTGTTTGATTTTATAAAATCGAATCCTAAAATTGAATCGGAATTTAAAGAGTACCTTGGAACAAAAGAGATATACAAAACACTAAAAGATGTAATTGAAAATAGTCAAAATATTTTATTGATTATAGATGAGGCTAAACCTGAATTTGAAGAAACATCAGATACTATAACTGAATGGGCAAAGTTTGTAAAAATTGAAATTTTAAAACAATATACTGCGGAGAATAAAGTTATTTTCACACTTAATCCCGACTTTCAAGAAATAGGTTTTATAGAGTCCCCCATATCTGAAAAACCTGTTGGAGGTTATACTGAAGCATTTCATATGGAATATGCTGAAAAGAGCATAGTTAAAATTTATGAAGCGATTAGAGATGCCATGCTCAAATTCGATTCAAGTATACAAATAAACCCTCAGAAATACTATATTTCTTTCAGAAAAAATAAAAACTTTGCTTACGTTTATATGAAAAGAAAGAAAGTGTGGATTACGATCATGCTTTCTTATGACATTGCTAGAAAACTAATAGAAAAACATAAGATTACAGAAGAGGGTGAAGGTGTACAAAAATTTTATGGTGGTAAGTGCTTTTCTGTAATGGTGGAGAACGAAAGTAATTTGCAAGAAGTTCTAAAAGCGCTCAAAGAGGCCCACAAACAACAGAACAAGTAATTGAAAACCTTACAAATTCTCCAAGAATAGGCATAGCATTCGCATAGAATTGCATGAAGAATGCTTACTACTATATTTCTAATTTAGAATTCATTTCAGCGTATATATTTTTCAACAAATCGGTTATTTCTTTTAGCCAAATTTCTAAATTAGCCAATAGCGGCGCATTTACATACAGCTCTTCATTTTGACTAATTGGGCCTCGAATATTTTCAGGTATTGTATCGTGAGGTGATATCTCAAATTTTTCGGTTATTTCTCTGTCGCCCACTATTATTTTACCTTCATTTTTAAGTTTGCCAAAAATTTTAACATTATCCCCTATCTGTATAAAACGTTTTGATATCGGCGGCAATTCATCATGTTTCGTTGGGTTAACCACATCCCAAAAGTCCTTAATCCACTTTTGGTCCTGGAGATTGCATAGCAATTGATAGATTTTGGTATTTTTGATGTTTAAATCTGTAAAATCTTTCTCTATTTTCTTTTCAAATTCTGCAATTGGATCTTTTTTAGGTGTTGGATACGAATATGGAAAGTAACAAAATTTCGTGGGTGGTAAGCCTGCGTACTCTCTGATATCGCGGGCAGCAAAATCCAGAGATGATTTTAAATTTTCTAAAATGGCTTTAATTTTGGCGTGTACCTCATCAATATTAGTTATACCCAAAATATTTTTTTGCAACTTATCTACTATACTATGCCAGTCTTTTTGAGATATTCTAATTAGGCGCTCTATGTCCCTATTTCTCATAAGAAGGTGATTGTTAATTCATATTCTTAAATAGTTTTGGGCATTGAAAACCTTATAAATTTGCATATTTTTGCATTCTCATGCGATTTAAGAGAGACGGCAAAGAGCATACGGCAATAAAAGAGATAATCCTAGGTGATGGTACCATAATAGGAGTTTTTGCAGGTAGTCGTGGAGCTAATCCAGACCATGATATCCTTATCAAATATCAAGAAGGAGGGAAGCGATTAAGGACACCTAAACATATTCACTGGGTTATAGATTTGCTGATTAAGAAAGAACATAACAGAAAACTTACCCTTAAGTTTATGAGATATCTTAGGGACATGTACGAACGGGTTGAGGCATTTAAGAGCAAAGAAGACAGACAAAAATGCGAATTTAAAGAAACTACAACGGAAAAGTTAAAGCAATTTGAGGAATTAAATAAATATGGCGAATACAAAGTAGATTTTATTGGACATCTTATCGAATTAATGATTAAAATGGAAAAAAATACGCCTCCAGAAAAACCTGCGAGAGTCTTTAAGGAATTAATGGATGCGATGATTCAAGAAAAAGAAATATTTGTTATTGTAAGTAAAGCTACCCAAGTTGGAAGATAATTATTCTTTAAATTCTTCAAAAATAATTTCTGGTTGTTTTTCTGCCAAAGTTTTTTGGCTTTCTTGCATTCGCCTTTTAGCGATTTCGTAATATTTTTTGCTTATATCTATGCCGATTGAACTGCGACCATAATACTTTGCAACTATTGAAGTCGTACCCGAACCCACAAACGGATCTAATACGACGTCTCCCTCATCTGTGCAAGACAATATTATTCTCTTTAATAATTCGAAAGGTTTTTGTGTTGGATGTGGGCCCGCCCACTTCTCATTTTTTGGAGTTAGCGGTATTGACCAAACATTACGGGTTTGTTTACCTTTTGGATTTATTGAATCATAGATGCCATCTTTTGTCCATTGATAATTAAACTTCCATTTCTTACCGACACCGTTTTTGGTGGCCCATATGAGGTGCTCAGTACTTTCTGTAAAAAATCTGCACGTTATATTTGGTTGAGCGTTAGGCTTAAACCAAACTATGCTATTATTGATTTTTATTTCTGGATGAAACTCTTGGAGAATAAATCCGATTTGGTAAATATTGTGAAAGCTGCCCGATATCCACAAACTCCCGCCGTGCTTTAAAACTCGCAAGCATTCTTTAATCCAATCACAATTAAATTTGAAAAACTCGTCTTTAGTAAACATGTCCCAATCTTCTTGCATCGTTACATGTTTACTATATTTCCAAGCTAAGCCATTCTTTTTTGACATATTATATGGAGGATCTGCAAATACTAGATCGACAGAATTATCAGGAACATTTTTGAGTACTTTTAGAGCATCTCCCAAAATAAGTTTATGAGTAATCGTATCAGCGCCTCCGTTTCCATTTCCCAATTTGCTTATTTATATCTTTTTAGCTTCAGCCAGCTACAATTCCATAAAGCGAAATAGCTGATTGCAGCTGTGATTATCACCAACAGCATTCTTAGTTCAGCAGCCATATATACGTATATACGTGCATATATTTAAATATTTCGTTTTGTAAGTATATACGTATGGCTGAGAAAGTCAAGTTCACGACAACGCTTGACAAGAAACTTCTAATTGATGTCAAGAAAAGGGCTATCGATTTAAGCCAAAGTGTTAATGAGATTCTTGAAGGCCTTTTGAAGGATTGGTTGAAGAAACACTAACGGAAGAATTAAAAATTCTTGATTACTTTTTTCTATGATGTTATTTACGTGGCAAGAATTTATGCGGAACGCAGTTGTCACGGCTGCAGCAATTGTAACAACATTACAAACTGCAAAACCATTTACTCCATGGCTTACTAAAAAGTTAAGTGATATTTTTAATTTTAATGTGAAGTATCTGCGTTGGTTCGCTATCGTGATCGGAAATCTAATTCTGGTTTTTATTTGGTTATCTGTTTATTGGGCCATAATGGTAGTTGCGTACCAGGCATATGCTGCTTTTATCAAACCGCTGCTGTTTTAATGCGCGGCTGAAGAAGCACTAACGGAAGGGTTAAAAATTACCGATACAGTTATGAGTATGGAAAGCGTAATATTATTCGTTAACTACCTAATCGTTTTTGTGGTTATATCCGCAATTCTTGCTGCACTACATTGTTTCTTAGAACGAACCCTCAAAAATCGTAAATGGACATCGTATGCTATAGCATTTTTTCTTTATTTACTTAGCTACGTAATTACCATGGTTTTAATGATATTTCACGTTTTAGGCTAAGTAGTAACATTTAATCTCGCAGTTCTGCAGGTAGCCATGACCGCATCCCACAAATTATTAAGTAGCTGAAGAAGCGCTAAACTGGACGGAAGGATTTTATAATAGTTTGACTTATTAGTACTGGCAAAATGCGTTACGCAGACTATTTGACACCATTGATTTCAGGAACAGCCTTTTTAGCCGCGCCATTGTACTTTTCTAGTTACATTAGCACAATCTTGCAATTGAACAATTTTTCCACAGAACTGTTCACTTTCTCTTCTTTACTTTTCGGTTTAATATTAACTTCATATTCTATGCTCTTTGGTGTTTTGCCATTATTGAAACGCGACTTTAGGAAATCAACAACTATGAAAGAGATTAATCTCTACTTCAGAGTTTGTCTTCTGTTTCTCTTAATCGGCGTCATCTCAGCTGTAGTTTATTTCTTCGTAAACAATTATTTAGTGTTTCTGATAAATATTTTTTTACTAGGTTTAAATGTTGGTTTCCTCGGATATATATTATTTTTAATTAACGATATCTTTCAATTTGTTACTCAAGAATCTCTATAGCTTTTAAATAATTTATCGTTTTTCGAACACGTGTCTAGCGTGACTTTTTTAAAGTCGTCCACTAGAGCTAAGCCATCATTGTCTGTCTTTATTTCACAGTTAAACTTTATGAAGAACTTATCCAATATATCTGCCTCGCCCATATTTTTGCTATCAATTACTATGCTATCGTGGTCTTTTTTAAAGGGATTTAGCAATTCTAACTTTTTGTTTAGCGGTAAGTCGGTTATTTGTAATTTTATAATTGTCTCTTCGCTTTTTTTATATTTTTTAATTTTGCCGCGCGGACTTTCGTTGACGCCCTTTTCAAAATCTATAAAACTTTTTCTGGCCTTTTTAATGATTATGCGCGTACCTTCCCCAAGTATTTTATTAATATCTTCTTCTCCCCAGTCTCGCAGCAACACTTCAAAATTGATTTCTTTACCCAATTTAAGCTTCAAATACATAGAAAGAGTTGCGCATAACTGCCTAAATGCCCTATGATCATACAGAACCAACATAATCCCATAATCTTTAAGTATAGCGAATAGTGAGCAATTCTTTACTTTTTGATTTTTCTTTAAAAATGAATGCTGGTCCTTTTTGATATCAAAGTCTGCTATCGTTATATTATCCTCGTTGCATCTAGATAGCGAGAAAAATAGAACGCCGTTGTTTTCACCTAAAAATGTTAGGGCTGCTGAGTAAGATCTGTCAGGCATTTTAATGAAATTATCGTACGTCTTATTTATTGAAAAAGGATCTTTAAGTGCATCCCACTCCATTGTGAGCGTAGATTTAATTTTATGTGCATAGATTACCTTATTAGTTTTTAATTCCATTCATAGGTGATTAATCATAAAAATTTAAAGCTTTCCAGACATCCATTAATAGCATTTGCAAAAAGGAGTGCGGCTATTGCTTTTGCAGGATAGAAGAGTTCTAACGTCTTAGGCCCATTGTGCGGAGCTGAAGAAGCACTAACGGAAAGGTTAAATCTTCAAAGCTCCTATCTCATAATTATGGATAATATAAAAATATCCGAGATTCCGCGTTTAGTTGAAATTATCTTTATGTATGTAGCGCCGGGTGCAATATTTCTTGACATGTTTCTTAGATTTGGATTATTTTCCGGGACTATATTCAATTTGTATGATTTCTTACTTTATCTGATATGGTCCGTAATAATTTCCACTCCTTTTTCATTCCCTACGGGCAATTTCATAATATCTTTGCTCAACAAAGATCCTAAACTCTTGTTCGTATTAGAAGGTTTTTTGCCGTACTTGGCATTTCTATTCTTCCTACTAAATTCGATAGCATATTTTATTGTCTCTAAAATAATCCCTTATTTCGGCGTAACATTAACAATCAAGACATCTATTATTGCTTTCCTATTAATTTTCTTAATATTATGGGTGCCCTATATGCGCCTAGCACAAATAATGGCCACTAAATTTCCAAAACTTAATGAGGTTATTGACATGCGTAAGTTGAAACAATTAGCGAAAAGCGCATCCAAGGGCATGGAGACTGTGCGGAAAAGTTAAACTTATTCCACCCGTCCAAAGTAGGCAATGCCGGGAAAGCCATTCTGGAACTCAAACGGCTTTTCTATCAGGTCTTTGTCTGGAATCTGCCGCTTTATGCGCTCAAGGTGGTCTTTAGTCCATAGATTATAGTGCTTAGATTTGCATGACCTGCTGAGAGGATATACTATGAAGTTGACCATTCTAATCTCGTAAGGCTCAAATCTTAGTTCGCCAATGTCTTTCAGGACCTTGTTAATTCCCTCTGTGGTTGCCTTTGAATGCGGGTGCGGTATGCCTGGCCAGGCATAATTGGTAGGTATTGTCTTGAGCTCGATTGCAAGATGTTCAGCTGTAACGTCTATGAAGTTTTTTTCAGGCGTGACCTTGTACCCATAACTCTGAAGTAGCTCACAAATCTCCACCTTTAGCCAGCCTTCGAACTTCTTCCTCTGTTCAACAAAGACTGGAAGAACTGAGTTAAGAGTGAGCTTCTTTTCCAGGCCAAACCATATCTTTCTCACAACATCTTCAAAAGTCATGTTCTAAAATCTCCAAAAAAGTCTTTTAAGCCTGCTGGGGAGCGGCAAGTTTTTATGATTTTACAGCTTATCCATAATATGAAGCTCGAGGATTTATTTGCCCAGATAAGCAGCAAAAACCTGCAAAGAGCAGAAGAGCTGCGCGTGAACATTGATGATCGTTACTGGGAAGATGAGATTGACAGTTTTTACAGGTATTTTCACGGTTCCTTCAAGATGTTCCGGGCGCAAGGTAGTGCATGCGATTACCTTGAGTGCATGTTTGCTCTGGTTGGCGAAGAAACAGAAGATTACAAGCAAACATTCGACAAACTTCAAAAGCTGGATTTAGACGCGCGTTTTGTCTGTCTGATGAGAAACAGCCTAAAGAAGGTGCAATTCCATCAGGGCGAGATGAAGCATTGGGAGTGGCGTGACATGGCTGCTGCCTGCTACTCCGCAAGACTGGCTGCAGATGCCAGCATAAGATATGTTAGAGATATTTTAGAAGGCAAGCTTTACGAAGATGAGCCACTGGATTATTACGAAGCCCTGTTCATCTACCTGTGGAAAGTTGATGATATAAGACACGGCAAAAGAAATGACGTCTTGGAAAAAGCACGCAAGTTTGGTTCAGAGGATGTTAAGAAAGCATACAAAAATCCTGAAAAAGTTATTTGAGCTGGAACTAAGTTTTTGTGTTGTTGAATTCAGGATAAAATTCAAACACGTTTTTCATCATTTTGTCAAGCTCTTCTGACCCTTCAAACTCAATCTTATTGACATATTTGCCATAAAAAGGTCTGCGGTGGTGCAGACTTTGCCCAACACGACAGAAGATAGCAAACCCGAGCGGCTCTTTCTCGCAGTTTGGCCCAAAACCTCCGGAACACCGACTTGCCCATACATCTACCTTTTGCGTAAGATCATACTTTTTGCCAAAATAATCCAATATCCTCTGGCACAACTTTTGTTTTGCAATGATGTCTTTTGCATTCCGGGCTGGCTCTGAATTTACATCCCTTCTTAACAGGGCATATGTCAGCGCCTCGTCAGTTTTCTCCAGGTCCTGCATGTTTTCAAAAATTGTTTCGCAATCAAGCGGAAACAATCCTTCTATTTCAGTAAAGAAATACCCGAGTGGGCTCGATTTTGGCTTTCCTATTCGCTGGGTTAATTTTTGGCCTGCTCCCAAAAGCTCTTCCAACCCTCTTAAATAAACTATGCTGCCTGGCTGAATTTGAGAAATACTATTTTTATAATCGTGTCTTGAAAATTCATATAATTTTGGCTGTTCAAGCGGATCCGACGGCAGGTACAGGGCTATACCTTCCTCTAACCCATCAGTAGATTTTCTTTCTTCGTGTGAATAAACTGACTTTTCCACTAATCTGTGCTCTTTTACAACAAAAAGTTTCATGTTTTTTCCAGCTTTTTTATGAACTCAATATCTTCTGTTATTTTTTTGGAATTATAAAACCCGCCCGCAAAGCAACAGGTAAGCACATAGTAGTGTGAGTTGTTACCGCAATGCTCGCCGCAGTCTTTGAAAAGATTTTCAAGTAGCAGGTCGTTGTCACTTGATTTCTGCTCCTTTTCTTTAAGTATATAATTACTAAGCCAGTTTTGTTCGTATTTGCGGGCAAGTGCAAACATTTTTTCAAAAGTATCCCTGTCTGCAAGAACATTATGGCAATGTTCATATCTTGATTGCCATGGACCACCACCAGCATGCCTGACTATGGCTATAAGGCCGAACTCGCGGCCATGTTGCGCATCATACGCTTCTATGAATGCTTTTGCTATTTGCCATTCATCTATGTTTTTATTGAACAGCTCATCAAAGTGCCTTATTTTTTTATTTTCTATCCGTTCGATGAACATTTTCTCCAGCCTTGACCTTTTTTGCTTCTTCAACTGTGTTATCATATTCTATAAGGACTTGCTTGAATTTTTCTTCCAGCTGGCCAAATCTTTGCAGCCAGTATTTTCTCTCTTCTGAGTTTGGGTCCAGACCCAGCACATCTATGCCGGGAGAAAAAGGCCAGTCTTCAACTCGTTTTCTCCAATCCGCTTCAGAGCCTCCGCTCAAAACCCGTTCTATTATTGTTTTTTTATAGCTGTCATGCAAGGCCATAACGATGTTATCCAGGCCAAATTTCCAGCCAGTGATGTAAACTTCGTGCCTGTTTTCCCAGGCAAATTCAGGAGAAACTTCTGCCATCGAAGGGTCTTGCAAGAGTATCACTTTCAGGGCATCGTGCTCGTAATCATGCACCTTGTAGTTTTTGACATATTCAAGAACGGCATAAGCCCTGTTTAATCTGAAAATCTGGTCGTAGCCTTTCTTCTTTAAAAATTCAACAAGAGCCTTCTCTTCAGGGCACATGCCAGTTTCGTCCAGAGAGGGCTCATTTTTCATAATTTAGATTAAGCAGGATAAGCATAATAATGTAAGCGTCTTCAGAAGCGCTGGCTACGATAAGGTTTTTAAGAGTATATAGGGCCGTAAATTGCAATATGGCAAAAGGAAACGCTGATGCGGTCACAGTAAAAGAAGTCAGAGATTTGGAGACCATGCTTGATTGTATACAAATACAAAGAGATGCGTGGGGTTTTGCAGATATAGAATGTGTACCTACGCACGTTTATGTGGCCCAGAACAAATCAGGTGGCAACCTGCTTGCTACTTACGTGAAAGGCCAGAAAAAACCAGTGGGCTTTGCTTTTTTAATGGCTGCCTTTGGAGAGAATGACCAAAAAGAAAACACAATGCAAATGATAGCAGTAGAACCTGAATATCAGAACTTTGATATTTCGCGTGCAATTGGGCAGAAAATAATTGAACTTGCACATCAAAACCACGTAAAGAAAATATCCTGGACTTATGATCCGCTTCAGGGAGCGAATGCCAATACTTATTTTAATAAATTTGGAGCCGTTGCGAGAACACACATATTAGATATGTACGGAAAATTATCCGGAGATAAGAATTCGGGCCTTACAACTGACAGGTTCAATGCTGAGATTGAAATAGGTTCTCCAAGAGAAGAAAGGGCGTTCAAAGTCTACAAAGCT
>Ga0315274_10007366_pt1 | contig 15935 bp, 7 predicted proteins | sample YL17G02_20_MG_FD_203700 | JGI IMG/M metagenome (GOLD analysis project Ga0315274, IMG submission 203700) | Sediment microbial communities from Yellowstone Lake, YNP, Wyoming, USA - YL17G02_20 | ecosystem: Environmental > Aquatic > Freshwater > Lake > Sediment | place: USA: Wyoming | collected... | reverse complement strand
GGCGGGCTTCTGGACCACCGCCTCGGCCGGTTTCTCGACGGGCTTCTCCGCGGGCTTCTGGACCACCGCCTCGGCCGGTTTCTCCGCCGGCTTCTCGGCCGGCTTTTCAGCGGGCTTTTCCTCGGGTTTGGCGGCCACGGCCTCGGCGGGCTTCGCGGCCAGGGCGGCCAGGTCCTTCTCGACGGCGGCCAGGTCCCTGCGATCGCCCGAGCCGAGGGCGACGTCCATGCCCCGGACCTTCTCGAGCGCGGCCTTGGCGTCGTCGGCCTTGCCCTCCTTGACGGCCGCCTTGGCGGACGCCAGGAGCGCCTTCGCCTCGGCCTCGGCGGACCTGTGCTTGTCCTTCGCCACCTCCAGGAGGCCCTTGGCGATCTCGCGCTTGTCGCCGTCCAGATACGGACTGCCGGCCGCCTGGCTGAGTTTCGTGACGGCCGTGGCGGGCCGATCCTTCGTGAGCGCGTCCTTGCCCTCGTCGAAGGCGACCTCGTCCGCCTGCTTCTGGACGACCGCCTTCTTCGACTTCTCGATCAGGCTGTCGTACGCCCCCTTCTCGAAGAAGCCCAGGTTCGCGCGGTCGATCTGCTCCAGCCGCTTGAGCGCCGCGTCGTACCTGTGCACGGCGTACAGTTTCTTGGCTTCCTCCAGGAGGATCTTGCTGGCCTTCGCCGGGTCGTCCTGCGCGGCCATCGGCAGGGCCACGGCCCCGACCAGCACGCCGAACAGCACCATCGCCATCAGGATTCTTGCAGACTTCAAGGTAGACCTCCTTGTGGGGCCCCGTCGACGGATGCCGCGCGCACCCCGCCTGAGTGCAGCCGCTCCCTTGGGTTGATTGGGGAGTCAGACGACAGGTATGCGGCGTCCGCCGATTGCCCCTCGCAACTGCACCACCTTGCGTCCCCGCCCCGTCCGGATAATCGCGTATAACGGTGGATAATAACGTTCGGCCCTTGCCCCCCAGGGGGGAGCGGGACCTACTGTACCCCAGGCGGCAAGCCCCGCAAGGAAATTCCCGCCGCTTTTTTTCTCGCAGAACGCGCTTCCCAATACGGCCAAGGCCGACCCAGGCGCCGCAAGCCCCGGCGGGGCCCGTCGCACGGGCGGCCCGCCCCGTCAACCCTTCGGCCGGACGGTCGGCGGGGTCTTCGGCTGCGGCTTCGGCGGCGTCTTCGGGGGCGTCTTGGGCGGCTCGGTCCCCCGCGACTTCGGCGGGGGCGCCGGGGCGGCGCCCTCGTGCGCCGGACGCTTCTCGATCGCCTCGCGGCGGTCCTCCCAGTCGATCCGCCGCTGCATCCGGCCCTGGGCGTCGGTATACACCAGCACGTTGACCCGCGTCGGCGTCCGGTTCCCCACCGGGTAGTAGGGGAAGTTGCGGACCATGTCGACCAGGAGGACGTCGGGGCTCAGGTCGACGGCGGTGGTCACCTCGTCCTGTTTTCCGCCGGCCCCGGGGATCCGAAGTCTCGCGTCCGGCTTGACGTAGACCACCGGACTGCCGATGTTCGACGGAACACTGGGGGCCACGACCCACTGCCCGTGGATCCACCGGTGGAGTTGCAGGTTGGCCTTGCTGCCGAACGAGCCGACGAAGTAGAACTCGATGAGCGGCTTGACGTGGACCGTGGCGCTCGGCTCGCTCCACTCGCCGTCGAAGTCCAGCACCCAGCGGATCTTCTCGTCCGACCCCAGCTGCCCGTAGGCCGGGTTGAAGACGGCGACCCGCATGCGGTACTGGTAGGCGCCGCCCGGCTTCACCGAGAGATCGTGGGCCCAGACGGTCGCGAAGACGTGAGGGGCCTCGCGACGGGTCCCGGGCTCGGTCGGTCCCCCGGGCGTCACGATGTCGGGAGCCCAGGGCGGCCGCACCGGGCCGGGAGGCGGCGGAGGAGGCGGGGCCGTGGCCTCGACGACCGCCGGCGTCGACTCGGCTGCCGGGGGGGCCTTCGGGGCCGGCGCCGGGACGCGCAGCCGGGGGACCTCCTGCGCGCCGCCCGCCAGATCGGACGCCACCTGCGCGCCCGCATCGAGGGCCACCAGCGAGAAGAACGGCGGCCGCCGGACCGCCTCCTGCGCGCCGGTCACGCCCAGCCACCAGTTGTAGACGGCGGCCTTCTCCTGGGGGTTCTCGGGGCGCTTCGGCAACTTGGCCGCCACCGCGTCCGGGATCGCCGGCGCAAGCGCCTCCCAGTCCGACCACTGGCCGTCCTGCTTGAGGGTGCGGCGCTCGAGGTCCACGCGGGTGAGGATCACCTCCGTGTCGGGCAGGGCCTTGGCCTTGGCGAACTCGGCCACCTCCTCCGTGAGGTCGAAGCGGCCGACGCAACTGACCCACTCGATGTCGCTGATGTTCTTCGAGGCCAGCCGCGCCAGCGCGTCCGGGGCCTTCGGGTCGCTCGTCACGCCGCGGCCGACGGCGGTCTCGATGTCGGTGACGGGCAGGATCCGCTCGGGCTTCTGGGGGGGCTCGGTGGGCGGGGGCGGGACGATGGCCCCCCCCTGGGAACCGCTCGTGTGCAGTTTGGCCGTCCAGGACGCCGCGAGGGCCGCCAAGCGGTTCTCGAGGTCCGCCACGGTCCCGACCGGCTCGTCGAGGCCCAGTTGCTTCTTGGCCGCCGCGTCGAGGATCTTGTCGAGGTTGGTCTCCCGCATGCCCTGTTTGATGCCGGTGATCTCGCCCTCCAGGGCGCGGCGTTCGGCGTCGTGGGGGCTCCGCATGCCCAGGAAGAGGACGGCCGAGAGCGCCAGGACGGCGACCGCCGCGGCCAGGACGATCTTCTCGACGTGTTTACCCATGAACGACTGTGTCAGGTCCGCTGCCATCCTCGCACTCCTTGGCCCCGCGTCCCGGGCGGCGAAGCAGCGCTCCGCGGCCCAGGACGAGCCGGCCGGCCCGCACGGTCAGGTTCTACCGGGTCTTCTTGGCGGCGCCCGCCTTGGTCGATCCGGCCTCGGGCTTCTTCGCCTCCTCGGCCTTCTTCGCCTCGGCTTGCGCCTTCTTCTGCGCCGCGGCCTGGAGCACCTCGGGCGGCGTCGTCACGCGCCCTTCGGGCAACTGGAAGACGAGCGACTCGCCGGTCAGCGTCAGCCGCACCACCGGGGCGCCGCCGTACTGCTTCAGGTCCGAGACGTTGAACTGCTTGCTGCCCTGGGCGAAGGACTTCTCGGTGATGGGCTCCACCAGCGCGCCGTCGACCGTGAGGAAGGTCTCGCGGTCCTTCAGGCGGCGCACGAGATCGCCGAAGACCCGGGCGTCGGCCACCACGACCATCCGCCAGGGAAGGACGAGGCAGAACCCCGGACGCGACGGCCGGCCGGTCAGGCTGGCCTCGCGGACCCCCTCGGCGGCGACGGCCCCGCGGTAGCGGCCCGACCCGCCCCCGCCCCGGCCGCCCTCCAGGATGACCTGGTCGTTGCCGATCCGGATCTCGAGCAATTCCTTGATCACCGCGTTGGCGATGGTGCGCGGCTTCTGGCCGATGTACGCCTCGTTCGTCTTCGCGACGCTCTCCACGAGGTCCTCCATCAGCCAGACGTTCTCCTGGCCGTAGCGCACCAGGTCCAGGTTCGGCGCCTCGGGCTTGTCGACCCAGTCGGGGCGGTGGAACGCGTAGCCGGGGTTGACCAGCATGACGGCCTTGTTGATCTCATCGAGCTTGGCCATCTTGACGGCCTCGGGGGCGTCGGCGGGCAGGGTCGGGTCGACCGCGCCCAGGCGCGCCATGCAGCGCTCCAGCGCCACCTTGTACTCGGTCTTGCAGGTGTGCAGGAGCGTCGTGTCGGTGGTCGTCGGGAAGAGGTTCGCGACCAGGACCTTGCGTTCGCGGCCGCGCTTGGCGATGTAGGCAAGGGTCTCCTCGTACCGGGTGCGGCGCTCCTGGACGGCGGCCTTGAGGGCCTCGACGACCGCCTCGTCATAGAGCGTGCCGCCGCCGAGGCTCCGGCCGCGCCGGACGGCGCCGTCCAGTTGGTCCTCCATGGCGGCATTCGGGCTCCGATACCCGAACTGGACAAACAGGAGGATCAGCACGCCGAGGACGAAGACGCCCGCCCCCAAGCCCAACAGGAACAAGTGGCGTTTGACGAAGTCCATCATGTCTCGGCTCCTGGCCTGCCGCGCCCGCCCTCAGCCTGCCTGCCGGCAGGCAGGTCCTGGCGGGCTGCCGTCCTCACCCGGTTCCGGCGTCCCTGCGCTGCGCCGGCCCGGCGCTGCCTCAGGGCGTCTGCGCCGCCTCGGCCGCGCCCGCCGCGTCGCCGCCCGCCGGCGCCGGCGGTTTGGGCGGGGCCACCCAGTCCGGCAGGTGGACGACCCACTCGGCTTCGAACCACGTATCGTTGCCCTTGTCCACGTACTTCATCGCGGGCTTCTCGGCGGCCGCCGTCGTGCCGGACTTCTCCTCCGGCGGGGCGTAGTTCGCGTACTCGGGCCGCTGGCGGAACACCTGGGTCAGGGGGATCGTCGCGAGGATCTCGGTGCCCTGGGGCGTCTGGAGCCGCACCGTCCGCTCGTTCGCCTGGAGGGCCTTGACGAGGGTCCCGTTGACGTAGTCCTGGCCGTCCTTCTGGCGCTTGGGCGTGATGCCGATGATCTTCACGAGGACGCCGCCGACCCGCTGCTCGACGGCCGGGCCCGGCGTCGGCGTCGCCGGCGCGGGCGCCGCGCCGTCCGGGGCCGGCGGAGGCGCCGGCGGACCGACGTCGAGCACCGTGATCTGGCCCGCCTCGCCGAACCCGCCCGACACCCGCCGGAACTGCGAGTACTGGGTCACGTCCGGCACGTACTTCGCCGACAACCGGAGGAGTTCGATGTGGTTCAGGGTCTCGCGCGGGAAGCCCGCCTTCTCCGTCCAGGTCTGGTAGCGGTCGTCGGGGGGCAGCGCCTCCCACACGTCGCGCAGGAGGCCGTAGATATAACTGGAGTCCTCGATCAGGGTCTCGACCTGGCCGATCCGCTTCTGTTCCGCCAGGAGGTCGCCCTTCTGGGCGTCGAACAGTTTCTCGAAGTCGCCGTTCTGTTTGGCCAACGCGTTGACCTTCTGGTTGAGGACGGCCGGCGAGTCGACGCCCTCCGTTCCGGCGAGTTCGCCGTGCGTCTTCATCGCGCTATAGCCGAAGCACGCGATCGCGCCCAGCAGGGCCACGCCCGCGGCCGCGAAGTACGGGCGCTTGCGCCGCAGGATCTTGTTGGAGAGGATCGCCGGGGGCAGCAGGCTCGTGTGGATCGCGCCCTGGCCCAGGCCCTGGACCGCCAGGCCGAACGCCACGCCGAACGAGAGGACGTTCTCCCGGAACAGGGGGGCGCTGGTGGCCTCGGAGTCGGCCAGGCTGTTGAACGACTCGACCCGCTCGACCTCCAGGCCCAGGCTTTGCGAGAGGAACTTGCGGAGGCCGGCCAGGCGGAAGGCGTTGCCGAGGGCCACGACGCGTTCGATGCGGCTGTCGCGGTGGAGGCTCGTGTAGTAGCCGATCGAGCGCTGGATCTCCGTCAGGAGGTCGCCGAACACGGGGCGCATCGCCTCGAACACCTTGCGGGCGTGCTTCGATTCGGCCGCGTGCCGCTTCAGGTTCTCCGCCTTCGAGAACGGGAGTTTGAACACCTTGCACAGGGCCTGGGTGAAGTTGTTGCCGCCCAGCGGGACGTTGCGGACCCACACGCGGTCGCCGTCGGCGATGACGAGGTTGGTGTTCTCGGCCCCGACATCCAGGAGGATGGTGGCCCCGCCCGCGTCCTTCCGGTCGTAGCGCAGGAAGTTATAGAGGGCCACGGGCGCCATCTGGACGAGGTCGGGTTCGATCTTCATGGCCAGGAAGTCGGAAACGTAGTCGGACACGATGTCCTTCTTCATCGCGAAGATGCCCACCTCGACCTCGCGCGGGCCGGCCGCCGGCGAACTCATCTGCTGGTAGTCCCAGATGACGTCCTCGAGGTTGAACGGGATCTGCTGGCGGGCCTCGTAGCGGACGATCTCGGGGATCTTGCGGCTCTCGACGGGGGGCAACTTGATGAAGCGGGTGAAACTGGCCTGGCCCGGCACGCTCACCACGACGGTCGAGCCGCGGACGCTGCTGCGGCTGAGGAACTTGCCCAGCGCGCTGCGGATCAACTGCTGCTCGTCGGCGTCCGGCTGGCTCAGGATCTTCGCGTGCTCGATCACGTCGAAACTGACGGCCTGAAGGCGCCCTTCCCGCAAGCGCAACTGGAGGGCCTTCAGCGCACACTGCCCGACGTCGATGCCCCACACGGTTTTGGTGCTTGCCATGACCTTCCTCACCCCTGACTTTTTCGTGGCGTACGCCCCCGCGGACGCAGCCCTTGACCCACAGGGTGGGTGCCAGGGCGGTGCCGGGAGCACACCGGTAGGTACTACACGCACCGCCCGCCGTATTAGAAGCGGCCCGCCGACCGAGCGTCAAGGGAAATCCCCTGCGACACGCAGGGCTACCAGGAAATCCCCCTGCGCCCCGCGGGTCCGGCTGTGGCCGCATGCCGTGGCAGCCCCGGCGCGACGCGGGCCCGCCTACCGAAACAGCGCCGTCCCCAGCCGGACCGGCGGGTGCCACCCTGGCTGGGCGCCGCCGGCCACGGCCCGCCCTTCTTCTTGGCGGGCCAGGGTGGCGACCACTGGCGGCCTTGGGCTCCGAAGCCTTGGCGAAGGAGCCTTGTCGAAGCGCAGCGGAGACCCGTCGCCGCACCCAGGGTCCGCCAGCGCGCTTCTCGGGGTGCTGGCGGCCGCCCCCTAGCACTACAACGCTACAATGGCATTTCGCGCGGTGGGTCTCCGCACCCACCGCGCGAGAATGGCGGTTTTCCGGGGCTCGCGGCGGGTGCGGAGACCCGCCGCGCGGCAAGCAGCGTTGTAGTACTAGCGGAACAGCGCCGTCCCGACGCGAACGAGCGTCGCCCCCTCCTCGATGGCCACCTCGTAGTCCTGGGTCATGCCCATCGAGAGTTCCGCGAGCGGCCGCGCGAGGACGGCCTCGCGGTTCACGCGCTCCAGCGCCTCGCGCAGGGCCGCGAACACCGGCCGGGCCGCCTCCGCGTCCTCGACGATCGGGGCCATCGTCATCAGGCCCGCCAGGTCGATGCCCGGCAGCGCGGCCGCGGCCGCCGCCAGGGCCGCCACCTCCTCCGGCCGCACGCCCCCCTTCGACGCCTCGCCGCTCGTGTTGACCTCCAGGAGGCACCGCGCGCGGCAGCCTTCGCGCGCGGCCCGCTGGCTCAGGGCCTCGGCCAGGGCCGCCGAGTCGACGCTGTGGATGAGCGCCGCCGTCGGCACGACGTACTTGACCTTGTTCCGCTGGAGGCGGCCGACGAAGTGCCACGCGATCGGCTCGCCCGCCAGGGCGGCCGCGCGGTCCCGCAGTTGCTGCGGCCGGTTCTCGCCCAGGTCCCGCTCGCCTGTGGCGAGGAGCGTGCGGATCGTGTCTACGCCGACCGTCTTCGTGACGGCCACGAGGCGGACCGCGTCGGCCGCGCGGCCGCTGCGCGCCGCGGCGGCGGCCATCCGGTCCCGCACCTCCCGCAGGTTCTCCCGCACGCGCTCCGCCGTCGGCTCCATGCGGGCCAGTGTACCCTGCCCCGCCGCTCCCGCAAGCCAAACTGCCGGGGCCCCTCGGTTCTCGTGTGGCACGCCCGCCCTCGGGCGTGAGCGGCTCGGCGCGCTGGAGGAAACGCCCTTCGGCCTCAGCCGGGGGCGGCTGAGCCACAGGCCCTGGCCAAACTGCGGCGACGCGGCCACACGCGCCCTGCGCGCCAGGGGAAACAGAACGGGCGGGCCCGAAGTACGTGTTTAGCGTGCTTGGCAAGTTCCCATCGGCGGGTGCCACGGCTGCGCCGTTCGCAGCCGTGCTTGTTGCGGCACGAGGCACGGTTGCTGGACAGCGCAACCGTGGCACCCGAAACCTGCCTACCGGCAGGCAGGTCGGAGGCTTGACGGCCCCCTAGCGGGGGACGGCCGTCTCGTCAATCCGCACGAGGCGGCCCTTCTCAGGGAATCTGGCGGGCGGCCGCCCCGCTATACACCCTCACGTAATCGACGTACATGTCGGCCCGGCCGTCATAGCGCGAGAGATCGACGGGCCAGCCGCCGCCCGTGGCCAGGTTGATGAGGAAGAAAAACGGGCGCTCCTTGCTGAGCGGAAGCGTCGGGTGGCGTCCCACCTCGATGTTGTCGCAGTAGTAGACCGTGTCGGTGTCGGTAATCTTGCAGCCATAGGTGTGGAACGCCTCGAACCAGGCGGAGGGGATGCCGAACTTACGCATGCGAATGGGGTTGTGCAGCGCCTCGAACGCCTTCTTCTCGATGGCCTTGCCGGCCTCGCCCTGCTCCCAGGCGTGGGGGCAGATCATGTAGGTGTCGAACGCGTTGGGCGCGCGAGGGCCTTCGCCGCCGTACGCCTCGATGATGTCCAGTTCATCGCACGGCACCTTGACGCCCTTGACGTGGTCCGTCATGTAATCCGTCAGGAGCCAGAAGGCCGGCCACGTGCCGATGGCATTCGGGCCCAGGAACCGGCATTCGAAGTAGCAGGGGGCCCGGGCGGTGATGCCGCTGGCGTCGTTCTTCATGGAGGAGAGCAGGCCGGCGCTATCGGCCTTCTCGCTCGCCCGGATCCGCAGGTAGGTATCGACCTGGCTGAAGGGGTTGCCGGGCTGGTCGAAACTCGTGAAGCGAAGGGTGCTGAAGTCCTGCGAGCCGCCCGGCGGCTTGTGATCGTAGTAGGTCGCCTTGGGATCGGTGCTGGAAATGGAGAGGGGGCCCTTGAAGTCGTCGGCAAAGACCAGGGTCATCCCCGCGGCGGCCGGCGGCGGATCCTTGGGCATGCCTTCGTTCCACGAGACGCCGCCCTTGTTGTAGAGTTGGAGGTAGCAGTTGTCCTTGACGGGGCCGTTGGCGCCGGAGATCCGCACCGTGACGGGGCCGTGGGGATACTTGTCCGCTGGGAATACGATGGATCCCTTGCCACCGGCGTCCAGGGCCGCCTCCCCGACGGTGGAATCGGTCCCGAGGCCGTCGCCCTGCTTCCAGCACTTCACGGTCACGGTCTTGAAGCCGGGGGCCGCGATGGCGATGGGCGTGTCCCCCGCCACGTCGGAGCCATAGGCCGGCGAGGTCACGGACACCTGGCAGCCCAGGGTCTCGTCGGCGCTCTTCTCGGAGTCGACGCTGAGGGAATCGAAGGCGAGGTCGCCCTCGGCGGGCAACAGTTTCTCCTTGTCCGTAGGCTGGCCGATCGTGAATGTGACGCCCGCGATCGGGTAATCGATCTTGCCGTTCTTGTCCCCGCCCCACATCTCATGGCCGGAGTCCATGTCGATGACGACTTCCTTCCAGCCAGCGAAATCGATGATCCCGCCTTGGCCCGTGCCCGTGGACAACGACCTGTACTGGTGCGTCTCGCCGCCGGCGTCGGTCACCTGCACCCCATAGGAACACTTCGAGTCGTCCCCCTTGAGCCAGTAGTGCAGTTTGTGGACCGGGGCCTGGATCTTGACCTTGTTCGGGATTCCGAGGTACTGGAATTGCCCCGTGCCCACGAAGTGGTAATGCAGCCTCAGGCACTGCTTCCCGTCGTGGGGCTGGTCGGTCGAGAGTTGGACCGAGGCATTCTCGTTGGGGATGTTGACCACCCACACGCTGGGCTGCGGAGAAGCCTTCTCGAAATCCTGCACCGTCACCGGCGTCAAGGCCCACGCCGGCGCACTCCCCAAGGTCAGCAGGACAGGCAGCAGCAGCGGCCGCTTCATTTCGTGTTCTCCTCCCGGCGTCCCTTTTCCTCTTTCCCGAAACGGCAGGGAGCCGCTTCCCGCTGAAGGCAGGTTACCCGACGTTTCGCAGAGGACTTCCTGCGGACGACCGCCGTCCGCAGTGTGTCCGATTCTACCATGTTGGGGCGATTCGACAGGCCAATTCCTGATGCTCCAGGCGCCACCGCCCCCTGCCGCCATCGCTGCTGGTTCCGCATGACCGCCGCCTCCGCGGGGGCCCCGGCGCCCCGGTTTCTTGGACGCCCCCGCTCGGGCGTAGTTCCCGCCCGGATTCCCCGGTAGACCGCCGCCCGATTGTGGGTTATGATTCAGCAGGTCCGTGTCGGGAGGTGGACGGCCATGGTGCATCCGAGTCGGGCCGGGCGGCTGCTGGTCGCGTGCGTCGCGGCGGCGATGGTCGCGGGCCTTGCGTCCGCCGCCGCGCCCGCCGCACCCGCGCCGGATGCCGCGTCCCCTGCCGCCATCGACGCGGCCGGCGGCGTCGACGGCGTCAAGGGCGCCGACTTCGCCTTCCACACCGACAACCAGGACCGTCCCTGGTGGCAGGTGGACCTCGGCCAGGCGCAGCCCCTCGACCGCGTCGGCATCTGGAATCGGTGCAGCCCCGAATCCGGCCGCGCGCGGCTGCTGGAGGTCCACCTCTCGGACGACGGCAAGACGTTCGCGAAGGTCTACGCCCACGACGGCACCGTCTTCTACGGCGCGAGCGACTCGAAGCCGCTCAGCGTCCCCCTGGCTGGCCGCAAGGCCCGCTTCGTCCGCATCCAACTCGCGGAGCGGAACTGGCTGCACCTCGCGGAGGTCGAGGTGTTCGGCCAGGCCGACCCGTCGAAGAACCTCGCCCTCGCCCGCCCGGCCGACCAATCGAGCGTCAGCGAGTGGTCCCGGGGGCAGCAGGCGGCGGCCGCCGCACCCGCCCCCGCGTGGTCGCCGCCCGAGGCGCCGCTGCCGCCGGACGCGATGGCCTTCGACGAGATCCTCTTCGTCAAACGCAAGCCGTACTCGTCGGACCACTACTACACCGACATCAACAACGGCACGAGCGGCGACCGCTTCGTTCCGGCCAACGGCATCTACATCTATAACCTCCGGACGAAGCAGGAGCGCCCCGTCGTGACGGCGGCCGCGCTGCCGGGCGGCCGGGGCTTCATCGGCCTGATCAGCCTCTCGTTCGACGCCCGGAAGATCCTGTTCGACTTCCGCGAGAATCCCGGCGCGGGCTTTCGCATCTGGGAAGTCGGTGTGGACGGCAAGGGCTTGCGGCAGGTTTCGCATCCCCCGGCCGACGAGGCCGAGAAGGTGGCGCGATGGAATCCCGGATGGCACACGGACGACATCCATCCCTGCTATCTGCCGGACGGGAAGATCATCTTCTCCTCCACCCGCAGCGAGCGTACCGTCCTGTGCGGCGGGTGGTCCCACCTGGTGGCCCCGACGCTGCACCGCATGGACGCCGACGGCTCGAACGTCGAGCCGTTGTCCAGCAGCCCGGTCAGCGAGTTCTGCCCCGTGGTCCTGAGCGACGGGCGCGTCATGTACCACCGCTGGGAGTACATCGACAAGGGGGCCCGCGTCGCCAAGACGATCTGGACCATGTTTTCCGACGGAAGCAAGTGCCAGGAGATCTACGGCCTGGCCGACGACACGACGACCATCTACATGTACCCCCAGCCGCTGCCCGCCGACGACGGCCGGATCGTCTGCGTGGGCACCTGCCACTTCCCCCAGGGCGGATGCCTCGGGGCGATCATGCTGGTCGACGGCCTCCACAGCAATCGCGAGCGCGGCCCCGACCCCGACGCGAAGGACTACGCCCAGTGGGACGACCGCTACGCCGTCACGAATCTCACCCCGCACGTGTTCATCCAGCGCCGCACCGAGGCCGGCTGGCACCTTCAGACTGCCGACGGCCGGTACGTGCACGACTCGAGCGGCCGGAGCGGCCACCTGTACACGCATCCCTGGCCCGTCAGCGACACGCAGTTCCTGGTCTCGTACAAGGTCAAGGCCGGCGACCACTACAAGGACGTCCCCAACGCGTACGCCTTGTATCTGATCGACACCCAGGGCCGCCACTGGCCGGTCCACAAGGATGAGAACCTGTCCTGCTGGCATCCGACCCCGCTGGTCGCCCGCAAGACCCCGCCGGTGGTCCGCTCCGTCCCCGATCCCGCCTACGCCACGAGCGACAAGGCCCTGTGCGTCGTCGCCGACGTCACCCTGGGCATGGCCGGCGTCGAACCGGGCGAGGTCAAGTGGCTCCGCATCAACGAAGCCCTCCCGCGATACTGGTCCACCGCTCCGCGGTGGGGGCCCGCGCTGAGCAGTTCCGAATGGAAGGCCGCCCTCTGGCCGCGCGTGCAATGGGGCGTCGTACCGGTGGAGAAGGACGGATCGGCCTGCTTCGAGGTGCCCGCGAACCGCAGTATCTTCTTCCAGGCGTTGGACGCGAACTTCCGCGAAGTCCAGCGCGAGCGAACCTACGTCACCTACAAGCCCGGCGAGGTCCGCTCCTGCACCGGCTGTCACGGCGAGTCCGGGCGGTCCGTGCCCCCCGCCTCCGCCACGACCCCGCTGGCGCTCGGGCGGCCCCCGAGCGTCCCCCAGCCGCAGCCGTGCGACCTGGTCGAAAACGGCGGCACCGGCCTGGCCGGACAGGTCATCCACTACCCCGCGGACATCCAGCCGATCTTGGACGCCAAGTGCGTCTCGTGCCACGGCAACAAGGACCCGGCCGGCGATCTCACGTTGACCGGAGACCTGACGACCCACTACAGCGTGTCCTACGAGCAACTCGCCGGCAAGGAACTGGCCGGCCCCATCATTGCGGAGTTCACTTCGTTCCGGCAGGGCGACCGCGGCAACTACAACGGCGCCTACCTGCCCCCCAGGAGCCTGGGCTGTTACAAGAGCGTCCTCGTCGAGATGCTGACCAGCCGCGCCCACCCGAAGAACGCCAAGGACGACCACACGACGATGCTCACCGACCGGGAACTGATGATCCTCGGCCGCTGGGTGGACAGCAACTACCAGTTCTACGGCAGTTACTACGGCCGGCGTCATTCGCACTGGGTCATCCCCGACCCCGCGAATCCGGCATACAACCCGGCCGACCTCCGACGCAAAGCCACCTTTGCCGAGTCGATCAGCGACCGCGCACCGGAATGGCACAGGTAGGGGGCTGATGCAGAGCCCCGAAGGGACGGCCTCGCCCGCCCCGTGAAGGCCCGAAAGACCCCGTGCGAGTCAAGGAGCGCTTGATGAAGAGAGCCTGGACGGTCCACGCGGCGGCGCTCGTCCTGGCGGCCCTGGCCGCGCCGGCCTTCGGCGCCGCCGTCGGCCCGGCGGCGGGGGCCCCCAAGCCGCAGGTCCCCGAGAAGGCCGCCCCCAAGCAGGCGGCCCCCGACAACCCCCGCTGGAAGGTCCTCGTCCTGGTCTATGCGGCCACCGACTTTGAGTTTTCGGACGACCAGGGCAAGCACCACCTCGTCGCCGCCATGACCGACGAGGAGAAGCGCCGCGCCGAGTCGCAGGCCAAGCGGTTCTTCGAGCAGGACGTCCCGCAACTCACCCGTGGCCTCCAGCGGCCGGTCGTCACCGTCAAGTTCCCGCGGCGGACCCTGACCCGCCTGGAGGGGGAAGGCGGCTACGCGCCCGGCCCCGACGACGCCGCCCCCGACGCCGGACCCGCGTTCGACTCCGTGGTCGTCGTCTGGAAGTCCGCCGGCACCGACAAGGTCACGGGCCGGCCGCTGGACGTCGCCGATGCGGGCGGCCTCACGACCCCGCGGGGCACCGAGCCGACCTACTGCTGCTTCCCCATCGGCTCCCTCCCGGCGAATCATCGAAACGTCTTTAAGCACGAATGGGGCCACTCGATCCTCTTCTACTACGAGGCCGCCGGCAAGGTGCCCCTGCCCGCCGTCGACAACCACATCGACGACAAGGACCACCACTACGCCCACTGGCCCACCGGCGAGGCCTACGTCCTGGAGGACGAGACCGACGACCATCTCATCCCGAACTCCATCTACCACAACACGCGCGGCTTCACCCACGACTACTACACCGGCCAGACCGCGACGGCCGACAAGCCCGAGCGGCGCCTGGGCATCACGGCCGAGGCGTGGGCCTCGGGCGGACCCGTCACCCGCCCCGCCCGTCCCAAGGCCGCCGCAGCGCAAGGCGCGCCGCCCGCGGCCGCGAAGGACGTGCGGCCCGCGGCCATGCAGCCCGCGCGCCCCGCGGCCGCGAAGGACGCGCGCCCCGCGGCCATGCAGCCCGCGCGGCCCCCGGCCGCGGCCGGGTGGCCCCAGTTCCGCGGACCCACCGGCGACGGCATCGCCGCCGGCAAGGCACCGCCTCTCGAATGGAGCGAGACCCGCAACATCCGCTGGAAGGTCGCCCTCCCCGGGCGCGGCGGATCGTCGCCCGTCGTCCTGGGCGACCGCGTCTGGCTGACCACCGCCCTTGAGCAGGGCACGCGGCAGACCAAGTTGGGCCCCGACGACGTCTGGGTGGCCGACCGCGTCTCCCTCGCGGCCGTCTGCCTCGACCTGGCCGACGGGCGACTCGTCTGGCAGACCACCCTGTTCGAGGTCGACAAGCCCCCGCCCGTCCACGTCTTCAACACCTTCGCCACGCCGACGCCGGTCGTCGCGCCGGGCCGCCTCTACTGTGACTTCGGCGCGATGGGCACCGCCTGCGTCGACGCCGCCGACGGCAAGGTCCTCTGGACGCGGCGGCTGCCCATCGACCACATGGTGGGGCCGGGCAGTTCGCCCATCCTCTGCGGCGACCGGCTGATCCTCGTCCGCGACGGGTGCGACGTCCAGTTCCTCGCCGCCCTCCAGTGCGCCGACGGCGAGGTCGCCTGGAAGACCGACCGGCCGCCCCTCGAGGGCCGGCCCGACATGAAGAAGGCGTTCTCCACTCCCCTCCTGATCGACGTCGGCGGCCAGACCCAGATGGTGTCCGTCGGCGCCCAGTGGGCCGTCTCCTACGACCCCCAAACGGGCCGGGAGATATGGCGTGTGCACCATGGGTCGGGGTTCTCGACGGCCCCGCGGCCGCTCTACGGCAACGGCCTGGTCTACTTCTGCACGGGCTGCCCGGTCGGCCAACTGTGGGCCGTCCGCCCCGACGGCCGCGGCGACGTCACCGCCACCCACGTCGCCTGGAAGGCAACCGAGCAGATCCCCACCATGTCCTCCCCCCTCCTCGTCGGCCGCGAGATCTACGGCGCGGGCGACCGCGGCCGCATCACCTGCTTCGACGCCCTCACCGGCGAGACGGTGTGGAAGCACACCACCAAGGGCATGTACATGGCCTCGCCCGTCGCGGCAGGCGAGCGGGTCTACTTCTTCGGCCGCGAGGGCACGACCACCGTCCTCCGCGCCGGCCGCGAGGAGGCGCGCCTGGCCGAGAACACGCTCGAGGGCCAGATCACCGCTTCCCCCGCCGTCGCCGACGGCGCGCTGCTCCTCCGGACCGACACGCACCTCTACTGCATCGCCGAGACGCCGTCCCCGGCGCCCTAGCGCCGCGGCAGTTGCCCTTCACGTGCCACGGGTTGCTTGCCAACCCGTGCCAAGCGCCGGGTGCCACTGGCGGCTTGACCGCCAGTGTTATCCGCCCGCGCCCCGTGTCATCCCGACCGAGGTCGCCTGAGGCGGCCGAGTGGAGGGATCTCGCCGTTGCCGTGCCAGGGCGGCGACCGCTGCGGCCAGGTGGAGCGCTTTCAGCCACCTGAGTTCATCGCTTCATCGCCCGCACCGCTGCGGCGCGTTTCTCAAGGACCTCGGCCTCTTCCACCCGGTCAGTTTTTCTGTAGACCGCCGCCAGATTCTCAAGACTCGTGGCCACATACGGATGATCCGGGCCGAGGGCCTTCTCCCAGATCGCCAACGAGCGCTTGTAGAGCGGTTCGGCCTCAGCGTACTGGCCCTGGGTCCGGTACAGCACCGCGAGGTTGTTCAGGCTCTGGGCCACATCGGGATGATCCGGGCCGAGGGCCTTCTCCCGGATCGCCAGCGCGCGCTTGAAGAGCGGCTCGGCCCGTGCGTGCTGGCCTTGGGCGTGGTACAGCGCCGCGAGGTTGTTCAGGCTCTGGGCCACATCGGGATGATCCGGGCCGAGGTCCTTCTCCCGGATCGCGAGCGCGCGCTTG
>Ga0315274_10007365_pt1 | contig 15935 bp, 10 predicted proteins | sample YL17G02_20_MG_FD_203700 | JGI IMG/M metagenome (GOLD analysis project Ga0315274, IMG submission 203700) | Sediment microbial communities from Yellowstone Lake, YNP, Wyoming, USA - YL17G02_20 | ecosystem: Environmental > Aquatic > Freshwater > Lake > Sediment | place: USA: Wyoming | collected... | reverse complement strand
GAATTTGGCCAGAACCTGGTCGTGCGGCAAAACCGGAATGACCCTGGACATCCAGAACTGGGAGCCCTCGCGCGAAAAAGTCGAGGAGGCCGTCCCGTTGAAGCTGCCGCAGAAGATCATGAAGGCGGCCGCGGCCAGGATGACGGCGACCGGGCTGGCCGCGCCGGTCATGAGCCTGAGCAAGGCGGCGGTGTCGCCGCGGCCCCCCCCGGCCTTCGCCATCAGGATGAAAATGGCCGGGACGATCAGGACGGACATGACGCCGTTGAGAAGAAAGATCGGCGTCCGGTTCATGATCCGCCATTCGCGGCTGAAGATGGCCCGGACCGGCCTCCGTCCCGAGGCGACCCGGCGCGACATTTCGGACCGGGACAGGGCTTTGGTCCGCCCCGAGATTTCGCCGATCCCGATCAAGCCCCGATAGAAGAGCTTCTCGGCCATGACCATGAGAAACCAAAACAGCCCTAACGACACTCCCAGGAAGAGGGCCAGGTTGAGGAGCCCCTCGCCGCTCCAGCCTCCGGCCAGGGCTTTGGTCGCCCATATGCTGGGGGGGAACTTGGCGCCGATCCGGTTGAGGAGGCTGTTGGGGGAGCTGAAGAAGGCGGCCATGTCCTCCATGCTGCCCCGGCTGGGGGAGTTTCTGATGAGGAGTTGGGCGCCCATGGCGACCGCTATCATCAGGATGCTGCCGACCAGGATCAGGGCGTCCTTCTTGCGGCTGAAGTTGATGAGGCGCATCATGGCGACGACCAGGAGCGAGACGAAAGCGAGCGGGATGACGGGGAGAAACAGGTAGACGATGACGGCGTTCAGCCAAAAGGACGGCCCGCGTTTGGCTAAGACCCCGAAGGTCGCCAAGACGGGAGCCACGATGGCCAGGACCGTCAGGTACTCGTTGACGAGGATGACGGCGAATTTCGAGGCCATGATCTGGTAGGGCTTGAGCGGCAGCGGGATGAGCATTTCCAGGTCCTTCGAGAAGTAGAAGGCGGAGATGATGTAGTAGAGCCCGAAGAGAAGGATGAAGAATTGGCCGGCCAGGATGCCCAGCGTCAGCAGGGCGCGCTCCTGGCCGAGCGGCTGGAGCGTCACGAACAGAAATTTCAGGAAGAGGATGATGCCGTACAGGGCGGGCAGGACGCCCAGGACGGCCAGGCCGACCAGGGGGACGAGCCAAAGGTCCTTTTTTTCCTTGAACAGCCGGTGGCGGAGGACGGCCAGGCCGAAATTGACTTTAAGTCCGACCCGGATGAGGGACCCGAGTTGGCTCATTTGTCGGTGAGCTCCAGGAAAATGCCCTCGAGCGATTGGTTGTCCCGGTCGAGTTTCTTGAGCTCGTCCATCGTCCCGCAGGCGACGAGCCGGCCCTTGTCGATGATCCCGATCCGGTCGCAGAGCTTCTCGGCGACTTCCATGATGTGGGTCGAGAAGAAGAGCGTCTTCCCCTGGCCGCAGTGCTCCCGCATCAGCTCCTTGAGGTGGTGGGCGGCCCGGGGGTCGAGCCCGACCAGGGGCTCGTCGAGGACCATGACCCGGGGCGCGGGGAGGAGGGCGGCCGTGAGGACGATCTTTTGCTTCATGCCGTGGGAGTAGCTCTGGATCGGATTGGCGACGGCCGCGCGAAGCTCGAAGATGTCCAGCCACTTATCAATCCGTTCCAACCGCTCCCGTTTGGGGACTCCGTAGACGTCGCCGATGAAGTTCAGGTACTCGAGGCCGGTCAGCCGCTCATAGATCGAGGGATAGTCCGGGACGTAGCTCGTAATCGACTTGGACTTGAGGCCGTCCCGGCGGATGTCGAAACCCTCGACGGTGATCGTTCCGGCGTCCGGCTTGAGGAGGCCGACGATCATCTTGATCGTCGTCGTCTTGCCGGCGCCGTTCGGGCCCAGGAACCCGAAAATCTCGCCCGATCGGACGACGAGGCTCAGGTCGTCGACGGCCTTGACTTTGCCCTTGTTGTAGCTCTTGGAGACGCGGCTGATCTCGATCACGGGACCTCCTCGTCGGCGTCGAACCGGGGTATTGTACACCAAGAGTCCGAGAAAAACCCGCTTAATATCGAGTCTCTTAAGAGGAATGTCCAAAAACGCTTCCAGGCGTCCTCGTCGCGGTTCCCGGGATAGGGCGCAAAAACGACTTGATTTTAAGGACAAAATGGCGTAAAAGGGTTGTTAGATCGGAAACGGGAAAAAGCCGGGCTATTTGAGAGGGATATCCCGTTGAAAATGGAGGATCGATTTGGGGGTCAGCTGTTTTCGATGTAAGAAGAATTTGCGGGCCGTCGACCTGGCCCGTGAAGGTTTTATCATTTACGAAGGGGATCACTCCTCCCTTCCGACCCTCTACAGCGGCGTCATATGCACGCGCTGCGGACGGATCGAGTGCACCAATTGCCGAATCGGGGGCGTTTCCCGTCCCTGCTTTTGGTGCGGGGGCAAGGTCGAGCCCGCCTATGACCATGCTATCCACTGCCATCGCCGGGCGAATCCTTCCGCCTCGCGCCTGCTGAAAAATATCGGCTTGATAGCCCTGGTCGTCCTGGCCGCTCTTATCGTTCGGCGGGTTATCTCACCGGCCAAGGCCCCGGTCGCAGAGGGCGTCGCCGCCCGCATCGCCGAGATCAAAGATATGAGCGATTCCGAGGCCTTGGCCGCGATCGTCCGGGACGGGGAGGAGGATGTCGAGGCCCGGATCGCGGCCGTCCGCAAACTGGATGACGATGCCGTCCTCGAGGAAATCGCCCGGGACGACACGGCCCCGCCTCAGCTCTGGAAAGCCGCCGTCGAGGGTATCCTCGATCAGGCCGTTCTAGCCGCCTTGGCCCAAGATTCGGAATTGGACCCTTATATCCGCGAGGCGGCCGTCAAGAGGCTCGACGCCGCGGACATCCTGAGGACGATCGCCGCCAACGATTCGGAATACGAGAGCATCCAGAAAGCGGCCCGGGAACGGCTGCGGCGCGTCGAGATGAAGTGATCCGGATATCCCGATCCTTTCTGGCAAGAAGAATTCCCATTAAGCAGGCGTTGTCGATTGACTTTGGCCTCCGCATCCCTTATAAAAGAAGGGCGACATGGGCCGTTACCTCGATTGCATCGATTCCCGTTTCAATCCCGAATATCCCTGGTTTTCTTGCATGCGGATAGGACCCGTCTTGGATACTAGATAAAGGAGAACACTCATGATCAAGAAACGATGGCTTTCGACCGGCCTCCTGCTTCTGGCCGTCCTGGCCTTCGGCGGCGCCTTCGGCCTGAGCAGCCAGGACAGGACCGGCTGCCAGGATTGCCGGAGCGATGTGCCCGAAAACTGCACCGTGATCATGGTCGGGAGGCTCGCTTCGAGCGACGGATCGGTCATGACGACCCATACCTGTGACTGCGGCCATTGCGACTGGACATTCCGGGTCGTCCCGGCCGCCGACCATCCGGCCGGGGAGACGCGCAAGATCTTCCATGTCGACCAGATGGGCTATTGGCCGCCCGAGAAAGGCTTGAAGTGGGACCGGGTCCCGATCGACAACCTGACCGGCCTCGAGATCCCCCAAGTCCCCCGCACCTACGGCTACATCCACGGCAATTTCGGCTACATGAACGACGTCCAGCTCGCGATCGGCGAGTCCACGATCGGCTGCCGGAAGCGCATGGAAAATCAGACGGCCACGCCCAAGTTCGACAGCACCATGCTGACCCTCGTAGCCATGGAGCGGGCTTCAACCGCCAGGGAGGCGATCAAGCTCATGGGCGAGCTGGCCGAGAAGCATGGCTACGGCGGAACCGACAGCGGCGAGATGCTGGCCGTCGCCGACACCAAGGAAGTCTGGCACTTCGAGATCATGCCGGTCGGCCCGCTATGGACTCCCCAGAGCGGGAAGCCGGGCGCCGTCTGGTGCGCTGAGCGGGTTCCGGACGACGAGGTCGCGGTCTGCCCCAACGAATCGCGGATCGGCCTCATCGACCTCAACAAGCCCGATTATTTCATGGCTTCGCCGAACGTCGTCTCCCTGGCCGTGGAGATGGGCTTCTACGATCCGAAAAACGGCCAGCCGTTCCACTGGGCGAAAGCCTATAATCCGGATACCGTGAGCGCCGCCAATACGGCCGGCGCCCGGGTCCGCGTCTGGCGCTTCCTGGATCTCGTCGCTCCGTCGAAGAAGTTCAGTCCCGAGACGCCAAACGTCGACCTGCCCCTCTCGGTCAAGCCCGATAAAAAGCTCTCGGCTTATGACGTCATGGTCATGACCCGCGACAAGTGCGAGGGGACACCCTACTGGCCCGGGCGCGGTATCCAGGGCGGGCCTTTCTCCAACCCGAACTACCTCCCCTACGGCTTCGAGCTCGAGGGCAAGAAATACAACCTGCCCCGGGTCATCGGCGTCAACCGGGCCGAGTACGTGACCGTGACCCAGAGCCGGGGCTGGCTCCCCAACCCGATCGGCGGCCTGGTCTGGCTGGCCTGGGGGGCGCAGGACACCTCCTGCTTCATGCCCCTTTACGGCGGGATTAAAAGTATTCCGCGCTCCTTCGAGATCGGCGATCATTATGAGTTCGATCGGGATTCGGCGCGCTGGGCCTTCGACTACGTGGATTTTCACGCCCAGGTCGTCTATGCCCAAGCCATCGAGGATATCCGACAGGCCCAAGTCGCCTACGAGAAGAGCGCTTTCGACCGGACGCCGACCATCGACGCTTTCGCCGCGGATCTCTATAAGAAGGATCCGGCCCTCGTCTCTCAATTCTTGACCGAATACTGCCTGACCAACGCCGAGCGCGTCGTCAACGCCTGGTGGAAGCTGGGGGACGATCTCCTGGTCAAGTACAAGCACATGTGGGTCTACGACAGCAAAGCGAAAAAACGGATGCCCCTGAAGTTCCCAGACTGGTGGCTCAAGCTCCTGGTCGAGTACAACAAGCTCCAGCCCCAACCCAAAAAAGAGTAAACATCGGTAAACATCGGGGTCAAACCTGCACTTTGATACAAAGTGCAAAAACTGGGATTGCACTAAGTGACGAAGTGCAGGTTTGACCCCAATTTCATTCAAGTTTGACTTGACATTCACGGTCCGCGTCTTTAGACTCAATACAATGAAGCGGCCGATGAGCAGATTTGTTCGCTTGTTACCGATTCTTCTGTTCGTCTGTGTCGTCGTTTCCATCAATTTCTTCCACACAGAGACCTCCGTATCCGGCAGCCGGGACTGTCCCGCCTGCCGCTTCCTGATCTCCGCCCTGGCCACGTTGGCGGTTCTTGTCGCCCTGCTCTCGATCGTGTTTATCGTCCGGTATCTGGCCGCCGTCGAGCCGGTCCGCGCTTACGAAGCCTTCGTACTCAATTTCAGCACCCGTTCGCCTCCGTCCGCCTGATCGTCCTTCCCTTCCATCCGGCCTGCGGGCCGGACTCCCGTCCCTGATGACATTTGTAAGGAGGACGAATGGTGCGAAGCGCAATCGCTTGGTTCTGCATTCTGCTTTTTCCGGCCGAGCCTGCTCCGTCGCGGGCGGCCGCCGACGCCGCTGAGTCCTTGACTCTTGACCGCTGCATTGCCCTGTCCTTGGCCCACAATCCCCTCTGGCTTTCCTCCGAGGGCGATTACCAAGCCTCCCTGGCCCGGGTCCGGCAGGCCAAGGCCATTCCCCAACCGTCCCTGGAATTCGACTCCGACCTCCAGCCGAGTCTCCTGAATTTCCGGAACTCGGGGGAATCCTATTTAGGCGTCAGCCAAACGGTCGAGTTTCCGGGAAAGCGCGCTCTCCGGGGTCGGATCGCGACCCTCGAGTCCGGGGAGGTCCTGGCCGACCGGGATTTGCTCAAGCTCGACTTGATTTTTCAAGTCACGGAGGCGTTTTACGCGGTCCGGCTCGCCGAGGAGAAGGAAAAATACGACCGCCAAAACCTCGAACTGGCCCGGGACTTCCTGAAGAAATCCGAGGTGAAATACGCCGCGTGAGACATCGCTAAAATGGAGGTTGTGCGCGCCGGAGTCGAAGCGGCCAGGGCGGCCACGGCCGTAACGCTTGCCGAGAACGAGGTGCTCTTGGCCAAGGCCCGCTTGAATTACCTCCTCGGCCAGGGCAAGCTTGAGCCCCTGGAAGTCCGGGGCGAGCTCAAGCGGCCGGCCGCGGCCATCGATACGGTTTATCTCGGTCAAAGAGCCCGGATCGCCAGGCCCGAGATGAAGAAGATGTCCGCTCTCGTCAGGAAAGAAGGCCTGAAGAAGACGGAAGCGGCCTTCGAATATCTTCCCGATTTCGACCTGAGCCTGTCCCGCCACCGCATCGAAGGGGTTAAGACGAGCTGGGATTTCACGATCTCCTTCCCGATCCCGATCTTCTTCTGGCAACCTCTTCAAGGCCGCATCGCCGAGTCCGAGGCCAACCTGATCTCTCTCCGCGGCCGGAGCGAGTACTTGGCGAACACGATCGGGCTCGAGGTCGAGCAGGCCGGCCTGGGCGCCCGGTCCGCCGAGAGCCAGATCGCTCTCTTCGAGAAAGAGATCCTGACCCAGGCCGAGGAGGCTTATAACCTGTTCTTGTTCAGCTTCCAGGAGGGAGAGATCGGCGGGATCGAGCTCATCGAGGCTCGCCGCACTCTGCTCGAAACGCGAAAAGCATACGCGGACGCCCTCTATAACTATCGGGTGGCCCTGGCGGCCTTGGAAAAGGCCGTGGGGGAACCTCTGCAAGGAGTTAGTCATGATTAGGAATATTATCGCCTATATCGCCGCGGGAGCCCTCGCGCTCGCCGGTTTGTCCTGTTCGAAGAAGGCCATTCACGGCGATCGGGATGAAGCCAAAGCCGCTGCCGCTCAAGATCCGCGTCATGAATCGGGCGACGGAGCCGCGGGAAGCGGCCCGGGCGGCCGCGGTTCCGGAAGCCCCGGTCGAAGCTTGGTGGGGCGCGGGCCCGTCCGCTTGACCGAAGAGGAGAGAAAGGCCGTTGAGATCGAAACGGCCAAGGTCTCCTTCCATCCCATGGCCAGCCATCTCCAGGTCATGGGCAAGGTCTTCGCCCACCAGTTCCGCAAGGCCATCGTCAGCTATCCCTTTCCGGCCCGGATCGCGCATATCCATGTTCTTCCCGGCGAGTGGGTTGACAGCGGCCGTGAGCTCGTCACGCTGCAAAGCGAGGCGGTCGGCCAGGCCAAGTCCGAGTACTTCAAGGCCATCGCCGATCACGAATTGGCCCTGATCAACCGCGACCGGGAAAAGAGGCTCTTCGACAAGGGCGCCGGCGCCGGAAAGAACCTCCAGACCGCCGAGGCCGAGCTCAAGGTCGCCGAGGCTAGCCTGGAAGCGGCCGAGAAGATGCTCCACGTCCTGGGATTCAGCGAAGCCCAGGTCAAGACCGCCGCCACGACCCACGAGATCAATGCCTTCATCACCCTGTTCGCCCCCATCCCGGGCAAGGTCATCGCCAACAACCTCGTCCTGGGGGGGATGGTCGATCAGGCGACCGAGGTCCTGACCATCCTCGATCCCCGCATGCTCTGCGTCGACGCCGAAATCTACGAGCGGGATATCGCCCGGGTCAGGATCGGGCAAAAGGTCGAGGTCGAGGTTCCGGCTTACGACGCGCTGATGTTCAAGGGGACGCTCAAGTACATCGGCGACACCCTCAACGAGGAAACCAGGACGGTCACGGTCCGGACCGAGGTTGAGAATAAAGACGACAAACTAAAGCCGGGGATGTTCGCCAACGTCCGGATCGTCCTGGGCGAGGATGTCAAGGCCCTGGTCGTCCCGGATACCGCCCTGCTCGACGACGGCGGCCGGAAGATCGTTTTTCTCCGCCGCGGGGACGAATTTCTGCCCCGGCAGGTCTTCGTCGGCGCCAGGATCAACGGCTCGGTCGAGGTCCTGAGCGGGCTGGCCGAGGGGGACGAAATCGTCGTCAAGGGCTGCTTCCAGCTCAAGTCCAAGCTTTTCGACGAACTCCTCGGCGGGGCTCACGTCCACTGAGGATGCCGGCCGCCCCGATGGATGAACCCGAAAGGGGATTGCCATGATCGACCGCATTATTGATTTTGCCCTCGAACACCGGCTCCTGACGGTTTTTCTGCTCGTCCTGATCTGTCTGTGGGGAGTCATTGTCTACGTCCGGATGCCCAAGGACATCTATCCCGACCTCAACGCGCCGATCGTCAACATCATCACCGAGAATCCGGGCATGGCCTCGGAAGACGTCGAGCGGCTCATCACCTTTCCTCTCGAGAGCCTTCTGTCGGGGGCCCCCGGCGTCACGCGCGTCCGCTCCGAGTCGGCGACCGGGGACTCGATCGTGACCGTGGAGTTCGAATGGGGGATGAATATCTATCTGGCCCGCCAGATCGTGGCCAGCAAGCTCGAGCTCATCGCCGGCCGCCTGCCCCTGGGAACATCCCAGCCCATCCTGGGTCCCGTCTCCTCCCGGATGGGCGAAGTTTTCGAGTTCGCCGTGGCCGGGGAGGAGGGGACCGACCCGATGGAGCTCCGTTCGATCGCCGATTGGACGGTCCGCTACCAGATCCAGGGCGTCCCCGGCATCTCGTTCGTCATCAACCTGGGTGGATTCATCAAGCAGTTCCAGGTTTTTCTAAAGCCGGACATGCTCAAGAACTACGGGATCACGATTTCCGAGGTCAAGGAGGCCGTCGAGAACAGCAACCGGAATTTCAGCGGAGGCATCATCTCCCGGGGCGCCCAGGAGATCCTGATCAAAGGGGAGGGGCGGATCGAGACGATCGACCATATCCGGTCGACCGTCATCGCCACCCGCCGCAACGTCCCCGTCTATGTCAAGGACGTGGCCGACGTCCGGATCGGAGGGAAGTTCCGCCGCGAGGCCGCCAGCCACAACGGCCGGGAGGCCGTCTACGTGACCGTCGAGAAACAATACGGCGGGGACACGCTGACGGCCATCCGAAACACCAAGGCGGCGCTGGCCCGGATCGCCGGCGGCCTGCCCGCCTCGGTCAGCCTTATAACCTTCTACGACCAGTCCATCCTCATTCTCAAATCCATCCGCCATGTCGAGGTGACGATCCTGGAGGGGGTGCTGCTGATCGTCCTGGTCATGATGTTCTTCATGTGGAACGTGAGGACCTCGCTCATCGCCTCCCTGACCATCCCGTTTTCGATCCTGATCGCGCTCGTCTTGATGGACCTGTTCGGGGTCAAGCTGACCGTCATGTCGATCGGAGGGCTGGCCATCGGGATCGGCAAGATGGCCAACGGTTCGATCATCATGGTCGAGAATATCTTCCGCCTGCTCCACGAGAAGGGGGAGCGGGCGCCCATCCGCGAGGTCGTCGCCGTTGCGGCCAAGGACGTCGGACGATTTCTTTTTTCGGCGAGCCTCATCATCATCCTGGTCTTCCTGCCCCTCCTGACGCTCCAGGGCCTGGAAGGGGCGATGTTCCGACCCACCGCCTTCGCCGTTGCCGCCGCCCTGTTCGGGGCCATGCTCCTCAACATCACCCTTCAGCCCGTCCTGGCCTCGGTCTTCCTGGCGGGCCGCCGCTTCAGGACGGCCAAGGACCCGGTAACCGATTTCCTAGCCGCCAAATATAAGACGATCATGAACGTGGCCCTAGAGAGGAAGACGCTGATTTTGGCCGTGTTCGTCCTCCTGATTATTGGGGCTTTCATCGGCCACACCTTCCTGGGCAAGGAGTTCGTGCCCCCCCTCGACGAGGGGTCGATCATGGCCTCGACGGTCATGCTTCCCGAAACTTCGCTCGAGGAATCCGTTAAAATGGGAACCAAGATCGAACGGATCTTCTTGTCCTTCCCAGAAGTCGTGTCTGTGTCGCGGACGACCGGGACGGCGGAAGCCTCCGAGCACCTCCATCCGGTGAACCACAGCCATTACAACATCGAGCTCACGCCGCGCGAGAAAAGAAAGCGCGGCTTCAAAGAAATCACCGAGGCCATGCGCACGGAGCTCGATCGCCTGCCCGGCGTTGCCTATATTTTTGAGCAGCCCATCGCCAACAAGCTGGCCGAGATGCTAACCGGCACCGAAGGACAGCTTGCCGTCAAACTGTTCGGGCCCGACCTGGCCGTCCTCAACGAGAAGATCGAGGAGATCCACAACGTCCTGATCGATGTCCGCGGCGCTGTTGACCTTCAAGTCGAACAGACGACCGGCGTTCCCCAGCTCGTCATCCGGCTCGACCGGGAAAAGCTGGCCTTGTACGGAATCAGCGTCAGCCAGGTCGCCGAGTTGGTTGAGACGGCCCTGAACGGACTCGAAGCCACCGACGTTTACGAGGCCGACCGGGTGACCTCCGTTCTCATCCGGCTGCCCGAGGAGTTCCGGAACGACGAGGATGCCGTGAGCAGGCTCCTGGTCAACGCCCCGGGAGGCGAGACGATCCCGCTCTCCGAGCTGGCCGAGATCCGGCGGGACGAAGGACCCCAGACGATTTTGCGGGAAAATCTTCAGCGCCGCAAGATCATCGTCGGCAACGTCGCCGGCCGGGACATCGGCGGGTTTGTCGAGGAGGCACGGGCGAAGATCGCCGCCTCCGTTAACCTCCCGCCGAATTATTATGTGACCTTCGGCGGCCAGTTCGAGAGCCAGCAAAGAGCCCTGCGCCACCTGACCCTGCTCATGCTCCTCGTCATCCTGATCATCTTCGTCATTCTGTTCTCGTCGTTCGGGTCGGTCCGGCAGGCCCTCCTGGTCATCATGAACATTCCAACCGCCCTGATCGGAGGCGTCATCGGCCTCCTCATCGCCGGCGAAAGCCTCAACGTCTCGTCGACGATCGGCCTCATCGCCCTGTTCGGAATCTGCGCCCAGAACGACATTATTTTAGTGGCCAAGATCAACGATTTGCGGCGGCAGGGGAGGACGCTCCGGGAGGCAGTCTTGGAAGGGGCCGTCCTCAAGCTGCGGCCGATCTTCATGACGGATATGGTCATGATCGTGGGGCTTCTGCCGATGGCCTTGATCACGACGACGGGATCGGAGCTTCATCGGCCCCTGGCCGTCGTTTATATCGGCGGCTTTTTCTTCGCCATCTTCTTGAGGCTGATCATTGTCCCCGTCCTCTATGAAACGTTGGAGGGGATGGGGAGGAGGCGGCGGGGGCTGAACAGCGCCTCTTGACAGTCCGGTGCCAAAAACTTATAATTAGCATATGCCAATAATAGTCGGGAGGCGCTGCGGGTGCCCAGGCCGCTGATCTGCCGCCGGGTGGCCGGCCAACCCGGGGCGAACGTTTTCAAGCCGGCGGGCCGACCGCTCTCCGACATCGAGGAGATCCAGCTGACCTTCGATGAATTGGAAGCTCTGCGCCTGGCCGATCTTGAGGGGCAATATCAGGAAGATGCCGCCCGCAAGATGGGCGTCTCCCGGCAGACGTTCGGAAACATCGTGGAATCGGCGCGCCGAAAAGTGGCTGACGCCCTCGTTCACGGGAAGGCTTTACGAATCCAGGGAGGTGTTTTTATCATGATGGAACGACATTTCATTTGCTTTGCGTGTAAGCACAAATGGACAATCCCGTATGGAACGGGGCGGCCGGGAGTATGTCCCGGCTGTCATAGCTCCAACATCCACCGGGCGCCCGGCGATCAAGGGAATGCTTGGGCCGGGGGGGGCGGCTGGGCGGGGCGGGTCGGCTGCGGCCGGCGGGAACGCCGGGGAGGAGTTCAAACATGAAAATATGTATTCCCACGGAGACGGGTGACGGCCGGGCGGCCGTGATCGCGGGGCATTTCGGCAGTGCGACGTTTTATACCCTCGTCGACACCGAAAACGGATTGGTAGAAGTCGTCGATAACAGCGATCGGGAGCATCTCCACGGCCAGTGCGTTCCTATACGCGCTTTGACGGGGAAGAACGTGGAAGCGGTCCTTTGCCGGGGGATGGGTCTCCGGGCTATCCAGAGACTCCAGGAAGCGGGAATCCGAGTCCTAAGGACCGAGGCCGAAACGGTGGCCGCCGTACTTCAAGAAATCGAGCGGGGTGGTGTGGTCGAGATGACGGCGGAGCAGGCCTGTCGTCACCACAAGAACTGCGGTTAGGCCGCTTAATTTGAGCTACTCCCCAAAAACTGGATAGGGGGGATAAGAGTGATCGGGGTCAAATCTACACTTTACACTTTTTGTGCTTGTAGAATGATACCCATATCTGCTTTTAAGTGAAAAAGTGAAAAGTGTAGATTTGACCCTGGTTCTTTTCCTTACGGGTTTGACCCCAAATAGTCCGTTGCGGTAAGCTGGTTGCTCTTGAGATTGGAAAAGGAGAGGGTGTTATGAGATCGTCCAGCCGTCCCTATAAACCCATAGGGACGTTCCCCCGGCTGATCGGAATTGTCCTCCTCGTCCTGGCGGCGGTCACGCCGGCCGCCGCATCGGCTCCTGCCGCCCAAAAGCTTCCGCCCCTCCGGCCCTTTAAAACCGAGACCCCTCCGACGATCGACGGCGTCCTCGACGACGCCGTCTGGAAGCTTGCGCTCTCCGAGACCGGTTTCAAAACCTGGCGTCCCGATATGGGTATGGACATGCATCAGAATACGGTCGTCTACTACGCCTATGACCGCGAAAACATCTACTTCGCCTTCCGCTGCTACGACACGGAGCCGTCCAAGATCAAGGCGGTTGTCTCGAACCGGGACAGCATCCAGTCCGGAGACGACTGGATCTGCATCAACCTCGACTCCTTCAACGACCAGCAGTCCCTCTACGCGCTCTACGTCAATCCGCTCGGCATCCAGGCCGACTCCAAGTTCGAGGCCAATAATGAAGATTTCTCGGTGGATGTCGTCTGGTACTCGGCCGGCCGGATCGACGCCGAAGGGTACGCGATCGAGATCCGCCTGCCCTTCAAGAGCATCCGCTACGCCTCCAATGATCCGGTCGAGATGGGGATCATCTTCGAGCGGAGCATCAGCCGTTTTTCCGAGTCGGGGACTTACCCCCCGCTCGACCGCGCCCAGGGCCTCAATTTCGTCACGCAGACCAGGGCGCTCAATTTCGAGGGCGTTCGCCACTATACGTTGTTCGAGCTCCTGCCGGCCGTGACCTATGGCCGGACGAGCGTCGCCGAGGAGGGCGGCCTCCGCGCCGAGCCGATCCGGAGCGACCTGAGCCTGACGGCCAAGTACGGCCTGACCTCCCAGCTCATCCTGGACGGGACGGTCAACCCCGATTTCAGCCAGGTCGAGGCCGACGCGGGCCAGGTCGACTTCAACCTCCGCTACGCCCTGTTCTATCCCGAGAAGCGGCCGTTCTTCCTCGAAGGGCGCGAGAAGTTCGCCTTCGCCGCCAACAAACAGGGTGACCCGCTGGGCGCGATCGTCCATACCCGGACCATCGTCAATCCTTACCTTGGGTTTAAGCTCAACGGCAAGCTCGGCCCTAAGGACACGGTCGCCTCCATCTACGCCATGGACGAGCTGCCGGAGGGGTCGGCCCGGGACTTTGCCCACTTCACGATCGTCCGCTACAAGCATGCGTTGAGCGAGGACAGCTTCCTGGGCGGATTCCTGACCGGACGGTTCGAAGGCGGACATACCAACGCGGTTGCGGGAACGGACGGACAGATCCGCCTAACCCCTGCGGCGGCCGTCGGCTACCATGCGTTCTTGTCGCGGACCGACCCCGGGGCGGGGAGCGGCGGCGCCCGGGAAGGCCATGCCCTAGGCGTCAACTACAGCCTCCAGTCACGGGACTGGATTGTGAACATTAACGCCCAGGATCTTAGCCGCGATTTCGAGACAGAGACGGGTTACTTGATCAGGAACGGGATCAGCCGGCTCCAGGCGGGCTTTATGCCCATGATCTATCCCAAGTCGAAGCTGTTCCTGCGCATCGATCCGATCGTCCATTTCGTCGAGGTTCGGGACAAGGAGAGCGGGCTCTGGGAAACGACCGAGCAGGCCGACTTGCGGTTCATCCTGCCCCGGAGCACGTCCGTTTTGTTCGGGGGCAAGTATTCGACCGAAGTTTTTCTGGGACGGAGATTCGGGCGGAGCGGGATAAGAGTGATCGCCCAGAGTCAGATCATCAAGCAGCTTTCGTTCAGCTTCGCTTTCAATCGCGGCCAGAAAATCCGCTATGTCCTCGATCCCTTCCAGGGGAGGGGAACCGACCTGTCGGCCGAGGCCTCGTTCCAGCCGTCCGAGAATTTTATGTTCGACCTGAGTTTTGTTTATTCGGACTTCACGCGTTCGGCCGGCGGGACGAAAGAGTACGATTACACGATTATCCGTAGCCTCAACACCTACCAGGTCAACAAGTACCTGTTCTTCCGGGCGATCATCGAGTACAACTCCTTCTACAAGGAGCTGATGACCGATTTCCTTGCCTCGTTCACTTATATCCCCGGGACTGTTATTCACGCGGGCTACGGATCGCTTTACGACAAGATGAGGTGGAACGCGGATGAGCGCGCCTACATCCCGTCCGACCGGTTCTTCGAGATCAAACGCGGCTTTTTCTTCAAGGCGTCTTATCTTTGGCGGATGTAGCTCTGTCGGGGTCAAACCTACACTTTGTGACAAAGTGTAGGTTTGACCCTAACTTAAGGAAGAAGCAACCTGGGGGCCGTTTCCGTATATAATATCGCCTATGTCCGGAATCAGGAGGTCCCGATGGTCTTGAAGAAGAGCGCCCTGACATTCATTCTTGCCGCCGTTTTAGCCGCGACTTTGCTCGCGCCGCCCGTCTCGGCCCAGTCCGCGGGAGACGACGCTCTGGCGAAAAAGATCGACGCTGTGATGACCGAGGTCTACCACCCCGATGGGCCCGGCGCTGCGATCATCGTCCGTAAAGACGGAAAAACGATCTTTCGCAAAGGTTACGCCCTGGCCGACCTCGAGCTCGGAGTGCCCATCGAGCCGGACATGATCTTCCGGCTCGGCTCGATCACCAAGCAATTCACGGCCGTCTCTATCCTTATGCTGGCCGAGCAGGGCAAGCTCGGCCTCCAGGACGAAATCACGAAATTCCTGCCCGATTATCCGACCCAGGGTCGACGCATCACGGTCGAGCATCTCCTGACCCATACCTCGGGTATCCAGAGCTACACGGACATGGCGGAATGGCTGCCCCTGTGGCGGAAAGACTTCATGCTTCAGGAGCTCATCGACCTGTTCAAGAACAAACCTATGCAGTTCGAGCCCGGAGAGCGATGGGTCTATAATAACTCCGGATACATCCTCCTCGGGGCCATCATCGAAAAAGTCTCGGGCCAGGCCTATGAAGAGTTCGTTGATACGCATATTTTCAAGCCGCTGGGCATGAAACATTCCTGTTACGGAAGCACCGAGCGGGTCATTCCCCGCCGCATCCCGGGCTACCAGACGGGGAAGGACGGATTTATCAACGCCCCCTACCTGAGCATGACTCAGCCCTACGCCGCGGGATCCCTTCTTTCCAGCGTCGACGACCTGGCCGTTTGGAGCGACGCCGTCTTTTCGGGAAAGCTGATCGGAAAAGAATGGCTGGACAGGGCCTTGACCCCCTATAAACTGAAGAACGGCGAATCCACCGGCTACGGCTACGGCTGGTTCATCACGAATTACCAAGGCCACCGCATCATCGAGCACGGCGGCGGCATCAACGGTTTTATGACCTACGAAATGACCCTGCCCGAGGACCGGATCTTCTTGGCCATCCTGACCAACAGCGCCGTCGAAGGCCGCGATCCCGAGCCCAGGGCCGTCAAGATCGCCGGCCTCGTGCTCGGCAAACCCGAGCCCGAACGCAAGGCCGTCGCGCTCGCCGCCAAGGACCTCGATCCGTTGACGGGCGTCTACGAGGACGCCGCAAAGGAGGAACGCTATATCACGCGCGAGGGGAACAAGCTTTATTCCCAGAGGCGCGGAGAGGGAAAATACGAGATTCTGGCGGCCTCCGCCGTCGAGTTCTTCTTCAGAGACAACCCCGCCCGCGTTCGTTTCGTCAAGAACGCGGCCGGCGCCGTGACCGGGCTTC
>Ga0315274_10007364_pt1 | contig 15935 bp, 12 predicted proteins | sample YL17G02_20_MG_FD_203700 | JGI IMG/M metagenome (GOLD analysis project Ga0315274, IMG submission 203700) | Sediment microbial communities from Yellowstone Lake, YNP, Wyoming, USA - YL17G02_20 | ecosystem: Environmental > Aquatic > Freshwater > Lake > Sediment | place: USA: Wyoming | collected... | reverse complement strand
TAAGATATATTATGTTAACCACTCACACAACCGTCCTCATCCGCCGCCCAAATGCGGCATCACGCGACGCATCGCTCTACACAATGATGTTCACCAGCTTGTTCTTGATGACGAGGATCTTCTTCGGGGGTTTACCGCCGAGGAGTTCTTGAATACGCGGGTTGGCCAGCGCGATGGCTTCCACTTCGGATTCCGACAGGTCCGCATCGATCTCTTCGCGCGCTCGTATCCGGCTGTTGATCTGGATCACAAGCGTGATCTTGTCCGCCGAGGCGTACGCGAGGTCTGCTTCGGGCATCGATGACTTGAAGATGCTTCCGGCGTGTCCCGTCTGTTCCCAGAGCTCCTCGCAAATGTGGGGTGTCATCGGCGCCAGGAGGCGCAGCGTGGACGCGAACGCAAACCTGAACACCTCGGCGAGCCCCGGGTTTGCAGCGATTTTCGCAGTATCCGAAATGGAGCTCATGAGATTTGTCAGCTCCATGACGGCGCTGATCGCCGTGTTGAAGTGAAAGTCATCCTCGAGATCTTTCCTCACCTTCTGGATCGCCCAGTGCGTCTTGCGGAAGAGTTGTCGCGAATCCGCATCCAGGGTCTCGTACGGGATCTCACCCTGGGCGGGCCGCGAGAGGACGCCCGTGTTCGATTCCCACATCCGGTAGATTCGGCTAAGAAAACGGTGGCAGCCCTCGACGCTGTCGTCGCGCCACTCCGTGTCCCGTTCCGGCGGTCCCGCAAAAAGGATGTACAGACGCATGGTGTCGGCACCGAAGTACTCGATGATCGGGTCGGGACTCACCACATTGCCCTTGCTCTTGGACATCTTGACGCCGTCTTTGTAGATCATCCCCTGGGTGAAAAGCCGTGCGAACGGCTCTGTGAAGCCAAGAAACCCGCTTCGGTTCAAGAACTTTGTGAAGAACCGGGCGTACATGAGGTGCAAAATTGCATGTTCCACCCCGCCTACGTACTGGTCGACAGGCAACCACTTATTTACCAATGACTTATCGAATGCTTGCGCGTCGTCGTGCGGGCTGATGTATCGGAGGAAATACCAGCTGGAATCAACGAAGGTGTCCATGGTATCCGTGTCTCTCGCCGCCTTTTTGCCGCATCTGGGACAATCGACCCTCACATAGGACTCAACGCTCGCCAGGGGGCTTTTCCCGTCTCCACGGGGCCTAAAATCAACGCCTTCGGGCAGGAGCACGGGGAGGTCCTTCTCCGGTACCGGGACCACCCCGCAACGCTCGCAATGGACCATCGGGATCGGTGTTCCCCAGTATCTCTGGCGGGAGACGAGCCAGTCCCGCAGGCGGTAGTTCGTCATCCGTTTTCCGGCGCCGTTCTCTTCAGCCCAGGCGGCGATTCTGTCGAACGCGGTGTCGCTGTCGAGCCCCGTGTAGGGGCCGCTGTCGACAACAACCCCCTTTCCTTCGTACGCGGCCTCGGGATACGGAGTCCCGCCCTCTTTTGCGCGGACGACTTCACGTATCGAAAGGTCGAAGCGCTTGGCGAACTCGAAATCGCGCTCGTCGTGCGCAGGAACCGCCATGATCGCTCCGGTTCCGTATTCCATGAGGACGTACGGGGCGAGGAAGATGGGCATTTCTTCCTTGCTGAACGGATTGATCGCGTATCTCCCGCTGAACATCCCCGTCTTTCGCGGTGCCGCCCGGGCGCGCCCGCTCAATTTCTCGGCGCGCTCGGTCTCAATGAACTGTCTTACAACCTCTTCCCTTCCGGTTCCTGAAACCAGCCCCGGAACTTCCGGGTGTTCCGGGGAGACGACGAGGAACGTCGCTCCGAAGATCGTATCGGGCCGTGTCGTGAAACAGAAGAACTGCTCCGGCCCGGTACGAGATCCGTCGAGAGGCTTGACCGGGAAGCGGATCTCCAAACCATTGCTCCGGTCGATCCAGTTGCGCTGCATCGTGAGCACGCGCTCGGGCCACGAACCCAGCTGGTCGAGATCGTCGACGAGCGCGTCCGCGAATTCAGTGATCTTGAAAAACCACTGCTCGAGAAACTTCTCCGTGATTTCGCTCTCGCACCGTTCGCATATCCCGCCGACGACCTGTTCGTTCGCGAGGACCGTCCGGCACGAAGGGCACCAGTTGACCGAGGCGGCCTTCCGGTACGCGAGTCCTTCGTTGAACAGCTGGATGAAGAGCCACTGGGTCCACTTATAGTACCCGGGATCGTAAGACGCGATCTCCCGAGACCAGTCGTACACGACACCCCAGCGGTAAAATTGGCTTTTCATACGCGCGATGTTGTCCCGTGTCCACACGGCGGGGTGGATATCCTGTGTCAGCGCGGCGTTCTCGGCAGGCAGCCCGAACGCGTCCCACCCCATGGGAGCGAGAACGTTGTACCCCTCCATCATCTTGAGACGAGCGAGGGCGTCTCCGATGACGTAGTTCCGACCGTGGCCCACGTGGAGGTCGCCAGACGGGTACGGGTACATCATCAAACAGTAGTATTTGCGCTCGACCCGGGACAGATCGACGGCCATTAGGCGCTCCTTGTCCCAGCGTTCCTGCCATTTCTTCTCGATTTCTCGATGCGGGTATCTCGACATGCTCACACCCACGTATGACGATTTCGGCGACGGGAGATTATAAGAGGTTTCGAATCGCCTGATCGATGCTGTGTTCTGACTGCAGACCGATCAACTGGTTCTTGATCGTGCCATCCTTGAAGAACAGCAGTGTCGGAATGCTCCGGATGGCGTACTGAGCCGGTTTCACCTTTTCCTCGTCGATGTTCATCCGAAGAAACTTCACGGTGGTCCCGTATCTCTCCGCCATCTTCTCCAGGATCGGGTGGACGAGTTTGCACGGCTGGCACCACGGCGCCCAGAAGTCGATCACCACCGGGACACCGGCCCGCCGGACTTCGTGCTCGAAGCTCACATCGTCAACATCAATCAACGTTTTGTCCGGCAGAGTGTTGCCCCGACTGGTTTCACGGTTCGCGCGCGGCAACGGGCATCAGATCGCCAAGCGGTCGACGAGCCAGAACGTCCGTCTGGATCGGAAACACTCTATACTCAATCGGTATGGAGGGCAAGAATTTTCCTCTGCACCGACGCCAGAAGCGCCGTCTCGAGAAGGTGCCGGGGTTCCACGCTCGAGGACTTGATCCTGACGTCCGCCCAGCGAAGGTTGTTGAGAAAAACCATGAGATCCTCGGTCTCGAAACGCTTCGCCTGATCGACGAGAATCATGATCTGAAAGGTGCTCACCGACCTCCTCAACTGTTCGGCGATCGACTTGGGGGACGTCTTGTTCTCGTCTGTCAGAAGCCGTACGTGGAGGAGCTGGAGGACCCGCCGGAGCATCATCGCCAGAACGAACACGGGCTCTTCGCCGCTGTCGATCACACGGTGCATCGTGGCAACCTGAGCGGCCGTGTCCCGCGAACCTATCTGATCGAGAAAACTGAACAGATTTTCCGTCCGGTACTTTCCCACGACGCTGGCGACATGTTCCCTCCCGATCACCGAGCCGGTGTCTGCGCTCAACATGATCTTCTCGATCTCGTTCGCCAGATCGATGAGGTTCGTACCGACCGACTCGACGAGGAGCTCCAGGGCATCGGGCGCGATGCTGTATCCTTCCCGATGCAGACGGGTCTTGACCCTTTCCACCGTTTCGTCGTCGGACAGGTGCTGAAAACAGAACGACACCCCGCTGTTGTCCGCGATCTGCTGGAAACGCTTCAACCGTGTGGTATCGAGTTTCATGTTCGGGGTTTCGGCGACCAATATCACGGGTCCGGCGAGAGCGGCGGCGCGCTCGAGGACGAAATCCTGGCTGGCCGTGGACAAGGCGTCGAAGCTCTTCAGGATCACCATGCGGCGATCCGTGAAGAGCGGATACGAGCTGATCCGGTCCGCGAACGCTTCGCGGTCGAATTCATCCGCGTGGAAGATATCCAGGTTGAATGCGCGGTTCTGTTCGGAGAGCCGTGCTTTGATGAGCTCGGCGATGAACTCTTTTTTCAGAAACTCCTCGGGACCGTAGAGAAAGTAGATGCGGTGAGGCGCGTCCTTTTTCACCTGGTCGAACAGCTTCTTGTACCGCTGCAGCGTGCGTCCCATCGTCTCGACGATCTACCAGTCCTGAACGGTGAGGTTGAGGATACGGTCGGTGATCTCCCTGATCGCCTCGGCGATTGCGTCCTCGTAGCGGAAGCCTTCCTCGTCGGTGTCAACGAAGTAGGAACCATCGCCCTTGATGAGCTGCTTCTCCCAGATCGGCTGGTCGAGCCGGCGGCTGTAGAGAGTCGCTTCCACGGTCACGATAACGTGGTACTCCTCGGCGTTAAGGTCTCGGTTGAACGAAAACGGAACGTTCTGAAAGGAAACGATCTTGCCCTCGAGGACCGCGTCGGCGTTGACTTCGTCTTTGACGGAGAGCGTATTGTCCGCCACGAGATTGTCGATGATCCTCTCGGTGACTGTGATCTCGAGATTTGGCTCGGATGTTCGGTTCTCGAAAAACGGCACACAGACGGATTTGATGTCCTTGGCTGTCCTCGAGCTCGTGCTGTAGAACCCGCACCCCGACACGAAGATCAGCAGCACGCCCACGCCGCGATACCACCGGCTCATTTCGCGGGTACTTCCTCGTCGTCGCCCAGATCGTACGCCTTCATCCGGTAGCGGAGTTTGTCGCGTTTCAGATTGAGAAACCGCGCCGTCAGACTTTGGTTCCATTTGGCCTGGTCGGACGCTTTGATGATCATCTCTTTTTCCACCTCGGAAACGAGCTTCTCGAAATCGATTCCTTCCTCCGGGATGGGTCGCGAGAGTAACTGATCGATCCGTTTCCCAATACTCGTCTCTTCGAGCTGCGCCCCCGAAAACGGCAGGTGCTCCGCTTTGAGCTCCGGTCCCTTTTCGAGAAGAACGACGCGCTCGATGGTGTTCCTCAACTCGCGGATGTTTCCAGGCCAGTGGTAGTCGAACATCGCTCTCTGCGCGTCTTCGCTGATCACTTCGAAGTTCTTGTTGAACTGCTTGTTGAAGTTGTTGATGAAGTACTTGGCGAAAGCGATGAGGTCCTCCTTGCGCTCACGAAGCGCCGGGACGTACACCGGAACGACCTTGAGACGGTAGTACAAATCGGGCCGGAAGCGGCTCTCATCCACTTCCCTCTTGAGGTCCCGGTTCGTCGCGCTGATGATACGAACGCTCACGTGGATGTCCGCGGTACCGCCTACGCGGCGAAAGACCATCCGCTCGAGCACCTTGAGGAGCTTCACTTGGATCGTCAGAGTCATCTCGCCGATCTCGTCGAGGAAGAGCGTCCCGCGGTTGGCCAGTTCGAGAAGGCCGAGTTTCTGAACCTTGGCATCGGTGAAGGCGCCCCTCTCGTGGCCGAACAGCTCGCTCTCCAGGAGCTGCTCGGGAAGAGACGCGCAGTTTATGTCGAGGAAAGGCTTGTCCGCACGGTTGCTGAACTTGTGGATCATCCGGGCGATCATCTCTTTGCCCACACCGCTCTCTCCCTCGATCAACACGGTGGTGGTATCGCTCTTGGCCACCTGTTGACACATCTCGTAGACCTTCTTCATCGCCTTGCTGTCGCCGAGGATGTACTCGAAGCCCTCGCCGATTTCCATCCGGCGTTTGAGTTGGAGCACCTCGCCGCTCAGGCGTCGGCTTTCCAAGGCCTTCTTGATGATGATGAGAAGCTGATCGAGGTTTATTGGCTTGGTGATGAAATCGTACGCGCCCTGCTTCATCGCGTGGACGGCGGTCTCGATGTCTCCGAAGGCCGTGATCATCACGACACAGATCTCCGGGAAAATCGACTTGACCCGGTTGAGCACCTCTATCCCATCGATGTCGGGGAGCTTGAGATCAAGGAGAATGAGATCCGGAATGTACTGCTGCGTCATCTCGACCGCCTCGAGACCGGCTTTTGCCGAGTGTGCTTCGTACCCTTCCTGTATCAGGGTTTTCTCGAGGAAGAACCGGATCGAGTCCTGGTCATCGACCAGCAGGATGACCGATTTCGCTGGAGTCTCCATACTGAACCTTCTCTATCGGGAGGTACACGTTAAATACGGAACCCTTACCCTTTTCGCTTTCCAGAAAGAGATAACCACCGTGCCGCTCGACGATGCTGTGTGACACGTACAGCCCCAGGCCAGTCCCCTCTTTCTTTGTCGTGAAGAACGGCTCAAAAATCCTGCTCTTCTCCTCCTCCGTGAACCCCACCCCATCGTCTTCGATCCCGATGATAACGAAATCCCGGTATTCGTCAAACAAAACATCGTCCACATCGCTGGGAAACTGCACCCTCACCGTTACCCTGCCTCCCTCGTGGCTAGCCTCGATGGCGTTCTTTAGGAGGTTGATCAACACCTGCGTGATCCTGTCCGCATCGAGCAACACAGGGCGCATGTCGTCGGGGATCTCCGAGACGACGCCGACCTGTTTCCTTGCTGCGATGTCCTGGACGCTTGTGATAACGCTCTTGACGATCTTCCCCAAATCCGTCGGATGATATACGAGTTCCTTGACCTGAATCACGTGGAGTATGTCGCTGATCATGCGGTCTATCCGCCCGACCTCGCCGAGGATGTACCCGATGTTCTCGTGGTGCTCGGCGGATACGCCGCCGACCCGCTCGATGTACTGCAGACCCGCCACGATCCCGGCGAGCGGATTCCTGATTTCGTGCGCCATGCTCGACGAGAAACGGCCCAACGCGGCGAGTTTGTCCAGATGCATGATCTTCTCTTCCATCCGCTTGATCCGCGTGATATCGAGAAAAATGGCGATCGTTCCCTGGATGCGCTTTGCCTCGTCGACGAGGAGAGACGTGTTCAAGACGATCGGGAGTTTGGTCCCATCCTTCTTGGCGAGGAGAACTTCCCTCTGAAAGACCTTTTCCCCGCGCCGGAGCGTCCGTGTCACCGGTCCTTCCCGCCCGCCACCCAGCGGGTCTAGGATCACGTCGTCGACGAGCATCCCTTTGAGTTCATCGGCGCTGTACCCGGTGAGTTTCTCCGCCGCTCCGTTGACCAGACGGATCGCTCCTTGAACGTCCGCGCTGATCAAACCGTTCATCATGCTGTTGATCACGTTGTCGCGAAAACTCTCCTCGTACTTGAGTTCCCCGTAGAGTTGGGAGTTCTCGAGGAGAGTGCTGATCTGGAGGGCGAGCGTTTCGACCGCGACGAGATCCACCTGACTGAGCGCCCCCGCTTTGAACCCGTCGGTCACGCCGACCACGCCGAGGACGGGCAGCCGTCCGCACGCCGGACACATCCCTTCATCGAGCGGCCTGTCGTCGGGGGACGGCGTCATCGTCATCCGACCTTTTCGCGCGCGCTCGGGTTCGGTTTTGAGCAGACAGTTCGGAGCTTTCCAGCAGTGCTGGGAAAAGGTGCTCTTGACCATGGGGACGACCAGGTAGGATTTCATCGTGCTCTCGGCAAAGATCGGCTCGCCTTTTACTTTTCCGAGCGGGTGCATGTCGGCGTCTTTGATGAGCACCGGTTTGCGCGTGATGATCGACTTGCGGAGAATCCCCTCCGTTTGTTCGATGGGAACGGTCTGCTCCTCGTGCTTCGTTTCGCCGAACGCCTCTCTGAGTGTATATAGATGAACGTCGCGTTTCTCCTGATCGATGATGCCGACGAACACTTCCTTGAAACCGAGCCCCCTTGACAGGAAGCTGTGCACCGAGTCCACGATTCGTGACTCGTTCAACGACGAGATGATCGTCAGGCTGATTTCCTTGAGACTGAGGAGCTGTATGTTCTTTTCTACGAGCTGAAAGTACTTGTCCTCCAGTTCGGCAGTGACATCCTTGAGGCTTTGAAACACGAGGTCATCGACGTCGCGGGACTTGACCTCTTCGACGGTGGGAACGCTCTCGATGTGGGCCGCTCGGGCGCCTTCGATGATCGACCGGTACCGGGCACGTCTGATCCGGGTGACCACCAGCAAATGAACCATCGTCGCCGCGGCGGCGATCGGAACGAAGAACCAGACCGGAAAAAGAATCGTCAGCGCCGCAAAGCCGATGGCGTACACCAGGAGGTGAACTGCAAGCTGCTTTCTTGGGAGGAACGACATCATTTCCTATGGAGAGTCTACATCCCCCGTTTCGCGCTCGTCAAGAAGCCTGCCTCCGCAGGCGGCCCGCCGGGGAACACCGGGTCAGTCCCGGCCGAAGGGCGCGCCAGGCGTCAGAGGGTGATGACTTCCGGTACGAGCCCCATTTTCCCGAGGCTCTCCTCGACTTCCGCCCGGTACACCGGGTTCACTACGAGAACCGTATCAGGACGCGGTTCGGTTAGCTCCTCGGGCGCGACGATCCTCTGCCCTGCCCCGGCCACAAACATGCCATGCTTCCTGGGGTTGATGTCCACAACGTGCTCGACCACACCCCGGACATCGAAGGTGTTGAGAAATGTGACCCCTTTGGAGCCCGCTCCCCACACGGCCACCCTCTTCCCCGCAGCCCTCAATTCCTTCAGACAACGTTCCCACCGCTGGAGATATTCACGGTATCCGGATACGAACCGGGCGATTTCATCTCCCGGCTCTGGACCCCGCGGCGTTTGCCGCTGCTGCCCTGGCTCTTCCAACGGCGGGTTTTTCGCGGCAAAAGCCTCGGCGCACACATACTGACCCGAGAAAGCCTCGTAGGCTCTTGCCACCCGGAACCCGGAGTTTTCAAGCACGTTCGACAACGACCGCGCGGTGAAGTACGACGTGTGTTCGTAGATGATGTCCCACACAAAACAGTTTCGAAGCGTGTATGAGCCGTTTGGAACCTCCAAGAATACGGGTGTGTCGACTCTTTCTCCGATGGAACGGCGAAGGGACCCCAGGAGATCCGCGGGGTTTTTCACATGCTCGAGCGTGTGACGGCTGTAGATGAAATCCGCCTGGACGTGGGAGTATTTCTCGGAGTAGTAGTCCTGTACGATCTCGATCCCGAGCGGGTCTGTCACGCGCGACCCCGCAAAGCTCGGATCGAACCCCACCCCACGGTTGCCACCGCCCTCGCACAGCAGGCGGAGGAAGCTTCCGTCCCCGCACCCGATTTCCACCAGCGTCTTGCCTCGAAGATCGAATCTTTCGGTTAGATCTTGTGCGAGCCCCGCCGCGTAGTTCCTGAACAGTTCCGAGTGGTGCAGCGGGTTCTCGTAGCTCTCACCGTAAACGAGCTTCGAGGGGTCGAATGCCACGTTGCTGATGAGCTCGCAGCGCCCGCAGAGAGCGAGTACAATGTCACCGCGCGGGCACTCGACGGCGCTTTCCCTCGTCGCGTGAAGGAAGTTTACGAGGGTGGGCACGCCACGCGCCTCGAAAAACACGGAAACATCCCCGCTCCCGCACGCGGGGCACGTGGGTCGCACCGTCACTCCGCGTTCATCCATACACCCCTCACACGGTTACGATATCAGCCGTTACCCCCATCTCAGCCGCCGTTCGCGCTATTTCGCCCTTGTAGATAGGATTCATGACGATGATGGTTCCCGGCTTGAATTCTCTCAGGTACTCGGGCGGCATGATCCGTTTGCCGGCGCCGGCGATGTACTTGCCGTGGCGACGCGGGTTGATATCCACGACGCACCCGATTTCGCGGTCGATCCCAAGAGTCGTCAGAAACGCGACGCACTTCGAACCCGAACCCCAGATGACCGGCCTCTTCCCTTCGGCGTGGAGATCTGCGACGAGGCGTTTCCACCCGTCCTTTTGCCGTTCGACCCCTGATCGGAAGTGCTCGACCCGACGGATCATTTCTTCGACCGATTCTTCCAACGGATGACGTGTCTCTGGCGGCGCCCCGACCGGTTTTGCCTCGATGAGGAGATACTGATCGTCGAAGCCGATAGACACGTCCAGAACCTCGAAACGGCACGAGCGGAAAAGGCGCGCGAGCGACCCGGGGCTGAAATAAGAGCAATGCTCGTAGTAGATGTCCCAGAACACGAGGTTTGCGAGGACGATGCTCACCTCGGGGATCTCGAAAAACACAACCGTGTCGCGGTGGTCTCCGATGCCCTTGCGAATCGTCTCGACGAAACGTCTCGTGTCGTGGACGTGCTCGAGCGTGTGACGGCACATCACCATGTCACCGGTGTAGTGCGAGTACCGTTCGGAATAGTAATCCTGAATGATCGTTATTCTGTCGGCCGCGGCGCTCTCGATTCTATCTTTCTCGCACGATGGATCGATCCCTACTCCGCGGTTGTTTCCCATCTCGCACATCAGCGCGAGAAAATCCCCTTTTCCGCAGCCGACTTCCACGACGCGTTTTCCGTGCAGATCGTACTTCTCGATCAGGTGTGCCGCGAGCCCCTTCGCAAACGCGCTGAACGTCGGAGAGTAACACTGCTGGTCTTCGTAGAGCGGCGAGTAGTCCTGAACGTTTGCGTCGAACGCCATATTGGAGATGAAACCGCAGTTCTTGCACAAACCGAGCTCGATGTCTCCCCGCGGAAAATCCCTCGCGTCCTTTTCGCTGGAGAACATGATGCAGCTGTGGACGGGGACGTTGCGGACCGTGTAGAACGAGGACATCTCCTCCACTCCGCAACTAGGGCACACTGAATCTAGAACCACTTCCAATGCTCCTCATCAGGGCGATCTTGCTTACGTATCATCTCGGATGCAAAACTGAAGGGACCAGAGCATCTAGCGGCCGGCAAGCTTCTGCCCCGGCGCGCCGCCGTACGTCCATTTCCCGGTCACGTACACGATGCCGAAGTTTCTTCCCATCCCTTTTCCCGTCCCGTACGGATCCGCTGGCTCGACATCCATCGCCACACAATGGTCCAGGTGGTCGTACTTGACTCCTCCGAAACTCGACAGCCAGAGCGTTACATAGTACCGGGCCGGCATCAAGTTGAGAGAGTCGATCTTGAAATCGATCTGGCCGTCTCCGGGAGACAAGTTGGGAACGTCGAGGCCCGTCGCCCACGTGCTGAACGTCGTCACGAGCGTTCCCATATCCGAATAGAGCATCACACCGAAATGGGGCTGATGGATCTCCTCCCGTGCGTGGAAGTGGAGGCGGACTCTCACCTCGTCACCGCACCGCACCAGATTGTTTGGACGTCCCTCCGCGTCGATGAACTCGATCCCCGTGTAACGTACCATGCCGTTTCCGCCGCGGCTCTCGATCTTTGTGAAGTCGTGCCCACTTCGCTGAGCGTCCGCGAAAAGCGACAGATAAGCACGGATCACGTCTTTTGCTTCTCCATTCTGACAAATCTCCCCGCCTTCGATCCAAATCGCCCGCGGACACAGGTTCTCTATGGCCGACATGTTGTGAGAAACAAAAAGAACGGTCCGTCCGCCCACGCGAAGATCGTCCATCGCTTTGAGGCACTTCTTCTGGAAGTCGGCGTCTCCGACGGCCAGCACCTCGTCGACGAACAGCACGTCGGGCTCGAGATGCGCGGCCACCGCAAAAGCGAGACGCAAGGTCATCCCCGTCGAGTACCGTTTGATCGGAGTATCGACGAAACGTTCCACTCCGGCGAACGCGATGATCTGGTCGAACTTGGATTGAATCTCCCTCTTCTTCATCCCCAGGATCGACCCGTTGAGGTAGATGTTCTCTCGTCCGGTGAGTTCCTCGTGGAATCCCGTGCCCACCTCCAACAACGACGAAACCTTTCCTCGTACCCGGATGCGCCCCTGTGTTGGATAGGTTATCCTCGAAAGCAGTTTCAACAGGGTACTTTTCCCCGCCCCGTTTCTGCCGATGATCCCGACCACTTCCCCTTCCTCGACCTCGAAGGAAACGTTTTTCAGCGCCCAGATCGTGTCCTTTTCCCGGTGCGAACGCGTGAAGGGATGTTTAACGAGGTTCACCACGGCTTCTCGCAGCATGGTCTCGTGCTTGAGCATTCCCAAGCTGTATTGCTTCGACAGGTTCTCCACGACGATGACTGATGACATGTTTTTGAACTCGTTCCGCCGCCGACTAGATCACGTCGGCGAATTCCCTCTCCGTCTTGCGAAAATACACGGCGCCCAACACGAATATCACCAGAGTGATCCCGACCGAAAATCCCAAGAGCCGCCAATCGACTTCGCGTGTAGGCAGGATCGTCGCCCTGAACGCTTCGATGAGGCCCGTGAGTGGATTCAATGACAGGAGAAACCGCAGACGTTCGGTGGCGATACTCGTCGGATAGATGATCGGCGTCACAAACAAAAGAGCCTGTATAAAAAAGGGAATCGCATACTTGATGTCCCTATACTTGACGTTCAACGAGGAGAGAATCATTCCGATCCCCAACGCCAGCATGATCAACGGAACCATCAAGACCGGCCAGAGCAACAGACCGAAGCCCGGCGTTACGTGGTAATAGAACATCAAGCCCAGAAGGATAAAGAACGCTATGGAAAAATCCACGAGCCCGCTGAATGCCGATGCCGCGGGAAGGGCCACGCGTGGGAAATAGACCTTTCGCACGAGATTGGCTCCACTGATCAGGCTGTTCCCCGAAAGGCTCACAGACGTGGAGAAATACGTCCAGGGCAAGAGCGCACTGTAGGAGAAAAGTGGGTACGGGATCCCGTCGCTCGGCATCTTGGCCATACGGCCGAAGAACAGCGTGAAAATGATCATCATGAAAAACGGTTGAATAATCGCCCACGTCGCTCCCAACACGGTCTGCTTGTACCGGATCTTGACGTCCCGCCATACCAGGAAAAAGAACAACTCCCGGTATTCCCAGAACTCTTTCATCCACGCAAAAAACATCGTTTGTGCTCACGACAGGAGTGTGTGACGTCGGACACGGACCCCGATGAGTGCTCCGCCGATGCTTGCGCGCGGAGCGGTCGACTAGACGATTCTCGCGAGTGGTATCGGAATGATGAATTTGCCGCCGGCCCGGCGGTATTCCGCCTGCTGGCCGAGTATCTCCTCGGCGAAGTTCCACGCGAGGAGCAGCACACAATCCGGTCTATCCTTCAGCAGTTTGTCCGTTGGAAAGATCTCCAAATGATTGCTACCCATGTACCGTCCGTGCTTGAACTCGTTCAGGTCGACAATGTACTCGAGGTGCGTCTTGTCTATCCCGCAATAGCTCAGTAGCGTCGTCGCCTTGGCTGCCGCTCCGTAACCGACGATCCTCCTGCCTTCGGCCTTCAGTTCACCGAGTACGCCCATCAAACTCGTTTTTACTTGCTCGACCTTGGCTGCGAAATCTTCGTAGTAAGAGAACTTGTCCATCCCTAGGGACCGTTCCTCCGCTAACCGCGTCAAGACGGATTCGTCCACCGTTTCCCTGGGACCCACGTACAACCTCAGCGAACCGCCGTGTATTGGCAGATGCCGGATTCGATTCAAGAACAACGAATGTCGCCTGAAAAGTTGGTCGAGCGCCGTCACCGAAAAATAACAGAGGTGCTGGTGATATATCGTATCGAACTCGCACTTGTCGATGAGATCCTTGAGATACGGCGCCTCGATGACAACGACTCCGGTGTCCTTGACGAGTGTCCGCATTCCCTCCACAAAGCCGTTCAAATCGGGCACGTGGGCGAGGACATTGTTGGCGATGATCACGTCCGCCCGGTGCCCATCGGCAACCAGCTCCCGCGCGAGGTCCTCGGTGAAAAACGTGCACATCGTCCGAATGCCCGCTTCTTGAGCGGCTTTCGCCGGCCCTTCGGCGGGATCGATTCCCAGAACCGGTATATTCCTCTCCTTGAAATTCTTGAGCATATACCCATCGTTGCTGGCCAGTTCGACCACCAGACTCTCAGGGCCCAACCGGCGGTCTTGAATCAACTCCTCCGCGTTTTGGCGCGAGTGCGTGAGAAGCGCCCTGGAAACCGAGGAGAAATACGGGTAGTCCTGGCAGAAGAGGATCTCCGGATCGACACTGACCGTGATCTGGACGAGACAGCAGTGCGGGCAAAACGCGAGATCGAGCGGCTCGAGGATTTCCGGCGCAACGAGCTGTTCCTTTGTGAGGAGACGATCGGCCAACGGTGTCTTGCCAAAGGAGAGAATCAGCTGCAACCCCTCCCCCCGGCAGAGGCGGCATTGCAAACCCCGCAATTTTGGAGTATTCGTATCGTGTTTTGTCACGTCGCGACGTACCTCACGCGGTTGGCTTTTTCCGCCATCGCAAATCCGTCCCCAACTCGCCCGTGCTCAACAACATCTTGATATGGTCAACCCGTTTGAACCGCGGTCCCTCGAAATCATCGAGACAAACACCGATTCGTTTGTACGACTCGTAGAGTTCGCGGGCGCCCCGACGGGCGTCCCACTTCGGTTCGAACTCGGGAAGGGTTCTCCGGAGCTTCTCGCAATCCACACGGTAGTTCCGCTTGTCCGGGCCGGCGCTCTCGGCAAAGGTGATCTTGCAGTCCGGAACGGTCTCCTTGACGATCTCCGCCAGTTCGCGTATGCGGAAGTTCTGATCCGTCCGCCCGACGTTGAACGCTTGATTGTGGACGAGCTCGAGCGGCGCGTGGAGCGCGGCAACAAAAGCCCTGGATATGTCCTCGATGTGAACGATCGGCCGCCACGGCGACCCGTCGCTTTTGAGATACACGTCGCCCGTTGTGAAAGCCCATGCGACGAGGTTGTTCAGCACAAGGTCGAATCGCAGCCGGGGCGAGACCCCATACGCCGTCGCATTTCTGAGAAACGTCGGACTGAAGCCGTCATCGGCCAGTTTGGCTACATCGCGTTCGACCCTCACCTTTGATTCGCCGTACGGGGTCACCGGGTTGAACGCCCCATTTTCATCGATGAGATTGTCACCGGCTGCTCCGTAATTGCTGCACGACGACGAGAAGATGAAGCGCCGCACCCCGGCTTGCTTTGCCAATTTTGCGAGACGCACCGATGCCTGATGATTGATTTCGTAGGTCAGCTCGGGGTTGAGATCACCCAGCGGGTCATTGGAGAGTCCGGCGAGATGCATGACCGCATCCACACCCGCGAGGTCCGATAGCTCGGCGTCTCGCACGTCCTTCAGTAGCTCGGGAACTTCCACAATTCCGTTGCCGAACGTGCACCTCTCATATAAGTCGCTGTCGTATCCTACAACCTCGTGACCCCCGGCCAAAACCATCGGGACAAGAACCGTCCCGATATATCCTTTGTGTCCCGTGACCAGAACTTTCATGATGCTAGCTCCATAGTTTCCACGGCGCTTTGCCGCTCTGCCACAGTTCCTCGAGGAGCACTTTGTCCCTCAACGTATCCATACACTGCCAGAAGGATCTGTGTCTGAAAGCCATCAGCTGACCGTCTTTGGCCAGGCGCTCGAGCGGCCCCCGTTCCCATTGGGTGTCGTCTCCCTCGATGTAATCCATGACCCCCGGTTCCAACACGAAGAACGCCCCGTTGATCCAGCCCTCGCGTGTCTGAGGTTTTTCCGAAAATTCGGCGATCCGATCCCCGTCGAGCTCGAGGTGTCCGAAACGCGCCGGAGGATGAACTGCCGTCAACGTGACTAGTCGTCCATGCGACCGATGGAATTTCAAAAGCGCGTCGAGATCCACATCGGCGACCCCGTCTCCCCACGTCAGCATGAATGTCTCGTTCCCCAAGTGCGCCGCCAGTCGTTTGATGCGTCCTCCCGTGAGCGTGGCGATCCCCGTGTCGATGAGTTCAACGGTCCAGTCCGTCGTGACTTCGCTGTGGAGCTTCACTTCGCCCGTGTTGAGCTGCACCGTGAGATCGCTGTTCAACGAACAATAGTCGACCATGTACTTCTTGATGACCTCGCCCTTGTAGCCCAGCGCCAGCACGAAATTCTTGTATCCGTAGTGGCTGTAATGCATCATGATATGCCACAGAATCGGACGGCCGCCGATTTCCACCATCGGTTTCGGTTTGATGACCGTTTCTTCCGACAGACGTGAACCCACACCCCCGGCCAGGATTGCCACTTTCATCGTGTTTTTC
>Ga0315274_10007362_pt1 | contig 15936 bp, 8 predicted proteins | sample YL17G02_20_MG_FD_203700 | JGI IMG/M metagenome (GOLD analysis project Ga0315274, IMG submission 203700) | Sediment microbial communities from Yellowstone Lake, YNP, Wyoming, USA - YL17G02_20 | ecosystem: Environmental > Aquatic > Freshwater > Lake > Sediment | place: USA: Wyoming | collected... | reverse complement strand
GATAGCATGCAGGGGACCGTGCGCGCAGGGAAGTACCGGTTCCACGCGCCTACGGATGCTGACGTTGTCTACCTGTTGGAGGCCCACCGCCACCTGAAGGCATGCCCCTCAGCTGAGCAGTGGCTGTCGCGGCAGCACATGCGACCTCTATGGAAGTCCTGCGCGGAGTTCAAACGTCTCTTTCCTGGCGACGAAACCAGGCGCGGACTGGCAACTGAGGCGGGACAAACATCCGCAGCGCAGAAACTGAACGGTCTCCTGCGCAAACAGAATCCCAAGAGCCGTCTGAAATGCGTTCTCTGTCCGGCTACAAGCAATGTCGTGCATATAGACGAGGGAGCAATACGGGTAGAATTCGATGACGGCAGTATAGAGCCCTTCCGCACTGTGGTGGGGGCTCGGCAAGAGCATGAGCTCCCGACGAGTTTCTTCTACGTGTACGTCCCCACTGAGGCAAAGAAGCACCGCCAGGCGATGCTTGACTTACTGAAGGAGATCATGCTCACTGCCCAGTGATAGCAGTGGCGAGACTGCCTCACACTGGCCTTGGTGGTGACGCGCACGCGCGGAGCTGCCCCCCACTGCTGGACACCGGGGGCGAGGCGGGGTAGACTACTGGTGCATGGCCTAACGCTCTACCACGAGTGCGGCTATGCAGTGGCCCCCGGTGCTTGCACCACTGGGGGCCGCATCTTTTCCGGCCGGGCAGTGCCCGCCGCCTCACTGCCCGCTGTTCTCATGCACGTTGTTGACGCTCTCCGCCAGCGTTTCGGCGGCCTTTCCTGCCAGATCGTTCAGGTTGTCAACGTATCTGAACGTGGTCTGAGGGCTTGCGTGCCTTGCGAACGCTGTCGCAGCGGCTACGTTCTGCGTCAGTTCAAGCACGCGGGTGATGGCCGTATGCCGGATCCCGTGGGGGCGCACGTTGTCTGCACCTACGGCCCGGCCGAGCTTGGCAACGATCTGGAGGACTCCGCTGCCCGTAAGCCTGCGTCCCTTGAAGCCAGGACGGCCTGACGTGAACAGCGGGCCTGGTTCGCCTCCGCGCACTGCAAGCCATTCCGCCAGAACCTTGCCAGTCGGCCGGGGAACGGTGACCGTGTCCCTCTCGTCGCGTCCCTTGCCTAAGATGCTGAGGGTCCGCTTGCCAAGCTCCAGGTGCTCAAGGTCGAGGCTGACGACTTCGCCCCGGCGCAGACCCAGGTCGTGCAACAGACGCAGGATCGCGCGGTCGCGTGGGCCTGCAACGGCCAGCATGCGCCGGAAGACGTCTTCGCCAGGCCCGGCCGTGTCCTTGTAGGTCTTATGCTTCAGACCTTTCACCTCAATGCTCCAGTCTATGAGCCCCCTCATGCGGCAGACCTTCAAGGCGCTACGCAGGGCAGATAGCCGCCGGTTCACCGTAGCCGGCGTGAGCTTCCGTCCCTTCATGTGCTGCTTGTAGTCCTCGACCGTCTCAAGCGTCGCAGTGTGGCCGTCTCGGACGAGTGCGACCACTGCCGCCAGAGGCGACGGCTGCCCCACGTAGGCGGCGAAGTCCCGCAAGTCCGCGTCGTAGGCCCGGCGTGTGTTCGGGCTCAGGTTCTCGATGAACCGCCTTACCACTTCGTCTATCGTGGGAGCGGGCCGGGGCTGCCCAGGCACCGCCCCCTTTCGCTTGGCGAGTTCCTTTCCCATCGGCAACGCCTTTCTGTGTTACAGGTCATTGCGAGTGCGTAAGTCAGCACAGGACGGTCATCAGTCCAGAGCGCCCGTCAAGGCTGCCCCGTCTGCCGTTTCCTCTTCGGGTTCGTGCGCGTTCAGGATGTAGTCCGCTGCGTGCTGGCCCGCTTGCCCGGCGTTGACCACGAGTCGGGCATCGTTCGCCAGCTTCTCAAGCCAGTGCGCGATGTAGGCGGCGCTGTTGTCTACGGTCTTGTTCTGGATTCCCAGCGTGGCGCACAGGAACGCGGCGCCCATTTCGGCAACGAGTTCCTCTTTCGAGTAGTTAGTTGAGCCGAAGCGGCAAGCGTCCGTGATGCTTGCCCGGTCCAAACGGGTTGCATGGCCGGTGCTGTGCGTCAGCTCATGGAAGAGCGTTGAGTAGTGCTCCTCTGCCCCGTCGAACATCTGGCGGTCGGGCATGGTGACGGTATCCGCTGCCGGATGGTATGCGGCGCCAGGATGGCCATACTCGACCTTGGGCGGATTCGGCATTCCAGTAACAACAGCTTCACACTCGGCAATCGGGTCTACCTGGGGGCGGTTCTTGCCCCATTCGCGTACCCGGGCCGGAAGCTTGTCGGCCGGCATGTCGCATTGCTCCAGATTGAAGACACGGTAGTAGCGAAGCATGGCATAGTGCTTGGGTGCACTGTCGGGTTCTTCGGCCGGGCCAGTGTCCCTGGGCTTCTCCAGGAGCCATTTCCAGAAGACGACAAGGCTTGACTTCTCGCCCTTGCGGACGTATTCGCCGAGTTCCTCGGCCTGCCGGTAGGTAAGCCACCAGGGCGACTTGTAGCCACCATGAAAGGCCGAAGCGCACAGTAGCCATACGTTCATGCCCCGATAAGGCTTGCCCGACAGAACGTTGCGAGGGCTCGCCTCCGCCCAAGGCTTGTGCCAAGGCACTGTGCCTTTTCTCAGAAGGTCCATCACTTGATCCGTCACTATCCGGTAGACGTCATTGCGCTTGATTCCGGTAGCCATTGCCAAGCCCCTTCCTGTCTCGTGTTACGCCGTACCGTCTGCCGTCAGGCCAGCATTTCGCCAGACTCAACGGCCTGGAGCATGGCCCGCATGTTGTTCCGGCATTCCCGCGCAAGCTCCACGTAAGCGGCAAGGGGCTTACCGTCCAGCCCTTCCCTTTCCGCTATGGCCTTGCAGCGGGCCGCAAACGGTTCCGCCAGACCCCTACGGGCAAGGTCTATGCGGACACACCGAGACAGGAGAGGCGAAGCGTCTTCATTGCATTCAAAGAGCGTTGCTTGCGCTTCGGTGGTGGTAGTGAAGCACCAGACAACATGGGGCGGAATGCGCTCCAGGAGCGTAAGCAAGGCCCGGATGGTATCCTTGCGCAGGCCGTGGGCTTCGTTGACGATGTAGGCCCGGCCCGCTTTCGCCCCCAAGCCCCGAAGCCACATTGACCGTTCAATGTCCCTCAGTGCGGCCGGGGTAAGGTCCGAAGCGTCAAGCTCCACGATGTTGTGCGCGTCGGCTACTTCGGCAGAGACGAGCAAGGCGAGAGTCGTCTTGCCTGTGCCGCTCTGGCCAGAGTACCAGTAGGCGCGTCCAGAGAGCCCCTTACGGGCAAGCGTCTGGAGTGTGGCTATTGCCTTGTCTTGTCCGAGTACTTCGGTCCACGAGTGCGGACGATACTGCTGGTAAAGTGGGAGTGACATGGCCTGATCCCTCTTGCACAGGGCAAGGCAGAAGACACGACGGGCAAGGGATTCTGCGCGTGCTGGTGCATCGCGCGCCTTGCCTTGGGACGATGCTATACACGTCTTGGGCCGTCCTTTCGTTGCCAGAGTGCCTATGCATTAGCATGTTTCCCATATCCTGATAATGTAGATTATATCCTATAACGGCCGCGTGTCAAGAGGGAAAAACCGGAAAAAGAGAGACGCGGCAAGATTCCTGCCCGGCCTCGACTTGGGGGCGGAATGCGGCCGGCCGCTGGGACGATCCTGGCAAAGTAGGCCGAAAGAGGGACGGAACAGCGGGCAAACAAGCGGCCGACAGGCCGGCAAGACGTGGGGCGGTTGCCGCTTGGGCCGTAGTTGGGGGCTTGTTCCGGGCCTCTTAGCCCCTTGTTTGGGGGCTGGCCGGGGGCTTGCGAGGGGGCTGCTGAGGGGGGGGGGTAGTGGGGACCCCACGCGCCGCGCAGAATCTTTACCACGCCCCCCAGCCCGCTCAAGAGCGGCACTCACAGGATAGCTTTGTCCCCCGGCGGCTGCCATAGTGCGCGCGTGTGCGCGTGTGCGCGCGTGCGCGCGTGCGGCCGGGGAGACCCCCTGGGGAGGGGCCGCGCCTCTATCGGCGATCCGATTACGTCTGCCCGCACAGTCTTTGGGTGCCCAAGTCGGGTCTCAGAATGAGACACCTTGGAGAGGTTTGGCGTCACCGGTGAGGAAGTGCGGGTAAGTGTATCCGAGGTTGAACCGAGGCCGTAGATTCAATTCTACGGTGATTCGGGTTGGCTGTACCCAGTCTCCAGCGAGTACAGGGGGGTGTGTTGGCGCCAAGCACGCAGGGGGAGGGCAAATCGCTGCACGCTTGGGAAATCCTGAGGTTTTCGGGGGCAGGAAGCGATTTGGGCTGTTGGGGGGCAAGGGGGGTTGGGAAGGGAGTGCCAGGGGGATACATGGGAGCGGATATGCGCGGACTCCATGGGAGCAAAGGGACCGTTTGGCTTCTAATACCCCGTAAGCATACATCTTGCCGCCCGAACATCTCTCGCGCGTGTGAGGAGACAGGCCAAGGGGACCCCGGTTGGCTGCGGAGCCTTGAGCAGCCCCCGAATCGTCCGCTTGGGAAGCCCGGAGGATAGCTTGCCGGCCGCGCGGGGCGTTCCATGTGCGCGCTGTCGCGCGTGCGCGCGTCGAACTGGAATGGCTCTAAGACCCCCGCCATGAGGATCCGCCCGGCGGGGGCGCAAGCCGCCGAGGCCCGCATCTACTGGGACGCCGGCACGGGCACGATAGACTGGAGCGCCCCGAAGGCCACCGTCCCCATGAACCACCCCACGGCGGCCACCCGCTACACCTGACAGTCCGCCCCCTTCACCGAGGGGCGCACCTACGGCTTCGCGGTCCGCATAGCCACCGCCCCCTGGCCTGCCGGCCACGAGACGCAGAACACTGACCCATGTGCCGTCGCGGCGGGTGCTTCCGTCCCTTCTGCCCCCGCCCTGACGGTAATCGTCGTGTGATCACATCTCTGGGCCGGCTTGGGTGACCTGACGATGGTCGCAAAAACACGCGTCAACAACGCTGGTTGCTCAGACGCGCAGCACCTTATGCAAGCGGAGATTGAGGGGCGCCGGCAGGTCCGCGTCATGCTCGACATCGTGCGGCAGAACGCCAAGTGGGGCAATCAGGCTTTTCTCAGGGGGCTGATGGTCCCTACTGCAAACCCGCCGACGGTTGCGTTGCCCAGGAGGACGGTCCGTCGCTTGTAGTCCGACGTTTCGCGTCCACGTCACATCAGCAGACGACTTGAGCAAGGCCGCTTACGCAGACCCCACTCGCTTGGCCATAGCCCACGACAGCGGCATACTTCCGGTGAACCTTGCGCTTTCCACGGTTCGGCGGGCCGTTCACTTCCCAACCATCATTGGACCGCCATCCCCAGCATCTTCCCTATATACGTGGCCTTGTCCTCGACCTGGAAGAGGACGTGCCGCTGCTCGAACTGCTCCTTCGTCATCCCGCCGCCCCACCAGGACACCTCCGGCAGGCGCGTGCTGGAGATGATGAAGGAGTTGAGCGTGACCAAGGGGTCCTGTGCCCGGAGGTCATCCTCAATCGCCTTGATGGTTCGGTAGAAGGCGATCTTCGGATCATCTGGGCCTCTCCGGTTCAGCAGGCCCTTCGGGTCTACGAAGTTGATGTACTGCCGTCCGTTCGTGAGAAGCCACAGGATGAAGTCAGGGTAGAAGTTCCCCGCCTCAAAGAACCCGATCCCCCGACCGCGAGACATATTCCGTAGCAGGTAAAGCTCCTTGCCTGCGAAATAGGCCTTGTTGTCTAAGCAGAACGTCTGGAGATCCAGCACAAAGTCCCTTTCCCCCTCGTTTAGCGGCACCGGCTTGACCTCAATGAGATCGCTGTTTACGTAAACAAGTGGCCGGTAGAGGTGTCGCCCGAACAGGATCGCAAGGCCTGTCGGCCCATTGATCTCGAGGTTGCGCAGCCCGCCTCGCTCGACAGCGCCCTTGATCTTCTCCAGCGTCGCCACGATATCCCGCCGTGACTGGTCAATGAGAAACAGATAGTCAGGAATGAAGTTTTCGTCGTCAGCCGTCAGGTCTCTGTACTCCAGGTGGTCCTTCTCGAACTCGGCCTTCTTGACCTTGTAGAACCGGTCGCAGTAGTTGCGCAGCAGGGCAGCCGCGATCTCCTGCCAGCGCTGCGCTTGCTCGAATGACCGGGCCGTCATCTCCTCTTGCGGAATGTAGAGGATATACCAACTATCATCAGCAAGGAGGCGCGGGATCATCTCCTTGCTCAGGTTCAGGTTGTACCAGGCGCGCTCGCTCTTGAGTTGTTGGAGGTCGAAGTACAGCTTGTCGTAATCCAGAAACGCGAGGTGATCTTCCGTAAAAGGGGCCTGGTTCGGAATGGTCGTGTCAAGGGTGGCCTGCCCCCGCGCGCTGGCGAGGGCCTGAATCTTCGGGTACCAGTCAACTACGACTCGGCTCTTCCTCGCCCTGTCGTCCGCAGTACCAAACGTCGGCTTCTCGCCCTGCTTCTTGAAGTCAATGCCCTCCTTAAGCCGAATCGTCTTCAGCGGCTTCGTGCCGAGGTTCTTCACCACCGGCAGAACGAACTCGATACGGTCCTCGTTCGAGGGCAGCCCCTCGTCCTCCAGGTACTCCTTGAACTGGCGCATGTAGTCGGCGTGTATGCCGAAGACGTTCAACGTCTCCAGACGCTCAATGTCCTTCGGGGAATGGAGCTCCAGAACTTGGTGGCTCCGCTTGAGGCAGAAGTCCAACCCCTTCAGCCGCACACCTCGCCCGAAAAGCTGGATTATCTGCGAGCCCTCATTCTTGCCGACGTTCATGAGGCCCATTGTGCTCACGCGCCAACTACTCCAGCCTTCCGAGAACTTCTTCGACCCGATCAAGACGTTGATCCTGGAATCCGCCGAATTCACTCGGTGGAAAAGCGAATCTGTGAACTCGCTGTCGGAAACGGCCATGTCCTCCGGATGCTCTTCACAGAGCTTGCACAGGCCGGACGGATCGCCGACGTTGATGACCCCGAACGGATCGTTGTCTTCGCCGACATGCAGGGCGACCTCCCCCTCTGCCTCGCCGCCTGCCTTCAGCCGGCGCACGTGCAGCGCACCGGGAACCTGCGCGTTGAAGAGCGTGGTCAGGATGTCCCTGAACGCCGATTCCCCGGACAGCCCGATCTGGCCGAGGTAGGTGAACGCCCCGGCGAACAGCTCCCGTCCCTTCGAGTCGTGGAGTCCAGAACTACCGCTGAGCAGCAGGTCAAGATAGCGGATGCTCTCGTCCCGGTTCTTCACAAACCGGGCAAGGAAGAGCAAAATGTCAACAACGTCCGACACGTCCTTCTTGCTCGGCGCTTTTGTGACGCTTCCACCCACGAATATCCAGAGAGGCCTCTCGATCATGAAGCGCCGTAGTTCGTCGCACTTGTCCTGGAACAGCCTCTGCTGCTGATAGAATGCCAGGAGGCAGGCCGTCAGATACCGGCGGCGATGCTCCTCGTTCCTATCATCCTCAAGGTTCAGGATGCGGTACTCCTTGCCGTAGCCATCACCGTAGAAGTACTTGTAGGAGTAGTCGAACAGGATGCACTTGGCGTACTCATGCGGCAGGCTCTTGCTGCCGCTCGCCTTCATGGCCTGGCCGAAGGTCGCCGAATACTCAAAGGAGAAGCCCTTCTCGCAGAGGCGGTTGCGCATCTGAATCCAGAGGCCGACCTCCGCGCCGCTCGTGCCACGATGCCCCTCATCTACCAGCACGAGGTTGTTGCCCTCAAAAGCATCAATGGCTACGGTCTTCTCGCCAGTGGTCTCGCGCAGCTTGTGGATGTCAATGATCTCGATGCCCTTGCCCGTGAACAGTCCGCCCGCGTCCTTGTCGAAAAGGTCAGCATCCATGCCCGAGAGCCGGAACTCGTCGCGGTGCTGAAGGCTCAGACCCTCGTTGGGGGTCAGCAGAATAACCCGGTTGAGGTCGCCTTCGTGGCCGTGCAGCTTTAGGTAGTGCCGGTACTGAAGGATGTTGATGTGCATCAGGAGCGTCTTGCCGGAACCGGTGGCGCTCCAGAAGGCCAGCTTGCGCAGGTCTTCCGTCTCGTATGGCCTAACCTGGACATCCTTCGGCAGTCCTGTGGCGAAGAGCTTGCCAAGCACCTCTTGCTGACGGGTGCCGCCCTCGTTGAACTTGAGGGCGTAGGCGTTCAAATCGGCCAGGAGCTTGTCGGGATTTCGGAAGTACCGGTCAAGGTAGACTTCGGTAAAGAGCAGGCAGAGGTACTGGAAGTACTTCGGATACAGCCGCTGTCCGTCGGCGTTGCGGCCTTCGGTGATCGCCTTCCAGTGCCGAACGATGTTCTCGTCGTAGGCCAGGAGCATGTCGTGGGGCAGGTCTGGTCGGTCGAACAACAGCTTCAGGCAGTGGTAGAAATGGGAAACACCGTCCTCGCCGAATCCCTCGAACATCGGGCGTCGCATGTCCTTGGCGAGGTCTTCGAAGGTGGACACGTCGAATAGGTCAAGCATCCAGTTCGTCAGCGCCAACCGGTGCTCGAACTTGACACGCTTGGCAGCGGCACCTGCGCCGCCGCTGGTCCCACGTCTTGCCATTTCCTTGCTCCCGACACCACTCCCGCTTGTTCACCGCGCCAGCGTCAATCCAAGTCCTCAGCCAGAACCTCGGAGAACCGCCTCCAAGCCGCCTCGAACTTGCTCCGGCATGTGTTGTTCTTTCCGCACCAGAATCTCTCGAACTCCTTGTGGCGGCCACGTTTGTTGCGGAAGAAAGTTGAAACGTCCACTGCCTTTGCGCCCTTGCCTCTGTTCTCTCGCCAGTAGGCCAGAGCAGCCACGAACACGCTGTTGATCGCCCGTATCAGTGGCGGGTGGATGTCATCGTAATTGTGCTGCAGTCGGCAAACGAATCTTTCCTGATTCGCGCAGGATCGCAACATAGGCGAAAGCTGTGACCAAACGAACCCCAAGACGACCCACTTCGCATAGCCTCTTTGCGGATAGCCGCCCGCGCAGTACGTCACCTCTCTCATGGCCCAGTAGCGTGTCAGGTAGTACATGGGGGCCGAAGTGGGAAAGACGTGCCGGTACTTGTCTTCATCGAAGAGGTTCTCCACGCCCGACCGGGCTTCTACTGGGTCAAGATCACATCCGGCGACCGCACGGGCCAAGTCTTCTTTCTTAACCAGCGTGTAGTGCTTGCTCCCAGCAGCGCGCCTGGCTTCGCCCTTTGACTCCTTCTTCCTGAGGTAGAGGTACCCACGCTTCCTCAGCTCCCGCTGCAGCTCCACCTGTCGCCGGTCATTGGCGACAAGGTCAGAGGGCCGGATGGCGTTCTGCCAGTTTGTCCCCTCAACAATCTGCGAAACCAGCGAGTCGAACTCGTCATCTCCATCACTGCCGCCGCGCGGGACCTGGATCACCCTGACTATCACGCTTGCCTTTGTCGCTTCGCTAACCTTACGCGCCAGCATCCGGGTTGTTTGCTGACCATTGATGACCTGCGGATTGCTGACCCGTAAGATGTCTTTGCCGCGGGCACTAACCTTCTCTGCCTCGTCGCAGAGGATGGTGATTCCATTGTTATAGTAGAAGAACCGCTCTGGCTCGTGTTCGAGGGTGTACTCCATGCTGCGATTCACACCCGTGCTCTCTCCCAGAAAGCCCCGGATGTTTCTTGCGAAGAGGCGCTTTCCCCCGGCGTCGTATAGCTCGGCAACGGCATCGCCCTGCATGGAGAACACCCAGGACTCGATCCTGCTCCGTGCATCGTATCGCTGAAGGATGCCATTCACCGATATGCCCTGCCCTCTTTCCATTACCAGATCAAGGGTAGGAATCGGCGGCGCGACGCCGTCCAGGTAATCCCGCATGAGCAGTTCGAGCCGCCGGCCGTCGAGAATCTCCATGTAGGTTGCATTGCGCTGTGACCAGACTGTTGACTCAGCCTCTTTTCGCAGACCCGAGCTGCACTTGCCGAGCGTCGCGTAGTACAACCACAGGCGGTAACCGCGACGTGATATGCGCTTGCGCGCTTCACTGAGCTTCTCAGCCACCGTTGGATCAGCGCCCTCGACCAGATTGTCGAAGACTCCTTTGTCTGAGTCTACAAGGACGTCCGCAAGGTGTGCGAATCCCATCACGTCTTGCCTGGATTCGTTCTTATCGGTTTGCCGGTAACGATACTTGCCTTGGACTACAAAGACACTGCTGGAAGCATCGTCGAGGAACACAGCGTCAATGCCTTTGTCGTCTGGCCCGTTCGTTATTGCCTTCGCAGCAAGATCGACGTCTTCCGTGACACGAGCGCGTAGGAACCACACCAGAAAGAGGTCCTCATCCTGAAACGCCGGGTAATGGTGCCGGAGTTCCTCAATCTCAGTCGTCAGGTTGTCCATGAACTCGCTTGCCATTCCCTGAACCTCCCTGGGAGTGTTGGCGCGATGACTCTCACACGTCCTTTACATCAAACATGAGCCGTTTGAACTCCTCCTCGATGAGGCGGACCTTGTAGCGCGGCTCGACGCCTTCCTTCTCCGGCTCCAGGGGCACGTTCATCAAGTTGTTGTCGCCGTTCACGTAGACCACGTCAAATTCGGAATCCAGCGTGTTGTACTGCTGCTTCCTGAAGAAATCCTCCAGGTCGCGGTTGGCCTGCTGGCGCGCGGCGGCGATCTTCTCCGGGTCGGTCTCGGACAGGTCCCGAATCTTCCGCCAGATGACGAGCACTTTCTCTTCACCCCCGCTCGCCGCCTCTCCTCGTCTCCTTGTCCCGGTCACCACCTGAAAGCCGCTGATCCGGTCTATATGCTTGACCCTCAGGCCCAGGAGCCAGTTGAATGTCTCGACGAGGTCCACGTTGACGGGTTTCGTCTCCCCCACTGAGCCTGTCCCAACGAGCAGCTTGTAGCTGAATGGGTCTTCGAACTGCTCCAGGTTCAGAAGCGTCTGGCTCCCTGCGGACTCGGCGTCCAGTATGTATCGCAGCATGTAGGATTCACGGAAGCCTTCCGCCTTGTCGAGGAGCGCCTGCTGCGCATGGGTGCGGCGGAGCCTGATGTTTGCCAGGGCATCCTCATACGATTCGAGGCGGATGTACCTAAACATGTGGCTGATGCCGGTGTCGCGGGAGACCGGCTTGCCGTCCCTCCAGTCTTTGGAATAGACCACCTTCTTGATGCGTGGCAACATCACGGTATCGAAGTAGTCTGCCATCTCCACGAGGATGTACTTCCGCTTACCGCCGTCCTTGCGGTTTAGGCTGATAACCGCATGCGCCGTCGTGCCAGAACCAGCAAAATAGTCAAGAATACAACTATCTGTCGTTGAAGCCCCGGCAACATAAAGGGAATCAGCCACCGCATGGATGGATTTCGGATATGAGAAGACAGATGTTCCAAACATCGCCTTAAGAAGTGCGGTGCCATGCTCAGTAGCTGAATACTTGGCGTCGAACCAGCATGACATGGACACCACGCCCTCCTCGTGAGGTCGTCGTTTGTAGTAAACATAATCCCGGCCAGAACGGTCTTTTCTCACAGCAAGCTCGGCCAGGGAATCCATTACTGTGCTCCATTCCCAACGCCAAGTCTTCTGGACGCCCTCCTCATTGTCTGGGAAGACGACCTGTTCCCCAGGTCGAGGCTCTTCTTCCACAATCCACCGTTCTAAACTCTCGTCCCAGCGCACTTGGGGGACGCGTATCAAAGCGCCTTTGAGGTACATCGGGTAGTAAAGAGCAGGACGGGCCGCCCGATCTGAGTTCGATCCCTCTCGACGTAGGTTTCTCCATTCGAATGGACCTTCTTCGTCGCGCTTCGAGAAGCGAGCCACCTGCTCTTCAGTGGGTGGCATTCTCCCAATTGCGGAACGCGGTCCCGCACCAGCGTATAGGAGGTACTCATGTGCCACCGAATAACCACTCTGGGTTGGGCGCCCAGACGGATTGGCGCGGACCAAAATTGTCCCAAGAAGCCGGCCGTCAAAGACCTCGGAAAGCACAAAACTCAACTCACGCTGCTGTTCATCGTCAATGGCCGCGACCAGTACACCATCCTCTGCAAGTAATGGCCGGGAGGTACGAAGCCTGTTTTCCATCAGCGAAGTCCATGTCGACGCCTTGTACCCGTTCTTGTAGAGGATTGGGGATGCATCCGTGTTATATGGCGGGTCGATGTAAACGCAATCTACTCGTCCTTCAAAACAACTCAAAATGCCGTTCAGCGCCTGCGCATTCTCGCCATGAACAAGCACTCCATCTATCTGCTCATCCGCATTCTCAAGAGCCGCCAGCAGTCTGTCCTTGAACTTCGGGTCGAAGAACCTGGTGTCCACAACGAGGTGAGGGTTGGCCTTCAGAAACTTCGCGGTAAGGGGCTTGGAGTAGCCGGGGTGGGCCAGGTCAGCCTTGACCTCATCAATAGCGAAGAGCCGCACCCACTCCTCGCGCTGCGCCTCGTTGGCGGCAATCTCCGGGTAGAGATCCTCCGGCACCCGGTCAAGCGTAGCGCAGTAGTTCGTCTCGACCACGAACTTCTTCTTGAGCCAGAGCCTCTTCTGGAAGTCCTCGATCTGCGCCAGGAAGTCAATGATCTTGTGCGCGATGCGGCGGATGACCTTGATCTTGGACAGGTACTGCTCGACGCGCGGGGCGGACTCCTCCTCCACGTCGTCCAGCCGCATCACCTCGCTCTTGATGTAGAAATCAAGCTCCCGCCTAAGGAAGCCGCCCAGGTCCTTGTGGATGAAGTAGTCGAAGGTGTTCCGCCGCGTATAGTCGCTAAGGTGCTTCTCCAGGACGGTCTTCTCGCTCTCGGTCCCGTCGGCGCGCTTCCATTTGGCGCTCAGGCGGTGCTGCCAGACGGCCAGCGTCTCAGCGTTCAGGTTCTCGATGACGCGCCGCGCAGTATCGGCATTGATGGGGTCTTGCTTGCGCTTCTCACCGTCTGGCCGGTACTCGAAGCGGATGACCAGTTCGCCGTTCTCCTCGGCAACGGGTTTGTCGCCATTCAGGAAGAACCGCCGATCCTTGCCGTTCGCAGCCTTGACGTTGTCCTTCTCGGTGTCAGCCTCCACGATCTTGAAGTGGACGCGGTGCCCACTGGGGGTCTTGAATGCATAGTCGCGGAAGTACTCGGTGGTCTTGACGTAATACTGGTCTGCGTTGGCCCAGTGAAGCTTGACCTCTTCCCCTTCATAGGGAATGGCATAGACGCCTTCCTTGTAACGCCGCAGAGAGATGAAGTCCCCCTCGTCGTAGTAGCGGCTGAAGAAGGAATAGAGGTGGTCGTAGACCTCGTTCTCCAGAGCGGTGACGTCCACAGCTTCGGCCAGCCGTGCACGCAGTTCCATGACCTTCGGCGACTGCTCGGGGTCCACCCCGCCAGCCTTGACGCCCTCGACGACTTTGTCGAGCTCCTTCTGAATCTCAGCCTTGTCGCTCGACCGATACTCGGCGAATGCCTGTTGCACCTGTGGAAGGAGGTCGTTCTCCAGGAAGCGGGTGATCTCGTCTCGCCGGGCGTTCATGATGCGATAGATGCCAAAGTCCAGGTCGGCCTGGTCGAGCTGGAAGAGCTCAGCGAGCTTGGCCTTGAGCTTGTCGAATGGTTTCATTGGCACTCCTTACTGGCCGAGCCGAGGGCCTTATCAATCCCGTCCACGATCTTCGCTGCTACCCTATCATCGCCAGTCCCTGCAAGGGCATTCCGTATCGCCTGCCAGGTGACGAACGGCCTGAAGATTCCTGGGTTGAACGCCCGTAACGGCTGGTAGGTCGCTCCCCAACTGGTCACATGCTCCTCGCGGATCAAAGCGAAAACCAAGGGCCTCCGGTCCAGAAGTTCGGCCAGTCGTCGGGCGTAGACGTATTGTCGAATGAACTGATACATCGGTTCCCACGTCGGTATTTCTTCGAGTTCCTTGAAGCCACACTCGTTGACGTAAGTCCGGAACCGCTTCTCAGCGCCTGAGCCCTGTGCTTTCCATGGCGACTCCCTGCCGTTGGCATTGAGCTTGCATTCGACAAAGGCGACTTCCGCATCTGAGATAACAACTAAGTCCGGTTCAGTCATGGTCCCCCGGTGACGGCCATCGATGCCTCGAATGAGGCAGTTCAGATACTGTTGGGGCTCCGAGCGGGACTCGACGTCACAGCCCCAGAAAAGGATGTTCTGAACTGTGGAGAGCCCGAAGACGGCTTGGATTATCATGAGGCCCTGCGGCCCCATCATCTGAAGAGATCTGAAGACGTTCCAAGTCAATGCGTCTTCGCTATGAGGCCGAGAGAGATAGGCTTCCCCGCCGTATCCTGCCTTCCAGTGGCCGGGAGCCGAAAAGCGGTCGCGCAACGCCTTCTGGACCAGAACGGGGTTATCCCGATCAACGATCAGGTTTCCCCTAAAGTCCAGCCTGCGCATTTCGCTTCTGAGTTGATCGTTCAAGACCATCTCCGGCTCGCCTATTCTACTGTCCACCGGACGGTGAAAAGCGGCATGCTCTCCGTCCGCTGCTGCATGCGCCGCTCCAGGCCGTCAATGAGCTTGTCTCGTTTCCCGGTGATCTCGTCCTCTACCTGGAAGATGCGCTGGCGCTGGCGGCGCTTCTTCCTCTCCAGTTCCTGAGTTTTTCCCTGAAGCCCGTGCTGCTCCTCGATGGTCGTGGCCTGCCGCGCCTGGCGGCTCAGGGCCTTGATCTGCTCTTTGGTGTCACGCAGCTCCTTCTCGGCGGCCACCACCATGTCCTCGGCCCATTTCTCAAGCTGCTCGCGCGCCTCGTTGAAGTAGCGGTTGTTGCGTTCCAGCGACCTACTGATGGTCGCCTTGACATGCCGGTCAGCTTCCGCCGCCAGCCGCTGCCTGGCCGCCTCAGGCACGTCCAGCGGGCCGATCACGCTGCCAGCGCAGTTGAAAAGCTTCTCGCACGTTTCCTGGTCGAGCGACCTGCCATTGTCATCGAATGCAGAGAAGAGCAAGCTCTCTTCGCGCTCGAACGACTCTAAAGCAAGCCGCTGAAGAATCAACCATCCCGCCTTGCCCCTCAGGGCCTCGACCACCGAAACCCTGGCCGGATGGCCGGAAATGTCAAAGCTCACCTTCGCCACGGGTGTGCGGCAGTCCTTCCCGGCGTGGATGACGTAGGCCCCCAGCGGATGCCCCAGACGGTACAGAAACTCGCCTGGGACGTTCTCGCGCACCTTGGAGATCAAGTGATATGTTCCCGTCCTGACTGATGGCAACGGCGGATCGGTCAGATGGAAAGCGAGTAACTCGTCATCGAACGTAGCCTTGCCGTCGAGGATGAATCGAGTCAGGGTCCAGAACATCAGCGCGACGCGGTCGAGCTGCTCTCTTGCGCCGGTCAGGTTCACGCGAAGCCGCGCATGCACGTCCTCGTCGAAGTGTTCCAGGAGAATCTGTCGCGTCTCCTGGATGCGGGAAGAGATGGTCTCGTCCAACTCTTTGCGCAACGCCTCGAACGCGGTGTCAATCTCCTCGGGCGTGCGGCATTGCTGGTAGATGTCCAGGATGCGGCGTTCAAAGTCCACTCCGGACTCAATGCTGCCCAGCACCTCGTCGGACGCGCCGAACAGACCCGTGAAGAGGCTGAACTTCTCCTTCAGGAGCTCGTAGACCCGCTGGTCAGCCGCGTTGCGCTCGTTCAGGAAGTTGATGACGACCACGTCATGTTTCTGCCCGTAGCGATGGCACCGCCCAACACGCTGCTCAATGCGCTGAGGATTCCAGGGGAGGTCGAAGTTTATGACAAGAGAACAAAACTGAAGATTGATGCCCTCGGCGGCGGCTTCGGTGGCGACGAGAATGCCTTCATTGTCGCGGAAGTGCTCGATGATGGCGGTTCGCACATCAATGGGCCGTGAGCCGGAAGCCCGTCCGCTATCCCTGTTCGCCTCAAGCCAGCGCTCGTAGATAAGCGTTGACTCTGGTTCTTTGTTCGTGCCGTTGAACGTCACCACCCGGCCAGCGT
>Ga0315274_10007361_pt1 | contig 15938 bp, 13 predicted proteins | sample YL17G02_20_MG_FD_203700 | JGI IMG/M metagenome (GOLD analysis project Ga0315274, IMG submission 203700) | Sediment microbial communities from Yellowstone Lake, YNP, Wyoming, USA - YL17G02_20 | ecosystem: Environmental > Aquatic > Freshwater > Lake > Sediment | place: USA: Wyoming | collected... | reverse complement strand
GCCCATCAGTTCGACGTGGCGTTTCGCCAGGGCCAGGCCCAGCCCCGTCCCGCCTTTCTTGAATCCCGCGCTCGTTTGCTGAAACGGCTGGAACAGCTCTGCCTGTTCCGCTTGCGCAATTCCGCACCCGGTGTCGATGACTTCAAAACGCACCCACGACCCATCCTGCCCCCTCACCCGTCCTTCGGACACCCTCTCCCCGTCCGACGGGGAGAGGGATGGGGTGAGGGGATGCCGGCTGACCTGGAGGGTCACGCCCCCGTGGTCGGTGTGCTTCACCGCGTTGGACATGAGGTTGACCAGGATCTGTCGCAGCTTTGCCTCATCGCCGCGCACGTGGCCTGGTCCGTCGAAGCTCCATCGCACTTGCAGGCGCAACTGTTTTTCCTCGCAGCGACCCCGGAACAGCTCCTCGATGCCCTGGACCAGCGCGTTCAGGTCGAAGTCCGAGAGTTGGAGTTCCATACGGCCGGCCTCGATCTTGGACAAGTCGAGAATGCTGTTGATCATGGCGAGGAGATGCTGGCCGCTGCGTTCGATCGTCTCGACGAACTGCCGCTGCTTGGGGCCGAGATCCCGGGCGCGGCGGAGGAGTTGGGCGTAGCCGAGAATGGCATTCATCGGCGTGCGAATCTCATGGCTCATGTTCGCCAGGAACGTGCTCTTGGCGCGGTTGGCCGCTTCGGCCGTTTCCTTCGCCTGTTCCAGGGAGCGGTTCCGCTCGAGCAGCGCGCGGTTCCGCTCCCGGCGGTGTTTCCAGGCGAAACCCGACGCGACCAGGGCGCCCACGATCGCGAAGCCCAACCCGCCCAGCAAGCCCATCCGTGCATAGTCGGGCCGAATGACGAAGCCCACCGCAGCCGGTGCAGCGGAGCAATTCAAATCCCGGTCCACCGCGCGGACCCGGAATTTGTAGCGGCCGCGCGGCAGGCCGGCATACTCGATCTGCCGCACATAGACCGGCCGCTCGGCTGATTCGAGCCCCGCAAGTTGACACAGATAAACCATATCGTTCGGGTGGGTTCCCAGGCTCATCCCTTCGAACTCAATGACCAGACGCCGCGGTCGGCCGGACAGCTCGATCTGTTCGCCCGGGCACCTTCGGCCGTCCACGGTCACGCCGGTGATGCGGACGGCGGGGGCGTTGGTGCGCGGACGATACCGGGTCAGGCCGCCCTCCGTCCCGAACCAGAAGTCCCCGTGCTGATCCTGCAAGACGGCGTTGACCGTGTCGTGGGCCAGGCCGTTCTCCCAAGACAGTTTTTGGAAAAGGTCGAGCTTGGGATCGTAGATGGCCAGCCCGGCGCCCGCCGTGCCAATCCACACTCGCCCGCTCGCGTCCACGAACAGGCTCAAAATCTGATCATTGGGGAGGCCATCCCGCCGCGTGTAGGACCGCCACTGGCGCCCGTCAAAACGCGACAGGCCGCCGCCGGTGCCGACCCACACGTGTCCGCGCCGGTCTTCGGCAAGGGCGTTCACCCAGTCATTCGCGAGGCCGTTGGTCGTGGCGTAGTTGTGGAACGATTGCCCGTCCCAGTGGCTCGCCCCTCCTCCCCGGGTGCCGAGCCAGAGTTGATTCTCGCTGGTGGGGAGGAGACAGTACACCCGATTCTCCGGCAATCCATCGAGCGTGCTGCGTAGGGACAAGCGCTCGCCATCGTACAGCGCCAATCCCTGGTCCAGGGCAAATTGCCATTGCCCTCGCGAATCCTGCGCGAGGTCCCAGATGCTGCCGTCCATGCCAAGGTCGAGGCGTTTCAGTACCTTGACGTCCGCGGGTGGGCCATCCAGCCACAGCAGCGTATTCAGATTCGTCACTACCACGAGTCGGCCCCGCTCGTCGCGCTTCATGGCCCCGATCCACTCGCCCGTCAGCATCGGGCATTCCGTGATCGAGGACGCGGTAGCCCGATACAGACCCCGCTTGGTACCAGCGGCAACGCCCTCTCCCCAATTGGCCAGCCGGGTAATCGCACGGTTGGCCAGGCCGTCCGCCGTCGTGTACGTAGTCCAGGCCGGATCCCAAACACGGAGCCCGCCGCCGTCCACGCCGATCCAGAGTCGGCCTTCGCGATCTTCCAGGATGGCGAGAACGGATTCGTTTTCAAGCCCGGTGGCGGCCCCAAAATCCTCGAACTTCCCCTCGCGGAGGCGCAGCAGACCGGTGAGGGTGCCCAACCAGATCTGGCCTTGCCGGTCTTCATAGAAGCAGTTCACGTCAGCACCCAGGTATCCCTGCTCCGCGCCGAAGCTCTCCCAAGTCTTCCCTTCGTCGCTGGTGCTCCACAGCAGGGCGCGCCCGGGAAAGTCGGTCGCGGCAACCCAAAGACGCCCGCTGCGGTCTTCCAGGCTCTGATAAACCCTCCGGACCGCAGTGGGAAGATCGAACGTGCTGAAATGCTCGCCTTCCCAACGACCGATCCCATGGGTGCACCAAGCCCCGAGGAACAGGCCACCCTTCCGCCTGGAACTGAAGCTCATGACCAGAAGGTCCGGCAAACCGTCCTCGACCGAGAAATGGACGAATTGGCCTCGATCCTGGTCGAGGCGGGCAAGGCCGACGATGTCGGTGACACACACGCGACCTACTTCGTCCACGATGAGACAATTCTGCCGGCTGCTGTACAGGCCGTCCTGTTTCGTGTAGGAGACGAAACGCGTCCGGCGTTGATCCAGGCAGCCGATCCCCTCGCCTGGCAGATCAAGGGGTGCCGTGACCCAGAGGCGATCATCGGGTTCCACCACCACACGCGCCACCCGGTTGCCGCCGAGGACCTCGTCCAGGCGGTAGATCGAGAGACGAGCGCCATCGAATCGCGCCAAACCACCGCCGTCCGTACCCAGCCAGAGCTCACCCTGCCGGTCCTGAACGATCGCGGTGACGCTGGCGGCGGGAAGACCGTCGGCGACTGAGTAGGTTCGCCAGGCGCCGCGGCGACTGCCCCGGCCGGCCGACTGCACGCGCTCCGGGATCGCCTGGATGGTCTGGCCGGTCATCCGCGGCGCCACCAAATCGACCCGTGTTGCAGCCCCGTCCGCGACCTCGATGGTTTGGGTCCCCGTCGGACCCGTGCCTCGCTGGTCCACCGCCACGCGGTATCGCCCGGCGGGAAGGTCCACCGCAAAGCTCCCATCGCGTTCGGTAATCACGTGGACGGCAACGCCCGACTCCGTCTCGCGCTCGATCCGCACCTTCTTACGGGTGCCGGGTATGCCGCCATCCCAAAGCGTGACCTGCCCGGAAAGCCGTCCCACGGGTTCCCCCTCGCGGACCAGCAACAGGTTCCCTCGACCCGTGTGACGTCGCAGGGGGTTGCCCACGACCCATCCGAGCATCTTGCTGTGCCCTCGAGGCGGTTCCTGATCCCCACCGTCCAGGTCGTGAACGACGACATTGAGCTCCGCTTTCCCACCCGGATGCAGACGCCCCCGTCCTTGCGTCATCGATTGCACATCGATCCGGAACTCGTAGTGCCACCCTCCTTCCCGACGCTGCATTCCAGCCTGGAAATGGACCGGGTCACAGTAGTTCCAACCGCCAGCCCCGATAACCGCGACGGTGTTGGTTATCGACTTGCCTATCAAAAAACCGAGGTTCTGCTGGCCGCCACCGTCGGTTTCGATCCCGACCATGATCACCGCCAGCTCGCTACCCAACCACGCCAGGGGGAAACGCCCAACCTCTTCCCGCTCCTCATCCTGGACATCCACCGCGACATACAACGCATTCTCGACCTCGCTGTAACCGACGCGGAACCTGGCCGAGCAATCCTGGGGGTCGGTGGGCGATCCGACGAGTCGGAAGCGGACCGGGTACCACGGCAGGTGTTCCGGCCAATCCGCGAGATCGCCATCGATCTGGATCGTGCGGCCAACGACTGGATAAGCGAGGGCTAAGCCGCCCTGGCCAGGTTCGGCCGCCACGCAGAGATCCAACAGCAGCCAGCCGATCACGGCGACCCCAACGGCTTGACGCCAGGCGTTCATGGTGATTCCGGTTCAGATTACGCCGCGTTCACGGCAAGGAAAGCGCCTTTTCGTCCAGTAGTTCGCACCAGTGGCGCAAGAGCTTCTTTGGTCTCTTTGGCCGCAAGACGGTCCAGACCGTTTTACGATGGATGCGATAATGGTACCCGCGCCGTGGGGGTCCGGGATCCCCCTGGCATCCATAAACCCTTCCCGCCTTACCCGGTCGGTCCGGGTTTGACCCTCTCGTGTCTCCGCCGTAAGGTGCCGACGGTGAACGCACGTGAGATCATTCAGGAAATCGAAACCTTGCCGCGGGAAGAGCAAGTGGAGGTCATTCGGTTTGTCTATCGCTTGGATGCCGAGCGGCAGCTTTCAGGCGGGGAACTGACCTCGCTGGCCGAGCGGCTGGCCGGCACCACGGACCCGGCGGAAGGCTTGGTCCTGCGCGACGCGATCGTGCGCGGCTTCTACGGCGCCAAGCCGAATGCCTAAGGTCCGACGCCACAACCTGCCGCCGGCCCTGCTGCAGCACCTGCTTGACCGGATCCAGCAGCGGCGGATCACCCCGGACCAACTCGGGTTGTTGGCTGCATGGCTCGACACGCAACCGGAAGTACCGTCGGGGAGGTGGTTCAAGCGTTTCTCAGGCATGACGGTCTGTGGCCAAGGTGAGTTGATCAGGACGATCCTGACACCCGGCCAGGTGGCCGAGGGGACCGAGGTTGTGTAGTTCGCGCTTCGTGTCCCTCGTGGCGGTTCTCCGCGTGGACGGCGACTCACCGCCCGCCGTCCACCCGGTGATCGTTGGGCGAGGGTTCGCCCTACTTCTTGGCCGCACCGGCGGTGGTGATGGTGCCCCCCAAGACATATCCTCCCGGGCGTGGGGTCACATCGGTAATCGTCCCCGTAGCTCCGGCGAAGCGGCCGGTGCCTTGTTCCGGGACGAACCAGACGTCGACGACGAAAGTTCCGTCAGCTTGGGGGATGAAGTAGCCCGCCGTCACAAACCGATCGCCGTTGGCCACGGTCTCGTATTTCATCACGTAGACAATTACACCTGTTGCAGTGAGATGAACGGTCTCGAATGCCACGGAGCTACCGGTCCCGCCTACATTGTTTTGCGAGAATTGGTGGATCACACCAGACCACACCTCCGCGCCGTAAAGCGCTCGGGCGTCCTTGAAGAGGTCCTGTTGCAGGGAGCCGGACGGCAGGTCTGTCACGATGTATTCCGTGCCCGTTTCCTTGAACGGTTTGGTGTCGCCGGCTTGGGCGCTGCCCGGGGGCGTTGCGGAGGCCAGGACCACAGCGGCCGCGAGGCCGCTCCAGTGAACGAGTCGATTGATTGACTTCATGTTTAGTGTTTGACTGTTTTGCCCCGCACCCTTCCGCTTCACTGGACATCGCCGGTGCACGGAACACCCCAGGCTGGCTCTCACAAGACCGTCATCACCGGTGCGCGTCAGGGCTTGTGATGACGGCAGCTTCTGCAAATTCCTTAGGGTTTGGTGCCAGTCACGAAGAAGTTGTCCACAGTGCGGGCATAAGAGGCGCTGCCACGGGTGTTCACCCAGAGAGCGACACGGCCCTGGCTGAGCCTCGAATCTTGCAGTTGCCCTTCTTGAGCGGGTGCCTGCGGGTTCGTGAGATTCACAAGTCGGATTGTCAGTTGAATGCCCACCGCCGAGAACTCCAGGCGATAGTCTGAGGCCGGGGTAACATTGAACACGTCTGAGGCTGCGATGTCGGCAGCTCCGTTGAAGAACCACAGGCGCCCCGTACCTGCCGTTGGGTTTAGCCTCAGGCTGCCGAGGTACATGTTGCTCACCCCTCCGGGACCACCTTGCACTCGCCCGGCAATGCCCAAGGCAGACTCCTGGCTACTGGCCCAATCGAGCAGGTCCACCGACGCGCAGAAATCGCGGACGACCGGACCCGTTCCAGGGGGAAAGATCATCATCGAACCGTCGGCTGGCTGCGCTTGAGTCTGGATCTGGAAGGCACCGTTCGCGATTGTCAAGGTGAACCTCGAGGCGTCAGCCGCGTTGGCGAACCACGGGACCCAAGGATTCCTGGTGGCGAACGGCTCTTTGGGGTCGCTGAAGTCATCGATGAACTGGGTGCCTGGCACGAGCTTGAAGTACTGCTGGGCACTGGTCGTCGGCACGGCCATGCACAGCTCGCCGCGTCGCTTGAAGATCGGCTCGGGCCAGGGTGTCCACGGGCCGTCCACCGAAGCCGCGCCGACGACAATCTGTTCCTCGGCGGTGTTCTCCGGCCATGCCAGGAGGACGGACTTCGTGATGCTGACTTCCAGCGGCGACTGTGCCGAGAGACGAAGCATCGTCCCTCCCGCGAGCGCGAGCAGGAGAAGCAGTGTTGCCGTGCTGCGGCACCTGCGCCGCCGGTTGATTGATGGGTGTCTATCTGCGAGTGTTGTTGTTTTCATATCTTCTCTCGATCACCGGTCCCGGGCCTCTGCCACATAACCTCGGCGCGAGCACCGCCTGTATTCCCTTCCACCTGCAATCCAATGCAGACCACGAGCGGGGCGGGTGCTCGGCGCGTTCGCCAAGGGATCTCGCATGGATCAGACCAACTCCGCGCTCGACCCTCGTGCTTCAGGTGCGCGTCGGTCTTTTGTGCGGGGAATCCAAAGTCAAAACTGAGTGCGAGGATGACCCGCCCTGCGAACGTCCCGTGGCCGGCCAAGCGCGAACTAAGTCACAGTGGCCGAGACAATTGACGGCGGTTTCCACGGTACGCTCGCCGACCCACTGACAGGGCCTTTTCGCGCCACGCTTGCTCCTGAATCGCAGGCCTGTACGGATTGAATACCTCACCGGGTGCAGGGGGAATTCTGTGGCACCAGTCAAAACTGCTAGTCCAACCAGGTCCCACAATCTTGATTAGGCTTTGACTGGTTTGAGTAGCGTTTTGAGTAGCGGCTCCGGGGACTGCGGAGAGATGGTTGATGACCTAGTGTAGTGTCTCTCAAATAACTGGTGATATGAATTGCTCGATTGTTGAGGAAAACCGGCACTCTTGTGTTTCCTTGCTGCGAAAAATAACTCCAGTCGTTTGTGAGACACTACACTAGATGCGTTGCTCTTCGAGGTCATAGACATCGAAGAAGACGTAAACGGGCCGGTTGCGGGGGATGAACCTGGGGATGTAGTCCTCCATGTATTCCTGAACAGGGGTCAGGTCCTATTATCACCTACTTCAGCCTGCCCTGCCGCAGCAGATACACGGCGCGCAGCCAAGTGCGCCTTTGTTAACCAGTTGAGATCAATGCGTTGTTCGCATTCAGGAGGACATCCTGTCCAATCGTCAGCCCGGCATTGGCGCCATCCGTGACGGCGCCTCGCACATTCCTGATGTTTTGCGAATCGCCGATCTTCGCGACCTTGAGGCCGGCTTCGAGAAGTTTCCGGCAAACATGATCATTAGGTTCCACCTGGGCGAGGACGACGGTGTCCACCTTGACGGTTGACCGTTCGAACGCGTTGTTGACCACCACGACTTCACCATTCTCCTTGATCTCAAGGACCGAGCAATTGCAGAGGAGTGTGACTGGATGCGCGTAGGTCTTGCTTTTCAAGCCTTCGCCATTTCCACCGCGAAAACGCTTCATCATGATGTCGCGATGGCAGGGCTCCATCCACTGGGCAAACGCGCGGTTTTGGGTCACGATATAGACTTTCTTGCCGGCATGTCCCAGCCGCTCGGCGGTGTCCGCCGCGCCAAAGTGATCACCCCAGATCAGGACGTTCCGACCGCACTCAACGGGCGCCGGCTTGTCCTCCGGGTAGTGCTCACATCGCTTATTCTTGCAGCGCAAGACGTCCTCAAAGGTCACGACGAACGGGAGGTTGATGCCGGGGATGTCCGGCTTGACCACCCGGCTGCCTGAGGCCAACAACACCACATCGTATTCGTTGAGATTCTCGGTGCTGGGCTCCGTTCGGAACTTGACGTCGATGGCGAGTTTCTTGATCTGGTACCTGAGCCAGTCGGCATACCACCGCATTCTGGTTTTTCCCGGCACGGTGCAACAATAGAGCAGGGCGCCTCCCAGCTCGCCGGTTCTTTCAAAGATTGTCACGTGGTGACCGCGCAACGCGGAGATGCGAGCGGCTTCCATGCCGGCAGGCCCGCCTCCGATGATGGCGACCTTACAGGGTTTCCTGGTGGGCTCCAGATGAATGAACCGCTCATCGCCGACCGCCGGGTTAATGGCACAGCGCATCTCCCGCTTGATCATCAGCGATTCCTGCCAGCAACCGACCAGACAGGAGATGCATCGGCGGATTTCCTCGGGCTGGCCCGCTCTTGCCTTATTGGCCCAATACGGATCAGCGATCAATTGGCGGGAGAAACCGACCAGGTCCGCTTTGCCTGCGGCGAGGATCTTCTCGCAGTACTCCGGGTTTCTGAGTGAATGGCTGGTGATGACCGGGATTTTGACGTGCTTCTTGATCGCTGCGGCCGTGTAAGTGTTCCAGCCTTCGGGATAGTACATCGGATCCATGACGGTGCCCGGGGCTTCAAAAACGCCGGCGCTGATGTCCAGCCACGCGAGCCCGCGCTCTTCCATCAGCTTGGCAATCTTCACGCTCTCGTCGAGCGTCCGGGACCCTTCGATCCACTCCTCGCCGGAGTACCGGATGCCAACCGGGAACTTACGTCCGCATTTCATCTGGATGCGGTGGATAATCTCCAGCGGGAATCGCATTCGATTGAGGAAGCTGCCGCCAAAACGGTCGTTCCGCTGGTTGGCGTAAGGGCTCATAAACTGGGCAATCAAGTAGCCATGGGCGCCATGAAGTTCGACCGCGTCGAACCCCGCCTGCTGAACCCGCCACGCCGCCTCGGCGAATTTCTCCACCAGGTCATAGATCTCTTCGACGGTCATCGCCCGGATGGATTTGCCGTGGGCCAGAGTCTCCGCGTAGATCACCTCGTGGCCAGCGGACCCAGGGAGATCGACGACGCTGTCGCTGGCGGACATGAGGTTTTTCCGCGGCCAGGCGGCTTGCCGGCCGGGAGCCTGGATTTGCACGGCGCATTTCGCCCCGTGGCGATGCATGGCTTCAGCCAGGTTCGCCAGACCGGGAATCAGGGGATCTTCGTCCGCGGCCAGGCACGTCACCGTCGGCCGCCCAGTCGTTTTGTCCGGTGTGGTGGCGCCGACGATGATGAAGCCGCACCCGCCCCTGGCGATTTCCTCGTGGTAGGTGACCACCCGCTGATTCACGGAGCCATCGGCATTGGCCGAGCTGATGTCAGTTGGCACCATCGCGATGCGATTGGGCACCACCACGGTCCCGATCTCAATGGGCGCAAACAGATGAGGATAGGATTCTCTTTTCATAGAATGAGGTTGTTTCTCAGGGACACCACTACGGCGCACCGTTCGCCGAGGCACGAGCAGGGCAGATCGACTTCACCTGGCCTCAGCGCTTTCGCCACTGTTGGTTGAGTTCATTGAGCAAGGCCAACGGCGCAGGCCCATCGTGAACGATCAGGCGGTAGCGAAGATGAAACGCCTGGTTCGCTTTCAAGGCGAGGGGTTTCTCCGCCACAATGCACGGGTTGACCATCCACACGTAACGCGGATTATGCCAGGTGGCACGCGGATTATCCGGGTGATCCAGCACCGTGACGCCGAGCGCTTTTCCGTCTTTGAGTTCGATCGTGTAGTCGTACCAGTCCGAAGCTGGCCAGTTCAATTCGGGCACTGAGTAATGCGGATCGGGAAGGGTAACCTTTCCGCTGCTGTTCGCGTAACGCGAGTCGCCGTCATTTCGGGCGCGCACACAGAAGCCACCAAAAGCGGTGTGGTTGAGCGCCAAGTCCACCACGGGCGTAAGTTGGTAGTCCAAGTCCATAACCAGGACGCCACTCTGCTCGCGAACTTTTGCCGTCGTCCGCTCGTCCATCATCGTTTTGCCCTGGATCAACCACTCGTTGCCGATTTCAACTTCGGCCTGTTGGGCGTCGGCTCGGGCCAGCCGGATCGTGCGATTCGTGATGACGCGTCCATCGGTGGGGGCATACTGACCCCAGCCCCAAAAATCGCCGCGGCTGATGTTCCAGCCCCGCGTGGGACCGGTCGGTCCGAACTTGGAGAAGTCGGCCGGCTCGCGAAACTCCATCGAGTGCCAGGCCAGAAAAACGCCTCGATGATGGTGATGATCGCCCGGGGCCAGGTCGGTCAGCCGCTCTCCCGACGGCGTGTTCACCGGGTGAAAACAACAGGTGCTGTTCGCGGCCAGGTTTGACTTCTCCGGTTTCTTCGTCAGGTAGCGGAAGACCGTTCGGCCGGCGGGTGACTTGAGGACCATTCCGTAATCGTCGGGCACGAGGGTGTAGTCGGCGGCTTGCATAAATCCAGAACTGCCGAACCCGGTGAAGGTTGAGAGCCAGATGCCGCGCGCGAGGATCGTGAGCCGGCGGCCCAGGGCAGTTCGTCGGTGGACCGGGCGGGGGAGACCAGCCTGGGCTGGTCTGAGTGGTTGTGCTTTCATGTCCTTCCTCCAGCTTTTTGAATTAGTCCCAGGCCTTCCACGTGGGATACGTCTCTTCCGGCGGCAATCGGCGCTTGGGCGGGGGCGCCGGCGTGAATCCCGTGTGGTAGAAGACGTAGAGCCCGCCTTTGCCGGCCATCACAATATCGTTGCGACCGTCCTGGTTCATATCCGCGATGACCAGCTTCATGCCGACGCCAATGACGCAGTTGGGAGGCGGGTTCTGGTTCTTCTCGCCCGGATAGTAGGGCAGGTGGTTGTACGACAAGACGTGCCGACCGAACTTGCCCCCTTGGATGTCGTACCAAAAGGCAAACAGCGGGTCGTAGCAACTGATGTCCCGGCCGTGATGCGCAAACAGCCTTTTGCCTGTGACCAAGTCGGGTTTCCCATCACCGTTGAGATCGCCCAACGCCATCGTATGAAACTGGCCGAAGTCGGTCTCGATCCAGTGCTGCCTGAACGTCCGTTTCCCGGCGGTGTCAACTGATTGTTCCAACCACGCCAAGCCGTACGCATGAGAAACGCCGACGATAAGGTCGTTGAGCCCGTCGCCGTTCACGTCGTGAACCAGCATCGGGTGCGAAGCGGCGGTCCGCCCTTGAGGGTTGTCCACAGGATGAAAGGTGTAATCAGCGTGGAAGATCCATTTCCCTTCCGCCGGCTTGGGAGGAGCCTCATACCAACCCGTCGGCGTGACGATGTCGATCCGTCCGTCGCCGTTGATGTCGCCCAAACCATTGCCGTGGTATTCCCCCTCCGTGCCAATGACGTGCTCCACCAACCAGGGCTCCTTGTCGATCGCTTCCAGCCACGTCATCCCCTGGCCGGGCACAGGCGCCCAATGGTTGCAGAGGATGTCCTCATCGCCATCACCGTCGATGTCGCCGTGAATGAGGCCCTCCATGTTCCGGGCGGCGTGGATTCGATGGGCCTTCCATTTCACGCCTGTCTTCCCCGGGTTCTCATACCAAAAGGCGCCCTTCATCCGCATCCAGCCCGAGCTGACGATGTCGGTCCGCCCGTCCCGATTGACGTCCAGGGCGAACTCGCTGTTGTCATCGGTTTCCGGACCGTTGGTCTCGGCGCCGTCGCGGAAGTTCTCGTGCTTGATCCAATCCGGCGCCTCGTACCAATTCCGGCCGGCCGCAATGTCGAGGTCACCGTCACCATCCACATCCAGGACCGACGCACATTCAGCGAAGGGCCCGAACCAGTAAGTGTGGTTGCTGGGATCATGCACCGGCCCATCGATTTTGACTGGGACGAAGATGGGTTCGCCTGCCTGCAGCACGCCAAACGGCCCCAGGATTAACCCGACCATCCATGCGATAGAGTGCCTTTTGATCCTCATAACGAGCTTCCAGAAGAGATCTTTGCTGCCCTTGAGGATATAGAGCCCAGGACGGCAATGTCCAGCCGGAACGATACGGTTTTTGACGTGCGGATTGGCCTTGCCCAGGTCGTCGCCCAGCAAGGCCTGCTGCGCCAGGTGATTGACCGGGAGAACCGCGAGCGCGATGAACGGTTGGCCGCGCTGATCCGTCGCGCCCTGAGGTGATCGGGTTGGCCAAAAGGAATCTGCCGGACTGGGCCACGCGCTGGGGCCGGCTGACGCCCGCGAAATAGGGGTCAAACAGGGTTCAGGCCCGAAGCACCGTCCGAGGTCATTCACTTTGCCGACGGCCAACAGACCGAACAACCTGTCCGGTATGGCAACGACGTTCAGAACTTTTGGCTGAAAGAAGGCGATCCGCCGGAACACAAAGAGGCCGTGCGCGCCTGGGCCGGGACGAATGCCCTGACCGCCGACGACAGCCGACCTGAACCGTTTGAGCCCTTCTGACCTGCCATTGATACGAGACCGAGTTTTTCGGACGGACACCTCGCTCGGGCTACCGCCTGGTCCTTGTTCCAGCCGCCTGCCTATACGGGCTCTCAGGCTGGTGGTAGTTCCGCCTCGCCGCCGCCTCTTTTCCTGATTTCCTATTCCTGTATTCCTGTATTCCTGTATTCCTGCTTTCTCCTCACAATACGCTTGACTTTTTCGTGTGGCGGTGCTCTCACGTTGAGAGTCCTATGAAAGCGGCGGTCCGTACGTTGTGCGCCTCGCTTGGCGAGTTCGGGAGAGTCGCAGCCTTCGGTGCGCTCTCGATTCGGCTAAACTCCTGCTCCGAACATCGCGCGGGGAAACACCCGGGAGATCTGCCGCTTCCTCCCCAATCAACCCAGATCGCCCTATGAAAAGACCACTCAAGTTCTTCCTTGCTGTGCTGGCGATGGCACTTTGGCTTGACCCCGCGAACTGCGGTTATGCGGGTGTCGAGATGTTCATCAAAATCGGCGACATCAAGGGCGAAGTTCAGGATCCCGATTACGCAGGCTGGAGCGAGGTGCTCTCCTGGTCCTGGGGTGTGGGCCGGGCTGCCTCGGCTTCGGCGGCCGGGGCAGGTGACCGGGAGGCTCCGGTCCAAGCCCTGCCGTTCGTCATCACCAAGGTGGTGGACAAGGCTTCTCCCAAGCTGATGGAGGCTTGTGCCAAGGGAATGAAAATCCCGAGTGTAGTGCTGGCAGTTCGGCGCACGGAAGGCACCAACGCGGTGGAGGTGCTTAAGGTCCGGTTGACCTACGTTCTCATTAACCAGACCCAGTGGGACCTTAAGGAGACGAGAGTCGCCACTACTGCGGCCGCCACCGGTACCGCCGCGAACGATCAGACCCTGCCCGCCGACGGCCGTCCAGCGGAATCCTTGGTCCTGAGCTTTGCGATCAGCGAGGTGGACTATCAGCCGACGGATTCGGGCGGAAAGCCGACGGGAGAGCTGGTGGCCGGGACGGTCACACTCCCGACTCTTCCCTGAGGGAGTGGCTCGAGGACGTCCCCACCGTCGTTCCGATGCCGCAGCTCAAATCGCCTATGAACACCCCACGGTTGAAGCTCCTCCTGTTCCTCCTGGGAGGCGGGTTGACGACGCTCGCAGGATGGGGCGCCGAAGCCTACCTGCAGATACCAGGCATCCCGGGCGAGGCTGGGGAGCCAAGCCACAAGGATTGGATCGAACTGCTGGCTGTGACCAATGGCGTGGTCAAAGGAACTGCGGCCCAAGGGCCCGTTTCCGAAATGACCATCTTCAAGCGCCTCGATAAAGCCAGTCCGCTGCTCTATCAGGCCTGTGCCGAGCGGACGATGATCGCCACCGCCAGACTAGCGCTGGTGACAACCGATCAAGACAGGCTCCGGTACTACGATGTCGCCCTGAGCAATGTGGTGGTGTGGAACGTTGCCGCCCGCAGCAGCGAAAACAGCGCGTGGGGAAGTGCGGTCGAGACGCTGAAACTGAACTACGGGGAAATCTCGTGGAGCTACACTGAACTGCGGGGGCAAACGCTGCTGCCGCTCAGCTATCACACTAGCTACTGGGATTTGTTGCGGCGTTTCGGCAGCAGCGCCAGCCAGGACGCCTTGTTCAGCGTGAGTTCCATGCAGAAGTCGGGCTCGGAGGCTCTCCTGCGCTGGCCCGGCCGGAGCGGTAGAACATATCAAATCTACTCCGGCAGCCAGGTCACGGGACCCTACGCTCCTTGGACACTCATCACGTCGTCCTACGACGGCGACGTCGCGGTCGCCGTGCCGCTCCGCGATGGTGCACGGTTCTTCGTCGTCGAAGAGCGGCCTTAGCCGCGGTGTTGCCGTCGGCGATCTGGCGCGCGTCTTCATGGACGGGAATATGGATTCGTTGCTTTTGCTGATTCGAGGTGCCGCTTCGCGTCTTGCTTGAACGGATCGCAGCCCAGATAGACGATGATCCGATCGTGGTATCGGTCGCGCACGCCCGACGGCAAAATGCCCGGTGAATCCCGCAGCTCACCCCGTGCCGGCAAGCCCACTGTGCAAAAGAGTCTTCGCAGGCTGCGCAAATCCTGGTGGAGCGACACGTCTAATCACGCGTTGGTCTTATCGGGCGTTTGTGGCGTCGAGTCGGGGTATGCGAACTTCACCAAATGCGGTGCCCCACGAATGAAATAGACCCCGATGAGCACGCTCACCAGTCGGAAGATCACAACGGCCACTATTGGCGAAGGGATCCTTACAAAGGAGCGCAAGATGTAGATGATGCCCAATACGCCAATAATGCGCAGCGCCAATGCAAACTGTTCTTTTGGATTCATCGTATTGACCTTTCTGTTCGGTGTCCCAGTGCCCCACCAATGCTCACGGGGATTCGTTTTTTCGAGCTGACAGGAGTCTAGCGCCACCGGCGGCGGGACTTCAAGGAAATGATCGCCGCCACCGGCGGCCAGCGAGACCGATACTCAGGTCCCTCCCCCTCGTCTGTCAAAGCCCCAAATTGCCGGTGTGCTGAAGAATGCCCATCGCCGCGGCGTGAAAGTCCAGATCGTTACGGATTCGAGGCAGCAGGCCGACGAATAGATGGTTCTTGGACAGGCAGGCGGTGGTTACCGGCAGTTTCAACTCGCGCCGTGAAGCCCGAGGCCGTCGTCGAGATTGATGGCACGCGCCACGAGGTCGGTGGACTGAAAGGCCAGCCAAACTACGCCTTCCTCCGGCCCGAGTGGGTTGACCAGCTTCGCACCGATCCGGTTGCGTTTCGCTATGTCTGCTACGAGACCAGCCCGATCACTGAGCGCCTCGCGTGGAAGCAAGTGCGGCACCATGCGTCCGATGTGAAATGGCCGCCCGCCGGCGTCCATCTGCGGACGGATTGCGAGATGCCGCCCGCCACGGGGTTTTACACTTTGTTGAAATCTTCCGATTGTTAAGTTGTGGCACGACCGAAGATACAGCCCAAACTCGCCATCTTTTGGGTTTTCAGGGGAAGGCTCCTGAAGGCCGATACCCCTTTGGAGAGTGGCATCAACACGACGGAAGCCATCAACGGGCAGTTCGACCATTTTGACTTCTGGCCAGTGCTCCAACGGCTGTGGCCGGAACTTCGTGGGCTGCAATACGAAGAAGTCCCACGTGGGCGCATCTTGTTTCTCAAAGCCGACCGCACCTTCTGCGTGTATATGGACAAGTTGCTTCACACGGCGGAGATCAAGCGGCTGCTGCTGGAGGAGTTCGATCTACCCGAAGCCTGCACGATGTTCCTGACCGATCCCCACTACACGACTGATCCCGAAGAACTGGATCGGCTGTTCGATGAAACCGGACCTAATTGGGGTCAAGTCCTATTATCATCTACTTCAGCCTGCCCTTCCGCAGCAGATACAGCCGGTTGTTCAGATAGGCCACGCTGCCCGTTTGCAGCCGACCGGCAATCCACGCCAGTGTCACCAGCGTCTCCTCCCGCAACCGCTGCGCCAGCCGCACCTTGTCCGGATCACCATGCCACCCGCTTGGACGGCGGCTTGAAATACTCCGGGAAACTGCTCCAGCGATACACCCGCAACGGCTCCTCGACTGCCATC
>Ga0315274_10007357_pt1 | contig 15950 bp, 26 predicted proteins | sample YL17G02_20_MG_FD_203700 | JGI IMG/M metagenome (GOLD analysis project Ga0315274, IMG submission 203700) | Sediment microbial communities from Yellowstone Lake, YNP, Wyoming, USA - YL17G02_20 | ecosystem: Environmental > Aquatic > Freshwater > Lake > Sediment | place: USA: Wyoming | collected... | reverse complement strand
TAAGGCTAAACTATATGATTATGCCAATAATGATGTAAACTTTTTACACAATATTGATATAAATATAATTGACCGAAACTTGACCAGCATTGAGAAGCAAATTAAAAAAAATTAACACGTTTTAACCCTGGCAGGCCTTTAACCCTGGCAGCATCTAAACGACCAATAAACCTCCTTGGCCGTTTTTTTGTTATTATACGGCTTTGTTTATAGGGAGACACGGCTGGAATCGCTAAAATTGAGCCTCTACAATGAGCCACAATCAACGGCAAGCCCAGAATCCGATATAATAGCCGTCCATGATATACAGAGCAACCATAACCGCAAAAGGCGGTTATGGTAAAAGAGGGGAGACCACTTGATATTTACCCCAATAAACCATTTTCCAATCCGAAAAAAAATACCATGAAAGTTCCTATTACCTCGCGGGGGAGCGGGAATAAGCGGCGGGGAATCTTTCCGAACTTTTTCCTGCATATTTTTCAGAACCACGTCGGCTAAAAAAGCCGATGTGGTGTGGATAAACTTTTGAAGCCGTTTTGGGAAAGCCGTTTTGGGGCAATGATTCTGCGGTGTTTGACAATATTTTTTAACGGCGGTAGAATATTATTAGGCCTAATAAATAATGACTAATAAATTGTTATGCGTAATTTCATATTAAGAAACGAGCAGAGGAATAAGCACGTCGCAAGGCAGTGCTTTTATTTTGGCAACAAGATAATAGTCGTTCCTCTGCTCATTTTTTAATTTATGAAACTTACTCTTGCCGAAGAAAAACAATATGAAGAAGCCAAGGCGAAAATCGTCGAGGCTTTAAAAATCCGCTCTCGGACATTTTTAGGGCTGTGCAAGAACGAAAACTGCTTTAATTTAAGGCGGGCTAATTCCGCTTATTGTCAATTTTGCTCTGATGTCGGAAGTAACAAAACAACTTGAAGAGGATGAACGTATCAAGGCGATTCAGACTAATGCCAAAGACCCCGTGATGACGGCTGGATTTCTGCTGCAAGAAAATCCGAACATTATCTGCTGTCAGGAAGCCCTGTATCAGTATAACGGAAAATGCTATGACCTCCTGACCGACAAGCAACTGGACAGAATTTTTTTGGATTTTACGATTGCTTACGGCACGACCTTGCTTTTCAAAAACATCAATATCACTTTGCGGGCGTTTGTGGCTCATCCAAACATTCAAAAGGTTAAGAAAATGAACGATTACGCCGACCTGATTTGCCTGAACAACGGGATTCTGAACATCCACACCAAGAAATTCATCCCGCACTCGCCGAAATGCTTTTTTGATTCAACCGTTAACGTCGATTACGACGTTCTCGCCGACAAGTGTCCCGTATTTATCGAGTATCTGAACAATACTTTCAACGGCGACAAGGAAACAATCGTTAATATTATCCGCCTGGGCGGTTATTTGATTGACACGTCCTGTGCGGCGGAGAAAATGTTTATCTTTGACGGCGAGGGAGCGAATGGCAAGAGTGTTTTAATAAACACCTTTGCTTTATTCTTTTCGGAAGACCAAATATCGCCGCTATCCTTGGACGCTCTCTCGTCGGATAGTTTTAGCAAGGAGCTTTTGATTAAGAGCAGAATCAACCTGGCAGCCGAACAGAAAAAATCTTATCTGGAATCGGAAGAGATAAAAAAGATTATCACTGGCGACCGCATGGAAGTCAACCGTAAATATCAAGTTTCGCTGTCGTTTACGCCGAAAACTAAAATCATCGTCGCTTGCAACGGCTTGCCCAAATTCAACGACACAACCCATGCCATCTATCGCCGTATGACGCTGATAAAATTCCCGAATCAGTATCTGACAGAGCAGGAATACAAGGTTGCGATGGAACGCAAACGGAAGAATGTATTTCTTAAAGATAAAAGTTTATTTGAAAAAATCAAGGCGGAGAAATCGGCGATTTTGAATTTATTTATTGCGGGGCTGGTTGACTTGAGGAAAAGTAATTATGAGTTTACGGGCAGCACGTTGTCGGAAACGTTTATGAATGAATTTAAACGGGACTCCGATTCCGTACGGGAATTCTTGGAAGACAACTATGAAGTGTTTGAATCAACTGGCTTGGACGGAACACCGCTTCGTCAAATTTTTGGACATTATCGGGAATGGTATCACAACAACGTTCAGGATTCTGGCGTCATAAAATTCCGCATTAACGAGATGGGGCGGCGTATTAAGCAAATTCTTGGCGTCGAACCAATTGGACAAAAGTATGTTTGGAATTCAAATACGCAACGGAACGAGAGAGAAACGCTTTACCCGATTCGGGAAATTCAACCGCCGTTACTGGCACAAGAAATGCCAGCAAAAGACGCCGAGCAACTTGGAATTAATTTTGATAAATAATATGCCTATTTACGAAACAACTGAAGACCGCACGCTCGGCGTCAAACAGCCGATTGTTCAACACGCCAATCCCGACGACTACGGCTTAACCAGAGAAGCCGTGGTGATGATGCGGATTGCTTATCTTCAAAAACTTTTGGCATTGGCTGAAGACGAATTCACTTATTACAAATCCAAGGTCATTGCTGGAAATATTTTTTTCACTTACGAGGAGCTGAATAAAATATCGGCCAAGGTCAGAAAAATTCAGAAAAATATTCACTTCCAGAAGAATAGTTTAAATGACGATAACGAAACAGAAACATTCGACCTCGTTCGCTTGAAAGCGATACCGATGGACACGCTCACTGAAATTCTGCCGTCTGGATTCTTTGTCCGCAATCCATTTCGGAACGAAGGCAGCCCTTCAAACAGTTTGCACTGGTACAAAGCTAAAAATATTTGGACGGATTTTGCGACTGCCGAATCTGGGGATAACATCGACTTGATGATGAAGATACACAACTGCGGATTTCGGGACGCCTGTAAAATGCTTAATATTAGCTAAGTCCCAACTGCTTTTCGGCAGTTAGGATACCCTATTGACAATAGATAATATGTGTGCTAGTATTCCTAATAGATATTAAAAAATAACAATAAAAAAATGACAATCGCAGATTATTTAAAAGAAAAAGAAATCACCCGCCAGGAATTTTGCAACATTACTGGGATTTGTTATTCCCGCATCGGGCAGATTATGAATGAGCCAAGCCCGAAGATGGACATGCCGACGATGATTAAGATTTGGGAAGGAACAAAAAAGAGATTTGGGACAGGACTCACGCCCTGGCAATTTATTAAGGACTTGCCAGAGTTTTATAAAGAATAATTATATGGACGAATCAAAAAGAATGTGCGAAAAACTTTATCGCCAGTTGAGAATCTACGCCGAGCGAGAAGACAGCAGCCTCTGTTGTCTTTCGGCCAAGAACGCCCTGGACTTGTTTTGCGATGAGACGGAAAGACGCTTGGCTCAAGAGATTGAAGACGCCGACCAAGAATATAAAAATCAAGAAATTAATATTTTAAAAAGTAAATAATATGAAAGACCAATTTCCAAAAACACTTTACATTGGACAGGACAGAACTGTCGGCATTTATTATGCACAAGAGGACATTAGGTGCATTTCCGATGGTATCGTTGGGATTTATGAGCTAAAGGAGATGAAACACAAAGTTACAAAGCACGAGCTTAATTAATTAAATCCCGTTTGCCAAACAAACAGGATAAAACAACATGCCAAAAGAAAACGAACAGTTTAGCGAGAACAACATCCCTAAGAGTAATTGGATGAAGTTCGATGTCGTGGGAAATTCCATTATTGGAACTTTCCTTTCCAAAGCCATTAAACCAGCCAACGGCGACTATCCCGCTCAAATGGTTTACACAGTTTTCAACGCCATCATCAACGACAAGCAACAGGAGTCTGGCGATGAGTGGAATTTTGGAGCAGCCATTCGGGAAGGCAACGCTAATTTCATCAATAACAAGTTCGCCAAGGTTAAGCCTGGCACACGCATCGGCTTAAAGTTTATGAAAGAAATCCCACCGAAGAAAAAAGGCTTTCACCCTGCCAAGTCTTACATGCCGAATGTCTTTTTAGAAGATGGACAGCCGAAAATCGACCCGCTATTTAATCAACTCTATGGCGAGAACTTTAATACCGATGATGCCGTAAAAGCGGAAGACGGTGAATTGTCCGTAGAAAGCGTTCCCTTCAACTAGTTTCCTGATACGCTGGGCTTAACCGCCCAGAAATTAAGAAATTAGGTAAACTAAAATGAAAATAACCAAGATATTCGCACAAAAATCAAAAACAATTTCGACCGAGGGATTGCTCGGAAAGGATTTTTTTAGGAAAGTAACAATCGGCAGCGAGTGCGAGGTGAGCGATGGGGAAGATGCCGTGGCCGCCAAAGACGAGCTGATTGCGTTTGTGGATTTAGCTTTGGCGATTGAGGTGAGCAAGTTTAACGACGAAATCCGCTTAAAAAAGAAGGGAATTTAATTATATGCCTAGTGGAGTTTATATTTTAAAGAACAGAGGAAAATGGAACATAGGAAAGGTGCGGTCAAAAGAGTTCAGAAAAAATGTCGGTAATTTTTGGCGAGGCAAAAAAAAATCAGAAGACCTTAAAAGAAAGGACAGTGAGGCACACCGAGGGGCTAAACATTATAATTTTGGGAAAAAGCAATCTCCTGAATGGATAGCAATGATTAAAAGTGCAAATAGTGGCTCAAAAAGCCATCTTTGGAAGGGTGGGATTACACCGCTCTTCAGGAGCGTAAGAAAATGTTTCAAATACCGACAGTGGCGGTCAGACATTTTTACAAGAGATAACTGGACTTGCGTTGACTGTAACATCAGGGGAGGGGTACTGAAAGCGCATCACCTGAAGACGTTTGCCGCAATCCTCTGGGAATATAAAATAAAAACACTTGAAGAAGCTCTTCTTTGCGAAGAATTGTGGGATATAAATAATGGAGTCACCCTTTGTCACAAATGTCACTGGGATAGACATAGAAAAATGAAATATGAATAAAAAAGACTACTTCTCTCTAAAGAATAAATACATTTCAAGTAGTAAAATAAAAGATTTCCTTAAAAGTAAGGAGTATTTTAAGAAACTCCATATAGACGGGACACTGGAGCGATTTGTCACGGATTCATTACTGATTGGGAGTGCGTGCGATTGCTGGCTTACCCGAAGCGAGCGGACATTCCGTAAAACTTATTCTGTGGTCGCCAGGCGTGACTCTGCGTCGCCTGATTACGAACGCCAGCTTAATGACACCATGCTCAAGAAGGTTGAGGCTATCTGCCACGCCGTTGTCAGAACCCAGGCGTATAAAGACATCCGCAAGCAGAAATACAAGAGCCAGAAAATACTGATTAAGCCTATTAAGGGATTGGGACGTTGGAAAGGTGCGTGTGGGATTCCTGATTGGTATAAAATTAAAGACGACGGAACGTGCGTCATTATAGATTTAAAAACAACCCAAGACGCCAGCCCGAAGAAATACTTTTGGTTTTGCCAGGAGTATAATTACTTCTTGCAAGCTGCCATGTATCGGATTCTGCTGAAGCACAAATATCCGCAGATTCAAACATTCTTGAATCTGCATCTGGTGGTTGAGAAAGACACCGACGGCATCAATGACGTTTATACTTACGAACTGGCGAATCAGCTTGTCGAAGAGAATATTGCACTAATCAATGACTTGATTTGCGCAATAGTCTCGGAACGAGACTATTTACCGAAGCCTGCGACGTGGGAAGACAGACTAGTAATCGGAGAAATGCTATGAAAGAAGCCATAATCATCTTACTTACAATCTTTATTCTATTCTTGTTTCCAGCACTTTTCTGGCTGGCGATTAAGATTTTTGCTGTTCTGGTTGTGGTTTCGTTGCTATGTGATTTAATAAATTAAATAAAAATATATGAGAGAAATTAAATTCAGGGCTTGGGACAACAAGAAAAAAGAATGGCTATTAGGATATAATTATAAAAGCCTTGGCGGTTTTAGTTTATTTGGAGAGTGTATATTGCTTGGAGAGTGGGGACACATTCTTGATGAATTTATTTTAAGAAGAAGCTCTGATGATTTAAAGGTAATGCAATATACAGGGCTAAAAGACAAGAACGGTAAGGAAGTTTATGAAGGAGATATTATCAAAAAACAATACAAAGATAAGCCTTATTCGGAGAAAGCAAAAACAAAAGAAATATTATCAGAAGTTGTTTGGCGAGAAGGATGCAATGTTCAAAATAACGACTTCAATAATAAAACATTGAAAAAAGACCCATCTGCATTTAACGAAGAGCCTTGTTTCGGTGTTAAAAGAATAACGAAAGAAAATAATTTTTATTGTTGCAATTGGTCTGGTTTTTCAGGGTGCGAAGTAATCGGCAATATTTATGAAAATACTGAACTACTTAAATAGTTTCCTTTAACCTTGGAAGTAAATTATTAACTAATAAAAATGTTTTATGAAACCAAACAAATATGGATGTAAGGTCTCAGATGATGTATGCGTAATGCACGATGAACCATTGGTTTGCAAGCACGGATGCACTCACTCTAAATGCAACTGCAAGGAATATGTTGAAAATATGGTTAGCTTAAATAATGAAAAGGACAAATAGTTCCCAGCATCCTCAAGGTTTAAGTAAATTATTAACTAATAAAAATGTTTTATGAAGAAAGTAGATGAAGTAGTGATTAACGGGGTGGCTTATACCCCAAAGACCAATCAAAAAGCCGAAGAATTAGATGGACTAAAGTATGTCATCGTCCGCACTTATTCGGCTGGCGTGTTCGCAGGTTATTTAGAAAGCAAAAACGGTCAAGAAGTTGTGATGAGAAAAGCTCGCCGACTTTATTATTGGGATGGTGCGTTTACTCTTTCCCAAATTGCTAATGACGGTGTTTCTAAGCCTGAAAATTGTAAGTTCCCTGCCGAAGTAGACAGGATTGAACTTTTACAGGCGATAGAAATAATTGATGCCACAGAGAAGTGTAAAAAATCAATAACTAATGTAAAAGTTTATGAATTCTAATGTTATTACAGAAGAAGAAATGAGAGGCTCTGGCTATGGCTCTGGCTCTGGCTCTGGCTATGGCTCTGGCTCTGGCTATGGCTCTGGCTCTGGCTATGGCTCTGGCTCTGGCTCTGGCTCTGGCTCTGGCGATGGCTCTGGCTCTGGCTATGGCTCTGGCGATGGCTCTGGCTATGGCTTTGGCTATGGCTCTGGCTTTGGCTATGGCTATGGCGATGGCTCTGGCTATGGCTCTGGCTCTGGCGATGGCTCTGGCTATGGCTCTGGCTATGGCTCTGAATAAATAGTTCCCAGCATCCTATCAGGATTGTGGCGGAATAAGACGCAAAGGCTCGGATACAGTAACAAGAGTCCGAGATGCAGGAGAGCAATAGACTGTGGTATTGAAAATATGTTTTAGAAATCAATAATTGCAATTATTGATTGACGCTAAAGCAAAAAATAGATTACTTGCATTGAGTAGAGTCGAAAAAATATATTTTAAACGACTTGCGTGCTGACTGAAATTGTCAGCCAATCCTGCTAGGATATTGAGAATTAAAATAAAAAATTATGAAAAGTAAAACGGCTCACAACATAAAACACAGACTGAAAAGTAATGATGAGTTTTATACTCCCAGAAAGCTTGCCAACAAACTTTTTAATTTAGTTCCCTTAAAAGACAGTGATGTTATTATGGATAACGCCTATGGAACAGGAAACTTTTATTTTAGAGGATTGAAGTCAAAAGATTTTTTGAATGATAGTAGAGAAGTTGATTGGTATATTACAAATCCACCTTATTCTTTTTTAGATGAATGGCTAAGAAAATCGTGTCAAGCAAAAAAAGGATTTGCTTATTTATTTGGAATAAACAATTTAACTGCTAAAAGGATTGAAGGTTGTGAGAAGGAAGGGTTTTTTATAACAAAAATCTTTTTATGTAAAGTCTTTAAATGGTTCGGAATGTCTGCTTTTATAATATGGGAAAAGAATAAAAAAGGAATAATAAATTATGATAGAATTGTCTGGAGATAGCCAATCCTGTTAGGATATTGAGAATTAAAATATAAAATAATATGAAAGTTAAAGTAATAAAAAAATGCAAGGCTTGGGATGTTGAGTTCTGGCAAGGAAATCAAGGCTTCACTTTGGCTTATGATGCGACTAAATCAGAAGCCCTATGGATGGCAAAGATGCTTAGACAGGCTTTTAGAAATTATAAAAAAGAAATACTTAAAAAATAAACTCTATGGACTGGAGAGAAAAACTAAAAAAAGAGCTTATCGGCATTAGAAACGGAGGCTTAATTACACCTGTTATCGCCTTTATCGAAGAATTATTGGAAGAAAAAGACTTTATTATTTCAGCATTAGAAAGTTCTGAAGAAACACTGGAAGATGCCAATGAAAAACTTGCCAAAGAACTGAATGCAAAGATAAAACTGCCAGAAGAAAGAAAATTATTTAATCAAACCAAACCTTCTGGCGGTTATTTTAAAGAATTAGAAGAATTACACTTTGCTCAAGGTTTCAATCAGGCGATAGATGAAGTCCGTAAGCTGAATAATATAAAGTAAAATGCAAATCGAAGATTTTATCTTTTTTTGGCTGGGCTTGATTGGGTAAAAGCTAAATTATAATTATATGAAAATAAAATTTAATGATGTTGGCAGATGCTTGGGTTGTTTGAAAAATCCCTGTCAATGTCAAAAAGACGATTGCCTTGAGGCGGTAAGGCGTTTAAATAACATCGTTTAATTAATTTAAATATCAACGCTGTCTGCCAAAAAGCAGATAGTGTAAAAATGCTAACATGAAAATTAAACTATTGACATGATAAAATATTCTGAGAAAAGATTAGAAAAGTTAAGACAAGCGTTAACTTATGACGCTAAAAAGGGAGTTTTTACGTGGAATATTGATGTTTATACAGGAAAAGGGAACAGACTTTTGTTGATAAAGCGGGGAACTAGGGCGGGATGTTTGCAGAAAGAAGGCTACAGAACTATTCGATATCAAGGGAAATTATACTTTGAACATAAGCTGGCCTTTATATTCGCAAAGAATATAATCCCAATATTTATAGACCATGTTGACGGAAATAAACAAAATAATAAAATCAACAATTTAAGAGAATGCACAAGAGAGCAGAATGGTCAAAACAGAACGAAATGCCTGTGCAATACGTCTGGTTTTAAGGGCGTATGTTTCCATAAAAAACAAAAAAAATACATAGCTCAAATAAAAATAAACGGTGTTCATCATTGGCTAGGCACTTTCATTAATGCAAAAGAGGCGGCGAAAGCTTATGATAAAAGAGCAGCTATCGAGTTCGGGAAATTTGCAAATTTAAACTTTAAGATGAAGTCTTAATTAATTAACATAAACGCTAAAATGAAAATTTATTTAAAAAACGGCACTGTCATTGACTGCGACAGTTCTGAAATCAAAAACTTAGTCCCTTTCTTGAAAGGTAAAATCAAGGAGACAGCTTCGTCCACCGAACTGCCGCCGAAAAAGCACAAGAAGCATCAGATTTGGAGACCGTGGACAGGCGAAGAGCTGAACATTATCGCCAACAACCTGGCGCTGAAACAGCGCGAAGTCAGCTCCAAACTCCCGCTTCGCACCACTGGCGCAGTCGGAAACATTATGTGGGCGATGAAGCATGGTCGCTTGGACAAGGGAAAGCAAAGAACTCTCGACAACTATAAATTAACAGAGCCACAATTCTAATGCCATTATACGCACACCAGCAAAAATTGATTGACCTTAACCCAAGTAAGTATTTACTTTCTTGGGGAACAGGAACTGGCAAAACGCTGGCGGCTATTACTTTGGCTAAGCAAAATAATCAGCGAGCGTTGGTTATCTGCCCTAAGTCTTTAATCGACCAATGGCGCGAACAAGTTCCGGCCGATTGGCTGGTGCTAAGTAAAGAGCAGTTTAAGAAAAACTATAAAACAATCGGCAGTTACGCCTGCATTATCGCCGATGAATTTCACTATTTCGGCAACTATAAGTCGCAACTTACTAAGGCGTTATTAGCCTATATAAAAACTTACCGCCCTGAATTTATATATGGACTCACGGCGACTCCGTATATGTCAACTTCCTACAATCTGTACACTTACGGCTTAATATTCGGCAAGGCTTGGGATTGGTATAAGTGGACAATGCGTTATTTTAGCCGTGTTAAAATGGGTAGCCGAGCAATTTTTGTGCAAAAGAAAGAAGTTGACGGCGTGCCGATAGCGAAAGAAATGGCTAGGCTGGTAAATGTTTTAGGCAATACTGTTGCTTTGGAAGACTGCTTTGATGTCCCTGAGCAAATATTTGAAGTCGAGTCTTTTGACCTGACCGCTGAACAGAAAAAAGCGATTAAAGACAGTTTTGACCCGCTGCCGATTGTCCGCTTTTCTAAGGAATCGCAAATTTGCGGGGGAAGTTTACTCGGCGATGCTTATACCGAAAGTCAGTATTTTAAATCAGAGAAATTAAATCGGGTCGTTGACCTGATTGCCGAACATAAAAAGATTATTGTCGTTTGCCATTATAACAATGAGATTGACGTGATTGCCAGCAAGGTTAAGGATAAAAAAGTTTATATTATAAGAGGCGACGTCAAGAACCGCTCGGAAGTAGTCAAAGAAGCGGAGGCGGATGATAATTGCGTGGTCTTAGTAAATGCTGCCTGCTCGGAAGGATATGAGCTTCCCAGTTTCCCGATTATGGTCTTTTACTCGTATGACTGGAGCTTAAAAAATTATATTCAGATGATGGGTCGTATTCAGCGGGCGGGACATATTAAAAAGAACGTTTATCTTTCCTTGGTAGTGAAAGGAACTGTCGATGAAGATATTTATAAAACAGTTGCTATAAAAAAAGCCGATTTCCAAATCGAGCTTTATAAAAAATAATATGTTTAATAAAAAATTAAAAGACAAGGTTTACGACCTGGAAATCGCTAATCAGAATATTTTTAGCGAATTAATAAAGCTGAGGTTTCTGGTAGCAGCCAATAAAAAGGAACTTGAATTTGAAGGAACATTGCTGAATCCAGTCAACACCCTTGAAAGAACTATTTTAATCACTCAGTTATTGGTTGAGTATTTAGGGCTTGACCTGAAGGCGGAGTGGGTTGATGACCCCTGCTATCCGAAGGTTGAACAGCCGAAAAAAAGAAACTTTTATTTGGCTAAAAGAAAAAAATATGAAAAGAAAGGCTAAAAATCTCCTCCAAAAAGAAATATCCGACCTGGCGTCCCGTTGGCGGCCAGTGTTAGGCAACGCCGACGACATTGAGATTATGCGGCTATCGACCAAGACTGATGCCGATAGCATGGAGCGGGAACTTAAATTATTAATTAAGCGGGTGACGGTGGATAAAGCGACTAGGTTGTCCACCGAAGACACAGGTTATCCACAATAATATGAAGGAGAAAGACATGCAAACTCTCTTCGGTCACTGGCTTAAAGCTAACTGGTTTGAGACGTCGGCTTTTGAATTAAAAATCTGTAAAGAAAAACTGTTCAACTTAAGGAAGATTGAACAGCATCAGCTTGAAAATTTGAATTTAGTCAGGAACGGACTATTTTATTATAAGATTGCCGACGAAGGATTCGCTCAGAAGCCTTTCGACTGTATTACTCTTTACCAGAGACAGGCTTACGTCGTGGTTTTATTCTATGAACCACGCAAGCCGAAGAGATTTTATATGATACCGATTGAAGTGATAAAAGACCTGATTTCGCAAAATATCAAGAGTATTGACGAAAAACGAGCCTTCACAATCGCCGTAGAGAGTGAAATTCTGAAGAATTGATATAATACTCATCTAAAAAACAGAGGCTTCCGCCCCTGCTTTTTATTATTTTTCGTACTTGCTAAGGTCAATTACTCCGTCGGTGGCTTAACGCCAGCCTTCAGATTCAATGCTTCCAATTTTGCCGAAGAACCTGGAATCATTGCTCCACCCAACTTTTCACCAATCATAGCACCGACAACGCCAGCCCCAGGTATCGGGACGGCACTACCAATAACCGCACCAGCGACAGCCCCAGTCGCTCTTTTCATCATTCCACGAAGAGCCGAGCCTTTCGGAATAATTCTTCCTTCGCTGCGTTCCAGCCAGTGAATCATCTCGGAGTATTTAGCAACAGCCGCATTTAATTCTTTTATTTTTGCTTCCCCTTTATAGGCGGTCTCAATCATATCCTTTACTGTTGCACCCATCGTAGTCGCTATTCTATTTTTCGGAGTCTTAACAGCGAGCGGGTGGTCGAGCTTCCCCATCGCCCAGAATCCAGCCTTATTATTATTAAAAGTAACAGCATCAATCACTTCTGCTTTTTTAAGTTCAGCGGGGTTATTCTCTCTGGCAAATTTAATCTTTTTCTCTGGCGTTGAGCCTTCCCACGTAAAGCTTAGATTCTCTTCGGCGTTTCGCACAATCGAGGCGTTAGTCTGTTTTTTTATTTGAGCGACAGCCTCGATAATGGTATCGTCATCTAACTTCGCTTTATTTCTTTCTTTAAAATTTTCTATCGCCTTCTTCTGAAAATCAGAATAGTCAAATGTTTTTGGATTTTTAGTCAGGGCTTCTTGCATCGTAGCAAAGTCGGCATCACGCTTTGGGACAAGAGCATCAATCGCCTCGCCGTTAGCTAACCGCTCTGTGCCAGAAGCATCTTTGATTTTTTTTGGAACAACGCCAGAATCCATCAAATCGGCGATTACAGCTTTTCCGCTTTTCAGCTCATCCCGCATTTCACCCTGTGTCAATTTATAAAATTCGTCGTAAGCCTTTGTTCTGGCGATATTCAGTTTTATGTCCGCCTTAGTTTTTTGAGCTGCCTTGAATTTACCAGCCTGTTCAACGACTGCTGGTATTAATCCTTTTCCAGCATTAGCCGCCTTTGCCGCTTCTTCCGCTGCTTTAGCCGACGCTTTCGCCGCTTCCGACATAAACTTAGGAGCGGGAAGGACGGACGCAATATCAAGAACGTCTTGTCCTGCTTGAGCCAAGTCTGGATGCTGTTTCGCCCAAGCAGAAACTGGTTCTATTATTTTTCCTTGTATTTCGGGATTAGCCACGACAGAAGCACCAAACGCCTTAAAGTCGGATTTCATTTCGTCTGGCATCACCTGTTTTACTCCCTCGACGATAGCCGAACCGAACGCTCTGGGAGCAATAGCGGCGGCACTAAGAGCCAACTTGCCTAATGCCCCCTTATCACCCCTGGCAGTTGCCTCGTCGTATCGTTGTGCAGCACCAGTAAAGCCTTCGTTAATTCCGCTGCCAACTCTCATTGCCCTGTCTTTTGCTTCCTGCCAGAATCCCTGTTTCGGCTTCGGCTGTTCGGGAACTTTCCCGCCCTCAAAGTCAGCAATCTGCTGGGCGGAAAGATTTTTGCTTCTCAAGTATTTGAACTGCTCAAATGATAACGCCATAAAGTTATTTTTTATTAGTAATCTTTAAATATTCATCATACGCCTGCTCGTCAGTCAGCCCGTCCTGCGGTGCTTCGGTTTTTGTTTCAGTTCCGCCATCGTATAGTGAAACCTTTTCATCAAAGTTCTGCAAAGACTTCTCGTCAATCGGCGGTAAGCCGTATGACTCACGAATAGCGTTCAACTGTTTAAGCGGAGAATCCTTTAGCTCGGCAGTTTTGACGGCAAAGTTTTCAGCCGAGTCGCCAAGTATCGGGATTATTGGGACTAGGAATTGCATTTCGGAAGGCGTTACAGCACTGCCAGATAAGTCTTTTCTCATATTGGCGACAAGCGTTGTAATTTTAGCCTTGACCTGAGCTGCCTCCTTGCCCTTGAATCTTCCCAGCCAATCAGTAATTGTTCCCTGAAAGTTTCCGATTGGATTCTTACCATCTTTGTCTAACTCTTGCAGCAAGGCGTTTAATTCGTTCGCCTTTGATACCGTGGCACGAACGGATGCTTCGGAAATATAATTATCTCCTTCTTGCTTCTTCGCCTTTTCGTAAACAAACGATTCAACTTTTCTTATTGCCTCTGCTTTTTTGTCGCTGTTAATTAAATTTGCCAAATCACGAGAACCAAATTCTTTAAACGTTTTCCCAGTCTCAAGATTTTGAGAAACAACATTGCGTAAATTAGTTCCGAATTCCTCGGACTCTTTGTTTATCTTATAATCAATAAACTCGTTTAAGATGGCGTTGTCGTCGGTTATCCCTTGAGCAACCCTTCTCTTATAAAAATCAATAACCGCTGCCCGCTCGCCTTCAGAAGGATTACCGCCAAAGATTACTTTAACGTTTTTCAGGGCAAAATCCTGAGCCTTGTCGCTGACATTCCCGCCAACAGCAGTTTCAGAGCGGACTTCTCTGCCTTTAAACTGGTCAGCTACCGCCTCTAAGCCAGCCTGAACAGTCGGGAATTTAACATAATTTCCGCCCTCAGCTGCTGGTCTTGGCGTTCCCTTCTTAACGTTTGGATGATTTGCTTGATATGAAGGACTCCAGGTTATCCCGCCGAAGTTATTATTTTGGATGGCGACATTTGATGCTCCGCCATTTGCTTCTTTTTTAACAAGACCAAGAATTTCTTCGTAACCAACCCCGATTTTACCAGCAGCGTTTTTAATGTCCTGGGCGGTTATTTTGCTTCCTGCCATGTTTGTATCGATATATTTTTGCAGTTCCTCGTCATTCTTTATTTTACCGACATTACTAATGGCACTTTGCACCGAACGGATATAAGCCGTCTGCTCCTCTGGTGTTCCGACAGCATTATAGGTTGACCAGTCGTAAGCATGTCCAGACGGAGACGTGACAACATTTCTATCCTTCGGCAACCACGCTCCTCCGACATTTTCCATTCCAGCGGCTTCGGCGTCTTTAATATCGCCAATGCCAGGGTGAGCATTTTTATAAGCTTCGAGTGCGATATTGTTTTTATATTGCTGATTTGCCAAATCAATGGCTTGCTTATGGTCGTTCAAGTCGTCCTGAATCTTTTGCAGTCTGTCCGTCTCGTCCTTAAAAGCGGTATAAGCATTGTTATAACTTTGCAACGCCGTGTCAGCCATGTCCTTATATGTTCCGCTCATCGCCTTAACGTAGTTCACTGAATCAGCATAATCATTTTTATACTTTTCTGTTTGTGAGGCAATAGAAGCGTTTAACGCCCCCATACCAGTCAGCCCTGCCGCTTCAAAAACAGGCGATGTTCCCAAAGGCTGTTCCATTACGCCAGATTTAGTTCTGATAGCGTCCTGAAGAACTCGCAGAGCTTCGTTTGGCTGCGATAGTCCTTCTAATTTAGTTCCAGCCGCCGTAACGCCTTGCTGCAAAGCGGGCAAATTAGAAGCTGCTGTTGTTTGCGGCAACGGTGCAGCCGTCGGATTGTTTAGCCCCGCACTTCCCATCGAAGCGTCGGCTGCTTTTTTAAATTCATCTGGCAACCCAGTCGGATATGCCAACGAATGCAAAGCATCCCAATCGGTTGAGCTGGTCGGATTCTTTTTATAAATACCCTGATAAGTTTTTAAGGCTCGTTGTTCAGCCGCAATGTCTCTTGAAATTGGCATATTGTTTATATTAAATTGTTAAAATAATTTGTCCAAAAATCTTTATGAAAATTAGTTCTAGTATGGCATCCGTTTGTCGCCATATTTTACTATAAATTTTTACCAGATTCTTGTTTTTGCCGCCATTGGGAAATTATGTCAGAAAGTGTAGTTGCAGCTTTTTGTTCCTTAGCGACTGGTGTTGTAGCGGTTAAATTAACTCCCGCAGGATTATATTGTAAACCAGAGATTCCTCTAAGTGCGTTTGTCCCCAACGCCGTCTCAGCTGTTCTTCCTAGGCTCTGTTGGTCTTTGGCGTATTTAGCGGCAGTGGAATTGGCAATTAACCTGTTTGATTGTCCGACAGAACCTTGCATCTGTTCGGGTGTAATTCCCGCAAAAGGGGTAGCAACTGGCGAAACGCCAGTTGCTCCATAAGCAC
>Ga0315274_10007356_pt1 | contig 15952 bp, 12 predicted proteins | sample YL17G02_20_MG_FD_203700 | JGI IMG/M metagenome (GOLD analysis project Ga0315274, IMG submission 203700) | Sediment microbial communities from Yellowstone Lake, YNP, Wyoming, USA - YL17G02_20 | ecosystem: Environmental > Aquatic > Freshwater > Lake > Sediment | place: USA: Wyoming | collected... | reverse complement strand
TGTCGTAATCATTGGGATCCTCGCCGAGGGCGATCAGGTCGGCGGCCGTAGCGATCTGATACGGGTCGTCCGCAGTTCCGCTGCCGCCGCCGTATTTGCGTTGAGCAACGGCATCCAGGCTGAAGATGAAAAAGTCGGCGCTATTAGGCGGGGGAGTCGTCTGGCCAACAAGGTGGGCCAAACCATCCTGGAGCGTCACCATGATGAGAACATCGCTGCCATCGGAAGCCTTACCCGTGAACTTGATCGAGCCGATCGGCTCGACCGTGCCGACCAGCGAGGTCATGTTGAACACGTGGTTTAGGTCCAGGGTGCGTTTGAACGGGCTGTCGTCCGTCGCATTGGCATCGACATGGGCGAATGACGCGCTGCCCGCATTCGGATCGACGGTAAGTTGGAACTGTCCTTTAATAGTATAGGTCGAGGGGACGCCGGCGATACCGCCCGTCTGAACCACTTTACTCTGACCAGGCACAAATACGTAGGTACTGGTCTCGGCAGAAGCCGCCACGCCGCCGCTGGCGTGTTTAGCCTGGGCAATGTGCCCGAATAAACATACGGCAAGGACTAGTGAAAGTAACAGCTCAAAAGTCTTGCTTGAATGGTGCATATTTCTGCCCTCCTTTGAAAATTTGTTTTTTGCCACAGAGTGCACAGAGAACTCAGAGAATTGAATTTTTGTTCTTTTCTCTGTGCACCTCTGTGTCCTCTGTGGCTCTTTCCGGTTTTATGGATCGCTACCGCTACGTTGCCAATATGTAATATACCAGATAGGGATTGCGCTGTCAATTACATCTCGCGGAGAAGCCACTTTATCGCGGCACTTGGAGCACTTTCGGGGGTGACATTAGAAATCGTCAGGCCTTCTTCGGCGCCGGCAAGTTTATAGAATTCCTGGATGCTCTCGGCCTTCCCCTCGCCTGCTAACCACAGCTTTCCGGGAGCGTGCAAGGAAATAATGCCGGGCAAATCGCCGTACTTAGCGCCGCCGGGGGAGAAATCCACATCGCGAATATCCAATATTTTGCCGAACCGAAAGCCCGCGGTATCAATTGCAGCAAGGTCGATGACGCCGCCTGCTTGTGCTCTTGCCGCCACCACCCAATGGCCGGCCCCTTTCAGTCCCACCAATGCCAGGCATTTCGTCTGGCCCTGGCGCTGCTTGACGTACTTGACTGCGGACAAAATGTCGTGGACTCGCTGAGCGAACAGCGTGTGGTTGTATCCAAATGTATAGGCGGCAGACTCGCGCTTGTTCTCGACCCGGCGTGTTTGGGTGATGGGCTTACCCTCAGCAAGAAACTCGCCCTGGTACAAAAGGTCGATCCCAACAACTTCAACGCCCGCGTCAAGCAGCTTCCGGATTTCCGCCCGCAGTGAACCTTCTTTGCCATAGAGTCCGGATTTGCCCTGGGCGTCAACCCATAAGACAGTCTTGCCTCTCCAAGACGCGGGCCGGAGGAAGACGACTGGTATTTCCTCCTGGTAAGCCTCGTTCCGCAGCAAGCCCAAGCTCTGCTGATAGCCGTCAGATTCGGTCTTGCTGGTTTGCTTGAACGCCACGTCACCCACCTCGGATAGGGATCGGCCAATAATCACATCCATGGCGCCGCCGACGATTTCTCGATAGGCAGCCGGTGACTTACGCGCGGCGAGCAATTGCTTTTCGCTATCGTCAGTTATCCACCGCAGCAGCCGGCGCTCGAAGCCTGCACCGCCTTCCGGCTGGGGATGTTCCTGGTCCCAAACCGACATTTCTTCTTTTGTCAGGCGCTGGTAGTCCTCCTCGACGATGGGTTCCTGCCGGCCCAGGTTGAGGTGCTTATTAAACCACTGATACATAGCCGCTCGGCTCACGTAGTTGTAGTTGTGGCCGAAATGAGTCAGCGATTTGAGCATAACGTTGTGCGGCGAACCAAGCATCTGATACAGTTTCTGCAGTTCCGGAAAGCCCTTGGTGGGCATTTCTCGCGTCCAGTCGTCGGCAGCGGTCATGCCAAGCGGTTTGGGTGCAAATAGAGCCGCAAACTCGACATTGCCCGTGCCGATTCGGAGCAGGCAAGCGTTTTCACATGTGCAGCCGCCCTGCATCGCCGTAGACACCATCACCGCCGGAAAAGCCACGGTTGGTCGCGGATCGATCGCCGATAGAATGAAAGTCTGTGTGCCGCCGCCGCTTGCCCCGGTGACGCCAATTCGCTCTGGGTCAACATCGGGCAGGCTGAGCAAAAAATCCAGAGACCGAATCGAATTCCAGGTTTGTAGGCCCATCACACTTTGTAGATGCGCTTCTGCCTGTGGGCTGTATAAGCCCCAATTCTCGACCGCGTTCATTTCCGGCCGCTGCTTGGCGAAACCATGCGCTATGTCACTTGAGATTTGCCGGCTGTCCGCGTAACCGATCATGTCGTAATGAAACACGATGCATCCCATTCTTGCGAGCTCGACGCAGCGGGATTGTAGCGGGCTGCGGCCACCTTCCTCAAAGCGTTCGGCACCCTGGACAATTTCCTTGCGGACATTCTCCGCGCCGGAATCGTGGAATCGGCCATTCGCCCAGTGACCGTGAGGAGACAGCACACCCGGCCGTTTGCCCGGTGCACCTTTGGGACGATAAAGACTGCCGGTTACGTAGAACCCCGGATAGCTCTCGAAATACACCTTCTCAACAGTGTAATCCTCGCGGTCAATTTTGCCGTGGATAACGGCATTGAGCGGCGTCCTTGTGGGCATGGGCCACAGCCCCAGCGCTACTTGCATTCGCCGCCGGACACGCTCGGCGCGCTCGTTCCAATCGTCGACCGCTTCAGGCGGACTAAAAGGAAAGTAGCCGTCCAGGTCTTTGAGCGGTTCAAGACGTATGTCCTTCGGAATTTCACCCGGCGGCAGAACACGCGGCGCATCTGCGAATGCAGCGTTCGATATGCAAGTGACAACGCCGATCGTGACAATACACAAGGACAATCTGAATCGCCCACTTCGGGGCCAAACACGGCAGAGTAAACTCCTCATACTTTGCTCCCTACCCGCAGCAAGAGCTGTTTTGACTATTTCAGATCCGCCAGCTTTTGGCTCAAGATAACGATGTGACTCATCTCTTCTTTGATTATCGCTTCCACCTTGTCTTTGCCGGCTTTGCGTGAGACGCCATCTCTGATGCCAACATAAAAGGCGATGGAGTCTTTTTCTACGCCGATAGCCGTCTTAAGGATGTCCTGCGGCGACTTCTGCTCAGCCAGTAATTTTGAAGGGTCGGTTCTAACGTCAAAAATGTGCCCGTCCGCCATCACCCGCAAATACGCCTGTGCCTGACCATCCGGGTCGAAAACGGGCGGCTCTTTTTCCGTGGCGGAAAGTTCCGCCCGCATAGCTGCAAAGGTCTTTTCGTGCTGATCTTCCATGGCCGCAAGGGCGAGCAGCACCTGCCGCAGTGCCGGCAGCTTTTTTGCCGCAGCACGGTAGAACTTCGCCCCATTTCTCTCTATTTGCTCAGCCATTTCAAAGATTTCATCTGCATTAAAAGGCATGACCATCGTTATTCTCCTTCGGCTCCGGTTGCCCTAAGCCTTTGACCGCGCCAGCGCCCTATCCAGGTCGGCAATCAGATCGTCAACGTCTTCAATCCCAACGGAAAGTCTAAAAAGCGTGTCGGTAAGACCTAACTCGTACCGTGCTTTTCTGGTATAGTCATAATAGCTTACCATCGCAGGATGCGTTATTAGTGATTCAACGCCGCCCAGGCTCGGACCAATGTAGATCAATTTCAGAGCATCCAGGAAACGTTTTGCCGTGCTAAGGTTTCCTTTTATTTCGAATGTCACGACCCCCCCGCCTCCCGTCATCTGCTGCCTGGCTATTTCATATTGACGATGACTCTCAAGAAAGGGATAATAAACCTTTTGCACCCGTGGATGAGTCTCCAGAAAGCGGGCGACCTTCAAGCCGGATTCGTTTTGCCTTTCTACACGCAAGGGAAATGTCTTGAGTCCTCGCAGCAGAAGATAACAGCAGTGCGGATCGATCAATCCGCCCATCGACTTATGCAGGTTCCGCACCTTTTCGACCAGCTCTTCTTTGCCGAGCACTGCGCCGGCTAAGATGTCATTGTGCCCCGCCAGGTACTTTGTCAGACTGTGCAAGACAACATCCATCCCGAATTCTATAGGTCTTTGGTTAAAAGGCGTGCTGAACGTGCTGTCTATGAGCGTTAGAACATTATGTTTCCGGGCAATCTTTTTGATTCTGACCAGGTCGAAGATATTCAAGTAAGGATTTGTCGGCGATTCAGAGAATATGAAACGCGTGTTCTTTTTGATGGCCTTCTCCAGAACTTCATAATTGCCGAACGGGACGATGGTACACTCGATGCCGAACTGCTTGAGGTAGGACTTGCAGAACTCCAGCGTCTTTTTGTAGCTATCGTCGGTGATTACGATGTGGTCGCCGGACTGCACTAAAGAAAGAATAGTCGTAGTTATCGCACTCATTCCGGACGAAAAAACCACGCAGTCTTCCGCACCCTCGAGGTCGGCAAGACGTGCCTCGGCGATTTTTGCCGTAGGGTTGCCGTACCTGCCATATTCGAAGTGCTCTTTGCCCTTCTTGGTGTAATCCTCGATTGCCTTACTGTTTTTGAACGTGAATGTCGAGGTTTGAACGATCGGCGTCGTCAATGAATCGGCGTATTTTGTCCTCGGCTCGCCGGCATGTATGGCCCTGGTCGATAAGGATTTGCCGCCGCCGGCAGGTCTATTTCTCTTAGACGATTTTGACCTCATCTGTTCCCTCTCCAGAGTAGAGTATCTGAACACTATTTAGCTGTCGCCGGCACGCCTGCCCTGAGCTTGCCGAATGGGGCGACGGCTGCACGCCCGAAGATAAGACCACACCACCTACTTGCTCATACCTTCGTTAATGAGCAACCAGGTGCCGGTCTTGCCCGAAACAGCAATGTCAGGCCGCCCATCACCATTAAGGTCCTGGACGCAGATTTGCATGCCCGTGCCGACTCCGGCGCCCGGCGGAGCAATCGTATGGCGGATGAACTCTTTGGCGGCGCTATCCCAGTCGTAATAAAAGAGGCACGCCGGTTCCATCGCACCGGGGTCACGCTCGGCGTGTCCGCGGACTCGCTTGCCGGTAATTAGCTCGGCCTTGCCGTCCCCGTCCAGGTCAGCCCAGGCCATACTGTGAGCCTGCGACCATGATTTGTCGATAAGATGCTCTTTCCAGGTCGTCTTTCCGTCGGATTCCGGCTGGCCTTGCTCCCACCAGTACACGCCGTAATCGTGACCCTTGCCCCAAACGAGGTCGCTGCGGCCGTCACCGTTGACGTCCACAACCAAGAATGGAGAGCTGGCAGTCGGCAAGGCTGTCTCAGGATGCAATTTCCACGGCTTTGTGAACGGGTCACCCGCCGGACGCTCATACCAGCCTACTCCACAAAGGATGTCTTCCCGCCCATCTCCGTTGATGTCACCGAAGGCATAACCATGCCCGCAGCCGCTTTCTCCCACGACGATCCGGCTCACTGTCGGCTCACCGGCTGCCGTCTTGCCAAACTTCCAGGCCACCAGCGGAGCCTTTGCCACCCAGCAGAAAACTACGATTTCCGGCACGCCGTCACCGTCTATGTCGTGCAACTTAAAGGCCTCATTCTCCGCCCGCGCCTTGACTAAGAGGTGCGGCTCCCACTTCCAGCCCTTCTCAAGGGCGTCCTTGCCGGGGTTTTTGTACCAATAAAGCTCTGCCTCCGTCCAGCCGCCCGATATTACATCCAGCCAACCGTCGCCGTCGACATCGTAAATATGATCGCCGTTGTTGGCGTAGAAGTCCAGGCTGCCGAATCCGAGCGATACCTGCGGGATGTCACGAACCGGCCGAGGGATGAAATCCGGCGCCGCATACCAGTGTGTCCCGGCAACAATATCGGGCTTGCCGTCCCGATTCACGTCTGCGATGGCACAACCCTCGTTCGGGCTGACCATTAAACAACGCCTGGAGAATCTCAGTCCCCCCGGCTCACTGGCCATAGCCGGACCTGCAGAACTCCAGTAACCCAAGCCAAAACTCAAGGTTACAGCAACCACACTCAAAGACCAACCCGAATGATGACCAACCATAATAAATCCTCCCATTCCAACATTTTACGAATAACGCCGCTGTTCAGCCGTCGCCGGTACGGCGACGGACCCCGCAATAAACTGCGGGGCTAATTATCTAAGCTTGCGAATTATCGTAACTGAAATTGCCGCCAGTGCAACATTTTTTGATGGATTTGCGATGAATGACGGGCAAACCGCCACAGCACAATCATACCTGGCCCATCGGGGTCCGCGGCCTTTGCGCACAGAAAAAGAATTTATTTGTAACAAATAGATTTGTCTGTGTATCATTATATATAGAGCAGACACAAAAAAGGGCAAGGAAAATGAGCAGAAAAAGATTCATTAAAATTGACGCAGCGTTAGTTCTAACACCAACTATTGTTTTTCTGGTCCTGGCACAATTGTGCGCAGCAGGCACCACCGAAAACTCAAAACTAAAAACTGAAAACTCAAAACTGGAAAAGCCCGTGCCCGGCCCCAACGCGCCCGCAAGCAGAATCACCGCGAGTCCTTCCATGTTCTCACAGAATATGCCCTTTGGCGAAGCAATTGATATCCTGCGATATTCGAGCGACCCTCCACTGAATATAGTCGTGCTCTGGCGTGACCTGGCAGAAAAAGCAGACATCGACAAAACCACGCCCATCGGAATGGACAGCGTCTCCGGCATTCCGCTGCAGCAGCATCTGGAGCTTCTGCTGATGTCGGTTTCCGCCGGCAGTGCCGCGAAATTAGGCTACGCAGTCGAAAAGGGCGTCATTATCATTGCCACCACGGAATCTCTGCCCAAAAGAACGAAAACGCGAGTTTATGATATCACCGATTTGGTTAGTGAGCCTGCCAACTATTCTTTGCGCGGCATGATGGGGCCTATGGGCTCTTACGGCGGTCCTTATGGAAACATGGGCTACGGAGGCTATGGCCCCGGCATGCAGGGATCCGGATATGGTGGAGCGGGCTCCTACGGAGGAGCTTACGGAGCCGGGCCTTACGGCGGCGGCTATGGCAACAACTCCGGATACCCATACAGCTCCGGCGGCTACGGATACAATAGAGGCAGCTCGCTGGGCAACATGATAGGCACGCTCTATCGACCTGCCGGCGCAAGATATTACAGTGGACCCCGCTCAGCACGGACCCGAAACAACAGCAGGACAGCCCCAAATAGGTAAACGGCGACATTTTTGATCCGCGCCGGCATGCTAACGATCAGCAGGCCGCTCATAACGCCAATCTGTACGAAACGAGTGGCGGAAAACTTCAGCCATCAAGCCGGCTAAATTCGGATCGTAAGCCTCCAGCTCCTCACGCGTGTTGATATGATTATGTCCCTGGCCGTTCTGCCGGTTGGCATCGAACCACGACTGCACACCCTCAGCCCAATAATCCTCGCGGCTCAACGCCGCATAAGAATCCTTCCATAGCCCCTTCTTGATGGCGTTTTCATAGAATTGCTTCAACCGCTCGTCAAATTCTTTATCAATTCGTTTTACGCCCAGCTCATACTGCTGCTGCGCTTTCTTATCAGGCTCTTCAACGACGGGCCTATGGCCGGTTATTGTATGCAGGGCACGGGCAAACTCCCGGATCACGATGCTCTCACCGGCATAAGGATCATCGCGGTAGCAGAGCAGATTCTCCTCAGCGCAGATAACCATCAATCGCTCCGGCGTACAGCTAAAGAACCGTCGGGGTTTGCCGTCGGTTTCTTCAGTCTTTTGGTCCTTACACTGTGGGACCCCGATAAAATCGGGGCTCTCGTTTACGCCAAGCACCACAAGACGCAAGGCCGCGTCAATCATCGCCTTGAAAATGTCGTGCCGGTAGGCGAACATTTGCCTGACCAGGTAGTTCGCCTCCAACAAGGCTTCGTCAGGGACTCTGTCGGAGCTGAGAATGGGCAGGCCCCTTGGCGGAAATGTACTTCTTGTAGAACTGGTCAAGCTTGAGCGATTCGGGCGGCGCCGTTACCTGTGTTTTTGCCGGCTCTTCTGTCGCCTGCCCGATGACGGTGCATAACCCCGCCAGGCTGATGACTGCCAAAGCCAAAAAAGGAATTTGCCACAGAGGGCACAGAGAACACAGAGAAAGTAGACCGTGTGAATCCGTGCAAATCCGCGTCTTATACGTTCTTCTTTTGCGCTGCATTATCACTCCCGACCAGGGATGGCCAACCCATATTTAACCCCCTACACTGAAGCAGGTCAAGTCGTCTCTCGTCCCGCTGGTCTGATGTCTCGGCGGTCATCCCAGACAGGCAGAATTTTATTGCGTTCGCAAGCGTTAAGAAGCTATACTTAATAGGGTAAAGTGCGTATGGAAATCTCGGTTCAACACTTATACCTATGGGCATAAAATCGGTTAATGGGAGGTTGAGAATCATGCATCGCACAGTTAGGCTGTGTCTTCCGGCTTTCCTCATCGTCGGTGTTTCCGTGGCCCGCGAACCTGGAACCGCATCCGAACCGAGCGGCGTAACGAAATCCGAGGTACTGATTATTGGAACCGATCACGCCCCAACCTGCTTCTTCACTGCGCCGGGCTACACGAACTCGCACATTCGCGTGGCTCTACAAAAGTTCCAGCCGACAATGATTGGCGTTGAGAGCAATCCTCTCTGGTTCTCACGCGGTATCCTGAACCGAGTCACCTACGAATCACAGGTGGGCGTCTCCTGGGCGGTGAAGCACAACATCCCGGTGTACGGGGTGGATTGGCAGAAACTCGAAGACCTTGCTGAAAGCAGCCGCCGTGGGTTGAAACTCGCACGGCAACCAGCGCCTCAGCCACGAACCTTGAAGCAACTCAGGCAAGAGGCCATACAGATTGCAAAGTACGCTGGTCTGTCGCGGACCAGTATTGTCGAACATCCGAGCGACCTTTTTCGGTGGCTTAACACGGAGGGGGCAGAGCAGTTGCATAGCGCGGAAGCTCCACGGGCGAAAGGCACCGAGGCTGGAATCAGGATGTTGCAGGCCCTTGAGTATCGGGACGCACGGATTGCCGAACATATCCTTACACTCCTGCGCCGTTACCCTGGAGGCAAACTCGCAGTGCTGGTGGGCGCCGGCCACAAATGGCCCCTCGAACAAATACTTTCGCGACAGCCCGATATCAAAGTCGTCAGTTGGGCCTCGTTGCCCATCAGTACGCAGGAAGAAATAGCTGCCGCATGGGAACCACTGGATTCGTTGGGTACGCTCCGAGAAAGCCTTGACAGCATTCTTTACTATTTCAACCCTGAGGGCGTGGACCTATCGCGCGTACGCGATCACCTGGGACGATTAGCGCAGGCTGGTATCGACAACGAAGAAGTGCAGTACTTCCGCGCGCGCTATCTGGTCTTGATGAAGAAATACGACGAAGCCGAGGAGCTTCTGCGCGCCCTTGCTCGGTCCAACACCGGTAAGGGTTTCTCCTATCGCCTCACGAATGGTTGGTGGGAGTTCGCGGTTTCGTTCATGGCTCAGATCGAACTGGCGAAGATCCAGGATCTGAAAGGGCATCGGCAGCAGGCGCTCGCGGGCTATCGTGAGGCATTGAGCAACCTGGAGAAAATCGCTCCCCCGATCCCACCTGATGAGTCGTTCCGCGACATAGAGGCTTGGACCACAGACGCAGGGTTTGCCTTTTCCAGAGTGTGGAGCTACCAATGCGCACGACAGGCCCTTCAGACGCTCATACAAGAGCCGTTCAGCAGCTTGTATGACGCAACGCAGAACCAAGCGCAGTGACGACGCGGTCAACGCGGGCCCCGATTCGTTATCAAAATCACATTTTACAAGCATCGGGCAGGCATCCCCCGACACTCGCTGGTTCCAGAATTCCTTGGCCTTGATGTGGGCGTATTCCGGAATATCGGTCGTCTTCTCGTTCGCCCCTATTACTGCAAAACACACGGCGGCTGTAGTAGTCAGGCAAAATTCTATTGCGTACGGGGGCATTAAAAGGATATACTTAATGGGGTGAGGTCGGTTGTGCTCGTGTGTCCCGACACATATTCGGAGCAGGCACCAACAATGAAGATGGTGTTTATCTGGGCGGTTGTTCTCCTGGCGGCCCCGGTCGGAACCGCAGCGACAAACGAAGTGCTGAGCCCTTTTGAAAGCCGCGCTGTTCTGACGCCCCGCAGTCAAATCGACAGACTGGTCTTCGGCAGGCTGGAACAGCTGGGCATTCAGCCCGCCAATATCTGCTCGGATGCCGTGTTTGTCCGCCGGGCTTATCTGGACGTGATTGGCACGCTACCCACCGCCCAGGAGGCCAGAACCTTCATATTGGACCAGGACCCGAACAAGCGCAGCACCCTGATCGACCGTCTGCTGCAGCGCGATGAGTTTGCGGATTACTGGGCGATGAAGTGGAGCGACCTGCTGCGGGTCAAGGCGGAGTTCCCCATCAATTTGTGGCCCAACGCGGTGCAAGCATATCACCGCTGGATTCGCTCTTGCATCAAGGAGAATCTGCCGTATGACCGGTTCGTCTGGGAGATGCTGGTATCCAGCGGCAGTAATTTCCGAGTGCCTCAGGTCAACTTCTACCGCGCCATCCAGAGCAAGCAGCCGCAGGCCATCGCCCAGGCCGTGGCGCTGACCTTCATGGGCGTGCGGGCGGAGAACTGGCCAAAAGACCAATTCTCAGGGATGGCGGCCTTCTTCTCGCAGCTTGGCTATAAACAGACCGCAGAATGGAAGGAGGAGATCGTTTGGTTCGATCCGAACAAAGCCGCTATAGAGCCTACCGGCGGCGTGGCGCAGGCAGCAACTTTTCCAGATGGAACGCCGGCACAGCTATCCCCGGGCAAAGACCCTCGCGAGGTTTTTGCCGACTGGCTTACTTGTCCGAAAAATCCCTGGTTCACACGCAACATCGCCAACCGCGTCTGGTCCTGGCTGCTGGGACACGGCATTATTCATGAGCCGGACGACATCCGGCCAGACAATCCGCCCAGCAATCCCGAGCTGCTGGCCTACCTGGAGCAGGAGCTGATCGCGGCCCGGTACGACCTGAAGCACCTCTACCGGCTGATTCTGAGCTCGCAGACCTATCAGCTTTCCTCCATTGCCAAATCCGACAAACCCGAGGCCGAAGCCAATTTCGCGTACTATCCGCTCCGCCGGCTGGAGGCGGAGGTGCTGATTGACGCCCTGAACCAGATCACCGGGACGACGGAGAAGTATTCCAGCGCCATTCCGGAGCCGTTTACCTTCATTCCGGAAGAGCAGCGCTCGATTGCGCTGGCGGACGGCAGTATCACCAGCTCCTTCCTCGAATTGTTCGGGCGTCCGCCGCGCGACACCGGCCTGGAATCGGAGCGCAACAATCGCCCCACAGCCGCCCAGCGGCTGCACCTATTGAACTCCAGTCATATCCAGCGCAAGATCGAACAGGGCTCCGGACTTCGGTCCCTGATGCAATCCAAGGCAAGTCCGCGAGAGGTCGCAACCAGGCTTTATCTGACGATTCTTTCGCGCTTCCCGACCGACGAAGAATTGAAGACCGTGGCGGCGTATTCCCAGCCCGCTGGATCCGCCAAAAACGGGGCGGGCCAGTCCGGCGGGTCCCGGCCGCGCGGGGCCAAGTTTGCCCCTGCGCAAGCAGGAGGCCGTGAGGCTGCGGTGGACCTCGCCTGGGCATTAATAAACAGTGCGGAGTTTCTTTACCGGCACTGAGCACAGAGAAAATGAAAGACGGGCAGCAAACATGAGCACAACAATCTCTCGACGTGAGGCGATACGCCGCGGCCTTTTCGGTGCGGCCGGGCTGTTCCTATCTGACTGCCCCGGGCTTGACGCACTGGCGATGTCACGGCCTGCCGCCAGCACTAAACCTGTGGGCATCAAACCAAACATTGTCATCATTCTAGCCGACGATCTTGGCTGGGGCAGTGTCGGGTGTTACGGCGCCGAACCAAAGCTCGTGCGCACGCCGAACATCGATCGGCTCGCCCAAGAAGGCCGCCGCTTCACAGACGCGAATACTGCATCTTCGGTATGTTCGCCTACGCGTTACGCGCTGCTGACCGGCAGATACTGCTGGCGCACATCGCTCAAGTATGAGGTGCTCAACATTGGCTCGCCGCTGCACATCGAGCCGACGCGGCCCACGATTGCGTCGATGCTCAAGAAGGTTGGCTACCGCACGGCGATTGTCGGCAAGTGGCACCTCGGCTACCAGTCACAAAAGACGGATTACACCAAGCCCCTGCGCCCGGGTCCGCAGGATGTGGGCTTCGATTACCAATTTGCCGTCCCGTCAAACCACGGGGATGCCACGGGCGTTTTCGTCGAGGGCGACCGGGTCGTCGGCCTGCGGTCTGAAACGCTCAGTCCCGCTAAGTACGAGAACTGGAGAGGCGCCAAGCAGCTCGGTCTCGACGCCCCGCAGCGGGTGGATGAGGAGGTGATGCCCACACTGACCGAGAAGGCCGTTGCGTGGCTGAAGCAGCAGGAGCCAGGCAGGCCGTTCTTCCTGTACTACGCGCCGGTTTCGGTGCATAACCCGGTCACGCCGTCGGCCAAGACAAAAGGCACAAGCCACGCAGGTACCTATGGCGACTGGATTCACGAGCTGGACCGCTCCGTCGGCGCCGTGCTGGCGGCGCTGGATGAAAAGGGCCTGACAAAGGACACGCTCGTGCTGTTCACCTCCGACAACGGCGGCGAGTTATTCGGCCAGGAGCAGGCCGTCGCGCAGGCCGCAGGACTGAAGCCGATGGGCCCGTTCAAAGGCGACAAGCATACCGTGTGGGAAGGCGGTTTCCGTGTCCCGTATATCGTGCGCTGGCCGGGCCATGTGCCGCCGAGCACGGTCTGCGACGAAATGATCAACCTCACGGACACGTTCGCGACCATCGCGACGCTTGTGGGTGTCGCGATACCGCCCGCGAGCGAGGCCGCCGGAGACAGCTTCAGCGTGTTGCCTGCGTGGCTGGGCGAGAAACACAAATCACCGCTGCGTCCATACATGATCGTTCACAGTGCCGACGGCGTTTTCGCTATCCGCAAGGGGCCTTGGAAGTGGATCGAGGGCAAGCCCGCCAAGCCAAAACCGCCGCAGGCCCGCCGCGACGAATTCCGTCCCCAGCTCTACCATCTGGGTAATGACATCGGCGAGACTGCAGACGTGCAAGAATCAAATCCGACCGTGGTTGCAGAACTCATCGCACATCTCAACCGCTGCCGTGAGCAAGGCTACAGCCGGGAGTGAGCTTATGAATGTAGCAAGCACCAAACACTGTTCGGACTCGTCAGAAGAGGCGGACTACAGGCCGTTGAGTTTGTCCGCCGGCGGCGGATCAGGCATGGGCCGCATGTCAATCTCCAGACGTGAGGCATTGCGCCGCGGCCTTTTCGGCGCGGCTGGGCTGCTGCTGCACGACCGTTTGGGACTTTCTGCCCCGGCGGCGCCACCGGCCAAGGCCAAGGCGGTCATCCAAATCTGGATGTGGGGCGGTCCGGCGCACCTCGATACCTTCGATCCCAAGCCGGAGGCGGGCTACGACTATTGCGGTCCGCTGAATAAGCCCATCCCCACCAACGTGGATGGGATCGTGATTGGCGAATTGCTGCCCCTGCTGGCAAAGCAGGCCGACAAGTATTCCATCATCCGCAGTATGACACACGGCGTGAACTCGCACGAGACGGCGTCCTACATGGTTCAGACCGGGCGGATGGCCGGCGATGGGCAGGTCTATCCCTGCGTCGGCGCGGTGGTCTCGCTTTTCAAAGGTTATCCCCGCTTGGACGGGGACAAGCTTGCCCCTGCGGAGGCAGGGGCCGGATACAGCGGACTGATTCCGCCCTACATTGTGCTGACCGATCTGCAGGGGCGTTTTTCCGAAGCGGGATTCTTAGGATCGCGCTGTAAACCCTTCGCCACGGGCGGCGACCCGGCGAGAACCCCGTTTGTCGTGGAGGGCGTCGTCGCCCAGGGCATCACCGACCAGCGGCAGAAAAGCCGTCGCGAGCTTCTCCATAAGCTGAGTACGCTTGGGCAAGCCATGAAAAACGACCCCCAGCTCGCGACATTGGATCAGTGTGAGAAACAGGCGTATGATCTGATTTTGGGCGATGGGGGCAAAGTGTTTGATCTTTCGGACGAGAAGAAGGAGCTGAGAGAGCAGTACGGCCTGAACACCTTCGGCCAATCCTGCCTGGCGGCGCGGCGGCTGGTCGAACGCGGCGTCCCTTACATCACCATCAACTACAAAGGCTGGGATACACATAAGGAGCATTTCCAAGCCATGCGCAGAAAACTGCCGGAAATGGACAAGGGAATGGCGACCCTGCTGCAGGATTTGTCGGACCGTGACCTGCTGGACAGCACCATCGTCTGGTGGAGCGGCGAATTCGGCAGAACCCCAAAGGTCCAGTGGGAAGCCCCCTGGAACGGCGGACGCAACCATTATGGCAAGGTCTTCTCCGCGGTTGTGGCCGGCGGCGGGTTCAAAGGCGGCTGCGTGGTCGGGGCCTCGGACGCCAAAGGTGAGGAGGTGAAGGATCGGCCCGTGTATCCGTGTGACCTCATCGCCGGCATGTACGAACTGCTCGGCATCGATCCCGAGGGGACGCTGCCGCATCCCCAAGGCCTGACGGTCCACGTGACGCCCTCCGCCGGGGATGGCGTGAAAATGGGCGGACGTTTGAAAGAGATAATGTAAGGGGCCCCACTTCAAGGGACCTAAGCTATGGAGCACTCCATGACCTCGAAGCGCAAAATCTTGGTTTACGTCTTCGGCGGCTTGTCACTGCTCATGGCGGGCGCATTCCTTCTCCCACAGGTCGGTTTCTGGACTTGGTCGCCCATCAATTGCTGGACCTACGAGGTGGATATTTTTTCTGGGCGAATTCGTTACACGCGCTACTTTTTTTTCGTTGCAGTCAGGCGCTACGTCGACGACTCTGCCTTGACTCGTGCGCTGCAGGCCGAGGACTACCCTGGGACGGCTTCTGAGTGGCGCCGGGTTCTGACCCTCTCGCCTGGCGTGCGCCACTCTCCACATTATGCCTTTCATGCGGCCATCGCGCAGATACGTGAGCTTGAGCTCGTTTGGGAGATTGGCCAGTTTACTCCCGCCGCTCGCCGCGCCACTGTTAAACGTGTGCTGGAGCTTTGGCAGAAAGAGAAGGACGATGGTGCAGCGGACGACTACATTCGGAGGGTCGCGGACTTGGCATTTCGCAGCGACGCAAATAAGAGGAGCACTAATGAGACAGACCTGCCGACAAATAAAAATTCTAAATTCTAAACCTGTCCTGAGCAAAACCGAAGGATTCAAAATTATAAATTCTTGTATGTTTGTGCTGCTCACGGTTGTGCCCGCAGCCCGGGCGGCCATGCCCGGAGCGCGGGCGCAGAGAGACCCGCGGATTGGTTATGTCTATCCGGCCGGCGGCAGGCAGGGTACCACGTTCCAGGTAGCGATCGGCGGACAGTATCTGGACGGCGTCGCCAATGTGTATGTCTCCGGCGGCGGCGTTCAAGCCGCGGTTATCGAGCACAAAAAACCGCTGACACAGCGAGAGTTTACCTTGCTCAGAGAGAAGCTTAAGGAGCTTCAGCAAAAGAGGTTGGCCGCAACGCAAACTGCCGAGAAACCCGGCGAACAGGACGTGGCCGCCAGAGGTATGGCGGGCGAGTCGCAGTCCGTAGGACGCCTTACGGCGGATGCCACCGCCGTAAGGCGTCCCACGGAGAACCCGCAGTGGACAGCCGCGGACGAGCAAATGCTTGCCGAAATCAAGAAGAAGCTTGCCAATCCCCCAAATAGGCAGGGCAATCCTGTGATCGCCGAAACCGTCACTATCGAGGTCACAATGGCGCCCGACACAGAGCCCGGCGAA